>Ga0315274_10008776_pt1 | contig 14637 bp, 14 predicted proteins | sample YL17G02_20_MG_FD_203700 | JGI IMG/M metagenome (GOLD analysis project Ga0315274, IMG submission 203700) | Sediment microbial communities from Yellowstone Lake, YNP, Wyoming, USA - YL17G02_20 | ecosystem: Environmental > Aquatic > Freshwater > Lake > Sediment | place: USA: Wyoming | collected... | reverse complement strand
CGGGCGTGAGGACTGGTGATGGCCACATCTGGGGGGATGGGCCGCGCCGCGGCCGGCGTCATTTCTCCCCAATCATCTCAAGGCGCTGCCGCGCCTCACGCTTGCCGATATGCCGAACCGCTGCCAGGCCCGCCAACTGCCTCTTCCGCGGCCGGGATTTGCCGGACTCCCAGGAGTAGATTGTCAGGGCCGCGACGCCGACGAGCCTCCCGAAATCCTTCGCCGAAAGGCCGAGGCGGGCGCGCTGGGCCTTGACGCTCCGCGCGGAGAACCGCACCTGCTTGGCCTCTTGCGGCGCCGCAGGCGGGCTTGCCACCCGGCGCTGCTCCTGCTTCTCCAGAAAGGCGACGGTGCGCGCGAGGGCGGCCACTTGGCGCTTGAGCGCGGCAAGGTCGCGCCGATGCTGGGCCGTCAGGCGCCGCGTCTTCTGGGTCTGGCCCCTGATCTCGCGACGGGCCACGCGGCGGATTCTGTCGTTCAAGAGGCTGGCGAGGTTGGCCATTCGTCACTCTCCTTCCGTGAGGCAAGCGGCCCCCCATCCGATGGTCTGGGCTGAACCTATCATGCCGAAGACGCCGGGGAGCGGCAAGCATCTTCTTGGGCATCTTCTTGAGGTCGAGGCCGCGCGGTCGTCGGAAAGATGTTGCAAGGCGGCTGGGCCATGGAAGACCCGCTACTGGGCTGCGGGCGGGCGGCGGTCGTCGGGGAACGGGGAGCGCGGCCCTTGCGTGCCTTGGATACCTGCGGTATGGGCTTTCAGAGGACGATCGGCAGGTGGTGATCAGTTGGGTTTGCGTGTTACAGAAGGGAGATGGTGGTTTCAGCGATGGGGTCGGACTCGGTCGGGGCCGGGTCGAGGCGACATCCGACGCAGTGGCTTGCCTTCAACTGTTGGGCGAGTTTGCTTGCATTGATAGGGCCGCAGCCCTGCGTTTCGTCTCCTGCGCCTTGGCGAAGTTGGCCAAGACAGTGGACGAGACATGCTGGGCAGTGTATGCTCATTGCTCGCTTGGAGGGTTCGGTTGTGCCATGGCGACGCCTGCGCGGTCTTGGTGCCTTGCTTGGGCACCGTGGCTTCTCCGCCTGAGTCCGAAGAGGCATCCCGGACCGCTTCGCAAGGCACTCCGGGTGATGGGGCAGTTGCCACAGACTAGGGACGAGGTGTTGGGAAGAGTAGCTGGACTGCTACGTGCTTGCGATCGACAGATAGTTATGGAGTACCGCCAGCACTGAGCCGGCGTTGAGGAAACCCTATATGGCAAGCCAGAATATGCTAATCGGCGCGAAGCCACTGGTGGCACAGTTTGTTAAACGGCACTTCCCGGACGAGGGGTGGTATTTCGAGATCCTTTGGGCAGCATTGGGCGATCGGTTGGCGTCGATGGATTCCTGCAAAGCGGGAACCGCAGGCCACCCGCTCAATCTGGGTGGGCTGTCTTTCGCCGGCGACGGGGCTGTTCCGGTGCAGAAGTCCCTGGAGGTAATCCGCATTCTTGCGGATGCAATTCCGGTGTTCGGAAGTGTCCCCCCAGGGGAGGAAGTGGTCCGAAACTTCATTGCCGAGAAGGCAGCGATTCTCCGTTCAGAGCGGCCCGTTCTTGACGCCCTCGCGAAGTTGCTTGTTGAGATGCTCGGCTCGGGCGAGACCGCCGCTGCCAGGATTCGCATCGACTTCCTGCCTCGGTGTGTGATGGTGCGGAACCCAGGGTCAGGCCAGACAACGCAGCACGGACTCAGTAGCCCGTGGAGACTGTTGGCGTACCTGTGCTGCCACATCGGTAGGGATGTGCATTGGGCCTGTGGACTCGAAGTTTTCCCGGAATGGCAGAAGGCCGAGGGCCGGCCGGGCCGACAGAGCTTCTCTGAACATCGTTCTCGTCTCACTGCCTTGCTGAAGGACATCTCACCTGACCGCTGGCCCCTTGCCGAACTGGGGTACGGGGCAGGTCTGCTTACGCGGATCGAGAGGTGTCGCTTTGAAAGCAACGTTTTCGACGCCAAGGCCATGTCGCACGAAGCGACAGTCCTGTTCCATGGTGGCAAGTTCGCGCAGGCTAAGGAAAAGGCGCAAGAGGCACTTAAGGTATGGGAGGCGTCCCAGGAGGCCTTCCAGACGTTCCTGGCCTGCCTGAACGCCTTGGATTTCGGGAAGCTGCCAGTGCAGTTCCTGAAAGATGTCCTGCGGCAGGTGCATTTAAGGGCGACGGTATTGCGTGGTGTGTTGGGCCGCGCTGAGCGACTGGACGACGATGTTCTTCGAGAAACAGGTGAACTTTTGGGTTCGTGGCATGCCGAGATGTCCCAGCTTGTCCGGACCGAAAGGCAGTTGGCGGACTGGTTGAAGGTTGAAACAGACACGCCCTCAGAATTTACGCCGGCGCATGCGCTCATTGACAGCATTGAGCGCCTGCGAAGCACAACCGACGCATGCCTCAAGGCCCGCTTGCAGCAGGATATTGTGGGGAGCGCGATCTATCAGGCTGCCAAGAGGCGTTCCTCGGCCAGGTTGCGCGAAGTGAGAAGGAAGTTATATGAGCGGAATGAAGAAGATGTATCACAAGATCAGGATGTCCTGTTCTTGGCGCACATCACGGAAGGGGCCAGGGTGGCCTCGGTCAACCCCCGCAAGATTGAGAGCTTTCTCGCGAGCATGATGACTCACGATGTTCTTGCAGAGTGGTACTTCCGAGAGCATGGTGTGAATGCTTCGGACCAGCGGGAGCTTCGAAAGCTGTGGTATGCAAGAGAGAAGCTATTCCTGGTGGAGCAGGTACGGCCTTCCGTTGAGGATCTCGCCAGAGTGATGGGGTGCCCGGAAGCGAGGGTACGAGAACTGTTGGACCTAGACCGCCTGTGTGACACCGTGGACCATGTGGCAGAAGATTAGGCCGACGGGGATTCGTCGAATTCGGAAGATGCGTAAACGGTCAGCCGCTTCCAGGAGTATCCTGGAGGCACAGGCGGTCAGCCGTGCACGTGCCATGTTGCCCTGGGCGGCAATTGCGGGCTATCTCCGCAAATCCCGTGTGAACATGATCGAACTCCTCCCCAATCATGCAGTAACCGCGCGTCCCGAAAACTGTAGTAGTCGTTGGCGGGTTTCCCCGATAAACCGCGTTGAGAAAAGTTGACTGTTTTCTGAAATCCCCTTCGGCAAACTCAGCCCCCTGCTTACGACAGTAACCGCTGCCGCCAAAATCTCTTCCAGTGGCGCCGTCCTGTACGGTCTCCCCACGGGGGTACATGCGGCTCGCTTCCCGTCCATGCTGTAACTGTTGAATGACACTCTGTTTAAGCTTCCCAGCCCTCCTGCTGCAAGGTTGCTGCAACCTTGCCCCCTCTAAGTGGATAGGTGAGGTGAACTGAAGGTGCCCCGAGGGAAGGAGAACGCCGATGAACGCTAGCCGCGAACCGATGACCGCCGTAGCCGAAGAGCCCGCTGCGAACCAGATATGGCCCAGCAGAACCGCACATATGGGAGAAGACCTTCGCGGACCGCTCCGAAGGATCGAGGGGTTCTTGGATTGTGCGAATGTCGGGCGGGCGTTGGAGGACCTTGGCTTGTCTGAGACCGGGATCGGGACGTTGCTGAGTTGGGCGACCAAGAAGTTCAAGACTCGCGCCAAAGAAGCACTGATGCAGACCGCGTTTTCTTCCGGAACCAAGGGCGACACAGCAGCCGGTACTTCAAGGCCAACCTTTTACCGGGGAACCACTTGGGGGTTTATGGCCGAACCTGCGAACTTCCACCCGGGCGACCAGGCTGTTGTGGAGTCTCTCCGGAACCGAAATGATGCGCTGCGACGCGATGGGGTTACTGTGCAGCCGGTACGGGTCGATCATCACGGTTTCCATGTCAATAGAGAGCTCCGGAAGGTCAGCAGGGACGAGTGGGAACAGAAATGGAACAAGCAGGACGCTGGCGTGGACGTTGCCTTAGCGACACGACTCCTGCGGAGGTGCCTCGCAGACGACCACCCGGACGCGGTGCTCTTGTTCTCTGGTGACATTGATTTTACGCCGGTCCTCCAGGAGGTCATGGTGACCTGTCCCGAATGGCATGAAGATAAGCGTAACCCCTTGTAAAACAGACAGTTGCGCCTTGGGCCCTTGCTGGCATCCATCAATGTCAGCCGAAGCGAAGGGGCAGAATCACACGGTTTCTCCAACACAGCAGGCGACTTCGGTCCTCGCCGCATGAAGGGGCACAGCGTAAGCCTTGTCCTCGCAGGGCTTAGGTGTTAACTTCATGCCATTCTGACCTGTCCCCAGATCATAGTCGGCGTGGCGGCCTTCAGGAGCCGGCTTTCTAGCATTTACTGGCCGGGCAACAAGCTCGGCATTCAGTGGCACGTTCAGCCCATAGTTCTAGACTACTTTTTTGCCAACCCGCGCCGGCGTTCCGGACCCAGCGGACAGCTTATTGAACCGATTCACTAGAGGAGCCAGCCATGAGCAAGACTGTGAACACACTCACCGCCAGCGCCACCGAGACTGGGCACCAAAGCTGCGCCTCTGGGCCACACACCGACGCGGGGCTGCAACTTGGCCGGCTTTCGGTGACAAGGCCCCAATTCGGCGAACTCAGCGTCTACAGGAAGAAGGACAACCGCATTGGCGCATCGTTTGACGTCGCGGATAGTATCATCAGGTACGGCGTTACGCAGAACGTTCGTCAGCGTTTCCCGGAACTCGGGACCTACAATGGGTGGGGTTTCGCGGATTCGGGGCGGATGCTGGTGTTCAGGTTTGTCCTGGAGTCCACGGCCTCGCAACCAGGACCGCTGGCCTCGATTGAAGTTGCGGACGGGCGTGTCGATGTGCCTGAGTGGTTGGTGTCCAAAGGCCTGCCTGGAGACGGCACATTGGTGGCTTTTGAGGCCCAGCCCCGTCGCACTGCCGGGCACGTGCGGCCCAGGCGGCTGGCGACGAGTGTCTGCCCACTTGACGAAAAGCACCTTCTGGAAGTCGCGAGGTTGGTGGCTGAAGGAAAACTGCCATTCTCGCGGAGTCCCAATACCGTCCTGCTTCTCCTGAACGCCCTCCCCACTCTCTCGCTTGTCAGCGCGGAGGATCGGTCTGTGCTGGACGTTGCGCTAGCCAAGGTGGGCGCAGATTCGTTGGTGCCGGCGGACTCCCAGAAGCTGGCGCGGGTCGAACGCACGCGGCTTCTGTCGGCGGAACCTGTGGCGGCCGGAAGGTCCGCGCCACAGCGCCAGCCCGCAATGCTGGCCGACTGCAAGACGGAAGACGAGCCCGGGCGTTCGCGTGCAGCCAGTGCAGTGGCGACTGACGTGACCCATATGAAGCTGTTCCTGGACTAGGAATTACCCATGGAAACGCAACTCGAACTACGGCTTCGCTCAGGAAGCGGGATGGTGTGGGTCTCTACGCTGGAGGAAGACCGGGCAGCCTCCCGCATCAAGGCGGTGGCCGAGAAGCTGGGTTGCCCTGTGTTCGAGTGGAACTGCACAGGCGGCTTTGCCCAGGTCTCTGAGGGGAAGCTCCGGCAGCCCGGCGACGGCCACTGCACGAACGTCGACCAGGCGCTGGGGGCGATGGGCGAGTACAAGCAGCAGCGGACGGTGTTCATCGTCAGGGACCTCGACCTACTGGCCAGCAGGTTGGCACCATCGGCCGACTACGTGGTTCTCACCCGCCGGATAAAGGACGTCCACCGCAAGCTCAAGCAGAACGGCAACACCGTTATCTTCCTCTCCGGGTCGCCGGCCATGCCTCCTGAACTGGGGGCCTACCTGGCCTTGGTCGAGGCACCGCTGCCCGACAACGATGAGCGTCTTGCCATTATCAGCGCGTGGATCAAGACCAACGCACAGGGGCTGTCCTGCCAGCTCGATGACGAGGGGCTCCACCGGCTTACAGCCGCTGCGGCCGGGATGACCTCCCGGCAGATCCAGTCGGCACTGGCCGTCTCGGTGGTGAAGCACAGGGCGGTTGTGGCAGCGTCGGTGGACGACATGCTGGCCGAGAAGGTAAAGGCCGTCAAGACCAGCGAGATTCTGGAATACATCCCCGTTACGGAGAACTTCGCGGATGTTGGCGGTCTGGATGGACTCAAGGAGTACATCAAGAAGCGGGCATCATGTTTCAGCCGGGCTGCCTTACGTTATGGACTGCCGACGCCGAAGGGCATACTGATTCTTGGCCCCCCGGGCGCAGGCAAGTCGCTGACCGCAAAAGCCGCTGCGAGCGTTCTGCAGATCCCCCTTATCCGCCTGGATTTCGGGCGGGTGCATGGGTCACTGGTCGGGGAGAGCGAAGAGCGGATGCGCCGCGCGCTGGCGCTGGCCGAAGCCCAGGCGCCGGTGGTGCTCTGGATCGAGGAACTGGAGAAGGCCCTGGGAGGAGTTGGCGGTCCGTCGGGTGACAGCGGAGTCACACAGCGGTTGTTCGGCAAGTTCCTCACATGGGCGCAGGAGCGCACGAAGGTGGTGTTCATGGTTGCCACCGCGAACAATGTCACCCAGTTGCCGCCGGAACTCCTGCGCAGGGGCCGCTTCGACGAAATCTTCTTCGTTGATCTGCCAACGCCTTCGGAACGCAAGGCGATCCTTGACGTGGTTCTGCGTAAGCACGGGTTGCAGCCCAAGGGGCTGGTGACGGACGTATTGATCGACCGGCTGGACAGGTATACCGGCGCGGAGATGGACTACATTGTGACCGAAGCGATGTTCGACGCGTTCGATGACAACCAGCGCGCGGTGACCGTGAAGGATATTGAGGCCGCCACCACCAAAGTCCTGCCGCTTGCGGACCAGATGCGAGAAGAAATCGAAGCACTGCGCCGGTGGGGGAAAGCCAACGCACGATCTGCGTCGTGAGCACCTCAGGAAAGGAGAAACACCGTGTCCGGACCCAAGAGAGGAACATGGTACCTTACGTATGACCCTACGCCCACACGGCTGGCGGATCTTGCCCAGTATGCCGTGCGGCAGGACCAGTGGCTCGACCGGCACGGCTCCTTCGTGGAACGCTGGCTGGGCAACGAGGCACTGACGCGGGCCCGGGCTGCTCGCGATCTGGTCCAGCAATGCATCACACAGGGCGACCCGGACTTTGGCTTCGACGCCTATGGCCAGTGCTGGGCACTGTTCAACCAACTCTACCGGGACGCCGGCGACGCCCAGCGGCGCCGGCGCGCCGAGGAACAGGCAAGGGCCGTGCGGGCGGCGGATGGCCTGGTGCGCGAGTGCCGGGAACTCTGGGAGGCCCCCGAGAACCAGACCCTGGTCCAGCGATGGGTGGATGAGCGCGGCCGCTACGGACTGGCCGGCGCCCTCTCGGCGATTAGTGCTGACTCGTCCGGCGAGGTCAAGGCGAAGGCTTTGGCCTGGCAGGGACAGTTTGCGCAGGCGCTCCGGTTGGCAGGGCAACGGGCGGCGGAGAACGCTCGTGCCGTTAAGGCACTTGTGCCAGCACTTCGTTCCGCAATCCAGACCGTGGGGGCAATGAACGCGGACATTCTGCCTAGTGCGGAACGCCGACGGTTTGAGGACGCAAAGGCGCGGCTGCGCGAACAGGCCGAGGATGCGGTGACGAGGGAGGACCTGGGGGTCCTTCGGAACGCGGTCGCGGGAATGGAGTCCCTCGTCTCGGGCTACGAGCCGAAGATCAAGGCCGCGAAGATTGAGAAGGCGACTGAGATATGGCGGTCGGCCCTCGCCAGGTGTGGCTACGGCGTCACGCTCCGGACAGAGCCGGACGGGACCAGGGTGATTGAGGCCAGCAGCTTCCCCATGAAGGCCGTCAATGTTCGGGTGCGGCCGGACAGCGAAAATGTGAACCTGGAGGTGAACGGCGCCCGCAGCCATGCGGCATGTGTCAAGGACGTCCAGTCGCTTCAGGCCGAACTGGCGCGCCAGGGAGTGGCGCTGACGATGACCGACTGGGGCAAGGGCGATCCCGGAGGTGTGAGGCAGCAGCAAGGCGCCAGAATCTCGATGGGAGGTGGAATGTGAACCAGTCGCGTCAGCACATTCTCACACGGCCGGACTCGGTGAACGTTGCGCACCTGGTGGAGCGCTGCCACGTGCTGGGGCCCGGCGAGAGATTTGTGATCTGGGCGCAGGGTTGCCCCCTGCGTTGTCCGGGCTGCCACAATCCAGGTTTTCTGCCATTTGTGGACGCGTTGTGGATGACGATCGAGGAACTTGAAGGCCGCATCTTGGCCACGACCGGGATTGAAGGTGTGACATTCGTGGGCGGCGAACCGTTTGCCCAGGCGCGGGCGCTAGGTGTGCTGGCCCAACGGGTCCGACGGGCGGGTCTGAGCGTGATGGTCTACAGTGGTTACACCGTCGAGCAACTTGCTTCGGGAGTTGAGCCGTACGCGAAGTGGCTCCTCTATTCCGCGGACCTGCTGATGGACGGCGGGTACCGCCAGGACCTTCCGACCGTCAGGCCCTGGCGGGGCTCCGACAACCAGCGGCTCATAGCGCTGTCTGGACGGTATGCCGACAAGGTCGAGGCCTGGAACCGGCCTACCGGACAGGGTTTCGAGGTGCGAGTGCGGGCGGACGGAACGCTGGAAGTCCTGGGCATACCGCCGGCGGGCCTGAAGGATGATACGTCTGGCACGGGGTCGGGTGTCGGGCAGCAGCAGGGTCGCAGGAACACGAGGGAAGAAGATTCGCGGTAGCGGCGCGGCCGCGTGGCTGGCGTCGTGTTGGCGTTCCACGGCCGCTTGGGAAAGGAGGACTGAGATGGAACCGTTGCTTTGGTTGATTCTGATTGGCCGTATTCTTCGGTGGGCGGCGCCATTGGTGGTAGGGGTGGTTGGGGCGGCGTTGATCCTCAGTTTCTGCGGGACGGCGTTTTCTACCTGGTGGATGGCGCTTCTGGCATTTGTCATGGTTGCCTGCATGTTGGCCGGGGGCGTCAAGGATGTGCTATCGGGTTCGCGGAACGGCAGAAGCGGCCGTCGGGATGACCCGCACCGGGACCCATAAGGAGAAGACCGATGTTCGTTTGCGAGGGCTGTAAGACACGGATGCACCGTGCAGAGGATGGGGGAACCGGCAGACCGTTTCCGGCCTTTTCGGTTGCCGGCGGCGTGCTGGGTTCCCTGGCCGCCGTGGCCACTGGCGCGATTCTGCTGGTGCCGGCGGCCGTCGTCCTCGGAGCTGTCGCAGACACCCGGCGATGCGGGTTGTGCGGGACCGAGGTCCAGAAAGACGAACCCGCATACCACATGATGCACGAGTTGCCAGGAGAATCGGGCAGTCCGGCCTACAGGCCCGTGCAGCGCCCGCCCCAGCCGTCGGCGCCCCAACCGGATTTTGGTCCACCGATGCAGGGGAGGGCCCCGCAGGGCCGCAGCATGGAAGGACCCAGCCGGCAGTTTGGACCGGCGAGTCTTTTCGATTCCCCTCAGCAGCCTAAGGAGGCGAAGGTTCAGGCCGACTTCATGTTTGATGAGGTCAGAGGCGGCTTGGTACCGAGAGAGTCTCCCGCTGTCCCAGAAGGTACTGTATCCACCGCGGAGGTTGCTCCTCTCACGCCGGTGGATGTTGTGCCGGAGTTGACTTCACCTTTGTTCGACGACGCCTTGTCGGACCCGTTTGGGGACTTCGGAAATGGGGTTGGGTTTGGCCCTGGCGACGAAGGGTCTCCCGGCGAACTTCCCCCGGAAGGAGGGGGCCTATGAGAATCCGCAGGCGCATCATCAATACCGATCTGGAGGGACGCGTACTTTCCGAGCGCATCGAAGAGGTCGCCGACGACGGGCGGGGGAATGTCGAGGAGTCCCAGGCCACAGGCTTCCACAATTGCTCATCGTGCGGACGGCCGATCGAAAAAGTGCAGGACGTCCGCGGCCAGTGTGTTCAGTGCGGTCAGCAATGCTGCGCGACCTGTGAAGGGTTCTGTGCCATCTGCCATCGTCCCTTATGCCGAAACTGCCGATTGGGTTTTGCGGAAAAATGCCTGAGCGTCTGCGATGCGTGTTTGAGGTTGCTTGATGAGCGCCTGGCGCATCAGGACCGCTTGGTGGAGGATAAGGTGGCCTTTGAACGGCTGATGAACGTCTACGGCGCGCTGTTGAAAGTTCTCCCGCCGCCTCCTTGCGAGAACGGCTCGATCATGGGGGCGGTGGCGCAGATCGTCCAGTGGCGCGTCGCGGGAAAACTTTCCCGGATGGCCAAGCAGTTGACAGAAGGGAGCGACCGTGGCCGCCGACTACTGCCATGACATCCTGGCCGCCGGGGGGTTCCGGAGGATCGGAACGTTGGACTGCGACCTCCAGATGGATCTCTGGTGGCATGCGGAACACCGGCTGGAGGTGTCGGTGGTCGCGGTGGCGGACTGGGCCTTGCTCCGGGGCACGAAGTACTACCGCCTCAAGGCGATGGGCGAACAGGGCGAGTTGTACACGCGGGATCTGGCGGCCTTCGACGCCGACCTGACGACGCGGTTCGGCGAAGTTCACCTGCTGTTATCCGCGTTTCCCGACATTACCCCAAGCTTGGCCCGAAAGCGGATCGCTGAGAAGCGGTTCCGCCAGGTCAGTAGCGGCGATGAGGCGGGCGCGGAGGATGTGGCGGGCCGCCTGAGTCAACTGGCCGCGGAGCTCGAAACCCTCCAGGCGGCAAAGAAACAAGACGAAGACCTCTTACGTTTGGACCGGGGCCGGTCACCCATTCTGGAGCGGGGCCTGAGGGAGCGGATCGGCACCACCCAGGGGCGTATCGACACGATCCTGGCCGAACGACGGAAACTAACCGACCGGCTGGCGGCGGAGCAACATCTCGAAAGGGAATACCTCCAGAAGGGGGCGGCCACCTGTCTCCTGTTTGCCTGCTGCTCCAACGTTCAGGTCGCCGGCCGTGCTACGGAATTCGCTGACGTTCTGAGGGCTGTCGTCAAGGAGCTTCGAGACGTCCACCAGTATCAGATTCAGCAGAAGTTCCAGGGCGGAAAACTCCAGATCTACATTGAGGAGGTCGATGCCCCGGGCGTCTCGCTTCTAACGCGGTGGGCGGGCGGGGTCCTGTGCCCCCGACAACTGGACCGGCTGGGACCGGAGTTCGAACCCCTCCGCCGGGCGGTCGAGCAGCAAGTCATGGTCTTTCCCCACCGCGACATATTGCTGGGCGGCGCCGTTCAGGATGAGCAGAAACTCGTCTCTGCCCGTGTTGTCCGGAACTTCCTTAGCCGCCTCGAACGTGTTCCGACCGCAAGCCGCATCACGCCCGCGCCATTCCCGCCCTGCACCATGCCGACATGGGTAGGCCACGTGATAAACCCCAACGGAGAGAAGGCGAGCCCCTGGGAGTTGCCACTGCAGCGGCTGGGCCACGCGTTGATCAGCGGTCGCACTGGATCGGGCAAGTCCTACCTCGGTCGAGTCATCGTTGAAGGCGCGGCCGCTTGCGAGGACGTGAACGTCGTCATCCTGGACCCGCGCGGCCAATGGACCGGCCTCCTCGTACCGGAAGACAGAGGCGAGATCCTGGGCCGGTACGGGGAGTTCGGCCTGGTTCCGAGCCAGGCGAGGAGTTTTAACTTCACGTACTTCGGCATCGGCCAGGGACTGGGAAAGCCCTTGCCGGCCGATCTCCGGGAACTCGCCGTAGGCCGGCACGTCGTGAGCTTCAAGGGTCTCGACGACCGGGCACGATGTGAATGGGCCTCGAGGATTCTCGATGCCCTGTTTGAGGCCCGCGCGGTCAGCGAATCGGCGCGTCTGCGTCTCTTGGTCGAGATCGATGAAGCGATTAAGTTCATCCGGAAGGGCGTTGTGGACGAGGCCAAAGAAGCCGCCGAGAGAGTCGAATTGACCCTCGACCAGATCGCCAGGGAAGGCCGCAAGTACGGCATCGGACTCCTGGCGATCTCCCAGTCGAGCCGGGACTTTTCCTACAGCATGGCCTCGGTCCGCGAAAACATCGCGACGCACATTTTCATGGCCAACGGCAGCGCCGAAAGCGAGTACGCGGCCAGGTACCTGGGGGCCGGATACGAACTGTCGTCGCTGAAGACCGGCGAGGCGCTGATCCAGAACGCCGAGTGGGGCGTTGTCCGGGTTGCGATCCGGCCGCCGTTGTCGAAGGTCTGGGAACCGACGGAGGCCGAGGTGCGGACTCTGTTCGGCGGACAGGATGTGAAAGGTCCGGCCCTGTCTTCGTCGGCTCAGGCTGTCCTGGAGGCCGCGGTGGAGGATCATCACGCGACCGGCCAATCGGTGAGGCTTGCTTCTATTGTGGAACGGCTGGGGATCACCAGTCGACGGCGTGTTGATCAGATCGTGGCGGAACTGGATGCGGCCGGGGTCGCCAGGTTCGAGCGGCTGAACGAGCGTGGACGGCCTCTGGTTCTGACGCCGGTGACGTGCGTAGCCGTGCGCGGAAAGCGCGCATAAATGCGGACGCAAATGTGCAGAAACGAAAATGGCCTCGACACGCGGACAGTATAAGTCGTTGCGGCAGAACCAGTTAGAAGAGTGATTTGTGCGCGCGAAGTGGTATGGGGGCGGGCGGAAGGGATTTGCGTCTGAGGGTTTTACTTACGCTCAGTATCACCATCAGGGGCGAGTGCCACCGCAAGACCGGCCGACGATGTGCAGGGAAACGGGTGCCAGACGATGTCCGTGACCAGGGAAACAGAACGGGAATCACGGTGGCTCACTGTCGGTGAGGTTGCCCGTCACTTGCGCGTCTCCCGCGACACGGTTGAGCGGTGGATTCACAACGGGAACCTGAGGGCGGTGAACGTTGGCAGTCGGTCGACTCTGGTCTCGCGTCGCCGTTGCTGGAGGGTCTCCGTGGAGAGCCTGGAAGCGTTTCTCGAAGGCCGGGTGAGTCCGATGCCACTGCCTCCTTCGCCGAAGGTCAGGCTCGGGTCGCAGACCGACGTCATCGAATTCATCAAGTAGCGTGGGCCGTGGGTTGGTTAGAAACAGCATCCTCAGGCGGAAAGAGTTTTTGGCGGACGTGTTCCACCACCGCCCGGAGCCGGTCCAGGGAGATCTCCTCGATGTAGATGCCCGACATGCCAGGGATCGTGTGGCCCATGATGCGGTGGATGGCATGCTGGTCACGGACCTCGTCGGCCCAGGTGCGGAAGGTGTGGCGCAGGGTGTAGAAACCGATGCCCTTTCGTTTGAGGCCGAGTTCACGGAGAAGACGGTCAAATTGATCCCCGACGGAGTCGACCGTGACTATTTTCTCAACGCTTCCATCTTCCGCACGATGGACGCGCTGTCGGATCAGAGCTTCGCCGGATGCAGTCAGGAAGAGCGTTTTTTCAACTTCTTTGTCGATTGGCTTGGGACGGGTCGTCAGAACCTCTTGCAGGGCCAGGAGGGTCTCCGGCCAGAGCGGTACAACTCGCCCGACGCCTGTCTTGGGGCGGTCAAACTCGATGATGGCTTCTTTCCAGTTTACCGCAGAAATAGGCAGATTGGAACAGTCCGTATTGCCGAAGCCACCATTGATACCCAGCAGGACGAGAGCACGAAGTGAGCCCCGGGCCGCGGTTAACAAGGTGCGGACCTCAGAAGCGTCAAGCAGACGCTTGCCATTGGCTAATTCGGCGGCGCGCCTGCTTTTTCGTTTGCGGGTGGCCGATGGACGCTCGAAAGCCTTGCCGTATCTGATGGGATGGTCGGTCAGGTTCATCTCATAGGCGTACTTGAACAGGCCACGGACCACCGTAATGGTACGCGTCAGAGCATGGACGCCCATACCCTTTCGGTTGGCCAGTCCGGTTCGGACGAGTTTCTGCTGGTACCTGAGGAAATCGTCCGGGGTAAGGTCGGAGACGAGACGCCCCGGCCCGACGAAGCGCGCGAAACTCTCCAGCACGGTGCGACAGTCTTCAAACCAACGGAGTCCGATCTCACCCGTCTGGGACCGTCGGTGCTGGTAGGTCAAGAAATGGTTACACAACTGCTTGACTGTAGGGCCTTCTTCCGATAATGTACTTGAGCGCGGTTGTCGGCCGGCGTGGAGATCTGCGGCTGCACGCAAGTACCTTTGGAGAGCGGCCCCGGGGTCTGCCCAGACGCCGAAGAAATGCAACTTGCCGCGGATCTTCTTGCACCACTGACCGTTGTTGTGCGGGGTCAAGGGGAACGAAGGGGTGGGCTTGGCAGGCTTCTCTTTGCGCCTGTGCGCTGATTGGCGGACCGACATGACGATGCTCCTTACGGTGACCGGGGTTCGGGAACCTAACATAATATAATGTAGTATAGCCAGTCACCCGGTTGTCGTCAAGGTTGTCGTAGCGAAAACTTGGCCTTGTTGTCGCAGCCGTAAGTCTTTGAATTAGCGGGAGTTAGGCCGGCGTAGCTCAACGGTAGAGCACCGGTTTTGTAAACCGGGGGTTGGGGGTCCGAATCCCCCCGCCGGCTCCAGTAAAGGCCGTTACAGGTTCCAAGTTTCAAGTTCCAAGTGAGCGGCAACCGCTTCGCGGATGCGGCAACTAACCTGGAACCTGGAACTTGGAACCTGGAACTTGGAACTCTTCACCCTGAACTGGCGTTGAGGTGGTCAGGTTCCCGAGCGGTCAAAGGGGGCAGACTGTAAATCTGCTGGCGCAGCCTTCGGAGGTTCGAATCCTCCCCTGACCACCATTGAAAAGCAAGTGCCTGAGTGCCTAAGTACCTGAGTGCCTGAG
>Ga0315274_10008775_pt1 | contig 14637 bp, 7 predicted proteins | sample YL17G02_20_MG_FD_203700 | JGI IMG/M metagenome (GOLD analysis project Ga0315274, IMG submission 203700) | Sediment microbial communities from Yellowstone Lake, YNP, Wyoming, USA - YL17G02_20 | ecosystem: Environmental > Aquatic > Freshwater > Lake > Sediment | place: USA: Wyoming | collected... | reverse complement strand
CCCGATTTCTCGGAAGGGGAATTGACGAAGCTCAGGTCAGCATTGGTGCGCGGAGAGACCTTGAGCCGTATCGCTTTATCGTTACAACTGGGGGACTATCTGTACTTAGGGCGAGGCGAGGAGGATAGCGGAGGTCGCTCTCGCTCCAGGAATCTAAGTTGTACCCTGGAGGCGGTTATCGGAGCTGTCTTCCTCGACCAGGGACTTGATGTAGCGAAAGGCTTCATCCTGAAGTTGCTGGGCAGCGAGCTTGACGGGGTCGTTGAGGATAAGTTCGCCGCCGATTATAAATCGAGACTGCAGCAGATTATCCAATCGGAGCGGAAGATAACGCCTGTTTATCGTACCATCGAGGAGATGGGTCCAGACCACGCCAAGGTTTTTACTGTGGAGGTACTGGCAGGAGACACTATACTGGGCCAAGGCTGTGGGCGGAGCAAGCGGGCCGCAGAGACGGATGCAGCACGGCAGGCGTTGCAGGGTTTAACGGGAGGCTAAAAGGCATGTTTGGCCTTTTCAAGAAGACGGAAAAAGGTGTGAAACGTACCCGCGAGGCTTGGTGGGGCAAGGTCGTGCATCTTTTCGACCGGCCCATATTGAGCGACGAGCTTTGGGACGAACTTGAGGAGCTTCTCATCTCCGCTGACGTGGGTGTGAACACAACTGGCAAGCTCATTGAACGGCTTAAGCAGAGGGTGAAGAGAGAGAAGATCAAAGAAACTTCCGTGGTAAGAACTGCTCTGAAAGAGGAGATGGTTTCCATGTTGATGGTGGGGGGCGGAGAGCTTTTGCCACCAACGGATGGGAAAATAGGCGTAGTTCTAGTAGTTGGGGTCAATGGGGTGGGCAAGACTACCAGCATCGCCAAACTGGCTTATAGCGTTAAAGAGCAGGGGAAACGGGTGCTCCTGGTGGCTGGCGATACTTTCAGGGCGGCAGCCATAGACCAGCTTAAGGTATGGGGGGAACGTATAAAAGTTCCGGTAATTGCTCATCAGCCCGGCGGTGACCCTGCCGCAGTGGTCTTCGATGCCTTAGAGTCAGCGAAGAAAAATGCCGATATTGTTATGGTTGATACCGCAGGTCGTCTCCATACGAAGTTCAACCTTATGGAGGAGCTCAAAAAAATCAGGCGGGTGATAGATAAAGCTAATATGGAGCCCCAGGTGCTGCTTGTATTGGATGCTACCACAGGCCAGAACGGGTTGACCCAGGCCCGATACTTTACAGAGGCGGTGAAGGTCACCGGCATATTGCTGGCGAAGCTGGACAGCACAGCCAAGGGAGGGATTGTCCTCGCCATTTGCGATGAGCTCAAGATACCCATTCTTTACATAGGCACCGGCCAGGAACTGGAGGATCTCACCCCCTTCAATCCTGGAGAGTTTGTGGAGGCGCTCTTCTCGCGGGAGGGTTAGGAGGAAAGGCCATGGCTCAGGCAATTGTCTGGTGGTTCATGGTACAGCTACTGGGCTTTATTGCACTACCTTTCACCTCTGTTATCTTCCGAGGCCTTCCCGATAGGGGATACGCCTTCGGCAAGGCGCTTGCTATCCTCTTAGTATCTTACATTCTATGGCTTGCCGCTTCAGCCCATATCCTGCCTAATAGCCAGTGGTCCATTATCCTGATCATCGTACTCCTAGCTGTAGGTTCCTTCTTTCTTTTCATGCGCCGTCGCCATGAAATAGCTAGCTTTGTCTCGGAGAATCGCGGAGTAATCATCGCAACTGAAGCTATATTTCTTGTTTCCTTTATTCTCTATGCTGTAGTGCATTCCTACAACGCGGAAATCGCTTATACTGAGAAACCAATGGACTTTGCTTTCCTCAATGCTATTCTCCGTAGTGACTATTTCCCACCCAATGATCCCTGGCTTAGCGGACATAGCCTTAACAACTACTACTTTGGCCACTTGATGATGGCAACCTTGACCAAGCTTAGCGGCATATCATCAGCAATTACCTTCAACCTATCACTAACATTGATTTTTGCTCTGGCAGCCATTGGTGCCTTCGGCATTGTCTACAACCTAGTCAGGCTAAGTAGGGGAGGTTTTAGAGCGGCCCTGGGTTTCGGCGTGATAGCAGTTGGATTTTTGCTCATTGCAGGCAACCTAGAAGGGGTGCTGGAGTTACTGCATGCCAATTGTATTGGGGGGGAGGGCTTCTGGAAGTGGGTGGGTATCAGCGGTCTAGATCATTCCTGTACCAGCACACATTGGTATCCAACAGATTGGTGGTGGTGGTGGCGTGCAAGCAGAGTCATCACCCCGGTTGACGGGATAGATACCATAACTGAATTCCCCTTTTTTAGCTTTCTTTTGGGAGACCTTCATGCTCATCTGCTGTCCTTGCCTTTTGTCCTCTTGAGTCTGGCTATTACCTTGAATATCCTGACTTCGAAGGAGCCTCTTGGGTTTGCCTGGCTTAGAAAAAGGCCTCTTGTTTTCATAGCGATGATCGTTTGTCTAGGTTCGTTGGGCCCTCTTCATACCTGGGACCTTCCTGTTTATATCTTCGTCTTTCTAGGTGCAACCATGATCCAGTCTTATATGAGACGAGCCGATACGGGGCATCGCTGGTGGTGGGAGTGGATAGCAATCAGCTTTATCTCAATAGCAGGCATCTTCCTCTTTTATGTTCCTTTCTATGTTAACATGCAGAGCCCTGTTACCGGGGTGTTTCCGTGGCGAGGCCAGGACACCCGTCTGTTCCATTACTTCATAATTTGGGGGCTCTTCCTTTTTATTGGCATCTCCTTTGTATTATTCCAGATCCGTTGCAGGCTGAGATCACTTTCATGGCGTAGTATAATTTTTGTTTCCTTAGCCGTGCTCTCCCTGTGGGCAATCTGGGCTATAGTAGTTTTGGTGATTGGGGGAGGACACATTTGGGGGAAGCTGGGGCATCTAGCTCCCATGCTTATCCTACTGGTTCTAACCCTGTGGGTTATTGTGCAGAAAGTCAGGAGAACTCGTGTCGTAGCTGGCAGTGCAACCTTTGCGTTGTTGCTTCTATTTACTGCCTTGTTACTAACGATAGGTTGTGAGCTTTTCTATGTCGAAGATTCGTTCTTTGTACGCATGAATACATTCTTTAGGCTATATTATGCTGCCTGGGTCTTGTTTGCTCTGGCGTCTGCTTTTGGCTTGTACTACCTTTGGCGACACTGGCGGGCATCGACTAAGCTTGGACGGGTAGTAAGGGCTAGCTGGTGGGTCTTTCTTGTACTTCTGATTGTAGCCTCATTCATCTATCCCGTTGCTGCTACTGGCAATAGGACCAACGCCTTTAAAGACGGTCCTACTCTTGATGGTCTTGCATTGTTTGAGCGAAGCAACCCATCTGATATGGAAGCGATAGCATGGCTTAGTAGCAATGTCAAAGGCGCTCCTGTAATTGTAGAGGCTGTTGGTGGTGACTACACCACATATGGGAGAGTGTCTGGAATTACTGGTCTTCCCACTATTTTGGGCTGGGAGCAACATGAGTGGATCTGGCGAGGATCGGATCGTGACCTTAAGGGCAGAAGGGATGATGTCAACCTTATCTACGTAAGTAGTGATCTCAATCAAGTAAAGTCTTTGCTTGAAAAGTATAATGTCACCTTTGTTTATGTGGGAACGCTTGAAAGGGCCAGTTATGGCCCCGACGTTGGCGGTAGCTTTGAGAGTTTCATGAATGTAGCATTCAGTAATGAAGGGGTTACTATATTTAAGGTCAAAGAGTAGGCTTCGTTGAGGCATTGATGATTCAAGTTGCATATGTCATATGTTGGTGGCTAGCCCTGGAAGCTATTGGCTTGGTAAGTTTCCCTCTAGTCTCAAGGGTATGCAGCAGCCTGGGGGACAAGGGCTATTCCATCTCCAAGCTGGTGGGCGTGCTGGCTCTGACATACTTCGTCTGGCTGTTTTCCGTACTCAAATTGCTACCATTCGGCTCCACCAGCATCATAATTGCCTTCCTGCTTTTCGCAGGGCTCTCCCTTTTTCTCGGTAGGAAGAACCTCAAAGTAGCGAGATGGCCTTGGAAGCAGATCCTGATCAGCGAGTTGATATTTGCCGTTTTCTTCATCGTATTCTTATTAATCGTGAGAGAAAAGCCAGATATCTATTTCACGGGCTCAAATGATGGTCTCTTCAACACTGCGTTCATCCAGTCGATACTGAGAGGGAATTACTTCCCACCTCCAGATCCCTGGTTTGCTGGCGAGAGCATACAATATTACTATGGTGAACATGTCCTTGTAGCGACATTCTGCTGGATTACCAAAGTTCCAACAACCATATCCTTTAACATAGCGGTTGCTATGTTTCCTGCCCTGGGTGTTTGTGCTGCCTATGGCTTGGGCTACAATATCACCAAGAGAAAAATCTACGGGTTTCTCGCCCTCATTTTTGTCTGCCTGATTGGATATATCTCCGGGGCCTTTCAGCTCACAGCCTTTGCCTTAGGTCACAAATTTCTAGGGTATTCACCATCTGGATGCCACAACATCGGCGACTGGTTGCTTTGGTTCGATTTCTTTCACGCCCACTGGCTGATAGACGGCGCGATAGTTCACTATCCCTATTCCGCCTTCCTGATGGGAGACCTGCATGCCTATTCGGTAAGTCCTTCTTTCCAACTCATGTTTATCATGCTCATATTTGCTTTGTTTCAGAAAGGACGCTCTCAGGGCCAACTTGGTCGCACAGATACCCTAGTGGACATTGTGGTATTAGCTCTTTGTTTGGGGTTCTTCTTCATCCTCAATACTTGGGAATACCCGACATACATAATATTCACCGTCCTTGCCTTTATCCTCCTGCGGATAAGGCCTACTATAAAGAGTACACTTGTCATCCCTATGGCAATCATTGGCTTGAGTTTCCTCTTATATTTGCCGTACTATCTGTCAGGCGGCATGAACAGTTACCCCGGCTTTGCAATTGTGGAGACGAGGACAAAACTAGCCCACTTTGCCGAGTTTGGGGCACTGTTTCTGTTTGTCACTATTTCTCTGCTCTTTATATTGTCCAAGCACGAGATATTCCACAGCTTAAAAAAGATCCTGATATCTGCAATTGTCCTTTCTGCTACTATTCTAGCCGCCGTCTTCCTAGGCTTTCAGATCCTAATTGTAGTGATTCCTGTTGGGCTTTTGTCCCTATACTTCATATATAAAGCGAGAGAAAAGACGGAGAATGAATTCGTGCTGCTCCTTCTTTTAATGGGCGTGGCGGTTGCCCTTTTTTGTGAATGCTTCTGTACAAATGATGCTTATGCTGGGGGAGTACCATGGGAAAGGTTCAACACAGTCATGAAGTTCTATTTTCAGTTATGGGTCTTTCTCGGCATCGCGGCTGCATGTGCTGTTTTCTATGTGGTGAGCAATCTGGGGAGGAAAACGAAAGCGATCTGGATATTTATATTGGCGCTTTTTATTATAGCCTCTGCAATCCATCCTATAGCCTCGACCACAGCCAGGCTGGGTGGGAAGTACACAGAATGGGGAATAAATAAGGGAACCCTTGATGGAATGGCTTATCTCGAAATGGTAGATGAGAGTGATTACGAGGCTATTAGATGGATAAATCGGGAGATTAAGGGATCACCGGTGATGCTGGAATTGCCGTGGAGCGAGAGCGGTCGCTGGAGCCGCGTATCCTCTTTCACGGGGTTGCCCACTATACTAGGATTCAATCGCTATGAGAAAAGTTGGGGACATAGTGAGGAGGAATTGAGAGAGAGGGATGAAGATGCGGATATAATCTACAGCACATTGAATAATAGCGAGGCCATGGAGAGATTGAAAAAATACAATGTAAGATATATTTACATAGGTACGCAGGAAAAGAAGGCATATCAAAGTGATGGTTTGCAAAAGTTCGCTGCATATCCGGAGAATTACACTGTAGCGTATGAAAACGAAGGGGTTATCATTTATGAAGTCGATGGATAGGCATCGTTGAGGTTGTGATGATTCAGGTTGCGTATGTTATATGTTGGTGGCTGGCTCTGGAAGTCGTTGGCCTTGTAAGCTTTCCTCTAGTCTCAAGGGTGTGTACTGGCCTGACAGACAAGGGCTATTCTATCTCCAAGCTAGTGGGTCTCCTGATTCTAACCTACTTTACCTGGATGTTCTCGAGCTTGAGGATACTTCCTTTTGGACTTGCCAGCATTCTTCTCTCCTTTGCAGTTCTGGCAACTCTCTCCATAGGATTCGGCAGAAATCAATTGAGGATTGCGGACTGGCCCCGCAAGCAGATTATTATCAGTGATGCGATATTTACAATCGCCTTTGTCCTGTCCGTGCTGATAATGCTGGGAAGCCCCGACATCTATTTCTCCGGTGCTAATGATGCTTACTTTAATTACGCCTTTATCGGATCGATCCTACGAACTGATTATTTTCCCCCGCCTGATCCATGGCTTGCTGGCGCAAGCATGCCATATTATTATGGTGGGCATCTATTGACGGCAGTTTTAGTCACAGTCACTAAAGTGCCACCAGCTATATCATTCAATCTTGCAGGAGCCATGTTTTTTGCTTTGGCCATAGGCGCTGCCTATGGTTTGGGTTACAACATCACTAAAAGGAAACTCTATGGCTTTCTTACTGCGTTCTTCGTCTGCATAGTTGGATATATGGCCGGGGCTTTTCAACTGATGGCCTTTCTTTCCCACCATCAGATTTTGGGCTACCAACCATCAGGAGCCTCTAATATCGCGGAGTGGTTACTCTGGTTTGACTTCTGGACTGCTCCCTGGCTGATAGATGGTGCCATAGTACATTATCCTTACTTCTCGTTCCTGATGGGAGACCTACATTCATTTTTCATGAGCGTTCCTTTCCAGCTCATGTTTATTATGCTGATCTTCGCCCTGTTTCAGAAGGGCAAAGTCAAAAAGGGAAATCTCGGATTGGACACCTTGTTGGACATTTTTATATTAGGCCTCTGCTTAGGATTTTTCTCCATTCTTAATACTTGGGAGTATCCAACATATGTAATATTTGTTGTCCTTGCCTTCGTTTTTCTGCGGATAAAACCCTCTATAAAGGGGACTCTTGTTGTTCCTGTGACAATCATAATTATAAGTTTCATCTTCTATCTCCCCTATTACAGCTCTGGTGGAGTTAGCGGTTTTAGGGGCATGGGGGAGGTGATGGCGAGAACAAGCTTAGTTCAATTCTTTGAGTTTTGTGCTTTGTTCTTGTTTGTTATCTTCTCACTACTATTCATATTGGCGAAGCGGGAAATACTTCGAGGCAAGGTGATGATTTCAATAGCTATATTTATTCTCTTGGCTACTATCTTGGCTGCCGTCTTTCTCAAGTTCCAACTCCTAATAATCGTCGTTCCAGCAATCCTCTTATCTTTGTACTACATATACAAGTCCAAGATGAAGTCGGAGAAGGAATTTGTATTGCTCCTAATTATCATGGGTGCTGCGCTAGCATTATTTTGCGATTTACTCTACCTCGACGATGCTCTGAGTGGGACTGCAGAGAGGTTCAATACGATTATGAAATTATACCACCAAATGTGGGTCTTTCTTGGTATATCAGCTGCCTTGGCCGTTTACTATGTGTTGAGTAATCTGGGAAGGAAAACGAAGATCGTTTGGGTTATTGTGTTGGTCGTACTTATATTGGCGTCACTGGTCCATCCCATAGCCTCGACCACAAGCATGCTTAGTGGCAGGCATACTTATTGGGGTATGAACAGAGGGACTTTGGATGGAATGGCTTATGTTGAGAGGATAGACAAAGGTGATTATGATGCCATACGATGGATGAATGAGCAGATAAAAGGAACGCCAGTGATACTGGAGGCTCCAGGAAATCCTACCGTCTATGCTGGTCGTGTCTCGACATTCACCGGATTGCCTACAGTAATAGGCTGGGGAAGCTGGGAGATAATGTGGAGACAAGCTTGGGCAGAGGTGGACCAGAGGCTCAAGGATGTGAAGACGATATACAACACACTGGACAATGATGAGGCGATGCGTTTGCTAAGGAAATATGATGTGAGATATATTTATGTAGGAACGGCGGAACGGAAGACATATGAAGATGTGGGTTTGCAGAAATTTGCTGCCCACCCGGAGAAGTATCAATTGGTGTATGAAAATGAAGGTGTTACCATTTTCAAGGTGAGGGAAGAATAATGGAGAAAGTTAAAACATCAATAGTTGGCCGTTTGCGCCCACTTCTCAACTGGGAGGTGGGCCTTTATGCCGTGATTGTCCTTGTCGCCCTGGCGATACGTCTCTGGGCTTTGGGAGCCCGCGCCATTCACTATGATGAGGGTTTGCATGTTCTCTATGCATGGCGACTCTTCACGGGGCTGGGATACCACCACGAAGCCTGGATGCATGGCCCGTTTCAATTTTATGGTACATACCCAATTTACTGGCTTTTCGGGGCAGGTGCCTTTACCGCACGTCTCCTCCCTGTTATCTTTGGCACGGCATTGGTAATTCTTCCTTGCTTTTTGCGTAAGCAACTAGGTCGTTGGGGAGCTCTTGCTGTTAGCGTCCTCATCACCTTCTCGCCAGTGCTTCTCTACTATAGCCGCTACGCTCGGAACGATATCTATATCGCCTTTTGGTCACTCCTTCTCGTTGTCTGCATGTGGCGATATTTCGAGGAGAAGAAGGCGAGGTACCTCTACATCGGTGCTGCTGCTTTGAGCCTCAGCTTCTGCACTAAGGAGGTAACCTATATTACCGTCGGCATTTTTGTCCTCTTCCTTTTTATCATATCTGCTAAAGAGTTAGCAGGCAGGGGCAGAAGGAGGTTCGACCTAAAAGGTCTCTCACCGCATAGCGAATACCTGATCTTGATAGGCACTTTAGCATTGCCTCTTTTCTCCACGTTCATTGGACTAATCCCGGGGATAGAGATACCTAGCGGTTTTCACTGGGCGAAATTGCTCACTATCATCCTATTCTTCATCTTTTCAGCAGTTGTCGGTCTGAGATGGAACTGGCGTCGCTGGTTGATCTCTGTCCTCATCTTCTATAGTATTTTTATTTTCCTCTATACTTCTATCTTCACCAATATCTCCTCGGGCCTTGTTAGTGGCTTCTGGGGGTCTGCTGATTACTGGATTGAACAGCATGGGGTGGCAAGGGGAGGGCAACCCTGGTTCTACTATATAATGCTCCTGCCCATCTATGAGTTTTTGCCCTTGTTCTTTGCCTTTTCGGGCGCCATCTACCATACAATCAAGGGTAACCTTTTCTCCAGATTTTTGGTCTATTGGACGGTGCTCGCTCTAGTTATTTACACATATGCGGGAGAGAAAATGCCCTGGCTCTCTCTGCATATAGCTCTCCCCGTGATTCTCCTCGGTGGGATGTTCATTGGCCAGCTTCTTCAAGAAGCCCCTAATTTGAAGGGGGCTAGGGCCTGGGTAATAAGGGGAGTCACTGTGCTTGTTCTGCTCCTTCTTTTGCCCTTCAGCATACACGTAGCCTTTCAGGAAAACTACCAGAAGTCAGACGAACCTCCGCAGATGCTTTTTTACGCTGGTATATCATCCGATGTGCCTCCGATTATGGCTGAGATCGACAAGCTGGCACAGAAAACAGGAGAGGGGAAGCAGCTAGCCATTACCATCGATGGAGAGCTATTCTATGACGGGCCGGCCTGGTATCTCAGAGACTACAAGAATATAGATTTCTCCATTAGTCAACCTAAAGGCTCGGTGCTTATCATACATACAAGCAGCGAGAATGATGTTGACAAAAGCTACCTGGAAAAGTATGGCGAGGGGCAGAAGTTCCACCATTTGATATGGTTCCCCGAGGAGTATAGAGATTTTGACTTGGGTTGGTGGTGGGACTATTTCTTCCACCGGGAGACAAGGGGCCCCTACTGGTCACAAGAGGGCATAGTCTATTTCCTCTCAAACAGCGAGTTTTGAGCCAAGGCTTGCTCTATGTTAAACTGCGGTATCATCTGTGGGCTACGAATGCGTGCAATATGTAAGTATAATGCATAAGAGATATGTATAAGAAAATAAGAGTGTTTTTGTCTCGACCCAAAGTTCGACTCGGGGTCCTTCTTGGTGCCATATTGCTATGTGCGCTGGGTCTTCGTTTATACGGCATTAACTGGGATCAAGGCCGCATAGTCCACCCCGACGAACATACGGTTATGAGGGCAGCCTGGGGGGTCCATCTTCCAGACTGGCCGCTCTCTATTCGTCAACTCCTGGATCCGGAGCAAAGCCCGCTCAACCCGCACTTCTTTATTTATGGCAGCCTTCCTATCTATCTCCTCAAGATCGTGGGCAGCATTCTATCCAACTTCAAGGAGAGCTTGGTTGCCTATGACTTGCGATTGGTGGGCCGTGGTATGGCGGCTGTGTTCGATACAGGAACGGTATTGCTCGTGTACCTGCTGGGGAGTAGGCTTTACAACCGTCGCACTGGCCTTTTGGCCGCAGCCCTTGCCACTTTCACTGTGCTGTCCATCCAGCAGGCACATTTCTGCACTGTGGATGCAATGCTCGCCTTCCTCGTCACTTTAACCGTTCTCTTCTCGGCAAAGGTTATGGTTAACCCCGCGAAGACCAGCCTGTGGGCCGCTGTACCGATCGGGATAAGCTTGGGCTTGGCTGTTGCCACCAAAACGTCTGCGCTCATCCTCTTGGGGGTGGTAGTTGCGGCCTACGCCATGCGGTGCTTTGAAGGAAGTGACGATACCATAGCTAAATCTTCTTTCAGACCAAGCTACATCAAAAGTAGTCTGGTTGGGCTAGCGATTGTTATACCTGTAGCAGCGATAACTGTCGCCATCGCCGAGCCATATATCTTCATAGACTGGAACAGCTTTAGAGCCGATTCCAACTTCGTCAGGGATGTGATAATGACTCGAACCACCGATATGCCCTGGACAAGGCAATTCATCGACACCACTCCATATCTTTATCAGATCAGGCATCTTTCTATTTGGGGCATGGGCTTGCCCCTGGCGGCAGCAGCCTGGGGCGGCCTGCTGTTCGCTATAGCCATGGCGGTGAAGCAGCGTCGCAAATCGGATCTCCTGCTTCTCGCTTGGATTATACCCTTCTTCCTGATCGTAGGGGCTATGGAGGTGAAGTTCCTGCGCTATATGTTGCCGCTGATACCCTTCCTTTGCCTGGTTGCTGCTCGTTTGTTTTCAGCTTGGTATGAACATTCGGGAATAAAGTGGCGGCCTTTGGTTATCAGCGTCATCGCGCTGGTCATCGTTTGCTCTGCATTTTACTCTATTGCCAACGTCATGATATATTCCAGAACACATCCTATATTGCGTGTGGCGAACTGGACAAATGCCAACGTTGGCCAGGAAGAGATTGTGGCAGCGGAAGATTGGGAATTCCCGCTCTATCTGGTCACACGTCAAAAAACTATACTTAAGATTTATGATGAGGACAGTCCTGAGAAGATGGCCGCTATCGCTCAACAGCTTTATGATGCCGACTACTTTATCGTGCTCACACAAAGGGCTTATGGGACCATCACCCGGTTGCCGGAACGTTACCCTTTAAGCTCCAGATACTATGAACTCCTGTTCTCAGGGAAACTTGGTTTCGAGATGGTTTACTGCGCCACCTCCTACCCAAGCCTGCTAGGCATAACCTTTGTCGACGATCCTTTTGCCCGTTCAAATCTCACAGTGCCGAAGGGGATTTGCACATGTTCCCCAAGTGGTATGAGTGTGGTCATTAACATGGGCTATGCCGACGAGAATCACACAGTATTTGATCACCCACTATCTATGGTCTTCAAAAAGGTCACCCCTCTCACACAGGAGGAGCTTTATAATCTTCTGATGGGTAGTCAGTAGCGTATTCTTTAGGTAGGGTCGTGCAAAACCTTATGTTAAGACAAAAGATAGCAGCAGATGGGTTCTTAGTCAAGAGCTGTTTTGAATATTTGCGAAGGCAGGGAGAGGCAGCACCATTACAGCTAACCATACATATAGCAATCACTCGGAAAAGACTTGGTTTTGAGCGCCTTAACTTTGGTGAGCGAACATTCCGCTAGGAAGTGTAGGAACCCTATAGGAGAGTCCTTGTAGTAATTAGTCCGATATGCTATTATGCGACCTACGTGCAATGAGTGCTATGAATAAACTGCAAATCTCAAGGCTGTATAAGTTTTTCGCTGCCCATAAATGGCTGATCTTTCTAATTTGGTCCATATGGTTGACATGGGAATACTACGCCCTCGGGCCATATTCCTATGTGCGAATACACGATTGGGGCGACTCTTATCTCCCAATGTGGATGAATCGAATACAACAGTTCTCCGACTTCGGGCTTAGCCATTGGTCTGCCCAGGCAGTCGGCGGATTCGACTCGTTGCCAATGCTGGGGCCACTATTTCGCACCGATACGCTGCTGTTTTTCATTTTCCCAGGATGGTTGACCGTCGGACTGGCGGCATTTGTTCTACTCTTTTTGGCAGGCTACTTTACATATCGTCTCTGCAAGGATTGTCTGAAATTAGGCGAGTTGCCCTCGCTTGTTGCCGGACTGGCATATTCGATATGCTTCTTCCTCTTCGATGCAGGGTTTGCAGGAGAGGCAGGGTTTCCCCTCATCCTCTGGTCGCTGGAGCGAATTAGCCTGAGGAAAGGACCTGCCACTTACCTCTTCGCGGCATTGCTCGGCGTTTTTGTTCTATTTTCGTCCAGCTTTCCCATGAGCATCCCGTTTATTCTAGTCATGGCTCTGGCCTGGTTTGTTCTTGTCCGCCGCATATACTCTCTGCGGTTTCTCTCTCTGTTCGCAACATTCTGTGCGGTGTTGCTTGCTGGCGAGATCCCCTGGATTATGGCTGCATTGGCGCAGAGCGGCATTTCGCACCGAAGCGACTGGACAAATACCCAAGAAAGTTTATTAGGGGCACTAAAGTCATGGAATCGTGGGATGTTTGATTCTTACACAGTACAAGTAATGCTAACGGGGCTAGGGCTCAGTGTTCTGGGCTTAGGTGTATCCAGACTCCGAGGACAGGGCATTCTCCTTATTGGCATGCTGCTGGGTTGCCTCTTCATATCACGCGGGTTCTTCCCAAATACAGTAATCTGGGGCTTGCTGGGAATAGAGATCCTAGCTGTCGCCGTGCTCAGACCCTTTGCTAGAACACTGCTGATGGTCCTGCTACTGCTAGCGTTTTGTATATCAGCAGCTGCATTAAGTGATGTGTTTATCAGATTGGTTAGCATCGGCTCGCTTTCTAGTTTTCAATTTGATCGTTTCTATCTTCTCGCCCCGTTTTTTGCCGTGGTAGCTTTGGCCTATGGTTTGAGTCTTGCTCACCACTCTCGGGTTACGCTGACTGACAGAGCCCAACAAAGAATAGAGTTCAGCGTCCAAGCCATACTGTGCATTCTGTTTGTATGCGTCCTGGCCTACTGCTCAATCGGCATCAAGCTCAATCACTACGATGAATGGGCGTCGGGCGCGCGCTACGCGATGGTTTACCAAAATCCCGGCCCTCCGGCGACTGGTGCAGACTCAGACCCATTCCGCGTTGCCACAATATATCATGATAACCTTCACCCTGCGTACGCAAATGCCTACGGCCTGGAGACTGCCGACGGATATGTTACTATGTATTCATTAAGATACAAACAGTTCTGGGGCAAGGTAATTGAACCTTTGACCTCGGTCGACCAAAAATGGTATGACTACTTCCATGGCTGGGGTAGCCGCGTCTACCTCTTTTCGCCTTCTAACGGTGAGTTCGACAGCCTCGATGTGGTGCCCTTTGCCGACTACTACAACCTGAATCTACTAGCACTGGCGAATACGAAGTATGTAATCTCTGAACTGCCTTTGTCAGACGAGAACCTTAAACTCGTCTCCTCACAACCCGCTGACTCCGAGAGCCATGAAATGAGCCTGCTCGACAGGATTAGGAGAACAGAGCCTCTATACATCTACGAAAACGAGCTCTGTTTGACCCGTTTCTTCGTGTGCGGCAACGCGAATGTCTTTGGCAATGAGGACGAATTGCTGCAGGCTCTGGCTCAAGCCGACATGAACACTCTGCGAAATAGCGTCTTTGTTGAGCAGGAATTCGCTTATGACATAGACACCAGCATGCTTGGCCTTAGTTGGGCAGAGATAGAAGTCGAGCAATATTCGCCCGACCGGATCACACTATCCGTCAAGACGGACGGTCGCGGTATTCTGGTCGTTTCCAACAATTACAGTCCTTACTGGGTTTGTAAGGTGAATGGAGTTGAAGAAGACATCATTCCTGTTTATCATACATTCATTGGTGTTATCCTAGACGAGAATGACAACAAGGTTGAACTTGAGTATGACCCACCATATCCGTCTTTTTGGTAGTCGTCGAACGGAAGGGCAAAAAAGAACAATCGGAACGGTGTCCTGCGGATATATGTGTTGCTATCTTTTGTCTTAACATAAGGTTTTGCACGACCCTATAGGAGTAAGTGGTAAAGTATAGCCGTCCGGGGAGGTAATATTGCTGAAGAGTCGTCGTTTTTGGATTGGGCTGGGGATTTCTCTTATCTTCCTGTTTCTTTTTTTCTATCGGACAGACTTCTCTGAGATGGGTCAGGAACTCGGGAAGGCAAACTATCTGTTTCTCCTCCCTGGAATACTAATCTATTTAG
>Ga0315274_10008774_pt1 | contig 14638 bp, 9 predicted proteins | sample YL17G02_20_MG_FD_203700 | JGI IMG/M metagenome (GOLD analysis project Ga0315274, IMG submission 203700) | Sediment microbial communities from Yellowstone Lake, YNP, Wyoming, USA - YL17G02_20 | ecosystem: Environmental > Aquatic > Freshwater > Lake > Sediment | place: USA: Wyoming | collected... | reverse complement strand
ATACCGATAAAGCCAAGGTACAGGAGATAGTAGAAAAGGCAAGAAAGGTATATCTGATTAGAGACGCCAGAATCGAAGGCATGACCGATGAAGGCGTCGAAGTCTACTACTCATGCACCCTGTGTCAGTCATTCGCCCCCAGCCATGTCTGCGTCATCAGCCCGGAGAGAACCGGTCTTTGCGGTTCCTATAACTGGATGGACTGCAAAGCCGCATATGAGATTAACCCCACCGGGCCTAACCAGCCAGTGCCCAAAGGAGAGGTCATTGACCCCAAGCTCGGACAATGGAAAGGGGTAAATGACTTTGTTTACAAGACTTCCCGGCAGAAGATAGACCACTATAACTTCTACAGCATAGTGCATGACCCCATGACAACCTGCGGCTGCTGCGAATGTATCGCCGCTGTTCTTCCTATGTGCAATGGGGTGATGACAGTAAACCGCGATTACACGGGAGAAACGCCCTGCGGAATGAAGTTCACCACCCTGGCCGGGACTATCGGCGGTGGCTTGAGCAGCCCTGGCTTTGTCGGTCATGGCAAATACAATATCACACAGAGGAAATTCGTCATCGGTGATGGCGGGCTATTAAGAATAGTCTGGATGCCCAAGATACTAAAACAGGAGATTGGCGAACGCTTCAAGAAGAGGGCGGCAGAGATGGGTGTGCCCAACCTACTGGATATGGTTGCAGATGAGTCAATAGGTGTTACCGAAGATGCGATTCTGCCCTTCCTGCAAGAGAAAGGACACCCAGCCCTCGGCATGGAGCCAATAATAGGCTAGGAAAGGAGCAATATGCCGCTTACCGGAATAGAGATATTCAAATTACTCCCGAAGACAAACTGCGGGCAATGTGGAGTGCCTACCTGTCTTGCCTTTGCCATGAACCTGGCTGCAGGTAAGGTAGAACTTGCTGCATGCCCTCACGTCTCAGAGGAGGCAAAAGCAAAACTGGCAGAGGCAGCAGCGCCTCCAATTAGACCAGTCATCATCGGTGCCGGCGACAGAAAGTTGAAAATTGGTGGCGAGACAGTCTTGTTTCGCCATGAAAAAAGGTTTGAGAACCCGCCTGGTATAGCTATGCTTATCAGCGATAACATGGCAGAATCCGAGGTCAATGCCAGACTGGAGAGATTCAAACAGCTCCAGTATGAGAGGGTAGGTCTTACCCTTCGCCCCGAGCTGGTAGCGGCAAAAGCTGACTCAGGAGATGCCAATAAATTTGCGGGGCTTGTCAGCAAAGTAAAGCAGAATAGCGATGCTAACTTAATCCTGATGAGCAGCAATCCCGACATTCTGGCTGCCGGCGTAAAGGTAAGCGCCGACCGCAAACCTCTGATATACGCCGCCACCAAAGAAAACGCAGATGCGGTAGCCGCTCTAGCTAAGAGCAATGCTTGCCCGGTAGTAGCAAAGGCTGCCAATTTAGACGGACTTGCTGAGCTGACTACTAAATTAAATGCGGTAGGAGTAAATGACATTGTTCTCGACTCCGGGGCAAGAACGTTGAGGCAAGCATTCGAAGACCAGATAATTATCAGGAGAGCCGCCTTAATTAAAAAGTTCCGTCCGCTGGGCTTCCCCACCATTGTTCTCCCCTGCGAGATGACGAACGACCCGATGAAGGAAGCAGTAATTGCCTCGGTTTTCGTAGCAAAGTATGGCGGTATCATTGTTCTATCCGATTTTCAGGGCGAAACTCTCTTCCCTCTACTTGTCGAGAGATTGAACATCTACACCGACCCGCAGCGACCACTGGCAACCACAGAGGGAATCTACGAGATTGGCGGTCCAAATGAGAACTCACCGGTACTTATCACCTCCAACTTCTCGCTTACCTACTTCTTGGTCTCCGGAGAAATTGAGACCAGCAAGGTTCCCAGTTATCTCCTGGTTAAAGATACCGAAGGATTATCAGTGATGACCGCGTGGGCAGCCGGCAAATTTGTCGCCGATGCCATTGCCCCCTTTGTCAAGAAGAGCGGCATAGCGGATAAGGTGAAGCACCGCAAGCTGATAATCCCGGGCTATATCGCCGCAGAGAGCGGCGGACTGGAAGAAGAATTAGCCGGCTGGGAAATTATGATTGGTCCCAGAGAAGCCGCTCACATACCAGCTTATCTCAAAGGCTGGAAGCCATAAGGAGGGAGTGATGCTACTTATCGGCGAAAACATAAATATCATGTCGAAAACCCTCGGTCCGGCACTTAAGGAAAGGAATCCCGCACCAATCCAAGAAATGGCTAAGGCTGAGACAGAAGCCGATATTGATTATCTTGATGTCAACATCGGGCCAGCTCGAAAGGCCGGGGATGAGCTGATGTCATGGGCAGTTAAAACAGTCCAAGAGGTTACGAGTAAACCCTTATCTCTAGACACAACCAATCATGTGGCTATGGAGGCAGGGCTGAAAGTCCACAAAGGCAAGGCTTTAATCAATTCCATATCCATAGCTCGTATGCAAGAGGAACTGCCTTTAGCAAAAACATATAATGCCTCCATGATTGGACTACTGTGGGGCAAGGAGGGAATGCCCCGGGATGCGAATGAAAGGGCAGCCCTTGCTGTTGAACTTATTTATACAGCTAACCAGATAGGCATACCCAACGAGGACATCTGGATAGACCCTATTGCCAGCCCAATATCAGTGGAAATAAACCAGGTGAAATCCTGTGTGGAATTCATGAGCATGCTAAGCGAGATTGCTCCGGGATGTAAATCCACGGTGGGGCTTTCCAATATATCCAACGGCACCCCAACTCACCTCAGACCTCCTCTCAACCGAACTTACCTGATAATGCTTATGAGATACGGGTTATATTCAGCTATAGTCGATGCCTTTGACCCGGAATTAATAAAAATAGCCAGGGGCGAGATGCCTGAAATCGTCAATCTGGTGCACCGGGTAATGGACGGCGAGAAACCCGACCTTTCGTCACTGAGCAAGAAGGAGATAGAATACATGAAAACGGTCAGGGTTCTTACCGGCGAAACGCTCTACTCCCACTCCTGGCTCGAGGTATAGCCAACTTAAAAAGAATCCGATTTACTGACCGAGAAACTTCCAGGAAGGCAGCAAAAAGCGGACATATGGCTTTCCATTCTGGAAGCCCTTTTTGCGATAGGAACTTGAGCATAGAAATTTGACTAAAGGAGGAAGGATGAGCTTGCGAGCGTCTTTAGAAGCAGGGAAGTTTGTGATGACGGCTGAGGTTGGTCCTTTGAAAGGCACCGATACCACCGAGATGGAGGAGGTAGCTCACCTGCTGAAAGGGAGGGTGGATGCCACCAACGTTACCGACCAGCAAAGTGCGGTAATGAGGCTGGGTTCACTGGCGGTCTGTCATCTGCTGAAGGAAAAGGGCCTTGAGCCTATATTCCAGATGACCTGCCGGGATAGAAACCGCCTTGCGCTCCAATCAGATTTGTTAAGTGCCTATGTACTTGGCATTGAAAATGTTCTTGCCATCACCGGTGATTTACCTGCTTTAGGCGACCATCCCCAAGCCATGCCAGTCTTTGACCTGGACTCGGTACAGCTTCTTCAGGTAATAAAGACGCTTAACGAAGGCCATGACATGGTCGGCAACGAGCTCAAAGGAAAGCCCAACTTCTTCCCCGGCGCAGTGGTGAATCCCGGGGCTGATACCGAGGCTGCCTTTGAGCTACAGATTATCAAGATGGAGAAAAAGATTGAGGCGGGCGCAAGGTTCTTTCAAACTCAGGCTATTTATGAAGTCGACCGTTTCGCCAAATTTATGAAGCGCGTCGAGGGCTTCGGAGTTCCTATCCTTGCCGGCATAATACCCTTGAAATCAGTCGGTATGGCCAGATTCATGAATAAAAACGTGGCTGGCGTCTTCGTGCCCGAGAACCTTATAAAGAAAATGGCTGATGCCAAAGATAAAACCCAAACCGGCATAGAGATTGCGGCTAGCCTTGCTAAGGAACTGAAGGGCTTATCTCAGGGAGTGCACATTATGGCGATTGGCTGGGAGAAAAAGGTGCCCGCCATACTGGATGCGGCCGAGCTCTAAATATTTTAAGAATCTGGTTTACGGATGGTGAGTCGTTTATCGTTGCCTGATAAAAAGAATTACGAGTATGGCTACGAGCTCGCTTTCAAGCTTGCCCGAGAGCAACTAGCCAAAATTGATGATGTAAAGCAGCAATGCCTGAAAAGCGGTGCCCAATATCAGGTAAAAGACTCTCAAAAAGTAATCACTGTTGAATATTTAAACCGCCAATACGAGGTCGCCCTGCCCGATATAGAAATTTCGCTAAAGGATAGCGAAGAGGCAGTTCCGCTGAGAGATAAGATTCTGATACTCCACTATCTAACTCAGGCGAAAGGTACTCCGCTCTCCAATAAAACAATAACCTATAAAGAACTGCCCGAAGGAATTATTTACTTCCCGACCTTCGCAAAGAGAGCGATAAAGCCCCTGACTGACCATTTTGGGAAAGAGCCACGCCGCTTGATTGATATTGCTGCATTGTTGGGCGGTAAGAAGGCAGAATATGGCGATGCGGCAGTAACCATCAACGCTTTTAGCCATGTGCCGATAACTCTGGTTATCTGGCAAGCTGACGAGGAGTTTCGTCCCGAAGCAAGCATATTATTTGACAGCACTATATCCGATTATCTGACAACAGAGGACATACATGTGCTGTGCGAAACTATCGCCTGGAGGTTAGTAAAGAGCGACAAGCAGCGCTAGCTCCTTTCGCATCGCCCTAACGGCGGGGCTGCGCCAAGCAAAGGAGATATTATGAAAACTGCGACTATGGCTGATACGATTATCCTCGCTATCAACGGGCAAGAGGTTGAGGCAAAAAAAGGGGCAACCATCCTGGAGGCTGCCCGGAGCGCTGGCATTTACATACCCAGCCTCTGCTATTATCCGGGACTCAGACCGCTACCCGAAGTCAGGCCTGACATGGCTTGCCAGCTTTGCATTGTAGAGGTAAACGGCAAGGTTGTCCTTTCTTGCTCCACGATGGCGGCAGACGGCATGCGGGTGGAGACCGAGACCCTCGGAGTGAAAGAGCTGAGACGAACAAATCTTACCGATATCTTACGCCGCCATCCCAACGCCTGCCTTACCTGCCATCGCTTTGAGCGCTGCGAACCCTTTGACATATGTCTGCGCACCGTAGCCGTCAGCGAACGTTGCGTTTTGTGTCCGGCAAATCAAATCTGCGAACTGCAAAAAGTATTAGACCACATCGGGCTAGAAGAACTGCCTGCATATATTTCCAAAGACTTACCTATTCGTGAGGATAGCCCGTTCTTTCTGCGAGACCATAACCTGTGCATACGCTGCGAGCGCTGTGTTCGCGTTTGCGAGGATATAAGAGGGGTACGGGCAATAGAGTTCGCCTTCCCCTGTCAGCAGGGCTGTCCTGCAGATATAGATATTCCCCGCTATCTCCACCTCATCGCACGGGGGAGGCCCGGCGCTGCCATAGCGGTAAACCGCGAGAAAGTGCCCTTCCCCGGTGTGCTGGGAAGGGTCTGCATACACCCCTGCGAAACTGCCTGCCAGCGAGGCCTTGTTGTGGACAAACCTTTGCAAATCCGCATGCTCAAACGCTTCGCCTACGACAACAGTGATGACTCCTGGAAGAAACAAGCCAAGATTCTGCCGCCGACCGGAAAGAGCGTGGCAGTCGTCGGCGCTGGACCGGCAGGACTAACCGCAGCTTACTATCTCGCCAAACTGGGACATAAAGTCACCGTCTTTGATGCTCTGCCAAAACCGGGTGGAATGATGCTGGCTGGCATTCCAGAATACAGGCTACCTCGCCGGATACTGGATAGCGAGATTGAAGGGATTAAAAATGCTGGTGTGGAAATCAAGCTGAACACTCAAATAAAATCTCTGGATTCTTTGTTCAAACAGGGATACAACACCATATTCCTCGGGCTTGGTGCCCATCAGGGGCTCAAGCTTGGAGTTGAAGGAGAAAACCTTCCCGGTGTGATTGAATCCATAGAATTTCTCAGACGCGCTAATCTTGGCGAGAAGATAAATGTTGGGGAAAGGGTAGGCGTAATCGGCGGAGGAAACGTCGCCATAGACTCTGCCCGCATGTCTCTGCGCTTCGGAGCGAAGAAGGTGACAATATTCTATCGCCGCAGCCGGGCCGAGATGCCAGCTTCCCCCGAGGAGGTTGAAGGTGCAATAAAAGAAGGGGTGGAGATTATCTATCTGGCTACCCCATCAAAGGTCACCCGTGATAATAATACCCTCAAGCTGGAATGCGTCCGCATGGAGCTTGGAGAGCCGGATGCCAGCGGAAGACCCAGACCCATCCCCGTCAATGGGAGCGAATTTATTACCGAGCTTGACACACTGCTAACCGCCATCGGACAAAAACCTGAAGTCCCTGCCGAATTAGGGGTTGAGCTCGAGAAGGGAAACTTGATAAAGGTTAACGCCGAAATGAAGACCAGTCAGGAAGGCGTATTCGCCGGAGGCGACTGCGTTATTGGCCCGGCATCAGTTATCGAATCAATTGCCGCCGCGAGAAAGGCGGCTGAAGCCATTGACCGCTATCTCGGCGGCACAGGAGATATTTCAGAGTCGTTAGTCCCAGAAGAAGAGGCAACAATGTGGCTCGAGGGAGAACCTCCTGAAGAAAAGTATGCTCCCACATCCCACCTCCCACCCGAAATAAGCCTCAAAGGTTTTGATGAGGTCGAGCAGGGATGGGACTGGAATACTGCGGTTGCAGAAGCGCAGCGCTGCTTGCGCTGCTATGTCATTACTCCTCCGGATGAAAAGGTGCTTGAGGAAGCCAACTGTCAGTTCTGCGGCGCCTGTGTTGATTCCTGCCCTACCGGTGCCCTGATAGAACGCAGCGTTTATCAGGCAGGGGCACCAGACCGCGTGGTAACAACCGTCTGTCCCTACTGCGGCGTCGGCTGCCAGCTCAACCTTGAAATGAAAAATGGAAAAATCGCCCGCGTAGTTCCTGACCCCGAGGGATTAGCCAATAAAGGGCAGGCCTGCGTAAAGGGAAAGTTTGGGCTGGACTTTGTTTTTGACCCCAGCCGCCTTACCGTGCCGCTTATCAAGAAAAATGGCAAATTCGTGGAAGCTACCTGGGATGAAGCGCTAAATCTGGTTGCCAGTAAACTGGCAAGCTATAAGAGTGATGAATTAGCTGTAATATCCTCAGCCAAGTGCACCAATGAGGACAACTATGTCATTCAGAAATTTGCCCGGGCAGTACTGGGCACCAACAATGTCGACCACTGCGCCCGATTGTGCCATGCTCCCAGTGTAGCGGGACTGGCACAGAGCTTTGGCAGCGGTGCCATGACCAACTCCATTGATGACATCAGCGATGCCGCCTGCATTCTGGCTATCGGCACCAATACCACCGAAGCTCACCCGGTAATTGCGTTGGAGGTAATCGAGGCAAAACAGAAGGGCGGCAAGCTCATTATCGCTAACCCCCGTGAGATTTGCCTGGTGAAGTTCGCCGATATATGGCTGAGACACCGGCCGGGCACTGATGTCCCCTTAATTATGGGCTTGATAAAGGTTATAGTGGATGAGGGGCTGCTTGATTCAGCCTTCATTGAGAAGCGCTGTGAGAACTTCGACGCTTTCAGGGAGTCTCTGAAAAACTTCGACCTCAAGTCCGTGGAGAAAATTACCGGAGTTCCCAAAGAACAGATAGCTGAAGCTGCCCGCATGTACGCAACAAATAAACCAGCCGCTATCCTCTACGCTATGGGTATAACCCAGCACTCTCACGGTACCGATAACGTGATAGCCATAGCTAATCTGGCGATGGTCACCGGTAATATCGGCAAGCCCGGCAGCGGAGTAAACCCGCTCCGAGGTCAGAATAATGTGCAGGGAGCATGCGACATGGGCGCATTGCCCAACGTCTTCCCCGGATACCAGGCAGTCCCCAACCCCGCCATCAGAAAGAAATTCGAGTCAGCCTGGGGATGCAGCCTGAGCTCCTCTCCGGGGATAACACTTACCGAAATTCTTAACGCTGCCGATAAGGGACAGATAAAAGCAATCTATCTTGTCGGCGAGAATCCCGTATTAAGCGACCCTCAGGCTAAACATGTTGAAGAATCGCTGGAAAAGCTGGAGTTCCTGGTCGTTCAGGATATATTCCTGTCTGAAGCAGCCCAGCTTGCTGATGTTATTCTACCCGGGGCATCCTTTGCCGAGAAGGACGGCACCTTCACCAATACCGAGCGCAGGGTGCAGAGGGTGAGGAAGGCGATAGAGCCTATAGGCAAGCCGGACTGGTTGATTACCTGCCAGATTGCGCAGAAGATGGGGCGCAAAGGCTTTGACTTCAGCCATCCCGAACAGATTACGGATGAGATTGCCCAACTGACACCCAGCTATGGCGGCATTTCATATCCCCGCCTAGAGAAAGGGGGGTTACAATGGCCCTGCCCTACTACGGAACACCCCGGCACTCCCATTCTACATACTGAATTATTTACCCGCGGCAAGGGAAAGTTTATCCCTGTGGACTACAGACCTTCGATGGAACTCCCAGATAAGGACTATCCCCTCATTCTTACTACCGGGCGCAGTCTATACCACTTCCATACCGGCACCATGAGCCGAAAAGTAAAAGGGCTCAATGTAATGCGCGGTGAAGAACTGGTAGAGATAAACCCCAAGGATGCCACCGCTTTAGGCATAGCCGATGGCGACACGGTAAAAGTTGTCTCCAGACGTGGCGAGGTTGTGGCTAAGGCAAAGCTGACGGAGGTTTCGCCAGAGGGAGTGGTCTTTATGACCTTCCACTTTGCCGAAAGCCCGACTAACCAACTCACCAACCCGGCCCTTGACCCGGTATCCAAAATACCTGAATTTAAGGTATGCGCAGTCAGGGTCGAGAAAAACGGCAAGTGCGCTAGCAGCCGACCCGGCAAGCACTAAAAACTAAGCGTTTCCGCTTTATTCCCAATAGTACGCTCGTCCAGCTAGATTGGTAGCACTTTTTTGTTGGCTATTCATTTACTCGGCATGGATTGAGAGGATGGGGTCCTAAGCAACCTCTAATAAAGCCACTTGTCTTCTACTCCGATAATAGCCTATAATAAAGCCTAGCTTAGAAAGGAGACCGCACGAATGCCTGTGTATGCCTATTTTAAGAAACAGTTTGTCCCTATGGCTGAAGCCAAAATAGGGATTATGACCAATAGCTTTCACTATGGAACCGGCGTCTTTGAGGGTATCCGGGGCAACTGGAATAATGAAGAAAAAGAGCTATATCTGTTCCGCCTTAAAGAACACTATGAACGGATGCTCAATGGCTGCCGAATCTTAAAAATCAAACTCCCCTACTCCATAGATGAGCTATGCGAGTTGACAGTTGAATTGATAGGAAAATGCGAATTCAAAGAGGACATTTATGTCCGCCCTATAGCTTACAAAAGCTCTGAAGCTCTTGGCGTCCGCCTCCACGGGCTAGAAGACGATTTCTCGGTCTTTGCCTTCCCCTGGGGAGCATATCTGGATGTAGAGAAAGCAAGATGCGGTGTCTCCTCATGGCGACGTCACAAAGACATGCCGCAGGCAAAGCTTAGCGGGCCCTATATCATCAGCGCTTTAGCCAAGACGGAAGCCATAGAGAACGGCTTCGACGAGGCAATCATGCTTACTCAGGACGGCGTGGTCTCTGAAGGAAGCGGCGAAAATATCTTCCTTGTGAAAAACGGCAAGTTAATTACCCCGGCCCCTTTCAATAGCATCCTCGTCGGTATCACGCGCGATTCGGCAATAAAACTGGCGCAAAACGAGCTGGGAATAGAGACGACAGAAAGGTCAATTGACCGTAGCGAACTTTACACTGCGGACGAATGCTTCCTTACCGGCACCGCAGCGAACATAACGCCGGTAGGTGAAATAGACCACCGCAAGGTAGGCAATGGCGAAGTCGGCGAGGTAACGAAGAAACTGCAAAACCTTTACCTCGATGCAACAAAAGGTAAAAAACCCAAATATCTCGAATGGTGCACTCCCGTGTACAGGAAAAACCTGGTTTCAGAGAGTAAAACGAGAAAAAGATAATCTTCGGCTAGCCTAACCGTCTTATAACAGCAATCACTTTGCCCTGAATCTCGACATTATCCGGGGCAACATAAATAGGTTTCATCTGCTCATTAGCCGGCTGCAGACGAATACGCCCGGGCTCAGCATAAAACTTTTTCAGAGTGGCTTCTTTCTCTGTTTTGAACCAGATAGCTGTCATCTCTCCATTCTCTACCACATTCGTATACTGCATCAGCACAATATCGCCATCGTTAATCAGGGCATCTACCATTGAGGAGCCCTTCACCCTGAGCGCATAAACGCCATCCCTGCCCCGGGTTAATTCTTCGGTTACCCCAATCGTCTCTGAAGAAGCAACGGTATCCCAAGCATCAGGAGCAGGCACCGGTATCGGCTCACCGGCAGCTATTTGGCCAATAACAGGCACTTGAGCGATGGGGCGTGGAGTGAAAGCTCTATCGAGCAGTTCGATACCTCGCGAAATCTCAGGGTGGCGGCGGATATACCCCAGCCTCTTCAATATCTCCAGATTATAGGCGGCAACGGATGTCGAGCTAATCTTACACCCCTGCACAATGTCCCTGACAGTAGGTGGATAGCCTCTATCGGCTAAAAACTCACGTATAAAATCAATTATACGCTTCTGTTTGGCTGATAGCGCCTTCACCTTTTTATCTTTGGCGAACATCTGTTCTATAGTTTTATACAAAGAAGTCCCCTTTGTCAAGACCCGAAAAGGGTTGGGGATGGCATCAGCCCTCTTGAATAGAAATAGGGTGTTTGAGAGGGGGCAAAGGGGATAGGGTCACCCAACCCCTACTTAACATAACTCTAAAAACGAATATTTGAAGCTAACCACGCTCGATTCGTTTCTGAAAAATTCACTATTTGGCATAGCTAAAAGGGATTAAAACAATTAAAAACCCTCTCCTGTGGAAAGGAGAGGGTTTACCTCAAAAGTAGCAAACTCGGATTTTCAGCTCGCAGTGGCTGCGCTTTTGCCCGAAGATGCTGCCAGAGCGCTATTCAACTTACTCAGTAATCGTGCTTTGCGGCGGGCGGCATTATTGGGATGCAGAACCCCCTTCTCCGCCGCTTTATCCAGAGAACTGACGGCTGCTAATACGGCTGCCTGCGCCGAATCAAGCTCGCCTGAAAAGATGAGTTTTTCGGCTTTGGTTATATTTGTCTTGCACAGGGTACTGATAGACTTATTTCTCAGCCGCCTTTTTTCCGTTACCCGCACATTTTTTCGAGATGTCTTAGCCTTCGCCAATATCTTCCTCCCGAGTATCTTTTATAACTTTCTATAAAAATTAAAGACTTTATATTATAAACTAAATCACGACTGATTGCCAGTGCTCACGTTTGCCCCATACCAACGCGGGCAACACTCATCACTCCACGCACTCCCTCAATTTTTGCCAAGAGCCGACTCAACTGGGCCAAGCCCCCCATTTCCAAAGTAAAATACAGCGATATAGTATGGTCGCTGTGGTTGACCAGATTTACACCAGATATATTCACTTTTTCATCAGCCACTAAAGTAGTGATGTCACGCACCAGCCCTACTCTATCCCAGGATTCAACCTGAATATCAACAGGATAAACCGAGTCAGTCTGACCCCACTCCACCGGAACCAACCGTTCTCTTTCGTCCTCATGAATTATATTGTGACAATCCTGACGATGGATACTCACTCCACGGTTGCGAGTGATATAGCCGATAACCTTATCTCCCGGCACAGGGTGACAGCACTGAGCCAGCCGGGTGAGCAAATCCCCCACCCCAAGCACCCGAATAGCCGATGTAGACGGTGCGGCTCGGACAGCTTCAGTTGTCACCTTCTGCGGCTCCTGCTGGGCAGCTAGCTGAACAGCAATCTGATGGGTAGTAATGCTCCCATCACCAATCGCCGCAAGGAAATCATCCACACTATCATATTTAAATAACTTAGCCAGCTCTTCCCGCTCGCTGAGCTTCACCCCCAAATGCCTGAGTTCCTTATCCAGAATCTCACGGCCGCGCCCAATATTTTCTGTCATTTCCTGCTTCTTAAGCCACTGGCGTATCTTTTGTTTTGCATGGGAGGTTTTGACATAGCCTAAATGCGGGCTCAACCAATCCCGGCTTGGTCCTTTAGCCTTCTTGGACGTTATAATTTCAATCACATCGCCATTCTTTAACTGACAATTCAGCGGTACAAGCCTGCCATTTACCTTGGCTCCCGTACAACGATGCCCCAACTCAGTATGAACACGATAGGCAAAGTCGAGAGGGGTAGAATCCTTAGGCAAGTTCTTTATCTCCCCCTTAGGAGTATAAACAAAGACCTGGTCAATAAATATGTCCGTCTTGACCGATTCCAGAAATTCCTCTGCGCCACTCAACTCCCGATGCCACTCAACTAATTGCCGCAGCCAGGCTAACTTCTCTTCAAATTTAATATCTGTCTTCTCGCCTTCCTTGTAACGCCAGTGAGCGGCTATTCCGTATTCGGCAACGTGATGCATCTCACGGGTGCGGGTTTGCACCTCCAAAGGAGTTACACCCTGAAACATTACAACAGTGTGCAAAGATTGGTATCCGTTTGGCTTGGGATTGGCAATAAAATCGTCGAAACCCTCAGGCAACGGGCGCCAGAGATTATGAACTATCCCCAAAGCTCGGTAACAATCAGAGACAGTGCCGACCAATACCCTGATGGCTAAGAGGTCATGTATATCATCAAATTCTTTGCCCTGAGCAGCATAGTTCTCCATTTTCTGATATATACTGTATATATGTTTGGGTCTGCCTGATACCTCAGCATTTAAGCCGACTTGCTCAAACTCACCCCTTAAAATCTCGATCACTCGAGTTATGAAGCTCTCGCGCTGAGCACGCCGGGCAGCAACCAGACTCGCAATCTGGCGATACTTTTCGGGATTTAAAAACCGAAAAGCTAAATCTTCCAGTTGCCATTTAAGCTCCCATATACCAAGGCGGTGAGCCAATGGAGCATAGATATCCAGAGTCTCCTGAGCAATATTGCGCTGTCTCTCGGATGGTAGAGCATCCAGGGTACGCATATTATGCAACCGGTCAGCCAATTTGATGAACACCACCCGCAGGTCTTCAGCCATCGCCACGAGCATCTTCCTCAAGTTCTCTACCTGCGATTCGCTCACTACCACTTCACCAGATGCCCGTTGGGAAAGCTTGCCCAGCTTGGTGACGCCATCAACCAGCTTAGCTACATCAGAACCAAACTTAGCTTCTATTTGCGAAATAGGTATCCCGCAATTCTCTGGAACATCGTGTAGCAAAGCTGCAGCCAGAGCAGCAGCATCAAGCTGGAGCTCAGCTAAAGTCATGGCAACCTGGAACGGGTGCTCAACGTATGGCTCCCCTGATTTACGCACCTGCCCCTGATGCGCTTCCAGAGCAAATCTGCTGGCATCTTCAACCAGCGTTATCTTCTCTGGTGGGAGATAGCCGCGAGCCTTCTCGATAAGCTGTTTAAAATCCATAATCCACCCACTAAGTTTAGCTGGATTGCATCACGTTCATTTTAAGTATAGCTCAAAGGTAGCTGTCGCGCAAAAGACAATAATTGCTTATTAGTCGTATTCACAAATGAGGCTGAAGACAACCATTTTACACTGATTACGCCACGCCTAAAACTTGTCTCTCACTGCCTATTGTGATAGTATTTAAACCTACAGTATTCGGAGGTTGCGGAGGTCAAAATGGCTAACATTGCTAAAGGCGCCCCGGGTTCCTCTGAGTTTCTCATCGGTAACGAAGCTATTGCCAGAGGCGTGCTGGAAGCGGGTGTGCAATTCTGCGCAGGTTATCCTGGAACCCCCGCTACAGAGATTATTGCAAGCCTTGTCGAGGTTGCTAAGGAGCTGGGCATTCATGTGGAGTGGTCTGTTAATGAAAAGGTAGCCACTGAGGGAGCCGCCGCTGCTGCTTTCGCTGGCTTGAAGGCTCTTGCCTCTATGAAGAATGCCGGCCTAAATGTGGCACAGGACTTCCTGCTGCACCTCAATCTCACCGGCATAGGCGATAAGGGGGGAGCCCTGCTTGTAGTAACCTGCGATGACCCACAGGCCTGGTCAAGTGGTGATGAGTCAGACACACGCTGGCTGGCGGAAATTGCCGATGTCCCACTTCTGGTACCAGCAGGTGTCCAGGAAGCCAAAGACATGGCTAAATGGGCATTTGAGCTTTCAGAGAAATTCAAATGTTATTGTATACTGAGAAGCTATAAGAATCTCAGCCATGCATCTGGCGCTGTCAAGCTTGGAGAGATACCCAAGCCTAAGAAAAAGCCAGCCTTTGACACGTCCAAGCTATACTCGCCCTATCTTGCCCCGCCAAAACACGCCAAGTTGCATGAAAAGCAAGCTAAAATTCAAGCAATTTTTGAGTCCTCACCGTTTAATACCTACAGCGGACCGGAGAAGCCAGAGCTATTGATTATTAGTAGCGGCAGCGGGAAACCTTGCTCCGTTGACGCAGTACAGTGTCTAAAGTTGACGAAATCCGTGGGTATCCTGAACCTGGCTACACTATGGCCATTTCCCAAAAGG
>Ga0315274_10008773_pt1 | contig 14640 bp, 12 predicted proteins | sample YL17G02_20_MG_FD_203700 | JGI IMG/M metagenome (GOLD analysis project Ga0315274, IMG submission 203700) | Sediment microbial communities from Yellowstone Lake, YNP, Wyoming, USA - YL17G02_20 | ecosystem: Environmental > Aquatic > Freshwater > Lake > Sediment | place: USA: Wyoming | collected... | reverse complement strand
AGCATATCAACGAGCAAGGGCCTATGCGGATAAGGGGGACTTTCCGGTCCCCCTTATAACCCCCTCGGAAAGGCATGAATTCATCCCCGCGGCAAGCCGCGGGGTATTCTTCAAAGGCTTCGATAAAATTATCCCGGTCCGGTTCAAACCATTTAATTCGGGGACACCGATTAGCGTCACCTTTATTAAATTCGGGGACACCGATTAGCGTCACCTTTATTATTTTCTGTATTTCGAGATAAATTCTTCGACTTCGGGGATGCCGCCCTGAAAAATTAAATATCCGTTCGAGGGCTCGCGCTCGGTCGTCTCGCCCGCGATCGGCGTCAGCATGATCCGCTTGACCTCGTCGAGGTCGTTTGTCTGCCCCAGCGTCCAGGCCAGCTTGACGTAGGCGACCTCGGGCAGCATGTTGGCGGCCGGGACGACGCCCAGCTCCATCATGTCCCGCCCCGTGTCGTAAACGTACATCTGAACGTAGCCCCACAACGTCTGGACGGTCATGTAAACGGCGATCTTTTTGTCCTGGGCCCGCTTGAGCGACGGGTAGAGCGGCTTGTTGACGTGCCCCAGCCCGGTCCCGGCGATGATGATCCCCCGGTAGCCGTTGTCGATCAGGGAGTCGATGATGTCCGGCTTCATGTTGGGGTAGTAGTAGACGATGGCGACCTTCTCCTCGAAGGCGGTGTTGATGACGACGTTCTTGTCGGTCCGGCGCCGCTTGTAGTCCTGGCGCAACAGCGTGATCTTGTCCCGGCTGACCATGGCCAGCGGGATGTCCCCGATCGTCCGGAAAGTCGAGCGGTAGCTCGAGTGCATCTTGCGGACGCGCGTCCCGCGGTGGAGGAGGCCGTAGGTGTCCGAAGTCGGCCCGAACATGCAGACCATGACCTCGGCGATGTCGCTCTCGGCCGCCGTCTTGACGCTGTGCATGAGGTTGAGCGCCGCGTCGGAGGACGGCCGGTCGCTCGAACGCTGGGAGCCGACCATGACGATCGGCACCGGCGAGTTCTGGATCATGAAGGACAGGATGGCCGACGTGTGGTGCATGGTGTCGGTGCCGTGGCCGATGACGATTCCGGCGACCCCCTTCTCGATCTCGCGGCCGATGGCCCGGGCCGTCCCGATGTACTGCTCGGGCCCCATGTTCTCGCTGAAGACGCCGAACAGCTTCTCGGTCTCGAGGTTGCAGATATCGGCCAGCTCGGGGACCGACCCGTAGAGCTCGCCCGGCGAAAAGGCCGGTATGACGGCGCCCGTCCGGTAGTCGAGGCGGCTGGCGATCGTGCCGCCCGTCCCGAGCAGCTTCACCCGCGGCTTGACCGGGTCGTAGGGGAACTCCTTTTCGGGTATCTTGTAGTGGGCTTCCTTGCGGCCCAGGATCTCGACGGCCTGAATGCCCTCGGCCAGGATCCCGATGTTGTAGCCCGATCGGAGCTTGAGGACGATATGCAAGGGGTCGGCCGTCTCGGAGCGGGGAAGGATGATGCCGACGTATTCTCCGCGGTCGGTTTTAATCCGGACTTCGCTCCAGACCTGGGCTTGGAAGCGCTGGAGGACCTCGAGGGCTCGTCCCCTGTATCCTTTATAGAGGTTGGCGTCGTTCATGCTTTGACCCTCTCCAGACACTGCCGGACCGCCGCGGAGGCCGTCGGGCCTTCGATCCGTCCCCGCCAATCCTTCATGATCAGGCCCATGACAAAGCGCCAGCGGCTCTCGGTATCGGCGAAACGCCGCCCCTTGAGGTCGGCGCCGATTCCGGCCAGGCGCTTGTCGAAAGCGGCCTTGTCGAAAGCGGGCGGCAGGAGCTCGGCCACCATCTTACCGTCGGCGAGGGCGCGCTCCAAAAGCGTGTAGATACCGTCCTTGGAGAGGCGTCTCTCTTTCAAGGCCATAAAGGCGGCGCGGAACACGTCCTCGTTCAGCCGGTCCGCGGCCAGCCCTTTCTTGCAAAGCCGTTTGGGATATTGGACGAGGACGACGGCCGTCAGCGGGGCCGCGATCCCTTCCTTGCCCACGAGCGTCTCGAACAGCTCCGCCCAGGGAGATACGGCCAGCGCGGAGCGGAGGTCCGTGGGAACCCCGAGCTCTTTGTAGCGAATCTCCCGGTCCGCGATTCGGGGCGGAAGCCCGGCCCGGATCTTCTCCAGCCTCTCGGCGTTCACCCGCTTGGGCGGAAGGTCCGTGTCCGGATACATCCGGTCCGGCCCGGGCAGGATCCGCTCGAACCCGTTAGTGCCGTCGGCCAGGGCCTGCCGCGTCTCGGAGGGGACCCCGATCGTCGCTTCCTTGGCCCGAATGACGATCTCCTTGGCCCCGGTCAGCACGTCCTCGGCCGGGCCCCAGACCAGGACGAGCGTGTCTTCGTCCCGGGCGTTGAGGGCCTTCTTGACGCTCAGCCACTCCGAGCTCGCCAGCGTCTCGCCCGGGCTGTCGGAATGGATGATGTTGGGGAGGGTCGTCAGGCAGGCGATGACCCGGACCCGGTCCGAGATCTCCTGGGAAAAGACCGTGTTGGTCTGGGTCTGCCAGAGGAGGAGTCCCCGGAATCCGCAGAGGCGGACGCCGTAAACGCTGAGCCCGGCGTCGAGGGCCGACCGGATAGGCAGATACGCCGTCCGGCGCAGGACTTTGGTGATTTCCGCGAACTCGGCCCCGAAGCTCTCGGTCGTGATGCCGCGCCGGCCGAGTTCCTCGCGGAGGCGGAGGAGGTTCCACTGCCGCATGGCCTCGTTGTGGGTCAGGAGCGGGATGCGCGGGATGCGGGGGACACCCTTGATCTCGACCCGGGTGCCGCCCGTAACGCTGACGTTGACGTCCTCGCGGGCGGCCCCCATCCCGGTCCGGACCCGGCCCGTGCTGCGGACGATCCGCCGCAGGAGCTGGCCGACTTCGGCGACCTCCTGGGGCGTTTTCATGTCCGGGCCGGTCACCGTCTCGATCAGCGGCATCCCCAGCCGGTCCGTCAGATAAGTCCGGCGGTGGCCGACGTCGCTGACCTCGCGGCAGGCGTCCTCCTCAAGGCCGAGCTGGACGATCCGGATCGAGCGGCCCTTGTAGGGGACGTACCCGCTGACGCCGACAATGGTCGTGCGCTGGAAGCCGGTCGGGATGGACCCGTCCAGGTACTGTTTGCGGGCGATGTGGAGCTCGTCGACCATGACGCAGTTGTAAAGCATGGCGGTCCCCAGGGCGATGTCGAGGGCCTCCTCGTCCATCATGAACGGGGGGGTATCGTCCATCTCATAGGTGCAGACCGTGTCCCGGTTGATCCGGTAGATGATCTCCTTCTTGGTCTTGAACTCCATCAGGGCCGTGCCGTCGTATTCCCCGAGCTCGGACAGGGTCGGCCGCATGTGGCGGAGGATCTCGGCGTCGTACTTGGGGGAATAGCGGCCGGCCGGGCAGCGGCAGAAGAGCTTCTTGGCGGTCAGCAACTGCTGGTGGATCTCGAGGCCGGACTTGAAGCCGACCCGGGCGTAGTCCTCGGGGGTCATGGCCTCGAACGGCTTGAAGGCGAAGTCGTACTCGGACATCGCGGATCTATCCTCAAAAGGCCTTAACCATATACACTCGGTGACGTCGTGTCAAGAATGAAGGGCTTTGAAAACGGGCTTTTCCCTACGTAAACCAGACGATCAACTGACGGGTCCGATCGGATCTTATGGCTTCTTTCACATGCCGTACTTGGCGATGATCTCTTGCTTGGTCTTGCCCAGGATGTCGAACTTCTTGCCGACCTTGCGGAAGGCGTCCAGGGCCTTGTCGAGATGGTGGATCTCGTGGCCGGCCGAGATCTGGGTCCGGATCCGGGCCTGGCTCTGGGGCACGACAGGGAAGAAGAACCCGATCGCGTAGATCCCCTCCTCGTAGAGGGCCCGGGAGACTTCCTGGGCCAGCTTGGCGTTGAAGAGCATGACCGGGACGATCGGCGTGTCCCCTTCCTTGAGGACGAAGCCGGCCTCGGTCAGGCCCTTGCGCCAGTAGGCCGCGTTCCGCTCGAGCTTGTCGCGCCGCTCGGTCGACTTGGAGATGATGTCCATGACCTTGAGGACGCCGGCGACGACGACCGGGGCGATCGAGTTCGAGAAGAGGTACGGCCGGGCCCGCTGCCGGCACATCTCGACGAGCTCGCGGCGTCCGCTGACGCAGCCGCCCGAGGCGCCGCCCAAGGCCTTGCCGAAGGTCGTGGTGATGATGTCGATCTTGCCGACGACGCCGCACTTCTCGTGGGTGCCCCGGCCCGTCTTCCCGATGAAGCCAGAGGAATGGGACTCGTCGACGAGGAGCATGGCGTCGTATTTCTCGCAGAGGGCGACCATCTCGTCGAGCTTGGCCGTGTCGCCGTCCATCGAGAAGACGCCGTCGCTGACGACGAGCTTGAAGCGCCTGTCCTTATGGAGCTGGAGCTTTTCCTCGAGGTGGGCCATGTCCGAGTGCTTGATCGAGTCCTGCATGGCGCTGCAGAGCCGGATGCCGTCGATGAGCGAGGCATGGACGAGCCGGTCGGAGATGATGACGTCGTCCTTGGTCAGGATCGCCTCGAAGACTCCGGCGTTGGCGTCCATGCAGGAGGGGAAGAGGAGGGTGTCCTCGGTCCCCAGGAACTCGGTCAGGCGCTTCTCGAGCTCGCGGTGGATGTCCTGGGTCCCGCAGATGAAGCGGACCGAGGACATGCCGTAGCCGCGCGACTCCAGCCCCTCGTGGGCGGCCTTGACGACCTCGGGGTGGCTCGACAGCCCGAGGTAGTTGTTGGCGCACATGTTGATGACCTTCTTGAGGGGCGAGCCGGCCGGAAACTCGACCTCGATGTCGGCCGCCTGGGGGGAATGGATGAACCGCTCCTGCTTGAACAGCCCGGCGTCCTGGATGCCCTTGATCTGGGCCTGGTAGCTTTCGCGAACCTTAGCGCTGAATGCCATCCTTGAGACTCCTTTGTCCTCAGACCTTGACGAATTCCCGGACGAGGACGGCGATCTTGTTGACCGAGTCGAACGCCTCGGGGGTCGCCTTGTCGTCGGGAATCGAAATGTTGTACTTGTTCTCCAGGAAACGCTTCAGGGAGACCATCGAGAAGGAATCCACGATCCCGCCCGAGATGAGGGGGGTCTCGTAGTTGAGGGGCTCGCTGTCGTCCTCGAGGTACTCTTTGGTCACGTAGGCGAGAATGTTGTCCTTGAGTTCATCGGCCATAGATCACTCCTATCTGTCGAATTCCGGGGACACGCACCGAATTCAGAAATTCGGAGCATGTCCCCATAAAATCAATCGTTCTCGAGGGTCGAGGTGTCGCCGATCTCCTCGCCCCACTCCTTGGCGTGGAGGATCCGGCGCATGATCTTGCCGCTGCGCGTCTTGGGCAGGCCCGCCACGAACTCGATCTCCTGGGGCATGGCCAGGGGCGAAAGCTTCTTGCGGATGAAGTTCATGATCTCGAGGTCGAGGTCCTTGCCGGCCGTGAACCCCGGCTTGAGGGTCACGAAGGCCTTGACGACCTCGAGGTTGATCGGGTCGGGCTTGCTGACGACGGCCGACTCGGCCACGGCCGGGTGCTCGAGCAGGGCCGACTCGACCTCGAACGGGCTGACCAGATGGCCGGCCGTGTTGATGATATCGTCGTCCCGGCCCGCGAACCAGAAGTAGCCTTCGTTGTCGAGCCGGGCCCGGTCGCCGGTGATGTACCAGCCGCCCCGGAATTTCTTCTGGAAGGCCTCTTCGTTGTTCCAATAAGTCCGCATCCGCGACGGCCAGTCGAACTTGAGGGCGACCAGCCCGATCTTCCCCGGCGCCGGATAGGGCTCGTTCTTGACGGGATCGAGAACCACCCCGGTGACCCCCGGGAAGGGCTTGCCCATCGAGCCGGGCCGAACCTCCATCCCCGGATAATTGCTGATGACGATGCAGCCCGTTTCGGTCTGCCAGTAGGTGTCGTAGAAGGGCTTGCCGAACACCTTCCGGGACCAGACGACGGCTTCGGAGTTGAGGGGCTCGCCGACGCTGGCCAGGTGGCGGAGCGAAGACAGGTCGTGTTTCTTGACGATCTCGTCGCCGGCCTTCATCAGCGACCGGATGGCGGTCGGGGCCGAGTACCACATCGATACCCGCCGCTTCTCGATGAACTTGTACCAGGACTCGGCCTGGAATCCGGCGTCGAGGACGCACTGGGTGACGCCCAGGCTGAAGGGCGCGATGATCCCGTAGGAGGTGCCGGTCACCCAGCCCGGGTCGGCCGTGCACCAGTAGATGTCGTCGTCCCTGAGGTCGAGGGCCCACTTCCCGGTCAGGTACTGGGCGATGAGCGAGTAGTGGACGTGCTTGACGCCCTTGGGCATCCCGGTCGTGCCCGAGGTGTAATGGAGGACCGAAGGCGACTCGGCCATGGTCGGGTGGATCTGGAAGGCGTCGACGGGCCCGGCTTTTTCCAGGTTGAAGGCGACCTCCCGCTCCTTGAGGGGGGCGGCGCCCTCGTGGTCGACGATGATGATGTGCTTGAGGTGGGGCAGTTTGTCCAGTATCTTGCGAACTTTGGCGGCGTGCTTCTTTTGGGTGATGACGGCCGAAGTCTCGGCGTTCGAGAGGCGGAAGAACAGGGACTCGTCGCCGAAAGCCGAGAAGAGCGGCTGGGCGATCGCCCCGATCTTGAGGACGCCCAGGAAGCCCAGGTAGAGCTCGGGGATTTTGTCCATGAACAGGCAGACCCGGTCGCCGGCCTGGAGGCCCAGCCCGCGCAGGTAGCCCCCGATCGTGTTCGAGGCCAGGCGGATGTCGTTGTAGGTGTAGCGCTTTTCCGTCCCGGTGCTCCCTTCCCAGATCAGGGCCGGCTTGTTCGCCTTTCCCATTTGGCAGATACGGTCCGTGCAGTACCAACCGATGTTGATGACGTCGCCCGGCTTGTAGCCGAGCTCCTTCTCGGAGATGTTCCAGGAGAAGTTCTTCAGGCGGTCATCGTAGGAGCCGATGTGCGACATGAAAGCCTCTTTCGATGAAATTTCTACCCTCGAAAGGAACCCGGCCCCGGGTCCGGATTCCGCTCGAGGACGACGACGGCCTGGGCCAGGTCCTTGATATGGGACAGCGAGACCTCCATCCCGGCGATCCGGTGGGCATTACAGAACTCCCGGACCTTGCCGTGGACGAAGAGCTCGGGCTTGCCCAGGGCGTTATTGACGATCTCGATCTCGGTGAACTTGTGCCCGCCGCTCCAGCCGGTGCCCATCGCCTTCAGGAACGCCTCCTTGGCCGCGAACCGGGCCGCGAAGTGGAGGCCGGGCCGGTGCTTGGACTCGCAGTATTCGACCTCGCGGGGAGTGAAGATTTTGGCCTTGAGGCCGCTCGTGCGGGACAATTTCTCTTCCACGCGAAGGACTTCGATTATATCCGTGCCGGTGCCGAAAATCAACGCCGGGGCCTCCTTTGGTTTTCTGCCATAGCTTTAATAAGGCAGATAATTATAAACAAATAAGATAAAAAATCAAACCTGAAGGCCTAAAAATTAGCTCCTATCCACGATGCTTTGCGCCCAGGATTTCGGGCAATACCTTGTCCAGAAATTCGGCAGGGCTGACGGTCTTGACGGGAAAGTCGCCTTTCCGCCTGATGAGAGAAATGAGTTTTTTGTCGCCCGTCACGAAATGATCCGCTTTCCCGTTGACGACCGCTGCTAAAACCGGCAAATCCTTGTCCTCTGCGGCTCCGACGAAAGGCCGAAGGTCTTCCCGGAAGGGTAAAGGTATGATATCGAGTTTGAGCTTGGGCAAATAAAGCCGGTAGGCCGGAAGGGCCTCGGCCATTTTTTTCTCGAGGGTCCGTTCAATCTCGGTCAAATTGAAGCGTCCGGTCACGCCGGTCAGGACGGGAAGGTCTAAACTGAGAAGGTCAAGGATCAGGCGCGGCGCCCCCCGCTCCGAAAATAGACCGGACAAGATGACGTTCGAATCAAGGAGGACCCTATACTTTTTTGTCTCCATATGTCTTCACGAAGAGGGATCCCCTTTCATCCTCAAGTCCCTCGAGTAATGCCTCGAGCGTCACGCCCGAGGCCTTCATGATCTTGCGGATCTCCCGGCGCGCCTCATCCAGTTCGAGCCTTTTGGGAGTAACTAAAATAGAGTCCCCGATGGGGATGATGGACACGGTTTCGCCTTCATAGAGGTTTCCCTCCTCGCGGACCTTTTTGGGGATCGTAAGCTGTCCTCGCGCTTTGATCTCCGCCTTATAAGGCTTGAAGTTTTCCATAGCTATTCTTCCTCAGGGGATATTTCCATATTCAGATTATCAGAATTCTGATTTTAATGTCAAGCCCTATAGGCAATCGATTCTTCGGATTCGCGATGATCTTGAAGCGGGCGTCGTCCGATTCCTCGGGTTCATGTTAAGATAATCGGATCATGCTTCTCCCCGAAGATTCCTGTTCACGAAAGACGCGCATGATCTTTCTGCTCTGCCTGGCCGAGCTCCTGGCCATGGCGGTCTGGTTTTCGGCCTCGGCTGTCGTATCAAGCTTGTCGGATGCTTGGAATCTCGCGGAGGCGGGCCGCGCCTGGCTGACCATGTCCGTCCAGCTCGGGTTCGTGGCCGGAACCCTGGCCGCGTCACTCCTGAACCTGCCCGACAGGATTCCGGCCCACCGCCTGTTCGCGGTCTCGGCCCTTCTGGGAGCGATGGCCACGGCCGCCTTGCCGGCATTGGTCACGGGACTTGCGCTTGCCCTAATTCTCAGGTTCCTGACCGGAGTCTTCATGGCCGGCGTCTATCCCGTCGGCATGAAGATCATGGCAACCTGGACGAAGGACGACCGCGGATTCGGGATCGGCCTCCTGGTGGGGGCGCTGACGGTCGGCTCGGCGCTGCCCCACTTTCTCCGCTCGTTCGGCCCCGTCTCCGATTGGAAGCTCGTCCTCTCGATTTCGGCCGGCCTGGCGGCCGTCTCGAGCCTGGTCGCGGGATTTCTGATCAAAGAGGGGTCGTTCAAGAGCCCGTCCCCGCGTTTGAATTGGAGGTACGCCGGCCGGATCTGGCGCGAGAGGGCGACAGCTCTCGTCAATATTGGCTACCTTGGCCACATGTGGGAGCTTTATGCCATGTGGACCTGGGTTCCAGCGTTCCTCGCGGCGAGCTACGCCACAACGGGTGTCGGCGCCAAGACGGCGTCGCTCGCCTCGTTTGCCGTGATCGCGGCCGGCGGACTCGGCAGTGTCGTCGCCGGAAAGCTCGCCGACCGGCTCGGACGCCCGGCCGTGACAATCGCGGCCTTGATCACGAGCGGCGCCTGCTCGATCGCGGTCGGGTTTCTCTTCGGCGGGAGCCCGGCCGCCCTGACGGCCGTCTGCCTCGTTTGGGGCTTCGCCGTGGTCGCCGACTCAGCCCAGTTTTCAGCCGGCCTCAGCGAGCTCTGCCGTCCCGAATACACGGGCACGGCCCTGGCGATTCAAACGAGCTTAGGTTTCCTGTTAACGATGGTCACGATCAGGCTGATCCCCGCGCTCGTGAATCGGGTGGGTTGGCGATACGCCTTCGCCTTTCTGGCGATCGGGCCGGCCGTCGGCGCCTGGGCCATGGCCCGCCTGCGTCGCTTGCCCGGCCTTCGATGAGCACGGGATTTCCGGATGATCAGAGTCACCGGCCTCGTGGGCCCGGATCGGCGCCCCGCTTGGTCCCGGACGAGGTCCATTCCCGGGCGCCGATGTCGGGCGCCTTTCCGGAGTACTTGTCGTTAATCCCGGGTATCGGGACACCCGCATCGATCGCGGGCGAGCCCGACTGGAGCCTGAGATCCAGGAGCTTGGAATTCTTGGGATAGCCCTTGAGCAGGCTGGTGAGGAGCTTCGGATCGCCCCATTTCCCGTTCTTCTCCTGCTTGACGGCCGCTCGGAAGGCGGACAAATTGTTGTACCGGGTGTTGTTGAGCGAATCGCCGTAGCTGCAAACCCACTTGAAAGCTACCGTCTTGTCGGTCTGACGCGTGCTGTACATCAGGTTGTAGTCGAAGACATCGTTCTTGTGGTAATTGTCCCCCGTATACATGTCCCCGTTGTAGACCCGGCCGCGGGCATAGAAGATGTTGTTCTTGTAGACGAAATTCTGCTGAAGCGCCGGCTCTCCCCGGTACAGGCAATTCTCGCAGTCGCAATGCGGAGTAGCGGCCCTCGTCTTCTCCATGATCGTGTTGTGGTAGATAAGGACGTTTCTGGTGATGCCCTCGACTCCCGTATTCTGCTTGAAGCAGCCCTGGTGGAATCCGTGCATGAAGTTCCTGAGCACGAAGAGCGGGCCCGGATAGAAGGGCGCCATACTGAAGGCGTTCTCGCACTTGCCGATCCGGTTCCGGTAGATCCGGCCGTTGACCATGTGTCCGTCGCATTCGATCGCGTCGTCCTTGCAGTCGTAGATGATGTTGTCATAGACATCCAGATTCTGATCCCGCCAGGTGTCGAGCACGTTGTTATCGTCGGGTCCCAGAATGGGAGATCCCCCTTCATCCCCGCAGCAATGAATCCCATCCACGGTCCCGTAAATCGTGTTCCCTCGAATCGTGAGGAAAGCTCCCGGCTGATAGGCCACGCAAATCCCAAAATAGGACTGGCCCGGGACGTTCACGTTGGTCGGTCCCGGCCCTTGATTCTCGTCCACCGTGTCGTGGACGTTGTCCCCGATCTTATTGTCGATGATCAGGTAATTCCCCGCGTAGGCGGGCGACCCCTCATCGCCGTGTTGTATGAAGATGTTGTTCGTATAATCGCCGGGACGGCTGTCATGCACATAGCATTGCCGCACGACGATGTCATGGCATCCTCTCAGGCCGATTCCATCCCCCGCCTCGTTGTGCACCTCCAGATTATTGAAGACGTAGTAGCTCATGCCCTCAAGCTCGATCCCTCCGTCGCTTGTTCCCTTGATCAGGGGCTTGGAGGTGCCCTGCGAAGTGACCGTGATGGGGTTGGAAGCCGTTCCGGACTTTTGGCCGTAAATGTGAATGCCCTTGGCGTAGGTGCCGGCGGCGAGCCTGATCTCGTCGCCCGGTTTGGCGTTGCTGAGCGCGGCATCGAGTTGCGTTTGATTCGACACTTTGACGACCCTGAGGGGCTTTGGTAGGGCGTATTCCTTCTTGGTCTTGACCGACGAGACGGCGGGATTTGTGCCGGACGTACCGTCCGGATCGACGAGGGTTATCTTGATCTCATAGGAGCTTCCCAAGTCGAGTCCGAACAGGCTCGTCGCCATGTGATTCCCGTCGTATCTGACAAAGTCGTGCCCCCGCCGGTAGGTTGTCTCCCCGCTCTTCCTGTATTCGATCTTGGCCGACTCGTCGAAGTCCATCTTCTCGACCTTGATAATGATCCCGGCCGTCTCGAAGTTGCCGTAGGTTTTAACCTCGGCGATCTTCGAAGGCGCGGCCGCGAGCGACTGGACCAAGACCAAAGCAGCGCTGAAGCAAAACAAGGCCTTGTTGGAAAAAATTGACCCTCTCATCGTTTTCCTCCGTTCATTTATGGAAAATGAAGGTTTGAAGGGATGATAAACTGGGACGGGATGGGATGTCAAGTCGAGCCGACAGGGCACGACTGGGCCGGCCATCATTTCCGGTGGACCAGCGTCGTCGAAGCCTGGGCGGTCGGCATGACGATGACCTCGCTGATGTTGACGTGGGGAGGGCGCGTCGCGCACCAGACGGCGGCCTCGGCGATATCGTCGGGCGACAGCGGCTCCAAGCCCTGGTAGACTTTGTCTGCGCGCTCCGCGTCACCGTGGAAACGGACGAGGCTGAACTCGGTCTCGACCATGCCCGGCGCGACCTCGCTGACCCGGATCGGAGTGTCACTGAGGTCCAGCCGCAGCCCTTTGCTGAGCGCCCGGACCGCGAACTTGGTCGCGCAGTAGACGTTCCCTCCGGGATAGACCTCATAGCCCGCGATCGAACCGATGTTGATGACGTGGCCGCTGCCGCGCTCGACCATTCCGGGGAGCACGGCCCGGCTGACGTAGAGCAGCCCCTTGATGTTCGTGTCGATCATCTCCTCCCAATCGCCCAGGAGGCCCCGGGAGAGCTTCTCCAGGCCCCGGCTGAGCCCGGCGTTGTTGACCAGGATGTCGATCCTCCGCCATTCGTCCGGGAGCGCGGCGACGGCCTTTTCGACGGCCGGTTGATTCCGGACGTCCAGCGGAAAATGGCGGACCGGGACGCCGAATTCCTGCTTCAATTCGGCGGCCAGCTTCTCCAGTCGCTCGGCCCGCCTCGCGCAGATGAGGATCTTCGCCTTCTGATCCGCGAACGCCCGGGCGCAGGAGCGTCCGATCCCCGAACTCGCGCCCGTGATGAATACGACCTTATCCTTTAAAGAACCCATTCCCGTCCTCCTCAGGTCCGAACCTACTCTTGAGAATCCTGATCTCCCGTTAAAAGAGATAGAATCTTATTATAATCCCGCCGGAAGACAAGACAAGGTCAACCCCTCGACACTCATGGAAGCCCTGAGTGCAGGCGTTTCGCAGTACTCATAAGCCGTTTACGGCTTATGTGTGCTGCAAGGCTGCTCCCCGGCCGAAGCTCCACGGACTAATGCTCATTGGAGCGCCAGTACTCATGAACCGTTTCCGGTTCGTGAGTGCATGAATGCCGGCACCCAAGGAGCCGTTGTTACGGCTTCTTGAGTACTGCGAAGCCGCTGTACACATGAACCGGAAACGGTTCATGTGTATTGAAAGGCGGCACTCATGGAAGCCATGAGTACTGCAAGGCGGAGTAGCGTCGGCGAACGGGTCAAGACGGCCCGCCCCTGACCGCCCGGGTGTCAAGTTGACAGGACGGCCTGATTGTGGATATTAATACCGATATCGGGAAGCGGCCGGCCGCAGAGGCGGCGCGGGGAGGCTTGGAGTGCCCGTAAACGGAACGGAAAGGAGGAGAACTCATGAAATCCCATAACAAGAAAATGTCGCTGGCTGTCCTGGCCTTCGGCCTGCTTCTCCCGGCAGCCGCCGAGGCGGAAACCCTGACCTTCAGGCAATATCGGGTTACTGTGCCCGGAACCATCCACGACATGGTCGTCGCGGACTTCAACAAGGACGGCTATCCGGATATCGCCGTTATCGACTATCCAAACAAGCTCATCCGGACTTTTATGGGAAGCGCGACCTACGCCTACCCCCAGGCCTTCACCAAAGCCAATTCCAAGCTCGGCAAGGTATTCGTGGGAGCGGCCGATTTCAACGGCGACGGCGTTCCCGACCTGGCCGTCGACATGCCTTCGACCAAGACCTACTTTGCCGTCTTTCCGGGCAAGACGGACGGCTCTTTGGCGGACCCCGTCTACGTCGGCACCGGGAAGACCCAGCCCGGCTTCGACCAGGCCGCCGTCCTGGACTTCAACGCCGACGGCAAGCCCGACGTCGTCGGTTTTCAGCAATACGGCGGGTCGCTCCTGTCCTTCCTGAACCTGGGCAACGCCAAGTTCAAGACGAGAAAACTCCAAGACAAGTGCGACTACGACAGCATCGTGACCGGGAATTTCGACTCGGACAAGTACAATGACTTCGTCCTCGGAGAGCTCTATCCCAAGGATATCATCTATTACTTCAAGAGCAAAAAAGACGGGACCTTTATGCCCGCTAAAAAGACCACGCACTCCGCCCTGGGAACCTGTCTCGTCGCCGGCGACCTCAACGGAGACAAGAAGCTCGACCTGGTCGGCGACGGCAATTACTGGAATGACGCCTGGTCGATGATCGGAAACGGAAGCGGCCTCTTCAGCAAGAAAAAAATGCTCAGCGCCAACGCTTCCCTGGGCGGAGGCGGCGTCCTGGCCAAGCTGGGGGCGGACGCCAAGCTCGACCTGGCCACGGGCGAAACGGGCGGTGTCGCCTTATTCTCGGGAAACGGGACCGGGACGTTCGCATCTCAGGGGAGGATGGCCCAGCATCTCCGTTTCGACCGCGAGCTGGGGACCCTCGCCTCGGGCGACGTCAACGGTGACGGACGGCCGGACTTAATGTGCGTCCAATGGGACACGGGCATCAGAGGGGCCGACGAGAGCGACGACATGTCCAACTTCATCTTCTTTCTCAACGGGCAAACGCCCAATACCCTGACCATCTCAAACCTGGTAACGACCAAGCTCACCTTTGCGGGCTCCCTGATACTCTACGCGGGGAGCGTCCAATTCCAGTCGACGAGCGGAGACCTTAAATTCATCAACATGACCGAAGTCACGGACAACGCCTATATGCATTTCTATGTCACCCTCGATTTCCCTTCCCCTCTCAAGGACTATACCTATCACTGTTTTGCCACGGGCAGCTATTTCCATAAACCCGGACAGACATCGGGGACGGCCTCTTGGGATGTCTCGATCGCCACGACGATCGTCACCAACGCCACTCCGACCGTAACGCTCAAGAATTTCTACCTCTTGGACTATAATCTGGTCCAGAGCAACGGCCTACTCGCGACCGCCCCCCAGCCCGGCCGATCGCTCCGTACGGCCCAGGCCGCCCCGGGGCTGGGGAAGGTCCTGCACTCGGGCCGCGACGGAATTGCCGCCCTCGTGGGGGTCGAGATCAAATAATAGGCTTCGCAGGGGCAAGGGCGAGGGATAGTCGATGAAGAAGGTCGTATGAGAGGCGGAGCGGGCATGGTTCCCTGAG
>Ga0315274_10008772_pt1 | contig 14641 bp, 8 predicted proteins | sample YL17G02_20_MG_FD_203700 | JGI IMG/M metagenome (GOLD analysis project Ga0315274, IMG submission 203700) | Sediment microbial communities from Yellowstone Lake, YNP, Wyoming, USA - YL17G02_20 | ecosystem: Environmental > Aquatic > Freshwater > Lake > Sediment | place: USA: Wyoming | collected... | reverse complement strand
TCTTCGTCTTCTTTGATAAACTCTTCTTCATGGGTATAATTCTCCTTTCTCTTTTAGAGATTGTTTTCCCCTTGAGAATTATACCCTGATTTGTATTTACAGAATTCATCTTACACTATCAGACTCTATACTGACGACCCCAAAAAGAAATCCAGAGTGCAGTTTATCCCGGAAATAGGAGCCAAACAGCTCATCCAGAAAGATCTGGACGACCTTATCATTGAACGGCCGTGCCTGGAGATCCTACAGAACAGCGAGGTAGTAGATAAAATCCAGATTATTAATGGCCTGGAGAAGGGAAATATTACCCTTGCCTTAAAAGGAGAGCATGTAGGAACTGTTATTTACAGGGAATAGCAGCCTATTTTTTTGAATAGATAATTTTCCCCGAAGTTTTGAAATCATAACTGCCCAATCCTGCCACCCTTTTTCGAAATTCCTCTGAATTGAGAGTCTCAAGGAGTACCTGAATGCCTTTGTCAAAAAAGGTGGCTTGGTCAACAATCATATCAAAGCTTTCCAGGGTAATCGGAATAAATTTAAGACCAAGTAGTTTCGCAACGGCAATGGTTGCAATCCCGATGTCGGTCTCTTTAGATAAGACCGCAAGACCGACTTCAAGGTGAGTGTAGACCTCATTCTCATACCCGGTTATCCGGGAGGTAGGAATCTTTAATCGCTTCAGATGGTAGTCAAGAAGAACCCTTGTCCCGGAATTCTTCTGGCGATTAATAAATCTGATCCCTTTACGGGGCAGGTCCTCGAATCCATGGATGCCAAGAGGATTTTTCGCAGCTACGAGGAACCCGAGCTCACGGTGAAACAGATTCACCACAACTGGTTTTATCTGAGGAAGATATGTGGAGAGAAAAGGGATATTGTATTCACCTGTTTTTGGGTCAAAGAGATGAGACCAGGCAATATCAGTATATCCCATGTTCAGTGCTTTAAGACCTTCGATGCTGCCAGTATTCGCTGAGAAGATATAAAATTCAGGATGCGAAGTTCTCATATGAGTCTGAAGGATATCAAGGATGGGATCATTGCTGCCTGATGCGAGTAAGGCACCGCCCATGCGTCTGCTTTTTTGTCTCGCCTGTTCGAGGCCAGTCTTGGCATTTGACACAATCCATTCATCGATCAATTTCTTAGGGAAAACCCATTTCCCGGTGATCCGGGTGGCTGGAATCCTCTTTGATTTGATCAACGCATAGACTTGCTTCTCGTGAATCCCTAAGTATTTAGCCACCTCTTTAGTATTCAGCATCTCTTCAGACATAGGCTCTCCTTTTTAGACTTGGTTTGTATACTACCAATCATATTATAACTATTTTCCGTAAAGTATTAATTAGTATATTTAGCAATTAATAGTAATATATAGTAATAATAAGTAATAATTTTCTTGACAACGAGAAAATTCTCATATATTAACACATATGCAACGTGGGATTAACCCGAGTCGTTCTTTCTAAAGCCTCAGGCTATGAAGAACGACCAATGGGTTTAAATCGAAAGATTTAAGCCTCCCGTGATTGGAAAGGGTTTGTATTGATTAAATAGTGGCCAGCTTTTTCTAACGTACGGAGGCTGGCTTTTTTATTAACAGTATGAAGCAAGGTTTCACAAAAAACAGTAAAACTAATCATGGTGAAACAAAGAAAAACAGGCCAATTCTGTAAAAAAGAACTGGCCTGTTTATTTGTTTGAGCAGTGGGGATTTGCATGAAAAAGAGAATGGCTTTTATCCTGGCTCTATTAATTCTCGCATTGAGCCTTCCGTGCAGGGCAGAAACACTCAGGCTGACAGCAGATAAGGATACCTACTTAGACCAGCTCTATCCAGTGAAAAATTTCGGGCAGGACTGGGATATACTCACGAGTGGTGATGCAAACAAAATTGCCAGAGGGGTATTCCATTTCAACACGGACATGCTCCCCGAAGGGGCGCTCATTAAAAAGGCGAGAATAACATTCCTCGTTCATGCGAACCGCTCCACTACGACCTATCATCTTCACCCTCTTACGAATTCCTGGCAGGAAGACTCTGCTACCTGGAATGTAGCTGAGACGGGAAGGAGTTGGGCAACGCCTGGGGGAGACTATGACCCGGCCCTCTCTGTGCTGGCCTCTCTGCCCGCCTCTACTCCCGACTGGATTGTGATTGACCTGACTTCACTGGTGAGCAATCAGGAGGGACACCTCAAGAGCAACATTGCTGAAAACGGACTCCTCCTGAGGGCAGATACTGGTTACAATAAGATCCTATCTTCCGAATTCAGCAGCTACGCCAATGCCTTGACCTGTCATTCCTGCCACGGAACAGATTCTCCGGAACTCGATAAAGGGAAGTCGACAAATTGTGCCTCATGTCATTCCCTGGGAGGGCTTCCCCTTTCTGGAGAGCCCACATTAATCATAGACTATCAACCTCAAACCCTCATTACCCTGGCATCATTTGAAGCACTCCCTGCAGATCGGATGGTAACCTTGAGCTGGACTACTGAGTCTGAGGTAGACAATGCCGGCTTCAATATCTACCGCTCTGAAGGAGGAGATGAGTACGTAAAGGTCAATCAAGAGATCATTGCGCCCCAAGGCAGTCCTACTCAGTGTGCTACCTATGCATTTCAGGATACCCAGGTGGAGAACAGGAAGACATACTCCTATAAGCTCGAGGATATCAATATCTACGGCAAGTCAACCTTCCACGGGCCGGTGAGCGCTACCCCGCGACTGGTTTATACATCCAACCGGGCTCAGGTGCAGGTTGCTACTGATACCAGTCAATTCAGGCCATTTTCTTCTCCTCCCCGGGCAGTTGCCTGTGGGCCCTATTCCCTGCAAGTGACACAGCATAGCGCTTTTATTGCCTGGGAGGAGATGGACTCCCAGGAGACGCTGAAACACGTAGAAATCCGCTGTTCCGGCCTGTCACCGGCAACGGAGTATTTTTATCGCGTGAACGGCTCCACAAGAGATGGTCGATTTGTGACCTCACCATCAAGTTCATCCTTCCCGTTCTCCTTCTTCGTCTGGAGTGATACACAGAAAGGCGGTGAAGTAGCCAAAGAGGTTGTCGATACGATGATAGCGGTTGATCCTCATGCTTCCTTTGCCCTCCATGCAGGCGATTTAGTGAATGATGGGGACAGCCTGGAATCCTGGGAAAATGAATGGTGGAGTCCCATAGCTGATCTCATGCTCTATCTTTCCATCTACCCTACCATGGGTAACCACGAGGCAGACTCTGAGTTCTATTATCGCTACTTCTCTCCCCTCGTGGGGAAGGAGAGCAACTATTCCTTTGACTGGGGTGGAACCCACATCGTTATGTTCAATGTAGTGGAGGAGGATTCTCTCAGCGATGAACATATTGCGTGGCTTACAGATGAACTTGAAAAAAACCAGAATGCGGATCTTACCATCGTATGCCACCACACACCTGTCTATGTCTCATCTTCCTCTGTAGAAGAAGAAACCACCTATCTCCAGGAGATCCTGGTGCCAATCTATGAACAGTACGGAGTCGACATGGTCTTCAATGGGGATTTCCACGGCTACCAGCATCACCTGAAAGACGGCATTCACTACCTCATCCCTGCCGGTGGGGGAGGAAAACTGTATGACTACGGTCTGCCTCTTGAGGATATGACACTGCAATTGTGCAAGTCGTACAATTTTACCCGCTGCCAGGTAAAGGGTAAACGCATGCATGCTACCACGTACAATCAGGTGGGAGAAATCATTGATGATTTTGAAATCGTGGGAGGTCATCCTCCTACTGTGAATTCCTCACTTGCGGTGGAGACGAACAGCTTCGAGGTTGTTCAAGGGGGACAGTTCCAGGTTGACCTGTTCCTTCAGGATATAACAAATCTGGACAAGATTGTTTTGTCTCTCGGGTACTCAAAAGATGAGCCACCGGTGTCCCTGCAGGCAATGGATATGGACACCGGAACCGATGGTGTGCAGATCCAGAAAGGGGATGCAGGCGGCGTTGTAACTGTGAATCGGGCTGATAATACGCAGGGAGTCATTTCCTACCAGGAAGAGAATATTGCTGGTCTCTCCCTCGCAAAGGTAAAGATAGCTTCAGCAATCTTTACGGTGCCGGAGAATGCGAACATTACTGCATTCTATCTGGTTCCCCAATGTATGCTTTTTGATACTGTCGGCAGAGAAATTCCCCATTTCATGGGGGGAGCTGAGATCGTAATAAAAGCGAAGGCAGATACACCTATGCAGACGCCTGATGAGAAATACCGGAAAGTTGTGAAAAGAAGTTAGCTCTACAACGGATGGGATTCCAGGAAGGAGCAGTCAGCAGAGTGACAGGAGGCGAAGATGGCTTTTTGGTTCAAGATGGCACGATACGGGTTCCCATGCAACCATGAGTGGATAGGTCTGGTTGTAAACTTAATACTCACAGGAATCATTCTCCTCACCGGCGCCGTCCCTGGATGGTCTGCTACGTACCAGTGTATTCAGGATACATACCTCGATGCCTTATATCCTGACGATAATTTTGGCGGGAGCAATCGGCTCCTCGTCGCCAACAATACTCTGCCGGCCCGTGCACTGTTGAGGTTTTATATCCCTGATTGGGTTGAGTCAACTAATATAAAGGAAGCACGGTTGATCATTTACAGTGCTCCCTGGACAAGCGGGGGAGGCGGTGAAACCCCTTTTGAGATTTACGCCCTGTCCCGGACATGGGTAGAAGGGAGCCGCCGCCGTTCGGATGACTATATTCCACCTGATGGGGCTACCTGGAATCAATATCTGTACAATTCTGATGCCTCGAAAAATCGGTGGACAACACCAGGAGGGGATTATAATACGAGCTCGCATGTGAGCGGTACCTTCCCCGTGGGTAATGCCTGGGAGGAATTCGCCATTGATGTCACCCCGCTTGCGGGGGACAAATTGGATGACCTGAGAAATAACGGATTCCTTATAAAACATCCTTCAGAGGATGGGTCAGGTGGCTGGCAGAACTTGGCCAGCATGAATTCAACCGGGTATGACCCGCCTCTCTATCCTACATTAGAAATTGACTATGTTGAACCGCTGCCCAACCAGCCTCCTTATGCAGCTTCTAACCCACAGCCTGCGGATGGTGTTGCAGGGATAACACCTTCTCCGGTTTTAAGCTGGAGCGGTGGTGACCCGGATTCGGACAATACCGTCACCTATGATATCTACCTCGGTAGCGGGCGCAAGCGTCACATGGACCTGGTCTCTGCTAATCAAACTGCTACCACGTATACTCCCGATACCTTGGATATCAATACCTCCTATACGTGGCAGGTGATTACAAGAGATAATTATGGAGCAGAAACCCCTGGGCCGCTCTGGGAGTTTAGCACCGTTGAGTACGGAATAACTTCCGTTTCACCTCCGAGTGGGTCTCCCCATTATACCAAGGATGGCGAGTATGTAGCCGTGCCCATGCTCCTCCATATCACAGGAGAAGGGACCCACTTCAAACGCCGGGAATCAATTGTTTCTCTCGGAGACACGGGGATTACCGTTACCTTTTCTATTCCTCGTTCCTGTACTGAGCTTCTGACTGCAATTATTATCGGTGAATCTGCCAAGGCAGGGCCTCACACGATTACCGTGACTACCGGCGATGAAGTGGCGGTGGGTTCCGGGCTGTTCGAAGTGAAAAAGTTCTGGAGAGGCGATGAAGAGATTACGGTGACCCTGGGATCAGCCTCTGTGGTGGCTCCTCTTAAGGGTTTGCCGGTTTATCTTTACAAAGGAAAGGAGGCTGTCCTGCTCGCAGACGTGGTTGAAAAATCAGATGTGACAGATGATCCAGAAGACTATTACTACAACTTCATTGCCAGCGATGGCTATTCTCTTGAACGAGGCATAATACTCGGCGGGTGGGGTACCGGACTCCCCCCCTGGAACGATATGCAAAAGGGCTATTTCTACGAGACTCAGTGCTGCGGACTCACTGTGGGGTGGGACCCGGATACCATCGGAGGAGAAATCGGACAGTACTCAGACTCTTGCTATAACGTGAAGTACATGGATGGCGGCACCATAGAAATTCGGGAACAGGATATCATCCCACACTAAGAGAAAGGATATGTGAAGGTATGGGTAGAAGGTTGGCGAAAGAAGGAAGAAGAAAAAGGATTCTTACGTACTTGGTGTTCATTGGCGTGCTCTTCACGCTCAACACAAAGGTGTGGTCTGAATCCGTCACCTGTCCGGATGTTGCAGATGTCTATATTGATGAATGGTACCCCTATGATAATTTTAACTACAAAACCCGGCTTCTCGTGGCTACGAATGGAGAAAATCACCATGGAATTGCTCGTAGCCTTTTACGATTTGACATCCCTACAGAGATCGGGGCAGGTAGCATCGGAAGCGCATCAATCTATTTCTCTCCCTGTGCCAGTTGCGGTGGTGGAAATGGAGGATGGGTAGGGTTCTATGCACTCAATCAATCTTTTGATGAAGTCACGGTTACATGGAATACGTTTCCGGTGGATGGGAGCTGGGATGATTCAGTATTTTCTACTGCAGTGCTCCCGGGCGGCACTGACTGGAATCAGGCAGTGAATGGCACACCTCCTCCGGATGCTCAGGGCATGGATGTGACTGCCCTTCTCCGCGGGAACCTCGAGAAGGTAAGGACGAACGGTATCATGATGAGATTCTTAGATGAGCACCAGTTGCCGTCCACCCACCAGAACCTGGCTTCGAGGGAGTCGCAGGATTCCCTCGATTTTCATCCCCTTCTTGTAATAGAAGAGCAGGCAGCGACCTGCTCAGCCTGGTCTGATGTAATAGCAAAATACAATAGTTACGTGAGCGGTGGGGTTGTGTGGAGTGATGTCATTACATGCTATGCGCAATACTCGTCACACCCCTGAAACTATCTTAAATTTTTAATGCATTTTAAGCGATAGACTCTCCAAACAGAGATATAGGTTGGGAAAGAAGAGACAGATGATGAAGAAAACAATATTTTATTCAGTGTTGTTCCTGTGGACTTATTTAATCGGTCCCTTCTGTAGTGCTGAAGGGGCTGTATTGAAGGTAGGCACCAACTGGTCCGGTACCCAATATACAACCATCCAGGCTGCTGTTGATGCGGCCGCACCAAGTGGTGACGAGATATGGGTGGAACAAGGAACCTACATGCTCACCTTAACGATTACCGTGAGCAAGTCAGTTGCTCTCTACGGCGGTTTTACAGGCTCAGAAACAGCGAGAGAGCAGAGAAACTGGGTCAGCAATGTGACAACCGTAGACGGGAACAACAGTTTTCGGTGTTTCCAGCTTCAAATAACAAGTACAGGCACAGCTGTCATTGACGGATTTACCATAACGAAGGGGGATACTAACTCAGATTCAACAAATGGTGCCGGTATTGCAAACGGTATTGAGGGTGGGGTCGCCGATGGGGGAAACCTTACTGTTGCTAATTGCATTTTTACCCTGAACAGCAGCGGCAAACACGGAGCAATCAGCAATGAACAAAAGGGTAATTTAACTGTAATAAACTGCACCTTCTCAAAAAACACCGCCGGCAACAGGGCAGGGGCAATCAATCATAATGAAGGGGCGGAAAAAATGACCGTCACCGGCTGCACATTTTCCGAGAACAGCGCAGGCAATGGCGGTGTAATATATGTCAAATCAACGACCACAGATGAAAGCATCATCACTGACTGTGTCTTCAGTAAAAATCAAGCGGCCACAGATGGTGGGGCTATAATGGACGATCAAACAGTTACCATAACACGATGTACCTTTGATCAGAACAGCAGCACGAGATACGGTACATTTGTCGGCCGTGGTGACAAGAGCGCAGTGTTTACCAACTGCGTTTTCTCCAAAAACTCCACGAAGTTTGGAGGTGGAATCGCCATCAACGGCAGCGGCACCAATAGCAACTTAAACATCACCAACTGCACATTCTCCGGCAATACCCTTGTGGGGACTGGGGCCTCCGGAGGGGCAATCTACACCCAAAAGACGGGAGGAATATTCACCGTTAAAAATTGTATCCTTTTGGGAGATGCTACCAATAATGAAATAGCTGGTGGGACTCCAACCGTTACTTACACGGATATTGACCAGGATGGATATGCCGGCAGCAATGGAAATATCCGGCAGGATCCTCTTTTTGCTGGATCAGGAAACTATCACTTGCAGACTTCCTCTCCCTGTATTGATACGGGAACCAGCTTAGGCGCCCCCTCTGATGACCTTGAGGGTACAGCGAGACCACAGGGCAGTGGATATGACATGGGAGCATATGAAACCCCGCTCTATTTAATCAGTGGGAGCGTAACTGGTGCAGTGCAGGAGGGTGTTACCATAACCATTTCAGGGAGTGGTGCAGGAAGCACCACAACAGATTATTCAGGAAACTACCTTTTTTCCGTATTCAATAACGGGACGTATACAGTGACGCCGAGCAAGAATGGGTACACGTTCATGCCTGTGAGCAGGGAGGTAACGGTTTCAGGAGCAGATGTGAGCGGCGTGAACTTTACTGCGACTGCAGTCACGTACTCCATCTCAGGCACAGTGACAGGTGCTGTTCAGGCTGGAGTCACCATGATGCTGAGTGGTACTGGCTCAGCCACCACAACAACAGATGCCTCAGGGAGCTACAGTTTCACGGGATTGAGCAATGGGACGTACACGGTGACGCCGAGCAAGAGTGGGTACACGTTCATGCCTGTGAGCAGGGAGGTAACGGTTTCAGGAGCAGATGTGAGCGGGGTGAACTTTACTGCGACTGAAGTCACGTACTCCATCTCAGGCACAGTGACAGGTGCTGTTCAGGCTGGTGTCACCATGATGTTGAGTGGTACTGGCTCAGCCACCACAACAACAGATGCCTCAGGGAGCTACAGTTTCACGGGATTGAGCAACGGTACGTATACGGTGACGCCGAGCAAGAGTGGGTACACGTTCATGCCTGTGAGCAGGGAGGTAACGGTTTCAGGAGCAGATGTGAGCGGGGTGAACATCACAGCGACTGCAGTCACGTACTCCATCTCAGGCACAGTGACAGGTGCTGTTCAGGCTGGTGTCACCATGATGCTGAGCGGTGCTGGTTCAGCCACTACCACCACTGACAGCTTGGGAAACTATACCTTCACCGGATTAAGCAATGGTACGTACACGGTGACGCCGGGCAAGAGCGGATATTCGTTTAGTCCCTCAAGCATATTGGTTAAGATCGTTAGTGCTGATCAGAGAGACATAAACTTTACTGCAAACGTAGTAACGTACTCGATCTCAGGTGCAGTAGTGCACAAAGGCAGTGGATTGAGTGGTGTTACGGTTACCCTTTCAGGAAATACTTCAGGGAGTCTGACAACTGACGTTTCAGGGAACTACACCTTTACCGGTTTGAGCAACGGGACATACACGGTGACACCGAGCAAGAGCGGGTACATATTCACACCCTCAAGCCGTGAGATAACGATATCAAGTACAGACGTGAGTAACATGAATTTTGTAGCAGTGGTAGCTACCTACTCCATCTCGGGCACAGTAATTGGTGCAGTTCAGTCAGATGCCAACATGACGCTGAGCGGTGCTGGTTCAGGCACTACCACCACGGACGCCTCAGGAAACTATGCCTTTAACGGATTGGAAAACGGTACGTACGTGGTGACACCGGGCAAGAGTGAATATACCTTCACGCCGGGAAGCAGGGAAGTGACAGTAGCGGGAGTGGATATAAGCGGAGTAGATTTTGTGTCGAGCGTATCATCCTGTACTATCTGGTCAGATGTAATCACAACCTATAATGCCTATGTAATAGGTGAGGCTATCTGGTCAGACGTAATTGAATGCTATAACGAGTATGCTTCTCCTTAATATGTAACTTGAAGTATGAATGGGTAAGTATAAGTAAGATAATTCTTGACAAAAAAATTAAATAACAATATAAGTAGGTCAACCCGAACCACATTTTCTAAAATCATTCGGTTATGAAAAGTGGTCGAAAGGGTATTGTTAGAAATGACAATGCCTCCCGTGTTCGGAAAGGGTTATGGAATTCTTGGACATGAAAACCAGTACCTGATCCAGCACGGTTACTGGCTTTTTTATTGTAATTTTTTGTTGAGGAAAGAGAGTGATGAGAAAAGGTGTCTGCTTTTTTCTGTTCCTGTTGATTGTTGGGATAACTCCTCTCGCCTACGGGGAGAACCTTGCTAATGATAAGCTGTTAGAGTTTTTGAAGGAAAACGGTTTTTTAAGCACAGAACAGGTAAAAACTGTCAAGGAGGCACTCCAGAAAGAAGAATCAAAAACCGTTGAGGCTGTTTACGATGACGGCGTGCATATAAGAACAAAAGATAAAACCTTTGATGCACGGATAGGAGGACTCATACAAGCTGATTTTGTTCAGTTCGGTTCACACTATCCCATAAAGAGTGACTTTGACGTCCGGCGTGCGCGGGTTCTCCTCACCGGAAGGCTGTTTGAGTACTTTAATTATAAATTAGAAGGGGAGCTTGAAGGAGCGAGTAACAGCCGCCTGGTTGATGCCTATATAAATTTTGATTACTTTCCTGCCGCCAAATTCCAGGTGGGGCAATTCAAGGAGCCTTTCAGCCTGGAAAATCTCATTGCTGACAAAGATTTACCTTTTACTGAACGATCAATCGCCTTCTCCCTAACACCCAGCAGAGACGTAGGATGCATGTTCTCCGGAAATCTTTGGGAGGATACTGTCCAATACGGGATTGGGTTATTCAATGGAGATGGAGTAGATGCCAACAGAAGGTCACAAAAAAATGATAAGGAAGTAGCAGGCCGGATAGTTTTCAAGCCGTTCAATTTTACAGCGCTTACCTTGATGAAAAACTTGCAAGTCGGCGGTTCTTTCTCCTATCACAGGCTTGCTCCATCTGATCTTAATTTTGACATAAAGACACCAGCCCGGACCACATTCTTTTCAGTTAAATCAAAGGCAAAATACAACATCATCCAGAACGTGGACAGCTTGCGGCGTTTTGGTTTTGAAATGGCGTATCCATCCGGACCTTTTTTAATGATGGGTGAGTTCATCAGGAATGACTTCAAGGGTGCTGAACTTTCCAGTGTAACCAGCTTCGATTTCAATCTCAAGGCCTGGTATGTGAGCATGATATACATGCTGACCGGGGAACAGCCAATGATGAAAGGAGGTGTGTTAGAGAGGATCAGGCCCAGGGAATGCTTCGATATAAAAGCAAAAAAGTGGGGAGCATTGGGAATTGCGCTACGATATGAACAGTTTGAAGCCGGGAAAAATGTATACGACTATCTCGTTCAGGAAGGGTATAGCGTAAGGAAAGCCAACTCCTTCACCGCGGGGTTGAACTGGTACTTAAATACTATGGTCAGGCTCTCCCTCGACTATACAAGAACATGGTTTGCCCAGCCGCTGTTTTTAGGGACCAGTCCTCAAGGATATTCATATTATGTAGATGCAGAAGATGCCTGGTTTACCCGGTTTCAATTGGAATTTTAAAGTGTTTTAGAACAGATAAGGAAGGAGATCAGTTATGAAAAGGTACTTTTTAATGTTTGCAGTGTTTTTGATGGGCTTTGGTGTAATAGCCCAGGCGGCTTATCATCACGAAGGAGAGGCTGATGCGCCAAAATTCCTTCAGGCCTACCCTCAACTTGCAGGTACAAAGCTGGATAGTTGCACAACATGCCATACTGGTGGGACGTATGAGAGTACACCTGGAAAGTTTACAACGGTTGGTAGCTGTCAGTGGTGTCACATGACCTACGGATACGATGGGAGTGGCGATATCACAGAGACAATGAATCAGTATGGATTAGATTACCTCAATGCAGGAAGGGGGGATGTAAATGCCTTCAAAACCATCGAGCCGTTAGATTCTGATGGAGATGGTTATACAAACAAACAGGAGATTGATGCCCTCACTTATCCCGGCGACGCCAATGATAATGCAAGCAAAACTCCTGCCCCACGCGTTACCTATACACTGCAGGAGCTGGAAGCTTTTGCCCACCATAAAGAGTTCCTCCTTATGAATACAAAACGGTCAGGTGATTTTTATGCAGAATATGAAGGAGTAACCTTGCTTGATCTTATCAATGATGCTGGGATGGCAACGGGCACCACCTCGGTAACGGTTTTTGCCCCGGACGGATATTCCTATACCTATGAAATGAATCCAGGCGGTACCGATTATTATATCGATGGTACCTATCCACAAGCTCAATTTTACTATGACGTGCAGGCTGATGCGGCTTACGGCGGTTGGTGCGATTACTCTGCACCCTCAAGTACCGGACGAAATAACGGGGATATTATCACCGTCACTGGCGGATTAAAGCTCATCTTTGCCTATAAGAGAGATGATGCATATTTAGAGTCGGGATACCTTGATTCACAGAACAAGCTCCAGGGGGAAGGACCCTTCAGGAGTGTGCCTCCTCAGATGGTGGTAGGTCCTCCTGATCAGTTGTCAACTGCTGCAAATCAAGACGTTATCTGGCCCTATGATGAAAATGCAGATCATAACGCCGGTTTTTCAGCCCGAACAGTTGTGGCGATCCGAGTAGAGCCCCTGCCTGAAGGAACTACTGATTTTGACTGGTATGAGGGCGGATGGGGCTACGTTGATGAACAAAAGGTCATTGTCTATGGAAACATTGCTAATGGTAATGTCACAGGAACCGTGGTGAATAAAGGTACAAATCAGCCCTTAGGGGACGTAAAGATTACCTCTGATAAAGGGGATTACGTAACGTTAACGGATACGAACGGAAATTTTACCATTAACGGACTCAAGCTGGGGACATATACCCTTACAGCATCTCGTATTAACTATCAACCCGCAAGTACAACCGTAACCGTTACTCAGGGGCAAACACAGATGGTTACCTTAGCCCTAACCTCAACCTGGAACGATGTTATGAGCGTCTACAATTCCTATACAGGGGGTGAAGCGAGCTGGCAGGATGTAATGAATTGTTATTTTGCCTATGCAGAACAGCAATGAGATGAAGTTTTTTGTGCTAACTATCGCGGGGGACCAACCCAACCCGCAGGGGCTTACTACTCCTTGGTAAGCCCCCTACCTCCTTGTAATAATTAAAAGAGTATAGACACCCGATCTTCGTGTGGGGGCAATACGTTCAGTAAGCCCCCCCCCATCGAGATTAAACAGAGCCTCTCTTTTCTGCAAGAATACTCTCAAATCTCTCCTGCGATTCCAAGGGGAAAGTAAAATAAAAAATTATCTTGACATATAGTAAAAATATGTATACTCTAATAACACTCTTATAAGAGTGTAACAAGGATTGACAGTATTAACCTCTTATGAGCGGTTTCCACTAAAGAGAAAGGAGGAGCTAAAATTTATGAAAGGTAATGTTACAAAATGGGTAGTTGTTTTTTTGTGTGTTCTGCTTATTCTGCCGGGATACCGTACGGTATATGGTGCGGAGATGGAGAAGGGCGTGGCAGAACGGATTATTGACATTTTGAAGGATAAGGGGGTGCTCAAGGAAGAGGAATACCAGGAGCTGAAAAAGATGGTGGAGAATGAAAAGGAGCAGGAAAAGAAAGTTCCGCGGGTAAGTTTTAAAAAGGGATTTTCTCTTGAAACACCTGATCAGGACTTCAAACTCAGGCTCACCGGCAGATTCCAGAGTGATTTCAAGTTCTTTGAAAAAGACAACCCGAATAATAACTCCTTTTACGTCAGGAGGGCAAGGCTGGCCATGGGGGGTACACTCTACAAGTATTTCGATTATTATATAGAGAGTGAATTCGGGCAGGGGAGTGCACGGCTGAATGACGCTTTCATGAATGTTAACTATACGCCGAAATTACAACTGCGAGTTGGTCAGTTCAAGGAGCCTTTCAGCCTTGAGGAACTGATTTCAGATAACTGGACAGATATGATTGAGAGGTCACTCGCTAACAACATCCCGCCTTCGAGAGATATCGGGGCAATGATCCATGGTGACCTCTATGCCGGGGCATTGAATTATGCCGTTAGCGTATTTAACGGCAGGAGTATAAACCAGAGTACGGATACTGATGACGACAAAGATGTGGCAGGAAGAATTATCATTGCTCCTTTCCAGGTGCTCGGATTGAATGACATTAAGCTGCTGAAGGACCTTCGTTTCGGTGCCGCCTTTACGTTCGGACATCAGGACTCAACAGTTACCGACTGGTGGAAGCAGGGGAAATTCAAGACTGAAGCCGGGACAACTTTTTTTGCACTCCGCGATACGACCACGAGCGGGAAGGAAGACTATGTTTCCCAAAATGGCAACCGACTGAGATTGGGTGCTGAACTGGGATACCAGTATGATTCGTTTTCTCTCAAGGGTGAGCTGATGAAAATGGACCTGGATGACCTGATCCGCAACACCTACAGCAGTTCTCTTAAAAAGGTCGTCAGTTCTGATAAGAGGGACTTCGATATCAAAGGGGGATATATCACGGCAAGTTATTTTCTGACTGGAGAGAAGGAGCCATTCAAGGGCGGCGTATATGACGCTATTACGCCGAAAAAGAAATTCGACCCCTTCCAGGGAACCTGGGGAGCATGGCAGATCGCATTCCGGTACGGCTTCTTGAGCGTTGACAGGGACCTCTTCA
>Ga0315274_10008771_pt1 | contig 14643 bp, 12 predicted proteins | sample YL17G02_20_MG_FD_203700 | JGI IMG/M metagenome (GOLD analysis project Ga0315274, IMG submission 203700) | Sediment microbial communities from Yellowstone Lake, YNP, Wyoming, USA - YL17G02_20 | ecosystem: Environmental > Aquatic > Freshwater > Lake > Sediment | place: USA: Wyoming | collected... | reverse complement strand
GGTGACAGTATCTCATGCGCGATTCGCGCACCCAAGTGCATGAAAAGCGTCGGAATCGGCATCGGGATCGCAATCGTGGTCGCAATCGGCTTTTGCAGACCAACAACTTCGATAGCGATAGCGACCCCGATTCCGATGCCGACATTTGTTGCCTGTTGTCTCTATTTTCGGAACAGGTGACAGTATCTCATCCCGCGCAGCGGGACCCAAGTGCATGAAAAAGCGCACGGGCTGAAGCCCGTGCCCACTTGAGATCTCTGAGGGTAACATATAGTGGGGACGGGCTTTAGCCCGTCTGCTGCACCGTCTATTTTCAAGGCAGTATCTCATGCGCGTTTCGCGCACCCAAGCACATGAAAAGCGTCGGAATCGGCATCGGGATCGCAATCGTGGTCGCAATCGGCTTTTGCAGACCAACAACTTCGATAGCGATAGCGACCCCGATTCCGATGCCGACATTTGTTGCCTGTTGTCTCTATTTTCGGAACAGGCTACCCATTTCCTCATTTCGCAACTGAGTATGCACATATAAACCAGTGGCGAAAATCAGGAAATGAGTAGCCTGTCAGCCGATTTTTGAAATTGTGCGGATAGGAAGGACAAGCCGCGCATTCGATCAAGGTCCGCGCCAAGGCGTCCGCTCATCTGCCCTCCCGGGTCCTCAGGTTCGTAGTTGAGAGACTATGTTAACTTCCCGGCCTCTCTAAATCACAGCTGTGAGCTGCTCTGGCAAGATTCTACACCCGGAAAGGGATGGCGGGGCAGACAAATCCACCGTCTGGCAGGTTCGTCCGGCCCCTGGCCCACGGCCGTCCTATGACAACGGCAGGTCCCATTGCGCCCGTTCGTCTACAGCGGGAGCAATCGGTGGCGCCGTCGACGGCAGGTCCAGACACTCGAGGATCCCCCGGATCGCCTCAGAGGAGTGAATCGTGGCCAGAATTCTCATGCGGCCGCCGACCAGGCTGCATATTTTTGAGCTAGCAGCGGGGTTCTGGGGTGCAGGACTGAAAAGGTGTTGGAAAATCCCATGCTGGCAGCGTCAATCAGATGTAAGATCCCCAGCGTGGACTGCGGAGCAGCCGGCGCAGTTGGAGTATTCTCTGCAAACAGGTAGTCATAAAGTAGCCCGGGGAGGCCGCATGGGCAGGACAGATCCCAACAGCAGCTTCCGTCACTTAGCCTATCCGTCTTCGACTACGACAGAGTGACAGAGAAACAAAAAGAAACCTTCTGGGAGGGCTGATAAGCACAATACTAGAAATAGAGAAAGGAGGAGATCCCAAATGAACACACGACAGCTTTTATCCTGTTTGTTGCTGGTCATCGTAACCCTTGTGACCTCAACTCAAGATCTAGTGTCGATTGCACGTGCCTCGGTTACCACACCGTCACAGACAAGCCGGGAAGCGAAGCGCGATCTAAAACAGGAAATCATTCTCATACCGGCCGGATCCATCTTGGAAGTTCGCCTTGTCGACAAACGAAAGCTGACAGGCAGGCTGGGAGAAGTGACCGACGAGGGCTTCGAATTGCAGTACGTCAAAGGGGACAAAGTTGTGAAGGAGAGCATCGTCTATAAGGACGTAAAGTCATACAAACAACGCAACAGAGAAGGTATGAGTACTGGCGCTAAGGTTGCTTTGGGGATGCTGGCTGGAGTTGGCGTTTTGTTTGTTGTTCTTCTGATTGTAGCAGCCGCCAGCGGTTGGGATTGACCTAAAGGAGGCCATTTTCCGCGGATAGAGTCTATATCTATGACTTCTCCGCTTTTCTGCAAGAAGTTTCCAGCCGCGATCTCCTTCTGTTTATTTGGTTGCGGCCACTGGCCGCGTTAGGAAGGACAAGCCGCGCATTCGATCAAGGTCCGCGCCAAGGCGTCCGCTCATCTGCCCTCCTCCCGGGTCCTACTCGCGTCGGCACGCTATTTCAGCTTCGCGCCCGCGAGCTGCGCAATCGCTGCCAGCGTCGTTTGCGCGGCGTTCAGGCCGAGACGGAAATCTTTGTCCGAAAAGGTCGTGAAGACATCCGTCGGCTGGTGCCAGGTCGGATCCCAGCCGGCTCCTACCTGGCTCAGCCTTTCGGCCTCGCGCAGACTGATGGCCGCGACCAGGTCCTGGAACGCCGCCGAGTCGGTGTTGCTCATGCGGTTGCCGACGACCGCCGGGTAGTCCGTCGCGTAACGGTCGTTCGCATTCTTGAACACCCACGCAAGTTCCTGGGCTTGGGCCCCCATCTTCGCCGTGGCAGCGAACTCGATATTTACGTCGGCCTCGGGACGCTGCTCCGCGGGAAGCTTGCCGTCCGGACCGGGCATCCCATGGTCGTACAGCATCATGTCGTGCTGAATCATGCCAAGCCACTTCGGTTCCGGGTACTTGCCCGAATTGGGCGGATCCTCCTTGCCCTGCAGCGGAGTGCGCTGGCTCACGTAGGCCCGGGCGCCGTTGAGGCCCGTCTCCTCGTTGTTCCATAGAACGAAACGGATCGACCGGTCGGTCTGGACGTCGGGAGCGCTGAAGATGCGGGCCAGCTCCATCACGATGGCTACGCCCGACGCGTCATCATTAGCGCCTTCACTATAGCCGATGCCGTCCATGTGCGCGGCGACGATGTACATCTCCTCCGGGTGTGTCGAGCCGATTTTCGTGCAATAAACCTCCTCGCGCTCCCCGGGAGTTGACGGCTGCATATCGAGCTCGCGGATCTTCGGATCGGGTTGTTTGGACGGATCGTTGTTCACGCCGGTGGGCCCGCGGTTTCCCTTAACCGGATTCGCACCGCCCCGGCCGCGCGGCACAATCTGGGTGCCGATCCCCTGCCCCTGGCCACCGGCAGCTCCAGCCGCAGCACCCCCGCCTCCACCTGCGGCTGCGGCGCCTGCAGCACCCCGGCCTGCACCTCCCGCTACGGCGCCTGCCCCGCCGGTTCGCCCGCCGGAAGTGACCTCGTACTTGATGCGCCCGACATCGGAGCAGCCGTAACTCTTCAGTTGCGCCTCAATCCAGTCGTTTGCGGCCCGATTACGGTCTGTGCCCTGGCGTCGATCGCCGAACTGGGTAAGGCCTTTGATGGTGGCCTTGTACTTTTCGAGGTCGAGTCGGCCGACCAGCGTCCGTATCGGATCTTCCGCGGCGCTCCCGGCACCGGCCTGAAGGGCCGAGCCCGCCTTTGCCTGGAACTCTATGGCGCCGGCCATGGCGTGGACAGTCAGCATCCACGCAACCAGCGCCCCAACAACTGCACATCTCCTTCGCATTACGTATCCTCCAGTCCAGAAGTGCGGCCCTAAATCGAAGGGAAGGGAGCCTGCGCCGAACGCAAAGCATAGCATCAGGGCCGGCGGCCTGTCTCGGCCACCATCGGTGACGTGTGAACGGAGCGAACAGGCAATCCCACAACACGAACACCAGCACACGCCTTGCAGCGGGCCTCTACGCTGCCTCCCCATGGCTTCACATCCCATTACTTCGACTGCCGAACCCTGATCAGCCCGGCATCGGTGTTCGGATATCGGCAGTATAACACCATGTGGCTTCAGGCTACCGGCGGCGCGCAGTCTGAGATATACTGAGGCACACCAACGCCAAGGACGGAGCGCCCCAATGAGTAGGAGGGAGCAGATTGCAGTCGGTCTTGCCGCTGGATTCCTTTGTCCGTATCTAACCTTTGTCCTCTTCTGGTGGACTAGCGCCGCCCTTGCCATGTCTCAGATTCGGCTCATTTCCGATCGCGGCATCGCGGCAGCGGCACTCACAGGCCTGGCTTTGGGCATCATCCTGGATGCGCTTTTCCTCAAGCGTTGGATCGCCCATTTCTACAGCGCAAATCTCAAGCTCCTGGTGCCAGTATACCTGTTCTGCTCGGTGATCGCGGTGGCCTCCTTCATGGGTTTCCCGTTGGGCAATCTGGCTCTCGGTACCCTGGCGGGCGTGTATGTCGGGCGGCGGACGCGCCACGCAGGCCGGCCGCCGGAGTCAGCTGCCAGTTCCGCCCGGCAGGCCGGCCTCTTCACGGCGATGGTCACCGGGCTGGAGGCACTCCCGATCAGCATTCTGGCGCTCAAGGAGGGGGTCGTCGTCCGCATGCTGCAAGCAGGGCTCGGGATGAGCAAAGACGCGGTTACCGGCCCGCCCGGTATTGGCGTGGCTGTCCTGGCGTGCATTGCCGTGATGGCTATGCAGTTCATGTGCACGAGAGCCGCGGCTCGTTTCGCATTTGACTTATGAGGCTGATCGAGAAATGTCGGCCCAAGAGAGCAATCCACTGAACCAGTCGCCCCGGTCCTGCATCCATAACCGAGGAAAACCGAGATTCATGTGAACGAGAAATCAAGCGTCACACCCAACCGGCGCCTCTCGTCGGTCACCATCATCCGATCCTCACTATCTCGAATGAGGCACTCATGAAAAGGAACATCGCCCTCGGTGCTGCATGCGTGGTACTGCTGTCCCTGCTGGCCTCGTCCGGAGTATTGGGGCAGGCGCCGAACCAGCCGGTCATTGACTGGTTGCGCAAACAGGCCATTCGACTGACGACCCCCGAAGCGCGTCACGGATTTGCCGACATGCGGCCGCTCAAGAAGGTCATAGGCAATGCACGCATCGTCTCACTCGGAGAAGCCACCCACGGCACGCGTGAGTTCTTCCAGCTGAAGCATCGCATGCTGGAGTTCCTCGCCACCGAGATGGGTTTTACCATCTTCTCGATTGAAGCCAACATGCCGGAGGCATATCGCCTGGATGATTTTGTGCTGACAGGCAAAGGTGACCCGGCGCAGCTGCTCAAGGGCATGTATTTCTGGACCTGGAACACCGAAGAAGTGCTGGACATGATCTTGTGGATGCGCGACTTCAACAAGTCCGGCAAGGGGCGGATCGAGTTCACCGGATTTGATATGCAGACGCCGGATGTCGCAATGTCAATTGCCGGGGACTTTATAAAGAAGCATGAGCCGGACTACTTCGATGCTGTCCAGCGCGCCTGGGATGATGTCAGGATAGCCACAAAAGCAAGGCAGGCCGGAGCCAGTTTTGAACTGGCCGCAGCAGCGTTTCCCGTGGCGGCAGCTGCAGGCAAGCAGATTCGCTACAGCGGCTACATCAGGACGCAAGGCATCACGCGCGGCTATGCCGGACTCTGGTGGCGTCTCGATGGCGCGGCCGGAATGCTGAAGCTCGACAACATGTCCGACCGCGGCCCGCGCGGGACAACGCCCTGGACGCGCTACGAGATTTCCATGCCGGTACCGGCCGATGTCAAAAACATCGTCTTCGGCGTCCTGCACCCGGGAGACGGCACTGCCTGGTTCGATTCATTGCAGGTCGAAATCGACGGGGTACTCTATACAAATCCGGAGCGCTTCGACTTCGATTTCGAATCGGAGACATTGAAGGGACTATCCGCCTCGGGGAACGGTTACCGGATCGGATTGGACAAAGAAGTCGCACAATCGGGCAAGCAGAGTCTGCGCAGCGAATACGTGGGCGGAGTGGAACCGAGCGCGCCGCAAAAACAGGTCGATCCTCGACAGGCGTCAAGCTCCTGCGCCGAGGTCGTGACTCACATCGAGGCTGCACGCGAGGCCTGGCGTAAAGCGGGTGCAACGGATAAGGAAATCGATTGGGCCATCCAGAACGCCCGGATTGCTCTGCAATGGACACAGATGAATCTGGGGATTCAGACGCGCGACCAGAGCATGGCCGAAAACGTGAAATGGATCCTGGACCACACGCCGGGCGCGAAGATGGTCCTCTGGGCGCACAACGGCCACGTCGCCTATGGCGGCTACAGCTACCAGTCCATGGGGAAATTCCTCCGGCAGACTTACGGAAACCAGATGGTCGTTTTTGGTTTCGCGTTCAACCAGGGCTCATTTCAAGCCATGGAGATGAGCAAGGGGTTGCGTGATTTTACGGTCCCGCCAGCGCCTGCCGGGAGCCTTGACGCCACGCTGGCTGCCACCGGCATCCCCATCCTGGCCATCGACCTACGGAAAGCGCCATCTAAGGGCCCGGTTGCCGAATGGCTGAAGGCGTCTCACCAAACGCGCTCCATCGGAGCCGTGTTCAGCGAGGCCAGCGCTTCTTCCTATCTGATGGATCAGAAAGTCTTGGAGAGCGTTGACGCGCTGCTTTTCGTCGAGAAGACGACCGCCGCACGCAAAAACCCGCCCATTCCAGCCAAATAACCGGAGATGAACGCGATGAACGCAGATCAAGTGGAAATGGGTTGTGGCGGATAGGTAGGACAAGCCGCGTATTCGATCGAGGTCCGCGCCAAGGCGTCCGCTCGTCTGCCCGGGTCCTACTATTCTGGCTTTAGATCGGGGACGAAACGTCCTTGGTGGTTGATGACCATCATGTCGGTCTGCACAAGTACCACATTGACGCGGATCGTGTGGGTCTGTTCTGGTTTCTGTCCTTAAAGGACGATCGGCTGAAACGACAGATCAGGTTGGACAATATAGAACTCTCGCGGCTTCTAGATGCGTATCGGTGTTGTGCACTGGAATTGCCGGAGTTACAGAAGCGACGGCAACTGGTAAACTCGAAGCTAGAGATGCTAAGCTGCGAGCAGGAGTTATTGAGGAAAATGGCTGCCGAGAAAAAGAAAGTGACAGACGTCAAGGCCAGTCTGGGCGAGTTTGCAGCGTTGGTTTGGAGCAGCCTCAAGCGAATCTCGTTCGAGAACAAGCAGAAAGTGTTGCGGATGGTTGTGGACAAGGTCGTGGTCAACGACTGTTGGGTACACGTGCATCACAACATCCCGCTCCCGAAAATTCCGAAAGTCCTATCAGGAGGGTCAAGCGAACGCTGAGGACCAACAGTCATGCTGGGAACCATCGTCAAAGGTCTGCGCTACCTATTATTAAATCCCCGCTACACATTCTGCTACTTCTATAGCCGGCCACAGTCATTGTTGCGGTTCGTGGCGGGGCAGCCAGCCAGGCGGTTTTTCGAACTGCAGGAAGAGTTGAAGGCAGACCCAGATTTTGTGAGGCTGATTCGCGAGAAGATGCGCCGGAGAACTCAGCATGATTTCGTCCTGAACCAGGATCACTGTTTTCTGTATGCGCTGGTGAGGCTGACGAAGCCGCATTTGGTGCTGGAGACCGGTGTCTTCGACGGCGTCTTTTCTGCCTGCTTTCTTCAGGGATTGCTGGTCAATTCTCGCAACGAGGGCACGGAGGGCAGGCTGGTTTCCATTGACCTGCCTTCCTACCAAAGCATCAGAGGCAGTACGGACCAATTGGTTCGGACGCATTTGCCGGAAGGCTGTGAACCTGGCTGGCTCATTCCGGAGCCTCTCCGGAAGCGATGGCATCTGCATCTGGGTGACAGCCGTGATCTGCTGCCCCACGTGAGCAAGGAAGTGGGTTGCATCGATCTGTTTTTCCACGATAGCCTGCACACCTATGAACACATGAGCTTTGAGTACCAGACCGTCTGGCCTCTGTTGAAGCCAGGTGCCATATTGCTCAGCCACGATGTCCACTGGAACCGGGCCTTTTGCGATTTTGTTCGAGAACACAAGCAACAGGATCGTGTCGCGCACGGCTTTGGCGTCATCCGCAAAACCTGATCCACGCTCCGATGATCATGCCATGAACGAACGTTCGGAGTTTTTCCTGAGCGGGACGGAGTAACGAGTCCCGCACGGTCGGCGAAGTGTGAGCGAATTCGGCCCGCGCACTGCCCTTCTGATGTAGGATTCAAATCTGCGGTGCCGGAACGCCGGGCTCATAGGCCCGGCGCTGCAGCGGCGGATAGGAAGGACAAGGCGCGCATTCGATCGAGGTCCGCGCCAAGGCGTCCGCTCATCTGCCCTGGGTTTTCAGGTTCGTAGTTGAGAGACTATGTTAACTTCCCGGCTTCTAAATCACAGCTGTGAGCTGCTCTGGCAGGCTTCTACACCCGGAAAGGGATGGCGGTTGCCTGCCACCGATTTTCCTGTTATCTCATGAAATCAGGACCGTGCTTACTTCTGCCAATCGCGCATGATCTGGGCAAAGCACTGTAGACCGCCCGGAAGCACGGCGCCGTATCCATGGCCGGGGCTGGTCCAGGCGCCTGCTAGATACAGATTCTTGATCGGCGTTTTGTAAGGAAGGCGGGCGGGGCCGCTGTTATCCATCGTCTGATCCCAGCCGTATATGGCCCCGCGGTAATTGCCCGTATAGCGGATGTTGGTCAGCGGCGTTCCGATTTCCATGACCTCGATGGCATCCGTGAGCCCGGGAAGCAGGACCTTCTCAACCTGACGGATCAGGTTTCCGGCCATTTTCTCCTTCTCAGCTCTATAGGCCTGCTTGTTGCCCTTCCGGTAGTCTGCCTCGAACTCTTTCCAATGGTCGTAGCCTTGAAGAGTCAGAATATTGATCGTGTTTTTGTTTTTCGGCGAGTATCCCTCATAAATGTTGTCGTAAAGCATCAGGCCCCAACCGCTGTTGTTGACATCCGCCATTCGGGATGCCTGGTATTCTGCTTCCGGATCGTAGCCGGGATGGTAAAAGATCTCCGAGTCGGGGATGCCCAGTTTGCGGACGAGATCCCTCTTCAGCCCGAGAAAAACCTGGAAAGAGGAAAGGCTGATGCTGTAACGCTCCAACCGCGCCAGGTATTCTTTCAGATATTCGGCCTCGTTCATCATGGTGCGGAAGGTATCCGGGGCATTTGCATTGGAGATCACGGCCCGGGCCTTGTACTCCTCGCCGCCTGCGGTGCGAACGCCGATAGCGGCATGATCTTTGACCAGGATTTGTTCAACGCGTGTGTTAAGCATGACCCTGCCGCCATGATCTTCGATATATTTCGCCAGGGCGTCGCTGATCTTCTGCGAACTGCCGCGCGGATAGAAGCCGCCATTCGTGAGGTATCCGATCGTGGGAAGCGCATAGTAGAAGGGGGATAGTCTGGAGGGAGGCAGCCCATAGTACCCCCAGTTGTTCGAGATGATAGCCCGGAGCTTCGGATCCTTGATGCGGGCATCGAGAACCTGTCCCCAGGTCCTTCCGCTGATCCTGGCAAGGTAGGGATAGTCCTGGGCAAACCGGCTCATATCCGGTGCCGAATTGCCGCCGGAAAAGCGGCCGATATCCCGTTGCAGGCCTTGCATATTCTCGATAATGCCCTTGATTCCCGATTCCTCCGCGGGAAACTGTCTGGTCAGGAGCTCAACATATGCGGGGACATTTTTTTGTGGAACGCGCAGGTCGTGGTTTGGGAATATTGCGCGATAGAGATTGGGGTGGAGCATGAACTCCACATCCGCAATTTCGGGAAATCCCGGCATCAGGTTGTTGAGATTGTTCCGGCTGGCCACGGTCGTCGAGTGCAGGGACACATCGAAAAGAAAGCCGCCGGGGCGTCTGAACGCCGTGGCATATCCTCCCGGTCGGTCGTGCTGTTCCATGACAAGTGCCCTATAGCCCTTCCGGGCGAATGCCATGCCGCAGCCGAGGCCGCCGAGGCCGGCGCCGATGATGATCGCGTCAAACTCTCCATCGGCTTTTGACCCGGGACCACCTTGCGGGTATGCATCCCAATCAAATGAATGAAGACCTCCTACCGCAAGTGCCAACTTGAGGAAATTTCTCCGATCCATCTCTGGCTTCCTCCCTCCTGCAAGATGATTGCTGATCTGGATATACGCAAATCTCCTCCGTTCTGTTCTGACAATGTTAATGCCGCGGCGGATAGGAAGGACAAGCCGAAAGTGAAAGAGTCGCCGCCCCAGCCGGAGAGCCCGCCACAACCGCCTCCGAACCCGGTGGCGCTTCGACGATCTTTGCCGCGGTAAAAGCGCTCGGCCTCCGGCTGGAACAGCCCAAAGCGCCTATTGAACAGTTAGTCATCGACCACGTGGAAAAGACGCCCATCGAAAACTGGGAGGGTGTGTAAAGGAAGCGAGCGGCTACCCGTAATAGAATCCGTTGTCTGCGTTATACTGTCCTTATTCTCATCCCCATTCTATCTCCTCGGAATTGTTTTAGATGCGGAGGGGAGAGCATAACCAACCAGGCACCAAGTCCTGCCGACCACCCTCCAACGGATGCGGCGAGTTGCCAACCGAACCGTGTCATAATTCAAGCCGAATCAACTTTCATCATGCGATCGCCGAAGCGCTTTCGCAGGAGGTGCCGGTATGACGAAGAATGATTTCTACGAGTTGGTGATGGAGGCTTATAAGCCCGCCGAAACGCTCATCGGCATGGCACCAGCGGACAAGCTGGAGTGGCGGCCTGGACCGAGTTTCATGAGCCTCGGTCAGGTCATCGAACACATCTCCCATGGCCTGGCAGACGACGTCCGCTGCCTGATCACCAACCATTGGCCTTTCACGCCCGAGCAGATGGTTGAGGGGATGAAACTCGAGAATATGCCAGCATGCAGCGTGCAGGAGGCGCTCGAACGGATTCGTAAAGACAGGAGCAGCCTGCGCGAAGTTATCGACGGCCTGAGCGAGAAGGAATTCACTGAGAAAGTGGTTTCCACGCCCTGGGGATGGAGCGGGAAGCTGGAGAGAATGCTCGTCCTGTTCCGAGAGCACTTCACAAATCACAAGATGCAGCTCTTTACTTACCTGAAGCTACTCGGCCTGCCGGTCAACACCGAAACACTTTACGGAGGATGATGCGGGAAGCGTGGCCCATGTTGGTGGAGATGCGCCGGGCGGTCATGAACGCCCCCTTTTCCCGCGCCGTCCAGCCATCCGCTTCGTACTACACAAACACCAAGGGAGCCCACTTATTTCAGGATCTCGAATTCGTCGATCGTCGGGCCCTCTGTCGCGTCCAGAATGCTCAGGCGGACAACGCGTGCCGTGACGGCAGGGAAGTTCTTCCTGTACTCGATGCCGATAGTGGTGCCGGAAATGAACGTTTTCCATGCGCTGCCGTCCAGATATTGCAGCTCGAAGTTTTGAATGCGTTTCCCTCCTCCCTCCCATTCGCGGATCGTCACCCGCGAGAAGGTCACCGGCTTGCCCAGATTCACTTCCAGCCACGCCTGTTTGGTCCCCGTATCGGTCGCCCAGCGTGTGTCGACGTCGTCATCGAAGGCTTTGTCGGCGCCGTATTGCGGGTCGGAATGGTAAACATTGGACGCGCGCGCCTGGGCTTTCGATGCCAGCGATGCGCTCACAGCCGCGATCCGCACCGGCGCTAGTTCCATCGACGGACGGTCGAGATCGAGAACAACCAGGGTGTCGATTGGATCCTGGTTCTGAGCGGCGAGGGTGAGAGCTAGGCCGGAGTCGGTTTGCTGAAAGCTTATCTTCCCACCCGTCAGGACCCGGGCCGAGGTGACCTTCGCCGGAATTGCAGGCAGTTGCAGCGTGGTTCCGTTCCACTCGTAAACATGAAGATAGATGTGATTCCCGGCGCGCGTGCTCGCGCCCCACTTGCTGGGAAGGAAGGGGCCGCCGCGTGTGCCATAGATGCTGTCGCCGTATTTCTTCAGCCACGCACCCATTTCTTTGAGGCGTTCGACCTGGCGCGGTTCGATGCGCCCGTCGGGCATGGGACCAACGTTGAACAGCAGGTTCCCGTTGCCGCCGGCGGTGCTGATCAACGCCTGCAGACATTGGCGCAGGGATTTCATGGTGTCGCCGGGTTTCCACGCCCACTGGCGACAGATGGTCATGCACGTTTCCCAGGGGCGCTCCATATCAAACCCGCCGATGCGCTGCTCGGGCGTATCGAAATCGCCCGGTGTCCCGCCCGCGCGGTTGTTGATCAGGATATCCGGTTGCAGAGAACGCACTAGGTTGGCGGTGGGGATGCCGCGCTCGGGCCCGGTTTCCTGGGGCACGTCAAACCACATCACCAGCAACGGACCGTAGTTTCGGATCAGTTCCGTAACCTGGGCGCGCAGGTACTCGGTGTACCGGTCCAGGTTCGGATTCGGCTTTTTGGTTTTGCCGCCGGGGCTGCCGAGTGGAAAGTCCGGGTGGTACCAGTCGCAGACCGAGTAATAGGTGCCGAATGCAATTCCGTATTTCTTGCATGCGGCCGATACCTCTTTGACGACGTCGCGGGCGAACGGGGAGCGCATGATATTGTAATCCGTCTGCCTTGTGTCCCACATGCTGAATCCGTCGTGGTGCTTGGTCACCAGTACAAGATATTTCATGCCGGAGTCCCGGGCAATGCGCGCCCATTCATCGGCGTTGAACCGGGTGGGATTGAATTGCTTGTAGAGACTATCGTAGACGTCGACCGGCGTCTCCGCGCCGCGCGACCATCCGATTTCGCGGCCCGTAACGCTGACCGGCCCCCAGTGGATGAACATGCCGAAGCGCATGTCCTGCCATCGTCGAATCGCATCCGGCGATGCAGGCGAGAGTTGCGGCGGCTGCGAACCGGACGTCGAGGCATAGACAAGAAATATCACCAGCACTATCCTGAACGAAAAGCAACGGGATGCGCGTTTCCAATGAGTCATATCTATCGCTCCTCCGTTTGCGTGCATCGTGATCGGGCATCTGACATTGCCCTTGTTGGCATCGGAAGGTCCGCTTCGCCAGTGTCGCGCCAGAGTCGACCGGATCGTGTGCCTTAACACAGGCCGGCTTGCCTGACGGAATGCCAGACTACTACTGTCGTTCCCGCAAGAAAAGAATTTCAGCAACTCGCGCGGCGCAAATCGTGGGGAGCCAGGTTTAGGATTCCAGCACGCTGAGCAGCGGCCTTGACAATGTGCCATATTGCTTTTGGCGTCATCCCGTCTCCCCAAATCGCTCCTTTGCTGTTTCGCCATACTCGGCGGCCTCCTTCGCCGCCGGTTCAGTATGCGAGATCAAATAGTTCATTGGCGTAGCAGCCGCTTGCTGACGCGAACGCCCTATCCGGGGAGTTGAACAGGATGGGGCACTTGTCCGTATACGGCACTATACGGGCATCGTCCTTCGGGGCTACCCGTAAATCCTTGTTTGTATAGCTTTAATCGAATTCTGATGTTTGCAAATCATTGCTCTGATTTTATGCTAAGATTGCGGACTAGCAGCACACATGTACAGAAAGAAACTGTTGATGGAGTTTAAGGAGATGGATTCCGATCCGAAACAGGCTGCTATCCTCCGTTCCATCCACGTACGCAAACAGCGAAGCCTGACAACATGGATGCTGCTTACGAGCACAACCGTTTTGCTGTCTGTGGTAGACCAGTCGCATTTTGGCCGCCCCCTGTCTGCAAATTCATATTCTCCTTGGCAGCAATCCCAACGTCCAAACACAATCCGTGTGCAAGTAAACCTCGTTCCCGTGGATGTAATCGCCACAACCGAAAACGGCCGTCCGGTAACCGACCTGAAGAAAGATGATTTCCGGATTTTTGAAAACGGGCGCGAACAGGAAATCCGACATTTTTCCATCCAGACCCTCACCCCCGCCGCACCGGAACCGCCGCCGACACCGGCCGCGGTCGGCCCGCTGGATCTAGCGCCGCAGTCAGCGCGCACCTTCCTGATCCTGATGGGGCGCGGCTTTATTCAGAGGCCATTCGGCGCCGTCGACAAGTTGATCCAATTTGTGCGCAAGGATCTTCTGCCGCAGGATCGCGTGGCGGTATTTGCATACAACCGCGCCACGGCGTTCACGACCGATCACGAAGCGATCGCGCAGGTACTGGAACGATACAAGCCAATCCACGAAAGGATTGAATCCTGGTTCATGCTCCGAGATAAGTCGCTTGCGGCCATATACGGGGACAAGACGAAGATGCCCGAAGCGGTCCAGCCCGAGATCGACAAGATCTTCGCCATCCGCAATGAATCCGTGGCCCGTCACATACCATCGGGACAATCCAAGGACAACGCCACGATGACCATTGACGCGATAAAGGTTTTAGAGGAAGCGCTGATACCGTCCTCGAATCCCAGCAGAAACGAGTTCACCAAAATCGAGTCCGACATGATCACCGATCTTCCGTTCGACGAATTCGTCTCCACGTCCGTAGCAACGTTCCAGGATATGCGGAACCTCTATACCTGCATCCGGTATATGCGCTACATGCCAGGGGAGAAGCATCTGCTGTTTTTCACTCCGATCGGCCTCTTTCTCCCGCGCCTGGAGTATGAAGACAGCCTTGCGGCCTACGCCAACGACGCGCGGGTGGCGATCGACACGTTTCACACCGGCGGGACTTTTTTGGAGGAGTTTCACCCCGGCAATTCATCCTCTGCTTTAAGTTTCAGCCGCACGTTTGCACTTTCCAGCCTGCGTAGCATCTCGGAGCTGACAGGCGGCCGGGCATCGATTCGCGATTATGTAGACAAAGCCCTGAATCGCGTTAACGAAGGCACACGAGCGATGTATCTACTCGGCTATTATCCCAAGGATGAAAACTGGAACGGGAAATATCGACGCATCGATGTGAAGGTGAGGCGGCCGGGGGTCAAGGTCGCCTTCCGGCATGGGTACATTGCCAGCGAGAGGATACGGTCGGCGAGCCAGGAAGAGATCATGGTCGCGAGCAGGATATCGGCCGCGCTGGGTTACGCTCCGGATGTCGGCGATCACTCTTGTCCAAATTAGCTTTTTCGGATCAAACATCCTAGCCAGGGTCTGACCCGACTGCGAAGCAGGGAGACGGCCGGACCTTTCTTGGGTAAAATTGGATTTGTCGAAAACCAAACAACCCA
>Ga0315274_10008770_pt1 | contig 14646 bp, 17 predicted proteins | sample YL17G02_20_MG_FD_203700 | JGI IMG/M metagenome (GOLD analysis project Ga0315274, IMG submission 203700) | Sediment microbial communities from Yellowstone Lake, YNP, Wyoming, USA - YL17G02_20 | ecosystem: Environmental > Aquatic > Freshwater > Lake > Sediment | place: USA: Wyoming | collected... | reverse complement strand
AAGGCGAATACCATGCAGGAAAACAGTACTACAAGGGCAAGCGAAGGAAAGACACCAGCATACTGTAGACTTGTTGCCAGTATGAAACCACTGGCTATAGGCCCAATTGTCTGCCCAACATCCATAGCCGACGCAAGAAATCCCATAGACGTGCCAACAACCTCTCTAGGCACAAGCTCGCTAATCAAAGGCGAAGTAGAAGCGGTAACGGCAGCAAAACCAAAACCGTAGATTATGGCGAGAAGAATGAGGACCGTGAAGTCGGTTACAAAGGGAATAACAAGCAGCGGAACAGCAGAAACTACGGAGCCCAAGACTATAGGAATCCGTCTTCCAACCCTATCTGAAACATGACCCATGTAGGGTCTCGCAAAAACAGCCACTCCGATTATGCACGTCGCAACAAACCCAGGAATCAACAGGCTGTAATCAAGAAACAGCAGATAACCTGTAAGATAGAATTCAAAAGCGCCATAAGCATAGTATTGACTTGCCTGAACCAAACTCACCACAAGAGCACTGCGATTTCTGATGATTGTTCCCCAACCATGAAACATTTGTCTAACGACTTTTCTAGCCTCTTTCTGCGAATCAAGCGTTTGCTGCCTTCTCTCCGCCAAGAAAGGCAACGCCATAACGAACGCCGTCACGCCAGCCACAGCCACCGCCAGATACAGCTCGTGAAAATTCCTGTATGGAAGACCACTGTTCGTCAAAACCAGAATGTACGCACCCAAAAGAGGCGCAACAAGCCTCCCAACGTACGTAGCGGCAGTAAAAAGCGAAATCCGCTCTCCCCGCCTGGACGGGAAAAGTTCAGCTATCGAAGCCTCAGCAACAGGAACAAATATCGCCGTAGCAAACCCGTGGTAAAACCTAACGAGGATGAGCTGCCACCAGACTGTTACGAAAAGATAAAAGAACGGCGCTGAAGCAAAAACGAAACCAGCAAAAAGCAGGAATTTCCTTCTGCCAAAAATGTCCGAAAGCGAAGCGGCAGGCAGACTGATCAAAATCCCAGGAATAGTTGACGCGGAAGAAACGAAGCCGCTCCACTCCGTGGGAGTCTCAAGACTGACAGAGAAAGGATTCAACACTGGGCTTTTGGCCATCGTGGAACTCAAAATCGCGAACCCTCCCATAATGCAGAGAGTCCAGAAAACCACGTTCACTGAGCTTCTTGTTCTGAAATCCATGTGCAAACCCGCTTGAGTCTCCAACTATTGTCTTGAAAGCTAATAAGAATAGAGGCAAATGGTTAGGCTCATCTTAGAACCTGGTAGCAGATTCAGGATGACTGAGGTCTTTCAAAGTGGCATAGAACGCGTCCATCACCATAATGGCTCTAGTTGTTGTTTCTGTATCATCTTTTGATGTTTTTTCAAGCCCTTTTAGAGCGAAGCAAAGGCCAAGAGTTTCCTTCAATCGTATCCTCTCAGGATTCTCTTCGTTGAACTCATAATCTCGTATTATTTCTCTGATTTTCAACACAACAGGGTCTTCGACACGATATTTCTCAATGAGACTGTCGAACGTCGTCTTGACTTCCTCCACAGGATTGATCTCTGCTTTCGCCAATGTGAATCCTATGCACCTTTAGGGATCTCTTGCTCCTTAGTGATAAACCCGAAAACTGCATCCTTGTCTATGGAACGCTTGATCAGCCACGCTGAAGCGCACCTATCAACGTGAGGCTTGTTTCGCGTCACCCAGAGCACTGCAGGTCATCTCAGAACAAAAAAGAAAGACGCTTTGGTTTACTCCATCAGCTTCTTTCTTAGGAATTCTCTCCGCTGCTTCCTGTCCATCTTCTCAATCTCAGCCTTGTGCTTTTCGCGCACGAGCTTCAGTTTGCAGAACGTGTAGAAAGCATCATAAACCGGCCTAGCCTTCTCAATGGCTTCATGGTCATCCTGTGCAACAATCGAAATTCCCGTCATCACCGCGTCTAACCCAGGCGCCTCAGGAGCATCTTCCGGCATATTAATGTCAGCGCCACGGACAATCTTCGCCAACTCCAGAACCGCAGGGTCTTTGATCTTGTACTTCTCGATTATAGCGTCGAAGCTGCATTTGTCGCCGTGATGGCCCAGCTCCACGCCAGGTGCGTCGTAAGGTATAGCCTTCTCCTTCTTGACGACTTCTTCAATCTTCTCCACAGGAACGAAGATGAACTCCGCATTCCTGTCAACAAACCTATTGATAAGCCATGGACAAGCTGTTCTGTCCACGTGCACATGTTCACGAGTCACCCACTTCAACTGCTCCACCTCTTCGAAACAGTTGCAGCTTTACACCTAAATAAATATCTGAAAGAACACCGCTCCTGTCAACAATAGCCATATTTATAGCGAAAACAACCACTAGACTCAAGTCAGATCAGAAAGGTAAAGGCGACAGTGTAATTGACTGAAGAAGACTTCACATTCCAGCATCTTGAAACCGACGAAGACATCGAGCAGAACATTGATATCCAACGGAAAGTCTTCGGTCCAGGTAGCGGCGTAGACCTTCTCGTAAAGAAACTGATTTACAACCATCCCAGAATGACGCTCAAGAACCATTTCGTCATCAAACACCACGGCAAAATGGTCGCAACCCTCAATCTCATTCCCTCAGAATGGAGCATCGGCGGCATCCTCCTGAAAGTCGCGGAGATGGGCAACGTTGCCACACTTCCCGAGCACCGCAACAGAGGGCTCATAAGAACGTTGGTCAACGAGTACCACAAGGAAGTTGTGAATCAAGGTTATGACTTGTCAGTCATTGAGGGCATACCATACTTTTACCGACAGTTCGGATACGAATACGCGATACCTCTCGACGAAGAAATCGTCATACCACTCGAACGGCTTCCAAGGCAGGAGCCCATACCTGAAATCCGCCCTTTCACAGACAAAGAGATTCCCAAAGCAATGAAACTCCTCGCGGAGACCCAGAGCAAATTCTACATACACAGCGTCCGCGACGAGCAGATCTGGAAGATGCAGCAGGAAACTGGCTTGACTGACGGTCACGTTTTTGAAGGTTACGCTGTTGAAGAAAATGGCGAGATGACGGCGTACTTCAGACTAAGCCGAAAACCTGAACAGAAGCAACTGGTGCTGAGAGAGGCCTCAGATACCGATCGACGCACAACCGAGACAGTTCTCAGCTTCATCAAAGAAGTCGGCCAGAAAAACGGTTTCGAGACTCTACTTGTTCGCACAAGCTGTTGCGACCCGCTAACAAGACACCTTGTAGCGCTCGGCGCAGAACAACGCACTCCGTACGCGTGGCAGATACGCGTCACAGACTATGCCAGTATGTTCAGAAAAATGAAGCCCCTGTTTGAGGAACGGCTGGCAACATCATCCTTTCACAATCTGACTGAGCGGTTGACTTTCAACTTTCGCCGATACGTCATTCAAACATCAATCGAAAATGGCGTGATCACCGAAATTCAGCGGCTTGAAACTGGCGAGAGCTGCCCAATAGGGCTTAACCCTCTTGTGTTCACTCAGCTGCTGCTCGGCCATCGGAATGGGCATGAGCTTGAGATGAACTACCCCGATTTTCACGTGCAGGACACCCACAAGCAGTTGGTCGACGTTCTCTTTCCGAAACTCCCTTCCTACATTCACGACGCGTACTAACGTGCTAGCTAAACGTTTATTATCAATCACTATCCCACCAATTGGAGAAAGAACATGGTAGTCCAAATCCGCGACTTCACCTACAAGGACATGCCCAACCTAATCAGATTGCTGAACGAAACCTACAAGGATTCATACGAATTCTCTCCTATCACAGAGGGCACCATTCGCTTCCAGATTGAGGAACGGGGCGCCAAGTTTCTGATAGCTGAAGAAAACAACGAAATCTGCGGAGCTGTCGCATACAGGGACGGATTTTGGGGCGAAGAGATACGGTGGCTTGCGGCTTCTGAAAACCAAGAACGCACACTCATCGAAGACATGTTGGTGAGGGAAATCGAGAAGCACGTCAAGAGAGAAAAGGTCTTCACAACCCTTGACGAAGGAAGCCCACGAATCAGCGAGTGGACCGAGCGCGGCTACCGAGCCGAAGGCGGATTGTACCACATGACCGCCACATTGAAGGACACAATGCCCTTGCCGAAAGTCCCAGAGGGCGTCACCATTCGCACTCTGAAACCAGAACAAGAGAAAGAACTTGTTGAAGCCGGGAACAAGGGGTTTGGCTGGGAAAGACTCAAACTAGGAGCCTTACAGGAATGGAAGAACGACTTTCCGCCTTTCAACGAAGAATGGGTTCAAGTGGCTGAACTGGAAGGCAAGATTGTTTCGATTGTTGTTGCAAAGCCAGACACGTACTACAACAAGCTCTTCAGCGCCAACCGAGGCTACTTGGGGCCAGCAGCAACAATTCCAGAATGTCAAGGCAAGAGCCTCGCCTCTGCTCTCACATGCAAAGCCATGGACTTTCTCTTCGAAAGAGGATACGACCCCATAGTGTTGCACACTCAAGAACAAAACGTGCCATCCGTCACTCTCTTGAAGAAGCTTGGGTTCAAGATTGGCCATCACTGGAAATTCATGCGCAAAAACGTAATCAGACAATACTCGTGACAAACGTCTAATGAGACTCTAAGAAACAAGTTGTAAGACACAAAGATGAATAGAAGTTTTTTGAAAACATTGGGGACGAGGTCCTCAGGGCTTTTTTCTGTGCACTGGTTCCTCGAGGTCTATTTCTCTTACTCTGGTTTCTATGAACTCTGCCACTTTGTTTTGGTTGTACTCTTTTTCCTCCTCTTGCTTCTTCAGCTGCTCCTCGATTATTTTCAAGACCTTTTCCACATTGAAGGGCTTTAGTATGTAGCCGTCAGCTCCTCTGTTCACTGCGTCCACAGCGTTTTGCATGGTTGGGAAGCCTGTGACGACTATTTTTCGCATCCTAGGTGTTGTGGGCCTTATCTTTGTCAGAAGTTCTATGCCCTCCATGTCTGGAAGCCTAATGTCAATCAACGCCAGATTGTAGAATTTCCTTCCAGTCTTTTCGATCGCCATCCTTGCAGTTTCTGCCGTTTCAACAGTGTATCCTTCCTCCTCGAGTATCGTTGCCAGCACTTTTCTTATATCTTCGTCGTCGTCAATAATGAGGATTCTAGCGGTTTCACCCATATTTCTTCACCTCCTTTTTTCGCTCTGGGCTGGATTGGAATGGTGATCGTGAAGGTTGTGCCCTTGCCAAGTCTGCTTTCAACAGCGATTGATCCTCCATGCGCTTCGACGATGCGTTTGCAGATAGACAGACCAAATCCCATGCCCTTTGCTTTTGTCGTGAAAAGCGGCGTCCAAAGCCTCTCCATGGTTTCTTTCGGCATGCCTACGCCGCTATCGGAGAAAGAGATTTTCAAATGGCTGTCTGTTTGTTCACTCTTTATTGTGAGCGTGCCGCCTTCAGGCATGGCGTCTATTGCGTTTCTGACCAGGTTCAAGCAGGCTCTCTTTATCTTGTCTATGTCAACCTTGACTTTCGGCTTGCTTTCTGTCAGGTCTATCACTTGGATGTTGTTGGGCATCTCTAATGACAACAGGGATTCCTTCACTATTGATTTCGGAGTGTGCTCTAACAGTTCCAGATCGATCTCTCTTGAATAGTCGAGAAGATCGTTTATGATTTTGTTCGAGTAGGCTATGTTCTTCTCTATGAGCTCAAGCATTTCCTTAATCTTCCCATTTGCCTCAGGGCTCTGTCGCATCTTCACGTAGTAAGTTGCCGCAGCGATGCTTGTAAGAGGGTTGCGCAGATCGTGACCTACCATGCCTGCGAGTTCGCCTATTACAGCCAATCTTTGAGCCTTGAGCAACTGTTCCTGAGACTTTCTGAGTTCGCGGGTTCTCTCGTCCACTTTTTGCTCGAGCTGTTCTCTTGCTTCCTTCAAGCTCTCTATTAGCTGGGCATTCTCGATTATTATCGCGGCCTGATGTAGGAAAAGCTCCAAAGGCGCAAGCGACTCCTTGATGGGTATTCGTCCATCGATAGGATCATCCATGCTCAGGATGCCCACAATTCTCCCATTCGGCGTGCGGAGAGGCGCGTAAAGCATGTCTTGAGGATGCCAGTTGACCATCTCTTCAGGAGAAAGTCTGCTGGGGACTCCAGCGTACGTAGTTGCTTTGTCCGCGGGGACTTCAGGTGGGACGCCGTGAACTTTTTCTCGAATCCACGGGTCGGTCCAAGGTAGATAGTAGAATCCCCCTATCGTGAACCGTTCAAATTTCGGACCTAAGCGTTCTCTCCAAACCTGCCCCGGCGCCTTTCTTTTCAGGAGAAGTCTGGTTTCTTCTCGCGTGAGTCCTGAAGCCACGAGGTCCGTTCCTTCAAGGTTCCCGTCCCTCAGCGAAATGACTACCCTTCGCCACCCAAACTTTTTGATTGCTCTTGTAATCACTCTCAGCCTCTGCCGCATCTCCCTGACATTCATGATTTCGGTAATATTCTTCATCAAGTAGGCCAATTTCATGGAGAACTCTTTGAGCTGGTCTCGTCTTCGTAAATTGCTTATGGCAGTTGCAGCGTGAGAGGACAGTATTTCAAGCAGTTTACGGTCATCTCCATCGAAGGCCGCACGCTTCTTGCTCTCTACATTCAAGACGCCTAACACTGTTCTTCCTGCTTTGATCGGCACTGCAAGTTCAGAAAGTACGCCGCTTCTGCCTATTTTCCGGCGTTTGACAACCTTGTTATCTTTGTGTTCCGCTAAGAATCCGCCAAAATACCTTTTGTCTTTCCGTACGTCTGGAACGTAGATAGACTTGCCTTTCTTCGCAACCCTGACTGTTACGCCTCTGTTTCCGTCAAGCGGTAGCTCAAGCATTATGTTTCTTGGATACCCTCTTTGGGCATTCAATTTGAGCATTTTTCCTTCGATGATGAGGATACTAGCAATTTCAAATCCAAGGGTCTTTTCCGCGGCGTCCAAGGTGAGTTTGTGGATCTCTTTTATATTTTTTGCCGTGTTTAAGCTCTGGCCGTATGTGTTGAGTGCGGAAAGTCTTTCTTCGAAGCGTTTTCTTTCTTCTTCCATTTTTTTGCGCTCAGTAACGTCAAGTAGTTGTGCTATTGAGCATGTTCTGCCGCACATGTATCTTATGACGGAAGCCTTGGCTTCTACATCCCTTGTCTCGCCGTTCTTAGTAACTATCTTGAACTCGTAGTGAGGGGGCACATTTTCTCCTTTTTGTCTACGCAAGTACCTATCTTGAACGAGTTTTTTGGTGGCCGGGTCGAGAAACTTTGTGAATTCTTGTCCCACAACTTCCTCCTTTGAATAGCCGCCTAGGTGCATGATTTCGTCATTAGCGTAGATTATTCTGAATTTGTCATCTAAGATCAGGATTCCGGTGAGGGAGTTGCTCACAACAGAGCGGAAGAGCTTTTCGCTTTCCTGCAGTGCTACTTCCATGTTCTTTCTTTCTGCGATGTCTCTGATAATGCCTACCGAGAACCACGCGCCTTTGATCTTTGCTGGCGAGCGAGAGAGCTCTATTGGAAACTCTGTTCCATCCTTTCTAATAGCTGTAAGCTCAAGAGTCTTCGTGAAGGCAGAATCTTTTCCTTTTCTCTTGAACTCTGTGAATCTTTTTAGGAAGTCTTTGTGTACATTCTTAGTTGTTAGAAGCGTGTGTGCTTGCTTGCCAATCGCTTCTTCCTTTGTGTATCCGAAAATCTTTGTGGCCGCGGGATTCCAGTAAGCGATCTTGCCATCATCATCCACTAAGATAATGGCGTCTTGAGTAGAATCGGTGATGGTTCTGAACTTCTCTTCACTGTCTGTTAACGCTTCTTCCATTTTCTTCTGCTCGGTAATGTCGATAGCCAACCCGTATCGAACGTGTTTGCCTTCGGGCCATTTGATGATCTTGCCCATGCATCTGTACCACCGTCCATTTCTTTGATTCTGGAGTTCTCTGACGTATGACCTGCCAAGGTTTTTTCCGGAGATCTGTTTGATGTTGCAGAATGAACATGGTTCAGGCAAGTTTTGGAATACTCTGTGACATTTTTTGCCGACTATGTTTTTTCCGAATCTTTCTTCCATTTTCTTGTTGACAAATAGTATTTCATGGGTTTCTGGATCTGTCACGTAGGCTTCTTCGTCGATTGCGTCGCCAAGAATGCGTAGTCTCTGCAGCGCTTGTTTGAGTTGCTTTTCTTCAGCTATCTTGTGTTTTCTGCCTTCTGTCATGGCGCTTTGCATTCTCCCTTAAACATGAGATGTTTTCTTGCGTTGTTTACGCACTCTACGAAATCCGAGTAGCGACCGTCTTCAAAGTCCAGCCCCAGTTTTTCGTGAAGGTTCCTGACGATGAGTTTTTCAAGGTAAGGAGCTCCTGGTCCGAAGATTCTCTCCAAGGCGTTCGTGAATCCTGCCAGTTGAGCTGGAATGTGTTCTTTTTTTATCTTGAATGAAGCCTCTAGATGGAAGAATATGGCTTGTTTGGATGAATCTCCCAAGGAAGATAAGCTTTCCTCAACTGCTGATAGAAGAATCTTGCTGAAGTCGTTTTGAAGCAAATTTAACCCTCGGAAGTCCTAACGTGAGTTTAGAAGAGAAGTCCATGAAGCTTTGATAAATCATTTGTGAACTCCAAATACGTATTATCAGAATCCACTTCAGAAACGAAACGACTCCATGTCTCTGGGAGTCTAAGTCTTCCCGTTGCTTCCTGAGAAACTCTGCTTGGTCACAGTAAGATATTCAGTGAAGACGAATTCTCTGCTGTCGTTCCATTCAATGGGCTTTCCAGTCTTCTCATGCAGCTTCTTCATTATCAGAATTTCCAGAAATCGGGCTCCTACACCGAAAATCTTCTCAAGCCCAGCCGCAAAATCCTGGAAGCGGTAGGGAATCTCGTTTCTGGGGATTTTGAATTTGCTTTCAAGGTGGAAATAAATCGACTGCTTGGCCGAGTCACCGAGGGAAGATAAGGCGTCATCTACGGCTTCAAGAAAGAGCTTGTCGAAAGATCTTCTCCCCACTTCATTATTCCTCTAAAGCGGCGCTCCTTCGGAGAGTACGACAGTGCTTCTTATAAATAAATCCATTGTGGATTTTTAGATCTAATCCTTGACTCGGTTCTCTTCTGCCATATAAGAACGTGTCTGTTCCTTGATTTCATCCGAAAACGCGTGCGCTGCTGGCGGGTTTTTCCAAAAATTTTATTTGAAATTAAAGACCATTTGTTCTGGGAGAGGGAAACAACGAAGATAACTGCATTGTTGGCAACAGCCTTTGTCGTTGCTTCATTGGTTGCTTCGGCGAACGGGGTCCTTGGTTGGAGCAACGGAGGCTACAGCGACAACCCGTCTAACCCAAAGTATGGAACTCACGACTGGATTGCCCAACACGCCTTAGACTGGCTGCCGCAGCAGGAGAAACAGTACATTCTCGACAATCTTGCCGCTTTCTTGTATGGGACCGAACTGCCTGACAATGGGCAAGCCCCTGACGGCATAGGTGACAACACGAATCACCACGTCTACTACCATGCTGACGGTTCACTGCAAGAAAGCGATTCAGCCGACAGGGCAGAGGAGGAGTATCTCAATGCTGCAAACCTCTACAACGGTGGCGACGCGGCTGGCGCAGTGAAGAGGCTTGGAATAATGACTCATTACATTTGTGACGTGGCGGTCTTTGGACATGTGATGGGTTCAAGCACAGACTGGGGCAACGAAGCGCACCACAGCGACTACGAAAGCTATGTGAACACGAGAACAGACACCTACACAGACGAATTCAACACGTTTCTCGCTTTCGACGGCGCCTTAGACAACATTTCAGCCTACGACGCAGCCTTGGCAATTGCGAATGACACGACTTTCGACTTGAACGGCGATCTGACGTGCGTGTGGATAGACGAAAACTACGACTGGAACAACCCGACCTTCAAGAACAGGGCTGGAGAATCGCTCAACCTAGCCGTAAACTTGGTTGCAGATGTCTTGCACACTTTCTACGTGGATGTCGTGGTTCCGGAATTTACGCCAGTCGCGATTCTGCCCATACTTGTGATACTCGCTACGCTTGCCGTCCTCTATGCGAAGAAAATGAAAAAACTCAAAACCGAAAGCCAAACACGCTGAGGTACGATGTCTGCGCACAGCCAAAAGTACAAAAACATGGAAATAACTGCTGCATTATGAAGCAAAAATGTAAAGAAACTTTTGCACTTCCAAATCTGTACCGACCACGATACATAGGAAATCAAGCGAAATCTTCGGTTTTTTAGGCTAAAGCTTGAGATTTGCGGGTCTAAACGGCTTGAGAAGTGTTGAGAAGCCTTATAAATGAATCGTCAGATACCCTATTGCTTACTTAATGTAGGAGAATGAGAAACTTGAAAACGAAAATGGCAATCGTCTGCATATTCATGGTAGTGGCTCTGTTAGCACTTAGTCTAGTTCATTTGAATCCTGCGTTTGCAGTTCAGATACCTTCGCCTTCATGGAGAGCCAAAGATGGTATGCCTACTGCAAGGAGTCAGCTTGCGGTCGTGGCTGGCGACGACGGGCTAATATATGCAATGGGCGGATGGGATGGAGGCAGCGAGATGAACACTGTGGAAGCTTATGACCCGTTAACAGACACGTGGAGCACTAAAGCCCACATGCTAAATGCCACCAGAGGAGCGGCCTCTGCCAAGGGAGTGGATGGAACAATCTACGTCATTGGCGGGGCAATAGGCAGCACAATAAACGCTACGCAAGCTTACAACACTACGTCGAATTCCTGGAGCATGAAAGCGCAGATACCCGTTCGAGTGTGGATGGCTAGTGCCGCCGCGGGTAAAGACGGCAAGATATACGTTTTCGGCGGGTCACCAGCTGGATCCTCTGGCAGCATCAGCAACAAGACGCAAATATACGATCCTGCAACGAACACGTGGGTCAACGGCACAGACATACCCATAGCAGTGGCAGAGCAAGGCGCAGTCAAAGGTCCAGACGGCCTGATCTACAACATAGGAGGACACAACGGTACTTCAACCATATCCGCAGTGCAGGCTTACAATCCCGCAACGGACAGTTGGATGATTAAGCCCTCGATGCCTATTGCAAAGCTGCAGTTCGGTTTGACTTTGGGTCCAGACTCGAAGATCTATGTGATCGGCGGAGGAACGATGTTTTACAATGATTATCCGCCTTTCCTAGACACAATAGAGATCTATGACACTAGAACGGGCACTTGGACTGAACCGGTGTGGTCAGAATCGTTCCTTTCAACGCCTCGGAAGGAGCTGGGTGCGGCTCTGGGCATGAACGGCAGAATCTACGCTGTAGGCGGAGGCAATGGTCCCTACCTTGATACTAACGAAGAAGGTATCATCACGATGCCTGAGAATATCACTCCAATGGCGTACATTGATTCCATAACGCCGAACCCCGTGACTGTCAATGATTCGATAATGCTCGTCGGGCATGGCACTGACCCTGACGGCTCAATCGTAGGCTACAACTGGAGGTCCTCAATCAACGGAGCCATAAGCGCCGCAGTCACATTCAGCATAACGACACTCTCAAACGGGACCCACACCATATACTTCAGCGTGCAGGACAATTCAGGCGCATGGTCGCCAGAAGTCACTGCAACCGTAACCGTTAACGGGCTGCTAGCTGATGACCCGCTCTACCAGAAAATGTTGGACTTGAACGCGGCTATAGGCAACCTGCAAGATCAGAATGCGAATTTGAACAGCACCGCCAGCGATTTGACCAACAAGGTTAACATGCTGACAATGGAGCTTCTGGGCACAAGCGCCCTGACAATCATACTTATCGTAGCCCTCATCGCTGTAGTATTCATGAACAAGCGCAAGCCGCCACCAGCGACACCACCAGCAACCTAAAACCCTTCTCTAAAACCTCCTTTTTCTAATACCCCCGTTCTTTCCTGTTTTTTCAGCGTGAAAATTTCTTAAATTCCGCCTTCTCGGAGTCTTGTCTGGGGGCCAGAGCTGTTTGGCAAGTATTTCGCTTGATGATGTTCGTTACGTGATCAACCTCAGCGCTGCAGATGTTCCTGATGCTAAGGTTTTGAAGACGATCAAGCGTGCGGAGGTCACTTTGGAGCTTGAGCTTGGCAAGGAAATCTATTGTGATGACTGTGCGAGCGGCTGCTAAGGTCAGCGTTCTGAAAGGGGGCGAGGTGAAGGTGACGAAGCTTTTTGTTGTCATGGGTAACGTGGCGGTTGGTGTCAGAACCGGTCAGCTGGGCATTGTCTTGGGAAGATGATTTCGGCCATGGACAAGACTAGTAGGCGGACGATGGTTGAGGTTCTGGAGGGTTTGCATCGGGAGGTTAGGAAGTTGGCTTTGTTGAATGATTTGAAGATTTACGTGCTTGTTAATGGGATTATTGGGGAGTTTGTTGGGGATGAGGATAAGGTCAGGGCTTTGATTAAGAGGTTGAAGCTTCGCTCTTGACCGTTGGGTTTGGGAAGTTTTATTTGGGTGTTGGTGCAGTCTCTTTTACAGTTCTTCGTGTGTTGGCGGGGTTAGTGGGATGTCTGATAAGGATTTGCGTCTGCAGAGAAGGTTGAAAGCTAAGAAGGCCAGGACTTTCAGGAAGAGAGTTGCGGCTTTGGCGGTTGTTGTTCTGCTTGTGGTGGTTTTGGTGGCGGCTTACAGCTTCTGGGATGGAGGCGGCCCGGCTGCAAGTGGTGGCAGGGTTCTTTTGGTGACGAGCATGGGCAACATCACTATTGAGTTGTACGGGGATATGCCTATCACGACTGCCAATTTCAAGAACCTCACGAGTATGGGGATTTATGATGGGACGATTTTTCATCGTGTGATCAATGACTCCAGTCCTTACATGATTCAGGGAGGGGATCCAACTGGCACGGGCTATGGCGACCCGAGTATCGCGAGTATTCCTGACGAGTTCAGTTCTAATTCCAGCCATAACCGTAATGATCGTGGCACGATAGCCATGGCGAATGCTGGTGCGAACACGGGAAGCAGTCAGTTCTTCATAAATATTCGAGGCAACAACTATCTGGACGGTAAGCATCCTGTTTTCGGCGTGGTCATTTCGGGAATGGATGTGATGGATGCGATTGCCTCGGTGCCGAGAGACGCGAACAACAGGCCTTTGGCGAACGTGACGGTGTTCACGGCGCAGCTCATCAGTTAGATCGAGAGTCTCTTGCTTTTGGATATGACTAAGGCGTGTGTGCGTGTTCGTGTAGGAGTTTGCTGGCGGGGAGGCTTAAATTTTGACGTTCACATTGGATAGGTATGGAGAACATTGACGAGATAAAGGAGATTCTTGCGGGGCACAAGCGTGAGCTGAGGCGGAAGTTCAAGGTAAAAGACATCGGTGTTTTCGGCTCGTTTGTTAGGGGTGAGCAGAGGAAGGCGAGTGATGTTGATGTGCTGGTTGAGTTTGTGGAGCCTGTGGGGTTTTTTGAGTTTATGGCTTTGGAGGATTATTTGTCGGTGCTTTTGGGTGTGAAGGTTGATCTTGTTTCTAAGAAGGCTCTTAAGCCTAGGATTGGAGAGCGGGTTTTGAGTAAAGTGGCTTACGTGTGAGGAAATTGGATGTTACGTGGGCTCGTCTGTTACGTAGGCGTTTTCGTGTCTTTTGTCGTAGACTAGTGCATATTTGTTGAGTATGTCTCTTCCTAGGATGCTTGGGATTCTCATGATTTTTTCGTCTATGTGTGGGTGTTTGAGAACGTAGATTTTTTCGAGGTTTTCTGTGTGGCTTTTTCCGTTTTGTGTGCGGAATATGAGTTTGGCGTTTCTGATGGTGTATGTTTCGACGGTTCCGCCTATTCCGAGCATGCCTTCGCTGAGTTTTTCCAGTTTGCTGAGGTCTAGTCCAAGTCTTGTTGTGTCTTTGTCGAGGATGGTGGTTCTTGAGGCTCCGGTGTCGATTAAGAATTCGATGGTTTCGCGTATGTTTGGAGTTTTGGATTCCAGAATGGCGGCAACGTAGGCTGCTTCGTAGGGTCCGGGTTTGAAGAAGCACGGGATTTTCAATGTTTTCCCCTTTTCTAGAGGATGAGTTCGATTTCTTTGGTTGTGATATATTCTGTTGCGATTTGGCTGTAGGTTTGTGGGTGTTTTTGGCGTAGTCTTTTTATGAGTTTGTCTAGGTGGGGGTCGTGGTCTATGACGGTTTTGTTCAGGACGGCCACCCATTCGTTCTTGTATTTCTTTTTGAGCCGCGTGTAGCTTTTGCTGAGCCACTTGGCGTTTTCTTCGTATCTTGAGAGTATTTCGGTGGCGGTTTGCACTGTTCTTGTCCCCGTACTGAATAGGACATTGGCTGCAAACCTTAAATTGTTTTCGAAAGGTCAATCGGCTCAGAAAAAAGATGGAGATGCGCTGTAATGTGGAGAATGCTTCTTAGCGCGTGCGCGCGAGCAAGCGTTGGCAGAAAGACAGAAGAAGCAAGGTATTTAAGCGTCGTTTATGACTAGAGTATCATAGCAGTATAGTCTTACCAGAGTAAGTGTGGGGTGTGACTGATGCGTGCTAAGTTGGCGAAGGTTACGGTTTCGTTGTCTGATGAGCTGTGCAGGTCGATTGATGCTTTGTGTAGGCAGTTTGGTTTGTCGAGGAGTCGTTTGATTGAGACTTGTTTGCGGGAGCATCCGAGTGTGG
>Ga0315274_10008769_pt1 | contig 14648 bp, 10 predicted proteins | sample YL17G02_20_MG_FD_203700 | JGI IMG/M metagenome (GOLD analysis project Ga0315274, IMG submission 203700) | Sediment microbial communities from Yellowstone Lake, YNP, Wyoming, USA - YL17G02_20 | ecosystem: Environmental > Aquatic > Freshwater > Lake > Sediment | place: USA: Wyoming | collected... | reverse complement strand
CGGGAAGGAAGCCGCCGCCTCGAGCAGCGGAGAAGGGGAGGGAACGGAAGCTCCCGAACCGCGTTTAACTCATTGAATTAACTAGAATTAATAGAATTTAGAGAAAGATTGGAAAAGGTAGGCCGTCGGTTTCGTTCAGGCTGATTCCAACCGGCGAGGCTGAGCCGAATTTTACGGAAAAGAGGTAAAAAGACATGAAAGAGTACACGCTCCTGGAGCTCGACGAAAAAGAGCTGCCCCAGCTGACCAAGATCGCCGCAGGGCTCGGCCTCAGCGACGAAGATATCAAGGAGTCGTCCAAGCACAACCTCGTTTTCAAGATCCTTGAAGCCCAGGCCAAAAAGCAGGGGCTTCTGTTTTCCGAAGGCGTCCTCGAATGCCTCGAGGACGGGTTCGGCTTCCTGCGGGCGCCGGATTTCAGCTATCTGCCCAGCCAGGACGACATTTACGTTTCGCCCTCCCAGATCCGCAAATTCCAGCTGCGGACGGGCGATACCATCTCCGGCCACGTCAGGCCTCCCAAGAACGGCGAGAAATACTTCGCCCTGATCAAGATCGAGGCCATCAATTTTATCCACCCCGACCTCGTCATCGAGCAGCGGCGCAACGTCCAGTTCGAGCAGCTGACGCCGCTCTACCCGCACGAGAAGTTCAAGCTGCAGGACGGAAACCCCAAGAACCTGAATGCCCGAATCATGGAGCTCCTGACGCCGATCGGAAAGGGACAGCGCGGCCTGATCGTCTCGCCGCCCCGGGCCGGAAAGACGACCCTTCTCAAGACGATCGCCAAATCGATCGAGAAGAACCATCCCGAGACCTACCTGATCGTCCTCCTGATCGCCGAGCGACCCGAGGAAGTCACGGATTTCAAGCGGAGCGTTAACGCGGAAGTCGTCGCCTCGACCTTCGACGAGCCCCCGGGCCGGAACGTCCAGGTCGCCAACATCGTCCTGGAAAAGGCTAAGAGGCTGGTCGAGCTCAAGCGCGACGTGACCATCCTCCTCGACAGCATCACCCGTCTCGCCCGCGCCCATAACTCCGTCATCCCGCCCTCGGGCAAGGTCCTGTCGGGAGGGATCGACGCCAACGCCCTCAACAAGCCCAAAAAGTTCTTCGGCTCGGCCCGCAAGGTCGAGGAGGGCGGCAGCCTGACCATCATGGCCACGGCCCTGGTCGACACCGGCAGCCGGATGGACGAAGTCATCTTCGAGGAGTTCAAGGGCACCGGCAATATGGAAATCAACCTCGACCGGCGCCTCGTCGATAAGCGGCTGTTCCCGGCCATCGACATCACCCGGTCCGGAACCCGCAAGGAAGAGCTTCTTATCGAGGAAGTCGACCTGAATCGGATCTGGATCCTCCGCAAGGTTCTGGCTTCGCTCGGCGAGGTCGAGGCCATGGAGCTCCTTCAGGATAAAATAGGCAAGACCAAGACGAACGCCGACTTCCTCAACGCCATGAGCAAGGGGCTCTGAGCCCGACATCCGCGCCGCCGGTCTGCACGCCGACATTGATCCTCCGCAAAATCGCTCATGGCTGTCCGTATTAGCGCGGGCATCCATCCGGCCTAAAGACCGGAATCTCGAGCGGATCAGAGTCCCCCGGCGGGGGAGGGGCTGCTCAATCGGCCAATAATAGCGGCAATTTCTTCTGCAACATCTCCAAGCATTCCGAGAGCCCGAAGAACCGTATGAGTCCCAATCGGTCCAGCTTCCGCCTCAAAGCCGCCGGGAGTTTGCCGGAGCCCGGACCGTCCCTGAGAAGCCCCGTTTCCTCCTCGGAAAAGCTCTCTTCGGCGGCGGGTGGCTGAGAGCGGAATTTTGCGTTGGCGGGGCAAACAAACTGGCATTTACGGCATCCGATCAGGCAATTCGATCCAGGCAGGATTCAGCCGGACGGGGAAATCCTGCGGGCCGCTGTAGCCGCTGTAAAATGTGATGCATCGGTCCTGGCGAATGGCGCAGGAATCCTTGATGACTCCATTTTCGGCCGGGGACATGAGAAAATACGCTGGTAGGAGCTAAAGACGATGTCCGACAGGAGGCCGCTGAGATGATCGTTCTCAATGGCTCTTTTAATTTCCTCGCGGCGCATCGCCCGGACGATTCGGTGAGGATACTTGAAGGCGGGGACAAGAAACAACGCTTTTCTGGAGCCCCCAAATAACGTCGCATAAGGGTTATTATGTAAACTAACATAAAATATAAAGGGAAGCTTAAATCACGCTAAGTACATTAGTATAAGGATTCTAGAATATCGATCTCAGCTTTCCGCCTTTAGTTTCTGGATGATCTCTTCCAAAGCCCGAATGATTTCCTGCGCCGTCGCATTTTGCTTCTTGAATTCGATCCGCATCCTGAAGGAATCCGAGTCCTTGGGCACATAATTATAAACAAAGTGCTTGACGCCCGGCGTTTTCCCCTTGATTTTCTTGGAAAGCTCCCTGGTATCCTCCCGCGTCAGCGCCCTTTTCGTGATTTCGTAGACAAGTTGTTCCATGTCCGCTTCCGTTTTAAGCTTGGCTATCTCCAGAATCGTGCTCCTGCTTGTGATTTTATGGCTCTTCAGCATGTCCCGGACTTTGGGCGTGATTCGGCTGATCGAGATGATCTCGGTGATGGTCGACCTGGCCTTCCCGATCGTCTCCGATATTTGATTGTGGCTGTAATTATACATATCCATGAGGGCCTTAAGCCCGTCCGATTCCTCGAATACATCCAGATCTTTCCTCTGAAGATTTTCGATAAGGGATATCTCCATAGCTTCATTATCGCGAACGTCCATTTCGATGCAGGGAATCTCCTTCATCCCGACTCGCTTGGAAGCGATGTAGCGTCTTTCCCCGGCGATGATTTCATACCTCATCCCGACCGGCCTCACGAGGATAGGCTCGAGAATTCCCTTGTTCTGTATTGACACCATGAGCTCTTGAATATTCCCCAGCTCGCTCCTGGCCTGCTGGGGATTGGGATCGATCCTCTCGATGTCGATCATCCGTATTCTCGGCCCGGCGCTTCGGGCCGCTATCAAATCGACAAAATGAGGATCGTGTCTCATATCGAGGGATTCGGGCAGGCCTGATCTTTTAGTTTTTTGCACGTCTGATCAACTCCTCGGCGATTTTTCTATATTGTTGCGCACCGATCGAATTCGGGGCGTAGCTAAAAATCGATTCCTTGTAAGCCGGAGATTCTTCGAGCTTGACGCTTTTGGAGACGGAGGCCTTAAAAACCTTGTCTCCAAAAACCTTTCCGATTCTTCCGACAACGTCCTTCGACATATTTGTTCTCTGATCATGCAGAGTGATGACCACTCCGATAATTTGAAGGTTTTGGTTGGCTACTTTTTTAACTTTTTCGATCGTCTCCAACAAGTCATCTGTTCCTTCGAGACATAAATACGAGGATTGAATCGGAATCAATAAATGCGTGGCGGCCACCAGCGAATTCAGAGTAATCAATCCCAACGTGGGCGGCGTGTCGATGAAAATAAAATCGTACTTATTCTTGATCGGCTGAAGCGCTTCCTTCAATCGAAAGTGGCCGTCGATTTCCCCGATCAGCGTCGGCTCGAGTTTCGCCATCGAAATTTTCGAAACAGCGATGCTGAGCCCCGGCACCGTTGAGGGATGAATGATGCTCTCGATTTTCTCATTGCGATTCGAGAGAATATCATAAAGGGATTTATTCAAATCCTGGGTGTCCCTGAGCAACGAGATTGTGCTGTGGGCTTGCGGGTCGGTATCGACCAACAGGACGCGCTTTCCCATTAAGGCCATGGCCGCCGAAATGTTGATCGCTGTCGTCGTTTTTCCTACTCCGCCCTTCTGATTCGTGATGGCGATAATCAAAATGATACCTCCCGGTGTCAACCCCTCGACACTCATGGAAGCCCTGAGTGCTGCAAGGCTGCTCCCCGGTATGAATGCCGGGGCTTGTTCGGGGTTAACCCTGAGCCTCGCTTCTCGTCCCCGCCTTGAAAGGCGGAGCTTAGCATCGGCGAACGGGTCAAAGCCTTTACTAAAATAACCAAATTTGGGTTTTATTTCAATCTTAATCTTTGGCGCCCGCTCGATGTCGGCATGCCGACAAATCCATTAAAATGTATAGGATTTAGAATTATACTCAACATTCAGGATCAAGTCGGCATGCCGACAAGTGTTCTAAGTTATTTATTTTCTATAACTTATAATTGTTCGTAACACCTTGATTCATAATGAATTAGATACGTAAGCTCCTGAGGCAAGGGCGAGGGGAGGATGGTGAATGAAGACGGGAGTCTCGGGCGATCCTGACCGTAACGAGGAGCGATGCTTACGATTGTTTTGAAAATTCTTTCCGTTTTCGCTATTATTAAACCTATCGAAGAGAGGCGACCGAAAACATGTCGGACATTTTAAACTTAGCCGGGAAGCGTATCGTCCTGCTTGACGGAGGACTGGGCACCGAACTTTTTCGCCGCGGTTTTCCGCAAGGCGGCTGCCCCGAATCCTGGAACTTCGAGCGTCCCGACGTTGTCAAGGAAATCCACGCCTCCTACTTCGAAGCCGGCTCGGACGCCGTCCTCACCAACAGCCTGGGCGGAAGCTCCATCAAGCTTTCCTGCTTCGGTCTCTCGTCCCGGGCCTACGAGATCAACCGGAAGGCCGCGGAGCTGGCGGCCTCGGTCAGGCCCGCGGGACGCTTCATCGGCGGCAGCATGGGCCCGGTCGGAAAGTTCCTCAAACCCCAGGGCGATCTCGACGAGGCGGAACTCGAGGCGGCCTACGCCGAGCAGGCCCGAGGCCTTCACGACGGCGGCGCCGACTTCCTTCTCCTGGAAACACAGTATGACCTTAGGGAGGCCTTGTCCGCCCTCAAGGCGGCCCGTCGAAGCACTCCCCTCCCCGTTTTCGCGACCATGACCTTTGACCGCAAACCGCGCGGATTCTTCACCATCATGGGCAATACGCCGGAAGCCTGTTTTCGGGACCTCGCGGCGGCCGGGGCCGCCGGCCTGGGAGCCAACTGTTCCCTGGGCAGCCAGGATATGGCTGCCTTGACGGGCGTCCTGAGGCCCCTGACGGCCCTTCCTTTGATCGTCCAGGCCAACGCCGGCCGGCCCTCCTTGTCGCCGGAAGGCAAGGTCGTCTACTCCCAGAACGTTTCCGACTACGTCCGTTTCGTCCCGGAGATGATTAAAAACGGCGCCAATATCATCGGAGGCTGCTGCGGCACGAATCCCGACTATATTCGCGCCATGGCTAAACTCGTCCGATCTTAAACAAGGTTAATGGCCTTTAAAATTCAAGTTTTATCCGCCCCGCCCCGGACGATCGAGGCCGCTTACGGAGAAAGCCTGTCCCAGGCCCTTCTCAAGGCCGGATTCCCCCTGAATGTCTACTGCGGCGGAAAGGGCATCTGCGGAAAGTGCCTGGCCGAGGTCGTGGACGGAACGATCCCCCCCCCTGATCAAGAAGAGGCCGCCCTCTTACGGCGAGCGGGAGCGGGCCCCCGATTCCGGCTCGCCTGTCTTCTCCCGGTCCGAAGCGACCTCGTCGTGAAGATCCCCGCCAACGCTCTGCTGCCGCGCATTCAAGGATTGACAGCAGGGATTCTTCCTTCATTCGACTTCGATCCGGCGGTCAAGAAGTTTCTTGTCAGCCTGGACCGGGATCGGCTGTCCCCTCCCCTTCTCGAAGCCGGGGTGGCGGACCTTTTAAAGCTTCCTCCCGACGACGCCTGGCGCCGCGACTCCTGGCCGCTCGTCCGGGAGGCGATCCGGTCCGCCGGCCGCGAGCCTAAAGTCTACACGGCCGCCGTCTACGAGGAGAAGACCCTGCTCGATTTCGCGCCCGGCGAAAGCTCCGACGAGGCGTTCGGTCTCGCCGTCGACCTGGGAACCACCACCGTTGTCGTGGAACTCGTAGACCTCGTCGACGGCCGCATCCTGGGGAAAGCGTTCGGTCTCAACGGCCAGTCCCGCTTCGGCGCCGACGTCATTTCGCGCATCTCCCATGCCATTCTGACCCCCTCCCACGCCGAGGAATTGAAGGAGGCCGCCCTCGAAACCCTTTCGGGGCTTCTGGCCAGGGCGGCCGCCGAGGCCAAGATCGCTCCCGAGTCCATTTACGACATTGCCGTCGCCGGCAATACGGCCATGAACCACTTCCTGCTGGGCCGATCCGTCCGGACCCTGTCCGTGGCCCCATTCGAGGCTGAGTTCCAAGCCCTGCCCCCCCTCGAAGCCTACGACTGCGGCTTCAGGGTTCAACGCCGCGCGAAGCTGTTTATCTCTCCCAACATCGGCAGCTACGTCGGAGGCGATATCACGGCGGGGTTGCTGGCCACCGGCCTGCTCAACAAACCGGGACATTATCTCTTCATCGACATCGGCACCAACGGCGAAATCGTCCTTAAGGCCGGCGATAGGTTCACGGCCGCCTCGACGGCCGCCGGTCCCGCCTTCGAGGGCGCGAGCCTCAGCTGCGGAATGCTGGCCGTTCCCGGCGCCGTTGACAGGGCCGTCTGGTCGGACGGCGCTTTGTCCGTAACCACGATCGGGGACCGCCCTCCGGCCGGAATCTGCGGGACGGGCTACATCGACCTGCTGGCCTGCTTCCTGCGCGAAGGCCTCATCTCCCGGAACGGCGTCATCGCCGGAGGGAAATCCTCCATCGCCGTCGCCGCTGGGATCGCCGTCAGCCAGAAGGATATCCGTGAGCTCCAGCTCGCCGTGGCCGCCGTCAGAACCGGCGTCGAGCTTCTGCTGAGGCGGCACGGGCTCTCTCCCCGGGACCTGGACGGCCTTTATCTGGCCGGGGCCTTCGGCAACTATCTCGACATCGAAAACGGCCGGGCGATCGGGCTTCTGCCGGAGATCGACCTGGCCAAGGTTCGCTTCGTGGGGAACGCCTCCCTGGCCGGGGCTCGGGCTATGCTCCTCTCCAGGCGCGCCAGATCCGAGGCCGTCAGGATCGCTGAAACGGTCGATCATGTCCCGCTCGCGGCGGACGCCGCATTCCAGGATATCTATATCCGGTCCCTGGTTTTTCCGGAACCGACGATCCCGAGTCAATCCGATAGGAAGGAGACATCATGAGCGCCAAGGATGATCTTTTACTGAGCATGAAAACGTCCGTCGTCGACGGCAACCGGGCCGAATCCGAACGCCTGGCCCGGGAAAGCCTCCAGGCCGGGCTGGACCCGCTCGAGTCGATCGATAAAGGATTCGCGGCCGGAATCCAGGAAGTGGGGGTCCTCTGGGAAAACGGCGATTATTTCCTTCCCGAGCTCGTGGCCAGCGCCGAATGCATGAAGGCGGCCATGGCCGTCCTTGAACCCGCCCTGTCCGCCTCGTCGCGCCAGGCCAGCCGGCTGGGCAAAGCCGTCATCGGGACGATCGAGGGCGATATCCACGATATCGGTAAAAACCTGGTCTCGGCCATGCTCCAAGCCCACGGGTTCGAGGTCCTCGACCTGGGGGCCGACGTCAAGCTCGAACGGTTCATCGAAAAAGCCGAAGCCGAGTCGGCCCGGCTCATTTGCGTCTCGGCCCTGCTGACGACGACCATGGTCAATCAGAAGAGGCTGATCGAGCTCCTCCATCAGCGAAACGTCCGCTCGAAGTACAAAGTCCTGGTCGGAGGGGCGCCCGTCAACCAAGCCTGGGCCGACGCGATCGGCGCCGACGGCTACGGCGAGAACGCCCTGGCGGCCGTCCGGGCCGCCAAGACGCTCCTGGCCCGGAGCTGAGGAAAGGAATCCGCCATGATGACTCCCCCCCTGCGTCCCAAGCTCGAGCTCCTCAGACCTGAGCTCGTCCAATCGATCGTCGACGAAGCCCTTGTCCTCCTCGACAGGCAAGGCGTCTTCGTCGAAAACGAGAACGCCCTGGCCCTTTTCCGCGAAGCCGGACAACGCGTCGACGGCGCTTCGCAACGGGTCAGGATTTCGGAAAAACTCGTCCGAGACTCGTTGGCGAGCACGCCTTCCGAGGTTCGACTCTATGACCGGGGCGGTGACCGTGAGTTCTTGGTCGGCCGGGACGAAGTCCATTTCGACCCCGGCTCGACCGCCATAACCGTCCTCGACCCCGAGAGCGGCCTCCACCGGAAGCCGGTCAGTCCCGACCTCGTCCGGCTGGCCCGGCTGACCGACCTCCTCCCCCACTACCACTTCCAGAGCACGGGCCTCGTGTCGAGCGACGTCCCGGGCTCGATCGCCGACAGTTACCGGCTCTTCCTGGCCCTCCAATTCTCGGCCAAGCCCGTCGTCACCGGGACCTTCCGGGTGGAGAGCTTCAAGCCCATGCTGGAAATGCTGACGGCTGTCCGGGGAAGCGCCGCGGCCCTGGCCGCCAAGCCCCTGGCCATCTTCGACGCCTGCCCCTCCCCTCCCCTTAAGTGGAGCCAACTGACCTCTCAGAGCCTGATCGACGCGGCCCGGGCCGGTCTCCCTTCGCAACTGATCTCGATGGGCATGACCGGAGCGACTTCGCCCGCCACCATCACCGGGACGCTCGTCCAACACACGGCCGAGAACCTCTGCGGTCTGGCCATCTGCCAGCTGGCCAAGAAAGGCGCTCCGGTCATCTTCGGCGGATCGCCCTCCAGCTTCGACATGAGGAAAGGGACGACGCCGATGGGCGCGATCGAGACCATGATGATCGACATGGCCTACGCCCAGATCGGAAAAACGCTCGGCCTGCCGACCCACGCCTACATGGGCTTGACCGACGCCAAGGTCATCGACGCCCAAGCCGGCTTAGAAGCCGCCCTGGGCGCCGTCCTGGCGGCCCTGGCCGGGATCAACGTCGTCTCGGGGCCGGGCATGCTGAACTTCGAAAGCACCCAGAGCCTGGAGAAGCTCGCCGTCGACCACGAAATCTGCGGGATGGCTTATCGTCTGATCGAAGGCATCGCGCAGCGGGACTCCCCGATGGCCCTTCCCCTGTTCGAAGCCCTCAGCGCCTCCACTCAATTCCTGTCTTTGCCCCATACCAAGCAGTGGTACCGGAAAGAGCACACGATGCCGAGCCTGATCGACAGGGACACTTACGAAGACTGGCTGGCGTCCGGCCGCAAGTCGATGGCCGACCGGGCGGCCGAGGACGTCCGGAAACGGCTCGCCCAAACGCCCCTTAACCTGGCCGGCCGGCCGCTCCGGACGGAGCTCGAACGCATCATGCTCGGCGAGGCCAAGGCAGCCGGCCTGAGCCGACTGCCCGAGGCCGGAGATTAACGAACCGTGCCGCATCGGCCCCTATGGAAAAACGGACATCCTTCAACCTCATTCTGGAAGAACGGAATATCCTGACCCGGATCGGGTTCAAGGGCCCTTCCAAGAACGTCAAGCCGGCCCTCAAGGAAGCCGTCGAAGCGGGGAAACGGGAGGCGTTGACCCTGGTCGAACCGGCCGCGCTCTGGACGGTCATCGACTACGAAGAGACCAACAAACATCCCGTTTTCGCCGGAGCCGTCCGCGTTGCCCTCTGTCTCTGCACGATCGGCCCCAGGCTCGAGGAGGTCATAACCGGGACCATGGAAACGGATGTCCTGCGCGGCCTCATCCTCGACGCCTACGGATCACAGGCCGTATCCGAGATCTCCCGCCAGGTTATTCAGGACATTGAGGAACGGGCCCGTCAAATGGGATTCTCCGCGGGCAAACGCTTCGCGCCGGGCTACAAATCCTGGCCGGTCGAGGAACAGGCCTTCCTTTTCGGGCATCTGCCCGGACACCTGATCGGAGTCCGTTTGACGGACTCGTTCATGATGGTCCCCCGGAAATCCTATTCGTTCCGGGTCAATTTCCATGCGGCGACGGGCGCCGCCCCCGGTGGCGCGACCAAGCCTTAGTCGAGAGCGATCTCCTTTGGCGCCTTGATGGGCTTCAGCTTGAACTGCTCGAGCGTTTGATTGAAAGCCGGGACCCCCTTGAGGAGAAATTCGTTGAGGGCCGCGACGTTTTTTTCGACGGCAGCGGTCAGATCCTTGAGCTGGTCGAGGTCGGTCTTGTTGGGCGCGGCGGGATAGCCGACGACGCCCATGCCAAGCATCCCGACCAGTTGGCTGAGGGAGCCGCCCCGCAGGGCCTGCGCGCGCGAGGACATTCCCATAAATTCCTTGGGGACGATCTCTTCCTCAAGGGGCTTAAGCGCGTCTTCGAACGTCCTGTAGGCCGCCTGGAGGGCGTCGGCCTTGTTCTCGGGCTTGTCGAGGGCGGGCTTGATGCCTTCGTTGATCTGGCGGCGCAGGTCCTTGGCCGCCGTCGTGGCCAGGCTCATCTTTTTATTGAGGACGAGGATCTGGGTCAGGGCGTCGGACTGGGCCTTCCGGTCCGCTTCGTTGAAATCGTAACGAGGGTCGGGTTCGACCTTCCCGGACGTCCGCGCTTTGAGGTCGCCGCCCGTGACTTCGATATCGTAGTCCCCGGGTACCGCCGGGGGAAGCGATAAAAATCCCATGGCAGAAGGCGTCAATTTCTTGCCGTCCGACGTCACCGGAATGGCCTGGAGGCTCCAGAACTCCCGCTGGAAGCCGGCTTTTTTAATGAGGGGAAGCTCGAAAAGAATTCGGCCCGCCTTGTCCATGATCGCGATCTTGGGTTTCTCCTTGGGCTCGGCTTGGAAATAAACCGAGATTCCCAATCCGTAGGCCGGATTTTTCCCGACAAAGGGCGCCTTGGAGTAGCTCTCCCGGACGTTCCCCATCAGCCATTCGACGGCGGGCCGGGGCGCAAAGACGCGGAGCGGTTCGGCCAAGACGGCGTCCGACAGTTCCTGGAGGAAGCCGATATCGTCCAGGATCCAGATGCCCCGGCCGTGGGTCCCGATGATGAGGTCGTTGTCGCGGGGATGGACGAGGAGGTCGTTGACGGCGACGGTGGGCAGATTCGAGGCCTTGAGGTTGAGCCAGCTCAGTCCGCCGTCCCAGGAACCGAAGAGGCCGAACTCGGTCCCGGCGAAGAGAAGGTTCGGATTCTTGGCGTCCTCCCGGACGACATGGACCCAACCGAAGGGCAGGTTGGCCTTCAGGGATTTCCAGGTCTTTCCGTAGTCGGTCGTTTTGTAGAGATAGGTGCCGTAGTCGTCCGTGCGGTGGCCGTCGAAAGCGGCGTAGGCCGTCCCCCTGGCGAAGCGCGACGCCTCGACATGGGAACACCAGGTCGCCGACGGCAGGCCCGGAATCCGGCGGACGACGTTGGCCCAGGTCGCGCCGTCGTCGCGGCTGACCTGGAGGTTCCCATCGTCCGTACCGCACCAAAGGACGCCTTTTTCGAGCGGGGATTCGGAAACAGTCACGATCGTGCAGTGGCTCTCGGCCCCCGAGTTGTCGGGGCTGATCGGGCCGCCCGAGTCCTGCTGCTTCTTGGGGTCGTTCGTAGTCAGGTCGGGGCTCACCGTCTCCCAGCTGTCTCCGCGGTCGCGCGAGCGGAATAGGAAATTGCCGCCGACATAGAGCGTCTTGGAGTCGTGCGGAGAAATAGTGATCGGCGTGTTCCAGTTGAACCGGTAAGCCGGCTGGGCGAGCGGCGCCGCGGGCCGGATCGTCTTGGACTGGTTGATGGACAGGTTGAGCCGGGTCAGGCCGTTCATCTGGGAGTTCCGGTACACGGTCGTCGGATCCTCGGGCTCGACCTGGGCGTGGAAGCCGTCCCCTCCCCCGATCGAAATCCATTGGTCGTTGACGATTCCGGCCGAGTCGAGGCTCAGGCTGGGACCGCCCCAGCTTCCGTTGTCCTGGAGGCCGCAGTAAATCCAATAGGGCGTCCTGAAATCGATTCCGATCTCGTAGACCTCGGCCAAATCCATGCTCTGGACGGGAAGCCAGTTCCGCCCCCCGTCGTAAGAGATATCGATCCCGCCGTCATTTCCGTCGATGACGTGAAGGGGATTGCCGGGATCGATCCAGAAGGCGTGGTGGTCGGGGTGAATCCCGGCGCCGATCGGCCGGAACTTCTGGCCCCCGTCGATCGAGACTTGGAGCCCGGTCGAGAGAACATAGACCGTCTTGTCGTCCGATGGGTCCACGTAGATCCGGCTGTAATAGAAGGGCCGGGTGTTGATCCGCTGGAAAGTCTCCTTGTCGCACGTCCGCTTCCAGCTCGCGCCCCGGTCCTCGGACCGCCACAAGCCGCCGTCCCTATGCTCGATCAGGGCGTAGACGACGCCCGGCTTGCTCCGGGCGACCGCGATCCCGATCCGGCCCATGATCCCCTCGGGAAGATCCTTGGTCAGCCGGATCCAGGTCTTGCCGGCGTCCGCGCTCTTGTAGAGACCGCTTCCCGGCCCGCCGCTGGAAAAATAATAGGGCAGCCGGCGATATTCCCAGGCCGCGGCGTAGAGTATCTGGGGATCCTGGGGGTCCATGGCAATGTCGGCAATTCCCGTGTTTTCATTGACATACAGAACTTTTGTCCAGGTCCGGCCGCCGTCCATGGTCTTGAAGACACCCCGGTCCGGGTTGGGTCCCCAGAGGTGGCCCGTCGCCGCGACATAGACGATGTTCGGGTCGCCGGGGTTGATGACGATCCGGCTGATGTGCCGGGTGTCCTTGAGGCCCATGTTCTGCCAGGTTTTGCCCGCGTCCGTGGACTTGTAGACGCCGTCCCCGATCGTGACGCTGTTCCGCGACGTATGTTCGCCCGTTCCGATCCAGACGATATCGGGGTTGGAGGGCGAGATCGTCACGTCGCCGACCGAGACCGTCGCTTCCTTGTAAAATACGGGCGACCAGGTTACGCCGTTGTTTTCGGTCTTCCAGACGCCGCTGGGGCCGATCGCCGCGTAGATGATCCAGGGCTGTTTCTCGACCGCTTCGAGGTCGACCGTCCGGCCGCCCATGAGGGCCGGCCCGATGTTCCGCCAGGCCATTTTTTCGACCAGCGGCGCAACTTTTTCGGCGCTTTGGCCGTAAAAAAGAACAGGGCCTAAAAGAAGCATAACGATGAACGATAAGGCGAGCGGGACGGATTTAGAAAACCGATGATCCATGTGATATGACCTCCGATCCGAGATTCGATTCAAACCAAGTCGCAATCATGAAAAACCATTATAAAATACGTCTATTCAAGAAAACAGTTCATTCCGCCCAAAGGATCATCCCCTGTTCGCCCCGGTCCGCTTTCAACCCCTCGACAAGCCCGCCTTAGGGCATGGGCATGTTTAGGGGTAGTCCTGAGCGTTAGCGAAGGGCAACCCCTCGACACTTATGGAAGCCATGGGTGCAGGCGTTTCGCAGTACTCATAAGCCGGAGACGGCTTAGTATGAGTGCTGCAAGGCTGCTCCCCGGCAGAAGCTCCACGGACTAATACTCATTGGAGCGCCGGTACTCATGAACCGTTTCCGGTTCGTGAGTGCATGAATGCCGGGGCTTGTTCGGGGTTAACCCTGAGCCCACTCAGCCCTTTCCCCTCTAAAGGGGCTGAGTACAAAAGTGTCGCTTCTCGTCCCCGCCTTGCAAGGCGGGGCTCCGATTTTAAGCCCCGCCTTTCAGGGCGGGGTAGCGTCGGCGAACGGGTCAGAGCTTCTTTCCCGATACCGGATCATCGGAAATGCTTGCCCGCTCCGGTGAGCGGATCCGGTCCGTTGTTGTCTATCGGTTGGAATTTTGCTAATGTTTTATCCTTGAATATCATTATCCCGCCCAGGAGGTTCCGATGCATCGACGTTATCCCGTCTTCCTGGCCGCAGTCACGGCACTGGCCCTCGCCGCGCCCGCGCTGCAATCGGCCGCGGCCTACCACAAGCCCGAGGAGGTCGCCGCCGTCCTCCAGGGCTACGCCGCCAAATACCCGCAACTCGCCAAGCTCCAATCGCTGGGCCAAGGGAGCGCGGGGAGCGACATCTGGTTGCTCCGACTGGCCGGCCGGCCTCAGGGCGCGGCCGACCCGGACGCCCGGCCCGGGATTTTCGTATCGGCCAATATCGAAGGGGTTCATCTGATCGGAACCGAGGCGACCCTCTCCATCGCCGAGCGCCTCCTCTCCGGCTACGGAAAGGACAAGGCCCTGACCGATCTTCTCGACCGGACGACCGTCTATATCGCCCCGCTTCTCAACCCCGATACGGCCCGCCGGGCGTTCGCCTCCCCCCTCTGGGAGCGCTGGACCAACGCACGCGCCGTCGATAACGACCTCGACGCGGAGAGCGACGAGGACGGGCCCGAGGACTTGAACAAGGACGGCCTCATCACCCAGATGAGGGTCAAAGACCCCGAGGGCAAGTACATTCCCGACCCCAAGGAACCCCGCTTGATGCGGTTGGCGGACCCCAAGAAGGGCGAGAAAGGGATCTATGCCCTCTACACGGAGGGTCTGGACAATGACGGCGACGGCGAATACAACGAGGACGCGGCCGGCGGCGTCGAGGTCAACCGGAACTTCCCCCACGATTTCGAATACGACACCGCGGCGGCGGGGCTTTACCCGACCGCCGAGGCCGAGACGGTGACTCTCCTCAAATTCCTGACCGGGCGCGGCAACATCGCCCTCGTCCTGAATTTCTCGACCGAGAACACCATCCTCAACCTGCAGCAGACCGGCCAGGCCAAGATGGCCAGCGATAAAGTCAAGGTCCCGAAAATGATGGCCGGCTTCCTGGGCCTGGAGCCCGACGCGGAATATACGATCAAGGAGATCGTCGACATTCTCAAGGGCATGAACAT
>Ga0315274_10008765_pt1 | contig 14653 bp, 16 predicted proteins | sample YL17G02_20_MG_FD_203700 | JGI IMG/M metagenome (GOLD analysis project Ga0315274, IMG submission 203700) | Sediment microbial communities from Yellowstone Lake, YNP, Wyoming, USA - YL17G02_20 | ecosystem: Environmental > Aquatic > Freshwater > Lake > Sediment | place: USA: Wyoming | collected... | reverse complement strand
TCCATATCTGCGTACATCCTTCATTGTTGACTGAAGGTGCCGCAGCTTGCGACCGCTCCGTCACACCCATGACCCCGCCGCACTATTCAACCGGCGTTTCCACTTGTGTATCGGCACTGGCAGTACTCCGGCTGGCCTCACTTTGGCCAGATCGTCGTGGCGCGGCTGGATTCCTGTTGGCCTCAAGGCCTGGAACGCAGGGCTAACCTCGAACTGATCGCCACAGCGGTCAACGCCTGCTTCACCCTCGCGCCGAAATCCCCGATTGCCGCAGCCCGAGCCTTGCCGGCTTTGGTCAACGCCGTCGAGGATTTCCTGGAGCACGGGGAGGACCCGAACATGCCGCTTGCAGAGTTGAACGCGCGGCTGCGGATTGCCTTGAGAGAGGCGAAAGGCGGTGGGCCATGAGAACCAGACAGATGCACACCCGTAAGGCACGCATCTACTTCGCGGACGGGCGTGTCGTACCGTTCCGGGACCAGCCGTCCGCCTTCGCCCTTTGGCTTGCCCTGCCGAAGGGTGTCAAGGTGGCGTTTCGGGGCGTGCACGATCAGCGCCCGGTCTATCCTTGGGACCACGTGGATGCGCCGTGAAGCCATTCCACTGACACCCACTCCCCGGCAAACCGATTCGCGTTGCGTGGTGGCCGTGTCTGAAGCACGCCGCCGCCCCGGGGCGCGAGCCGGCCTTTTCCCCTCACCGGCAGGCTCACGCTTGTCACCCTCGGCTGCGAGGGCCTTCGCAGCAACCTCAAAACCACAAACCCGGAGAAGCCGGATACAGAACTGTGTCCGGCTTTTCCATTCCCCAGAAAGGCAACATGGAAAATCCCACCCTGCTCGAAGTCCTCACCCGCGAAGGCGTGCTGATCAACGTATCGGTGCGCTACTGGCGGGCCACGAAGAAGCTCAAGCCCGAAGACCTCGGCCTCGATCCCGGCAACGTGACCGAACGGCTGATCAGCCTCGGGCACAAGAAACTACTCCCGGCGGAGGCCCTCAAGTCCTTCGCCTTGGTGGAAAGCCGCGCGCACGCCTTGGTCGAGGCCCATACGTTCCCGTTCCTCAACGGCCTGGGCCACTTCCTTCCCAACACCAAGCTGGAGGAGGTCAACACCCGCCTGCGCGAACTGGAACAGGAGTTCCGGTCGGCCCAACGGTCGTTCCTGGAACGCTACGCCGACCTGCGCAAGCAGGCTTCGGCCGAATGGCTGGCCGCGGCCAGCAAACTCGTGACGGATCCCCAACGGCTGGTCGCCACCATCGAGGCGTCGTTCCCCACCACGGACGTGATGGAACGGGCCTTCGGGTTTGGCGTTCAGCTCTTCCAGATCCGGGTCCCGGAATCTCTTGACCTGGAGCTCATCGGCCTGGGCGAACAACAGCAGATCATCCAGGCCCGGCAAGAGGCGGCTCACTCGGCCTCCCGGCAGATCAGTCAAGACGTGCAGCAGTTCGTCGGCGATTGCGTGGCGGCCCTGCGCCAACAGACCGCCCAGCTCTGCGAAGAAATGCTCCAAAGCATGCGGTCGGGCAAGACCGGCACCCACCAGCGCACGCTCAACCGTCTGGTCCGGTTCATTGACGAGTTCAAGCAGTTGAACTTTGTCGGCGACCAGGAGATGGAGGCGCAACTGGACCGGGTGCGCCAGGAGTTCCTGCAACGGACGGCGGAAGATTACCGCAACGACCCGGGCGCCCAGGGCCGGCTGCAACAGGGGCTCCAGGGTCTGGCGCAGTTCGCCAGTGAGTTGGCCAAAGAAGACACCCGCGAACTGGTTGAGCGGTTCGGTCAGATGGGCCAGCGCAAGTTCCATGTCGCGGCCTGAAGGAGAGATGCATGAGCAGCCTCCTGAACAAGAAGCAGGTCCGGCAGTTCACGCTCGATGCCGCGAAGGTCCGGGCGCACGGGTTCACCCGGGTGGGCAATGACTTCATTGTGAAGTGCGAGGCCAACCTGCGGCAGTTCATCCACAACTACGTTCAGAGGTTGCCCTCCAAGGGCAAGACCATCCTCTGAACTCAACCGAGCCAGCTCCGCCAACGGGGCTGGCCAACCAACCATGAGTCACTTCACCACCATCAAAACCGAGATCAAAGACATCGAGGCCCTGCGGGCGGCCTGTGAGGAACTGGGCTTGACCCTGCTTCAACAGTCCGACGCCCGGGGCTACTACCAACAAACCCTCAAGGGCGATTTCGTCATCCGGCTCAAAGGCCCCTATGACGTCGCCCTCAATCAACAGGCAGACAAAAGCTATGCCCTCACTGCCGACTGGTGGGACGGGCACGTCGAGCGTGAAGTCGGCCGGAACTTCGGCCGGCTCCTGCAGCTCTACGGCGTGCACAAGGCGAGCCGGGAGGCCAAACGGCGCGGACTCACTGCCCGGCGTCAGCCGTTGGAGAACGGCGCCATCAAACTCGTCATCGGGGGGCTCCAGCCATGAAATCGAGAACCCTCGAAATCGTGTTCGCTCCTTCCGGTGAACTGCAGATCGACGCGGTGGGCTTTCGCGGGGCCGACTGCGAGCAAGCGACCGCGTTTCTGGAAGAGGCACTGGGCAAGGTCACCGCCAAACGACGCAAGTCGGATTGGTACCAGCAAAGCCGCAGGACGAGTCAACAAAGGGTCGGATCATGAGCGCGACGCTCTGTTTCCTGCCCGACGGGACGGTCCGGGGCCTCTACACGGAGGTCATCAACCTCCAAACGCTGGGCCAGCTCAAGGTGGAACGGGCCACCTCAATCGAGTTCGACCACCCCTGGCAGGTCTGGCGGGTGTTCGATCCCGACGGACAGATGCTGTACTGCTCTCCCTCCCGCAAAGTCTGTCTGGAGTGGGAGCAGAAACACCTGACTCAAGTCCTGGAGCAAGGCTAGGACTCAGCACAAACCCACATGCCCGCTCGGTTCGATGCCGGGCGGGCCTTTTCATTCCCACAAACCACAACCACAACCTGACTATGAGAAACCAAATCCTGAACTATCTGTGTGCCGGGTATCCCGGCCTTTACCTGGTCTCCAGCGAAGAAGAACGCGTGGAGGCCGAACTCAAAGCCATCGCCACCCTCCTCCGGCACAAGCTCTACGCCTGGTCGGTCACGGACGGGTTGGTCGATCTGGCCGATGGCAACACGCGGGAGGCGCCCGAGCCGTTGGAAGCCCTGGCGCTGGTGGCGGAGTTGCCGGAGAACACGCTGGTGGTCTTGCGCGACTTCCACCAGTTCCTCGATGAACCCAATCCGGGCTTGACGCGCGCCTTGAAGGACCTGCTGCGGGTCGGGAAGACCAAGGGGAAGGCCCTGATCCTTCTGGGTTGCCGGCTGGTGTTGCCGCCCGAGCTCGAACGACTATTCGTTGTGCTCCACTTCACGCTGCCTGACAAGGAGACCCTGGGCACGGTGCTGGACAACGTCGCGGCGTCGGGCAAGCAGGCTGCGCCCGAAGGAGAACAGCGGGATCTGTTGTTGGACTCAGCCACTGGGTTGACCTGTCTGGAGGCGGAGAACGCCTTCGCCCTGTCCATCGCCGAGAGCAAGACGCTCACATCACAGATCATCGCCCGGGAGAAGGCCAACGCGGTGAAGAAGAACGGGTTGCTCGAAGTATGCCCGGCGGCAGCTTCGCTCGACGACATCGGCGGGTTGGAGTTGCTGAAGGGCTGGCTCCTGCAACGCAAAGATGCGTTTGGGGCAGAGGCACGGCGGTATGGACTGCCCAATCCCAAGGGCCTGCTCATTGTCGGCATTCCCGGCACGGGCAAGTCGCTCACAGCGAAAGCCACAGCCAGCGTGTTCAACCGGCCACTGCTGCGGTTGGACGCTGGGCGGTTGTTCGCCGGGTTGGTGGGGCAGAGCGAGGGCAACCTGCGCTCGGTCATTGCCACGGTCGAGGCGATCGCGCCCTGCGTGCTCTGGATCGACGAGATCGAAAAGGGGTTCAGCGGTGCCAGGAGCAGTGGGGTGGCCGATGGGGGCACCGCCAGTCGGGTATTCGGGACGTTCCTGTCCTGGATGCAGGAGAAGACGGCGCCAGTGTTTGTCGTGGCGACGGCCAATGACGTGACGCAACTGCCGCCAGAGCTGCTGCGCAAGGGGCGGTTTGATGAACTCTTCTTCATCGACCTGCCCAACGAGGAAGAGCGCCAGGCCATCTGGAGGCTCCAGATTGCGAAACATGGCCGGACACCCGACAAGTTCGATCTGGTCGCCTTGAGCCGGGCAACGGAAGGGTTTACCGGTTCGGAGATCGAGCAACTGGTGATCGATGCCCTCTACGATGCGTTCAGTCGGCGGGAAGAACCGACGGACTTGTCGGCGATGCTGGTGCTCAATCAGACCGTGCCTCTGAGCAAGCTCATGGGCGAACAGGTTGCGGCGCTCAGGAACTGGGCGAAAGGGAGGGCCCGGCCGGCGACCAAGGCAGCACAAGAAGCCAGCGGGCGGAGAATTGTCGCCTCTGCCTGAGGGAAACAAGGTGAGACGGGAGGCAGGTTCGATTGATTCGGGCCTGCCTCCACTGATGGGCGAGATGAGGCCGTGGCCCGCTGGATCTGGTCACCTTGGCCGAACGTTCGAATGTGCTGGCGTGGTACGCACAACGCCGGTGGAGACATCTGGAGCAGCGGAGCGGGCGCAAGGGCTTCGGGGTCTTCTTTCGCAAACGAAGGTCTTTGGAGGCGGAACTCGGCAGGGACCGCGTTGGCGCATCCGACCGGCGTGCCCCGGGGGTGGTCCTTGACCGGTTAGCACCTGCGTGCAAGATTCTTGTCAGAAATCCCGTTCGGCACATCAACTCGTACAGAACGGACGGATCGTGCCATGTCGACAGGCGCAGCGACCCTGGCGCTCTGGAACGGGCGCGTTTACCTGAGTAGGAACCGAGTCCTGGCTGGCTGGAACAATGATAATTAGCGAAGAACTGACGCAGGCTCTGGACGATGCACTCGAGCGGGGCGACGATGATGCCCAGAATCAGAGCATTAGTGAGCTTCGCCGGGACTTGATCCAGCGACTCGCCCTGCCACGGCTGAGGAATCACCTTGACGCAGAGGATGTTGTTCAGGAGGCGTTTCACCTCTTCTACAGCGTTGCCATAGTCAAGGAGTTCACGGCCCGTGAAATGGTCGGCCAGCTCATTACGCTCCTTGGCGGAGGCAAGGACTCCCGCGGTCGTCGCATCCCCGGCCTGCTTGAGAAATACGCGGCTAAACAAACCAAGCAACACATGCAGACGATCGACGCCGAGACGCTCGAAGGGCTGCCAGCGCAGGAGCCGGCCACCGGATCTGCTGGTGACCTAACATATGCACTCCGTCAATCCCTAGCCAAGATCAAGCTCTCCTGCGCGCGCGAAACGGCAGAGGCCATCTTGGACTATGCGGAGACCCACGGCGACGCTGGTGGTATCGCGTTCTCCAGACCGCAGATCATTCCGTCATCCAAGGTCGTCGCTTTTTTCCGGGTGCACCTCGGCATTCGGCGTCTGGCAGCCGTCGCAGAGCGCCTGCGTCGAACACGCGTGATGGACGTCCTGCGTGAGTGCAATGTGAGGCTCTACCACGGAGAGGCGCTGTCGCGGGAGGAGCTGATCGATCGGGCAAAGGCACTCCGTGAAAAGTCCGAACTCCTCAGGCAAGATCCCACGAGTCGGGAGACGGTTGAGGCGCTGGCGAAGTTTTACGAAAAAGCTCTTGCCGAGCGGGACGGCAACGAGATCGAGACCGAAGCGCTATTGACCAAGCGTTCGTTGCGCTTTCGGCTTGATGAGGGTCTTTCCCACCATCTCCAATGTAGGATGCACACTTCCCAGAACACGGCGCGCAAGAGGTTCGATCGGGCTCGCGCGCTACTCAGGAGATGCCTCCTCGAGGAGCAGATGATGCGATGAAGACTTCTTCCAAATGTGCGGCGGTGCGGAGATTGGTGGCTCCGTACCTTGACGGAACCATGGACAGTACCTCCCGGCTCCGAGTGAAAGCGCACCTGCGCCAGTGCCGGGTGTGTCGGGAGGTTTTCGCCCAGGCGACGACGCGAGGTATCCTGGAGGCACAGGCGGCGATGAGAGCTGGCGTTCGCGGAAAACCGTGGGAGTTCCTCCGACGCCTCGCCGGAAAAGGCGAACAGTGGGCCAGGGACGAATTGCGGCGAACACGAGACGGTCTGCAGGGGGCACTAGAACTGCTCCCGGGCTTGTCGGAGTGCAGTGCGGCCGCCGGTGGGGCGACCCTCGGCCCGGCTGGCGCGCTGTGGCCCGCATCGATCAGGCTGGACGTGGTGAATCCTGCAGGCAGGCCCCTCGGTCGCCAAGCGGTTCTCCAGGTCGTGCAGCCGGCGACGGTCCTACCCGCCGGCAGGTTCCTGTTTGAAGTGCGCACCGAAGATGAATCCGTGAACAGCCACCGGCTGCTATGCACAGTTCGGGCCACACGGGGAGTCGAGGTGACCTTCGAAGGCGACTTTGTTCGTGACCCAAATCAAAAGGGCCTACGGGCCAGGATCGAGGCCGGCGGCCTTCCCCGACGTCAGGCGCGGGTCGTTTACCCGTTCGATCAGGTCAAACTCTATGTCCAAGCCTCCCAACGCGAGCCCACCTGATGGTGTCGATTCTCGGTTCTTCGACCTTCGGTTGGTGCTCACGCCATCGGAAGAAGGTTCGGAAGGCTACTTGCTAGAAGCCTTCGAAGGACGGCGACCAAAGCCAAGGCAGCCGCTGGCAGCGGCGAGATTGCCTGCGCTCGACTTCAGACGATTGAGCAAGATCCTCAAGGGGATCCTGTTGGGTGAACAGGGAGACCTTAATCGCCTGGGGGACTATCTGACCGAGTGGCTGTTCTGCGGAACTCCTCGCCGGCGTGCCAAGTCGAGGAGCAAAGTCCTCACGGCACCGCTCAATCCGGTCGGCACGTGCCTCCAGGGGCACGTTTTAGCCGATACGAAGGAGCGGCGCCAGCGTGTATGGTTTTGGCTCGATCCAGTCCTGCTGCAGTCGATGGAGTTCCAAGGCTATGTGCCCCTCGAGTGCCTGGAGTCTGGCACGCGTTTGCCTGTCACCGTCGTGCGTGGCGCTGTGGAAAACGCTTCAACAGCTCGCAGACCGCCTTCGGTGTCTATCGCTTATAATTCGCTTGAAGTGGTTGCCACACTGCGGGTGTTAGCCGTGTACGCAAGCCCTGATAGCCCTCAGGCAACCGCAACCTATCCACACCTGTTTGGACTTCAGCACCACCAGGAAACGCTTTGGACGGCTCTTTCCCCGTTGGTTAATGCCGGGGAGTTGTTCTACCAGCCGCTGATCAATCCTGCGCCCGAAGAGCTGCGGGATGCCGTGGTATCATTTAATCCTCATGTACTGGTGTTCACCGGTCATGGGTATGGCCATGGCTCGGGCGGCCTGCTTTGTGTCCGAGACGGAGCGCCAGTGGAGTGGCCATTCTCGGAATTGGTCGCCGCACTGAAAAGCCAGATCGAACCTGCCCTCCGAGTGGCTGTCCTTCTGGCTTGTCGGAGCTTCGTTGCCGCTCCAAGGCTATTGAGACTAGGAATCCCTGCCGTCGTGGCTATGCAGCCGGTGGGCGGTGCCGACTTCCCGGAGGACTGCGTTTCCCTTTTCGCCGGCCCGTTCTTCCGCTGTCTGGCGCGACACACTCCCATCGCCGGTTGCCACGCGGCTGCATGCCAGCACCTCAAAGCCCGCAGCGCACCTGCGGCGGGGCTGATGCCTACCTTATGGTTAAGGAATCCGCGAACCGATCTTTTCGCGGAGCCGGAAAAGCGGTTCCGCGCTGACTACCTAGACGCCCTTCTAGGAAAGCCGGAAGTGGCGCTGTTGCCCTTTCCTGGAAGGGAACGTGGGGTAGATTTGCTTCAGCTCTATGTTGACCAAACGATTCGAGAACCCCGCCCGGAGTCGATGACCACCCCGGCTACTGATAGCGGAAGAGGACAGGGCGCGTGGCCTAGACTTCTCGAGCAAGAGGTGGTGTCCGGCCTCGCAGTCGATGTCTGGAAGAGCCTCCAAAAACTGCGCTGGATTATGCTGGAAGCCCCGGCGTGGACTGGCAAGAGCACGCTCTGCAGATGGGTAGTTCACGAATGCGCAAAACGAACTGGACGGCTTCCCATCTTCGTCAGATTCCGTGACTTCGCCCAAAGCCGCAAAGGGCTACGTGAGTATCTTGACCGAGACTACATGGACTGGCTGGCGCTGGCCATGGACGGGATCGAGGTTGAGATGCCTGATGGCCAGCGGCAACGCGTCGCTGCAGGCACCTGGCTCTTCAGGCAGTGGCGCGCCGGCAACGCGCTTCTCATCCTGGACGGTGCCGATGAAGAATTTGACTCCGAACTTCGAGTAAAAGCCTTAGGGCAGCTTGCACGACCTCGGGACCGGACCGCCCGACCTTACGTCCTGCTTACGTCCCGCCCCACGGCGGATGGTTACCTCCACGGCTTTGAGAAGCTGCAACTCAACGAGTTCGACGCGCGACAGGTGGAAAGGCTGGTCGAGCGGTGCGGGCACGTTCTCAAGGCAGAGGACAAGGCGATCGCATTCATGCAAGAACTGCGCAAGCCCGAGAATTGGAGGGTCATGGCACTTGCCTCCAGACCCGGGCACCTCGTCCAGCTGTTTGCTGCGTATCACGGAGAAGGCGTCGTGCTCCGTGCAGAGAAGGACCTGATGAATCTAGTGGCGAACCGGCGGTTCGCGATCCGAGGGCGCGTGACACCGGCGCTGGACCCAGAGGAACCAGTTTACCGACGTCGAGTGGCGGAGTACATTGCCTGGCAAGTACTCTTCCACCGGCGCGGACGCGCTCAGACCCGGGCCCAGATGCTCGACTTGGTTGGCAAGGCGCTTCTCGGAGTGAGACTCAAAGGCTTGCCGATATACGCCCCCAAGGATGCAGTAACCATGCTTGAAGACCTGTGTCGGAACAGTGGCTTTCTCGTGCATCGTCGGGAAGACGCCTACGAATTCGAATCGGTGCCTTGGCTGCAGTACCTGGCTGGCTGCTACTTGGCGCGAAGACTTGAAGACGGGGATCCTTTCTTCACGCGATGGGTCTTTGGCCGTGGCCGCCCCGCTGCGAAGAGCAGCCTCACGATCCTCGGTCCTGGAAGGCTGCCACCTTTCAGTCACTACCTTTGGCGCTCCGAGTGGCACGACATGATTCTGCTCCTGGCGACGGTCATGAAAGATGCCAGGCCACTACTGCGTCGCATCGAGCAGGAGCCCGATGACATTTGCCATCGTATGCTTATTTTGCTGACCCACGCTCTGACCGGGGCGACCCCCTTCGACAGAGGACGAGCTCGTAAAGCATGCGCTCGGCTATTGAGAAGCGGCTGGATCACAACCTGGTGGATGACGGAAACCGAGGCTTCAATGTTACGGCAGACGTTCTCACCCGCTAGACGGCACCACGTCATGGTCCCGACAGATACCTACGACGTTCGCTACCCATACGCCGCAACGGTGCGTCGCTCGCTAGGTTGGCTATGCTACCTTGATCCATCTGCAGCGTTTCAGGTAATCGCAAAAGCCCGCAACGCATCGCCTGACGCTTCGCTTACGTATGACCTGCTGACTGAGCTCGCTAGGGCACATGGTGATACGGCGGCGGCACTGGTGCGAAGGGCCCTCAAGCACCCACGCGCGAGAGTCGCACTCCTCAGGACAGCGGTTTGGCATCGCTGCCGTGTACCAGGGACATTGCCTCGACTGCTTAACGGCGCGCTCAACGACATGGATACCGACGTTCGTGCTGGGGCGGCATCATTGCTTTTCGGGACAGATGACTCTCAGGCAGTAGCGCAGATCATTCGACTGCTAAAGGACGAATCCGCAATCGTTCGCGTGGAGGCGGCACACACACTCGGATCAATCACCGACGCGCGCGTAGCCTTGGCATTGCTCGAGGCACTGAAGGACACGAACAAGGAGGTCCGTAAGGAGGCAGCTTGGCAATTATGGAGATGCGCAGCGCCCGAGCATCTTGACGCGCTGCTTGACGCGCTACGGCACGAGAGTGCGGATGTCCGTGCAGGATTGGCTTACGCCGTTGGGCAGATTGATACTGACCGTGCTTTCGAGGCTCTAGTCCGGTTGCTGAGAGACAAGAGCTACGAGGTTCGCAAGCGCGCAGTGCGGGCCCTCGGGCTGCGAGGCGATCGTCAAGCTATCCCGGCGCTGATCCGGACGCTAGGCGACAAGGACAGCGGAGTGCGTCACCTAGCGCGATGGTGGCTAGGGAGTCTCGCGGATCAAAGCGATGTCGATGCGGTCCAGGCGATGATGCGATGCTCGGAGGATAAAGAACTCGGACCTCGGAGCGCGCCGGCCGTAGCTGTCAGGAGATTCACCCCGCGTAAAGCCGTCGCGAGCATATTGCGATTCCTGAAAGCCGAGGCTATGGCCGCACAGGAGACTGATGCGTGCACGCTTGGGCGTCTGAAGGACGAAGGGTCTGCTGCTGCTCTGAGAAAAAGGTCGAGAGACTCGAAGAGACTGGTTTACCTGAAAGCGGCACGCGCGCCTCGACCGATCGGCAAGGCCGATGCTTTTGCCGCGTGGGAACAAGAACTCGAACAAGCATCGTGTGATTCATCCCGGGAGGCGGTCGACAACCACAACGTGATCACGGGTGCTGAGGATGTGCCGCTCTTGATGCAGTTGATGCAGCATGAGGAGCCCTATATCCGCATGGGCGCAGCATACGATCTTGGTAAGTTTGGGAATGTCGAGGCGGTGGCGGCTTTGTGTTCGGCACGTCCAGGTGATGACTTGTTCTGGAGTGACGAACTGCGCCTCTCTGTGATAACGGCATTGCATGCTATAGGGGAACGTCTGGGCTTGCGCATTTTTAGTGCTCATAGAATCACGGCTATGCCGTGAACAGGAAAGGATTCGATAGGCGCATTGCCTGCACGCGGTATCAGCACCTGTCGCCGTGCGGCATTTCGGGCTCCCGGGTGAAAGATCGAGTGGAGCCCAAGTTGCGGATTGAGAAGCACCTGCTGGCACGGATCTCATCTAGCGCTCTAGCTGGTAGTGTTACCGCCGCCACGTGAAAAGCGTGGCGAGGTGAACGGCGGACGTCTTCTTCGGTCGCCAACTTCTCCGAGATCGTGTACTGCTCGCTCGTCGGAACGGGCTCGCTCACAGCGGTTTGGCACTATCGGCAAAGGCCGCCTCCAGGACCTGCTTGAACACCTCCTCCAACTCAGAAAGTGGCATCTCAAGTCGATCGTGATCCAACGTCGGCCCTTTCCCCCGGTGTGTGGCGTTGCAGCGGGTCTGGTAGTAGCGGATCTAAGTTTCCGGATTTTCGGGGTCCAGTGTGTACGAGTTCTGCGGGCGATTCGCTAGGAAGACTCGAATCTATGGTGGGAGCGGTTCGGCTGCGCCTTTCTCTTCCTCCCTAGGCGGTTCCGTAGTTCGCGTGGCTCCACTCGTGAAGTGATCGCTTTACGGCTGCGGATGGCTGGTAAGCGGTGGCTCTGGGCGTTGCGCGTGCCGTAGACTGCGGCACTCGGGCGGAGCGGGGCACCTGACGCTTCCAACGATGTTCGATCTTCCTCAGAGTGCGTTATCGCGTCTCTCCGTCTGGTCAGCTGACCTATCGGAGCTCCCTCCAACTATGCTTCGAGCAGAGAAAGATCCCCACCATGTCACAATCACTGCTTCGCTGCGCAATGTACTTGTGACAGAAGCGACACCCAATGCCGCGGTGAATCTGAAGGGTTCAAGAAGTGACGCGAAACAAGGTGTAGTTACTACACGGAAGCCCAGACGCAGCAGCAGGCATGCACGGGCCGGCGCCCCACCAGCATAACCTCACCAGGGAGCGGAGACGGAGCGCCAGAGACAGCTAGTGTTCGCGCATCAGTCTGGAGCCGTAGAGGAAGGTATTCAGGTCTGTGGGTGTTGATCTCGGGAAGCCCAAGCGAGCCTATAAGCAACAGTGAGAGAGCGGTGAACGAGACCAATATGATGCTGGGCGTGCAACTAGCCGTCGTTATGGCAGCGGCGGCGATAACGGGAGTGGTCGTATGGTGGGTACTGGAGGATCGGGACTCTCCCCTGCCAGGGCTTCTTGCGACCGACGTTGCACTCTTGGCCGTGATCGGAATAGCCCGCAATGGCGAGGTTGTGTTCGGTTTGGTCATCCTGCCGGGCGGTCCAGGGATTGAGTCTCCGAGGCTTGCTGCTCCTCCGGTTGATCGTCTTCGGCGTGGGACATGCCCGGAGGCGTGTCCGGCGAGAAACCAGACGTGGAGCGCTATTAAGAAGCGAACGGAGGTTGAACCATGACCGAGACTAAGAGTCCGATGGAGGCGGTCGGGAGTGGCAACTGGAAACCCGACTGCGGTGCCGAGTCCGAAAGCCAAAACCGCAAGCCCGAACCGCGCGAATCCCCTCAGCGTGCACTGGACCCGACCCGCGCCAAAGGGGACCGTGTGTCCTGGGCTATCTCGACAACGCCGACGCTGAGAATCATCGCGCTACGGACAGAGCCCGATGTGCTGTTTAAACCCGAAATCCTCGCGCACGGGGAACGTCTCGACGAAGGCAAGGACGACCCTGAACCCATAAACCTAGCCCTGCGCGAAAACCAGCGGCAGGTGGATGACTGGGAGTTCGGGAGGCCCGCCGCTGTGCTGCACGTGTGGGCTGAACGGATGGTTTTCGAGTTTAAACTCGACGTGGGCGTTCCGTCGCTCCTGATCGAACGCCTCCGTAGACCTCGCTTAGGCCATTTCAGATATGGTCGAAACGGATTCGGGCTAAAGGAGGAGATCGCGATCGATACCCGGCACTTAACCCGTGGGCGGGCCCATGACATCCTGGGAACCTTGCTGCACGAACTCCTCCACAGTTGGCAGCAGACTCATGGACGCCCATCGAAAGGTAATTACCACAACCGTGAGTTCCGAGTGAAGGCACTAGCCCTCGGTCTGATCGTGGATCGGCACGGCCATACGGACTGCGCGCGTGGGGAGACGCCGTTCATTGCGCTACTCTGGGAACATGGAATCAAAATCCCCGAAGACGCTGACGAAGAGGAGCAGGCGGAACTGGAGACCTCGGTAACGTTTGATGTGCCGGCCGCAGGCACAAAGCTGAAGCTGTACGAGTGCCCATGCAGAGTCAAAGTTCGTGTGGGGCGCTCGCGTTTCAACGCCCAGTGTCTGGACTGCGGCGGGCGATTCGAACTGAAGCAGAAGGCGACCGTTCCACCCAACGAAGGCCGACTCTGACAATAACCAGGGAGGAACCCCTATGGCGTGGCGACAGAAGACAATAGACCTGCTGGGCGATGTTCTCAGATTTGCAGTACGCGGGGCGCTGCTGGTGAACGGCATCCTGATCGCCCTGGGGTCCTGTTACGTGACCGGGAAACTGGTCTGGTACTCGATCCGGTTCCTGGATCGCTGGCTCTTCGCCAAGCCGTGGTAGCGCAGGAGGCAAGTGACATGACCGACTTCTACGACATCGTGTTCGGCCCCGGGTCCAAGGCGCTGCGGCGAGACGCGAAGGTGCGGCTCACCGTCGATGCCGACGGTAAAGGCGCGGTTGAGCCCATCACTGGCGACACCATCATTCTCTCGCCGGTAGGGTCGATCGACCGCATTACGGTGGAACGGGATCGTGTCTACCATTGTGGCTGCACGGCTGAGGTTCCCATGGGAGGGAAGTGCGGGGAGCCGGGTTGCGGCCGAGTCTCGTGCCAGAAGTGTTTCACGCGCTGTCGGTTATGTGGAAAACCCCTCTGCCTGGAGCATCTACGCAAGCTGCAAGCAGGGCCGGACGTTCCGGCGGAAGGTGCCGAGGTTCATCTGTGCATCCGCTGCCATGGTGAGGTGACGAGGAGGAAGGCGGTTCATGGCGTCGTGAAGGCCCTGCTCCGGCCGTTTGTGGAATGGGGGGAGGAGCCGAAGCGATGAATCCGAATCCCCGACGTCACTTGACGGACCAGGCGCTGGATGACCTCGCCTTCGGAGAGAAGTACGGGGTCTTCAGTAATCCTGAGGGGCGGGCCCTGAAGCGGTGCCTGCGCCTGGACGTCTGTGACCCCACGATTGCCGGCCTGATCCATAGCCGCGTCAGCGGTTTGAGAAGGCAGGAGGCGTTTGGCGAGCTCGTACCATTCCGGTCACCTCCAGACCGATCAGGCGATCTGAAGGTGGAGGACCTCAGAGGGCGCGAGCTCAGCTTCCCGAGCTCGATTCTACCCAAGAACGTCCTGCAATGCAGCGCGCCGGGAGGGGGCAAGACGGTGGGCTGCGCACATTTCAGCTTGGAGATCGCCAGTCCCAGCGTGTTCCAATGGCACCTTGAGAACTACAAGGAGCACCAGCGCCACCTCCGTCCGCTCTTCCTGAAACGCGGTTTAGACTTGGTCGTGCTTCGTCCCGAGCGCTGGCGATTCAATCCGCTTCAGGCTGGGCCATGCGATCCGCAGAGCTACCTGTCTCTCATCACGGACATCCTGAATCGCGAGCTGGACCTGCCCGAACGTGGACGAACCATCGTCGCCCAGGTCGGCTACGATCTCTATCGTGAGTTCCGCAATCTCGAGGGGTGCACCGATCGGTGGCCCACCCTGCACCACCTCTACGAGCGCATCCGCGCGATGCGGGGCTATAACA
>Ga0315274_10008764_pt1 | contig 14655 bp, 10 predicted proteins | sample YL17G02_20_MG_FD_203700 | JGI IMG/M metagenome (GOLD analysis project Ga0315274, IMG submission 203700) | Sediment microbial communities from Yellowstone Lake, YNP, Wyoming, USA - YL17G02_20 | ecosystem: Environmental > Aquatic > Freshwater > Lake > Sediment | place: USA: Wyoming | collected... | reverse complement strand
AACCAATGAAAGATAAAAGTATGAAAATTAAGCCCAGGGTGATGAATTTCACCGATCGCGGTTTTGCATGCCCACTTGACAACGACGGTTATCCGCATACATTATTTGGATGGACATGAAGATAAAAATATTGATCATCGACGATAATCCGGACGATCGGACCCTGGTGATCCGGGAACTCCGGAAGGGGATGGAAGTCCAGACGTATGAGATCATTGATGAAACAGGTTTCGCGAAAGCGCTCGAGAAAGGTGAATTCGACCTGGTGATAACCGACTACCAGCTCCGGTGGACGACCGGCCTCAAACTCCTGGAAAGGATCAAGGCGCAATACCCCGATTGTCCGGTCATCATGTTCACCGGTACGGGCACCCAGGAGATCGCGGTCGAGGCCATGAAAAAGGGGCTCGACGATTACCTGATCAAGTCGCCCAAGCACTATGTCCGGGTCGTCCCCGTGGTCCAGGCCGCGCTGAAATTATACCGCGAACACCGGGAGAAGATCGCGGCCGAGCTGGCCGTGGAATCGATGCACGAGGAAATCGTTTCCCTTTTCGGCATGATCCCGACCGGCGTCGTGCTGGCCGAAAAAACCGGCGTGGTTCGGTATGCCAATTTGATCGCGACCGATACGCTGAAAGCCAGAATCGGCGACGACTTGACGACTTTTTTTGATACGGATATATTCAACAGCGAAAGACTAGGCAACGAACTTCTCTATTCGAAGAAAGCCCAGCGGTCCTTTCTCACGACCCGGAAAGAATACAAGCAAATGTTCCTTTTCCTTTTTGAACCCCTGGAAGATGAATTGAAAAAAAGCGGCAAACTGAAATCGGCCCTGGCGCCTTACACTTTCGACGACATTATCGGGCTCGATAAGATCAAGAAAAACGCGAAAATGCTGGCCGTTCAGGATGTCAACATCCTGATCCTCGGCGAGAGCGGAACCGGCAAGGAGCTTCTGGCCTCCGCTATCCACAACACGAGCCCGCGGGTCAGCGCCCGGTTCGTGGCGGTCAACTGCGGCGCGATCCCCGAAACGCTTTTTGAATCGGAACTGTTCGGTTATAAGAAAGGGGCGTTCACCGACGCCCGTTTCGACCGGGCCGGCAAGATCGAATACTCCTCGGGCGGAACGCTTTTCTTCGACGAGATCGGCGATTTGCCGCTCCAGATCCAGGCGAAACTGTTAAGGGTCATCGAGGACCGGAACATCGTACCCCTGGGCGGGAACGAGTCCAAGAAGATCGACGTCCGTTTCGTCTTCGCGACGAACTGCAACCTTGCGCAGATGGTCCGGGACAAGAAATTCCGCGAGGACCTTTACTACCGGATCAACTCGCCCGCGATCGAGATCCCTCCCTTAAGGGAGAGAAAACAAGACATAAAACCTCTGATCGACCATTTTATCGCCAAATTCCAGGACAGCTATATCCGGTTTATTTCCGGCGTATCCGAGGAATCCATGATAAAATTAATGGCCTATAATTATCCTGGCAATGTCCGGGAATTGGAAGGGATATTAAGGAACGCTTTTTATTCCAGCCGCGGCGATAAGATCGAGATCGGCGAGCTTCAATCCGCTCCGAGTAACGAGTATTCCATTGAAGATACAGTGAAAAAATACCGGATCCAGCTGGTGTACGAGTATTTTCTGTCCCTTAATCAGGACATAAATCAGACCAGCGAAGCGCTGGGGCTTTCCCCGCGCCAGATTTACCGTTACATCAAAGAAGCCAAGAAAGAATAAACACCCCGGTCATTCCCTTTTTTAAATTTTCGCGACGATCTCCCGGGGCAGCGCGATCCAAAACGTGCTGCCCTCGCTCAGTTTGGAGATGACTCCAAACCGGCCGTCCATACGCTCGATGCCCTTTTTAACGATCGCCAGGCCGACCCCGGTTCCGGGATAGGATTCGACGCCGTGGAGGCGTTCAAAAACCTTGAATATCCGTTCCTGGTTCTCGACCGCGATGCCGATACCGTTGTCCTTGACGAACAGATAGGTCCAGCCGCTACGGTCTTCAACCCAGATCTTGATCTCCGGACGGATCCCGGGTTTTACGTAGGTGACCGCGTTCAATACGAGGTTGTCGAGGATCTGTTCCATTAGCGGCCGGTGGGCGGTCACGGCCGGCAGGCGGGGATCGACCGAGAACACCGCGTTTTTGGCCACCGCCTCCGGCGGAAGCCGGTCGATCACCTCCCTGACCAACGTTTTCAAGTCCACCGGTTCCATGGTTATTTGCTCGCTCGAAATCCGGCTGTACGCGAGCAGGTCCTGGATCATTTCGTCCAAACGCTGGCTGGCGATGGCGATCCGCTCGATATTGGCCCGTCCGTCCGGGTCGAGCTTTTGCGCTTGATCCTCCAGCAGCGCGTTGGCGTAGCCCTGGATCGCCCGCAAGGGCGCTTTCAAGTCGTGCGACACGGTGAACACGAAATCGTTCAAGTGCCGGTTTATTTCCTCCAAGCGGAGGTTCAGCACGTGCATTTCGTTTTCCGTCCGCTTCCGGAGCGTGATATCCTGCACCATGCCGATCGAGCGGACGACGCGGCCGGCGGGATCGCGGAAATGCGCGCATTTTTCGAAGACCATCCGGATCTCGCCGGTGTTCTTTCTTAAGATCCGATGCTCGATCTCGTAAGTGCCCCGTCCCTCCTGCAGGGATCCTTTATAGGCGCCATCCACCGCGGCGCGGTCGTCGGGATGCACGCATTCGAGGAAGGCCTCGTAAGTCGCCTTGAATTCCTGCGGTTTGAGTCCAAAGATCCGGTATACTTCGTCCGACCATGACAACCGGTTGTTCGTCAGGTTGAGTTCCCAGCCGCCGAGATTGGCGATCTCCTGGGTATGCCTCAACTGGTCTTCTCTTTCGCGCAGGTCTTTGGTCCTTTCCTTGACCAGTTCCTCAAGTTGGTCCCGGTGTTCCCGCAAATCAGCCTCCGCCTTTTTCAAAACAGTTATGTCCCGGGTTGCAGCAAAGATCCCCGCCGCTTTGCCGGCTTCATCGTAATATAGCGAGGCGTTATACAGGACCGGCGTCAGATGGCCATTCCGGTGCTTGATCTCCAACTCATAGTTCTGAACCGTACCTTCTTCGAATGCTTTTTTAAAACCGGCCCGAGCTTTTTCCGGTTCGGTGAAGTAGTCGGAAAAGTCGGTACCGACGAGTTCGTGCCCTGATCGACCGGTCGCTTTGATCGTGGCTTTGTTCACGTCGGTGATCTTCCCGGCGATGGAGATCGTAACCAGCGGATCGAGGCTGACTTCGATCAGGTTGCGGTGGTAGGCGTTGGTTTGTTCTAAGGCCACCCGGGTGCGCTCGAGCTCCGCCGTCCGTTCTTTTACCCGGATCTCCAGCTCTTTCCGGTAATTACTCATCAAGTCGTTGTAGGCTTTGACCTTTAGCAGGGACCGGACCCGGGCTAAAAGTTCCATCTTATCAACAGGATATGAAATAAATTCATCGCAACCGGCTTCAATTCCCTTGACCCGATCTTCCGCTTCCTGCAATACGGTAACCAAGATTATCGGCAGCAGCCGTATTTTATCATCTTGCCGGACCCGGCGGGTAACTTCAAAACCATCCATACCGGGCATAATTACGTCCAGCAGAATCAGATCGATTTGATTACCGGAAAGTTTTTCCAGCGCTTCTTCACCGTTTGCCGCACTGACAATTTCATAACCCTGCGGAACAAGATATGCTTCGAGAAGTTCAATGTTTTGGGGCTGGTCATCGACAACCAAAATTACCGGTTTGGCTTTCATCTCCACCTCTTTTGAATTTGACTTTTCAGCATATTAGAAAACGCCCTTAATAAATTGACTGATTTCTTTCGCAAAGGTGCGCGTATTTATCGGCTTGCCGATAAATCCGCTGTTGGTTATGTCTTTTATCTCTTCCCGGCCTTCGGCCATTACCGAGGCAGTCACAAAAACAATGGGAATATCGCCGGTCGCTTTGTCTTGACGCAATATCCTGGCGGCTTCGGTACCGCGCATATCGGGAAGCCGCACATCCATGATTATGATATCCGGTTTTTCTCTCCGGGCAATGGCCATTCCACCGGCCGCATTTTCAGCTTCAAGAACTTCAAAACCGGCGACCTCCAGGAGGTCTTTTTCCAGCATAAGATTGTTTCCGTTATCGTCGATAACCAATGCTTTCTTCCTCATCTCACACCACCTTCCGGGATACAATAGGCAGAGTAAACCGGACCGAGGTGCCTCTATTTAGCCCCTCTGATTCTACGAAAAACTTCCCGCCGTGCAGCTCAACCAGCTTTTTAGAAAGCGGTAAACCGAGTCCGGTCCCCTCACTTACCCGAGAATATGGGGTATCGACACGGAAAAAACCTTCAAATATTTTCTCCATATTTTCCGGTGCGATACCGACCCCCGTATCCCAGACCACTACTTCTATCTCGGAATCGGCTTTCCTCGTAGAGGCCCGCATGCCGATATGACCTCCCTCGGGGGTAAATTTTACTGCGTTTGAAAGCAGGTTGTAAATTATCTCTTTTACGTTAAGCTCATCCGCCTCAATATTCGGCAGATCTTCGGCTATTTCAAGCAACATTTCAATCTTCTTTTTGCTGACCATATCCGCCACCAGCATTGAAATATCATTTAATAGGCTTTTCATGGGTAAGCTGGATAAAGCCAGCTTCATCTTTCCCGCTTCAACTTTTGCCATATCAAGAATCTGATTGATCAGTAAGAGAAGGTGCTTTCCGCTGATTAAAACATTATTGACGTATTTCATCTGCTTCTCGTTAAGCGGCCCGAAAGTCTCGTCGTATAATACCTCCGAGAAACCGTTAATGGAATTTAGCGGGGTCCGGAGCTCATGCGACATGTTGGCCAAAAATTCAGATTTTACTTGAGCGGCGCGTTTTAACTTGACGGCTAAATCCTTTAACTCTTCATGGGCTTTTTCCAGTCCACTTTCTATCTCCTTACGCTCGGTGATGTCCTCGATGGCCAGGAGGATGATTCTTTCCTTTCCCGACACTCTTTGGATCTGCCGGGCATTCAGAAGCATGATGCGCCGGCCAATGGTGGTAAAATCGTGTTCAACCTCATAGTTATCAAAGGATGTTTTCTGGGGAAGGATGGTTTCCAGCAGTTCCCGCAGCTTGGGGATATCCCACTGTTTATTGCCCAGGTCATAGATCAGCTGTCCCACGGTCTCTTCAGGTTTTACCTTGAAGACTTCATAGAAGGAACGGCTGACCGTGACCACCCGGAGATCTTGATCCAAAGAAATTAAGGGTTCACGCACGGTGTTGATGATGCTCTCCGCGAATTCACCGGCTTCATCGGCGGATTTTTTAATAACTTCCAGTTCTTTTCGGGTCTTTTCCAGGCCGGCTTCTATCTCCCTGCGCTCGGTAATGTCCTCGATGGCCAGGAGGATGATCCGTTCCTTGCCCAACACTCTTTGAATCTGCCGGGCATTCAAAAGCATTATGCGTTTGCCAATGGTGGCAAAATCGTGTTCAACCTCATAGTTATCAAAGGTTGTTTTTTGCGGAAGGATGGTTTCCAGCAGTTCCCGCAGCCTGGGGATATCCCACTGTTTATTGCCCAGGTCATAGATAAGCTGACCCACGGTCTCTTCAGGTTTTACCTTGAATACTTCATAGAAAGAACGGCTGACCGTGACCACCCGGAGATCTTGATCCAGAGCGATCAAGGGCTCACGCACGGTGTTGATGATGCTCTCAGCAAATTCCAGTGATTTTTTTAAGTTTTTTTCCCAAAACATTTTTTGTCTCCTTGTCGCAGATCGACACTTTCTTTTTTTCTGCCATACTTTTCCGCTATTAAATTATATACCATTATCGGATATCGGGTGTTATGTTTCTGCGTAAATCGGACATTTTGACCACACGTCGTTGGAGACTTATCAAGGTTCCCCCCCCAGGGGACTCCCATTATTGGAATCATTCTTAGGTTGCCGGTCATGTTCTCTCAGCGCCTTATTATATAACCGTTGGTGCTCCATTGTCAATATCTTCATTTCGGCCTGTAACTTAAGGATCTCCTCCTTCCGCCCCAGATAAACATCCAAAGGACTCACGTTCTTTAGCGCGGTGTTCTGTTTCAGCGTCCATTGGACAAAATGCATTTAGTTGCCTGGAGACCTATAGTTGTGTCCCGACTATAAACCTAATAATCATTAGTGAAAATCAATTTGATGATCCAATGATTGAATTAATCAACAGAAAAAAATTAGGGTCAGACCTCGAAACTAGAAACTACACCTTTGGTGGTTGATGACCCCGCTTTATTATTAAAATTTCTCCTTGGATAAGCGGGATACAAAAGTCAGCACAGTGATGGAAAAAGAAAGATTACCCCGTTTTCCATATATAAAATACTTTGATGATTAAACGGGACGCACACGTCGGCGCAGTGATGTGTCGGCAGATGATAGAGATATAGAATTAATCACGTTAAAATTCCAGATGAATTTGCGGTTGTTCCTCTTTGATTTTCTTTTCAATCAGATCGACGAATTCGACCGCCGTTTTCAAGACAATTCATTTTTATCTCCGATCAGATATATTTTAGGATTTTCCATCACGTCCCTAATGAACGCGTCATGCCTTTGCTTTTTCTTATGAAATTCACCCGGGCTGTAGATCGTATAATTGATTTCCCGTTTCAGTTTCTTCTCCAGACGAGCGATTTCCGTTACCAATTGCCTCTCGTCGACATCGCCGACCAGAAAGAGGTCGATGTCGCTCTCCGCCTTTTCTTCGTTTTTGGCGAACGAGCCGTACAGAAAAGCGGCCTTGAGCCCATCAAATCCTTTCAAGGCCCCGGCAATAAGTCCCCGCACGCCGATCGTCTTGGAGATGATGCTTTTGAATTCGTCAAATAATGGATAATTCTTGTTAAGGTAGTAAAATACGAGATTGCCTTTTTTCCGGTACGCGAAGATCCCCGCTTTTTCAAGACTCCGCAACTCGCGTTGGATCATGCTGACCGGCATACCGAGCATTTTTTCCAATTCGCGCAGATAATACTCCTGCTCAGGATTCGTAAAGTATAGCCTGAACAATTCTCTTCTAACCTTTGATGAGAAGATTTTTTGAATATCCATTGTATTCCGTAACCTCTTTATGTTACAATTGTAATCAAATTTGATTACAAGCCAAGAGAGATATTTAGGTAATATCTGTTTGGTTTTGATAGCCAAGAAATCGGGGCCGGGTTTAACCCGGCCCCGAGCCTTTTCTGGACTAAACCTGGACCAGCGTGATCCAATTTTGGTCCACTTATGACATGGAACGTCCGGAATTTCGCGTTTTTCCCATTATCGGCAAGAGACGCTGGAACAACGGTTTACAACGATTTATCGCGATTTCGAGGGAATGTTTTTTTGCGGGTTGAATTAAAAATCCGATGCTCTACCACCTGAGCTAACGACCTTTGTCTCTGAAATACCGTGACTTTCGGTATTGTACGGAAAAACATACATCGGTCAACCCTGTTGGAAATCACTAAAACAAGCATACTTTAAACCAATAAGTCTTAATCGGTATAAATAAATTGATGAATTTGAAGAGGTTGATGTTGAGGATTTCTAACAGGGTTGACTCCCCTGCCTAATCCTGTATACTCACAAGATATCCATACCTAACAAAGGAGTGAACATGAAAAAAATCATCACCGTATCTATCCTATTCCTGGCGCTCGGTTTCAGCCAGAACTCTTATGTCAATAAAAACGACCAGGTGCGCCTAGCGCCCCGCATGCTCAACTACCAGGGCTATCTCACGGATACGCTGGGCAATCCGATCACCAACCCGTCGGTGTCCATGATCTTCGCGATCTTCGATGCGGTTTCCAGTGGTACCCAGAAATGGACCGAAACTCAAAGTACGGTCAGCGTTAACAAGGGCATTTTTAGCGTACTCCTCGGCAGCGTCACGCCGGTCCCGGATTCCGTATTTGCGGCCAGCACTAACCGTTGGCTCGAATTATCGGTTGCCGGTCAAACGCTTGCACCCCGGACCCGGATCGTGTCCGTGCCGTTCGCCTACACGGCGACGTATTCCGATACCGCGGTTTACGCCCGGAATTCCGCGCCGGACAACGACTGGACCTTGATTGGTAATGTGCTGTATGTAGCGGATAATTATGGTCTGGCAAAACCGGGTGATTCGCTTTACGGCGCCGATAATTATTCCCACGTAAACTGGGGCTTCGCCTGCACGACCGGCACCTCCGGCGCCAACCTGGTGTATTGCACCGTGGGCGGCGGCGCGTATAACAAGGCCGGCGGCTATGCCAGTGTCGTGGCCGGCGGATATAACAACGTGGCGGGAGCGACCTGCGCGACCGTGGCGGGCGGAGAATACAATGCAGCCAGCAACGCTTACACGACGATCGCCGGCGGATCCGGGAATATCGCCAGCGAAGAGTACGCGACCGTGAGCGGGGGAGAAATGAATACGGCCAGCAGTTATTACACAACCGTGGCCGGTGGAGAATCCAATACCGCCAGCGTTTACAGCGCGAGTGTCGGCGGCGGCAGCAGCAACACCGCCAGCAACTACTTCGCGACCGTGGGCGGCGGGTATAACAATACGGCCGGTGGGTATGGCGGGACCGTGGGCGGCGGATATGCCAATACGGATCAGGGCGTTAACTGCGGTATCTTTGCCGGTTCTTTCAACCAAACGGGCGATGCCGCGACGGATTCCGGAGCGGTCGTAGCCGGCGGATCCTATAACAGCGTGACCGGTAAGTTCTCGTCGATCGACGGCGGTCGCGGCAATTCGGTTGCCGCAAACTACTCATCGATCATCGGCGGCTATGCGGACACGATCTTCGCGAACGCGCATTACTCGTCGTTATTCGGCATCAACGCGAACCTGACCCAGGATTCGACGATCATGCTGGATGTGCCGCACGTCTGGTTCGGCACCGAAGCAACGGGTTACGAATTCCCCAGGCAACGGGGTACAAATGGCCAGGTCATGGTTACGAACGCGAGCGGCCAGATGAACTGGGCTACCGTATCTGGAGGTGCCGATAATGACTGGGTTTTTCTTGTCTCTGACGGCGCTGACACTACGCTCCAGATGGGCGGCAGATGGGGTCTTGTCCGTATGGGCAATACCCTCTATGGCAATGCCGACAGCACGCACGTGAACTTCGGCTTGGCAAGCGCGACCGGGGCATCTGGGCAAAATTACAAATACTGCACCGTGGGCGGCGGTGCCTTGAACACGGCTGGCAACACTGCCGCAACCGTGGCTGGCGGTTATGGCAATACCGCGAGCGCCGACTTTACGGCCATAGGCGGTGGATTTTGCAACACGGCCAGCAATTACCGCGCAACCGTGGCCGGTGGCTATTTAAACACTGCCAGCGGCTCATATGCGACCGTGGGCGGTGGATATGCTGACACTGCCAGTGGTAATTTTGCGACCGTGGGTGGCGGTTGGCACAACTACGCCACCAACGAACGAGCGACCGTGGCCGGCGGACACTATAACTTCGCTACCGGCTCGTACTCGACTGTGGCTGGTGGTTACAACAATATGGCTTATGGCTTTGGTACAACCGTGGCTGGTGGAGCTAACAATACTGTCAGTGATAACTATGCGACTGTGGCTGGCGGTTTCTATGATACCGTAAAAACAATTTTTGGTGGGGTTTTATCCGGTTATAGTAATTTGGCTGGCGATGTAACGACGGATACCGGTGCTGTGGTGTGCGGCGGTTGGGATAACTCTGCGATTGGCAAATATTCCTTTGTCGGTGGCGGCATCAACAACACCGCCAGCGGCAACAATGCGACGGTGGGTGGCGGATCTTACAATTACAATGCCGGTGATTACTCGATTATTGCCGGCGGCTATGCGGACACGATCTTCGCGAACGCGCATTACTCGTCGTTATTCGGCATCAACGCGAACCTGACCCAGGATTCCACTTTTATGTTGGACATCCCGCATGTCTGGTTTGGCACCGAAGCAACAGGCTATGAGTTTCCGAGACAACGGGGTGCAAACGGCCAGGTCATGATCACCAACGGGAGCGGTCAGTTAAGTTGGGCCACTGCAGCCGCTTCGGATACGGATTGGATCATCACCGGTTCCAACATGTATTCGGGCGTGTCAGGCAATGTCGGCATAGGAACAGCAACGCCGCTTAATAAACTTGATGTAAATGGCGTTATCTGCGGCGGGACTAATGATACCGTGTACGGGATCTACGGTAGTGTTTTAAGTGGATATGGTAACCTGGCTGGTAATGCGGCGGTAGATACATCCGCAATAATTGCTGGCGGTTGGAACAACTCAGCCACTACTAAGTTTGCATTCGTGGGCGGTGGATATAACAACATCGTTAACGGCAATTATGGGACCGTGGCAGGAGGTCGGTATAATACCAGCTATTTATATGCGACGGTTGCGGGTGGTGATTCCAATACCGCCGGCTCCTCGTGGGCGACCGTGTCCGGCGGTCGATATAACAATGCTAGTAGCAACTATGCGACCGTCGCGGGCGGTGATTCCAATACATCCAGCGGATTTTCGTATGCGACCGTGAGCGGCGGCCATGGAAATAGGGCTTACGGGAATTACGCGATCGTAGGCGGGGGACGCTCGGATACGGTGGAGGCGCATTATGGCGGTGTTTTTTCCGGATATAGTAACGTTGCTGGTAATATGGTAGGCGATACGGCAGCCACTGTCGTAGGCGGCCGGGATAACTCAGCAACTGGAAAATATGCCTTTGTGGGCGGCGGATGTGAAAATACTGCCAGTACAAACTATTCAATCATTGGCGGCGGATATAACAACATCGCCAGCGGAACCTACGCGGTTGTGGCCGGTGGGGGATACAATATCGCCAGCTACGCATTTGCGGTCGTGGCCGGCGGTGATTCCAATGTCGCCATGGGGAATTGGTCCACGGTGGGCGGGGGACACCTGGATTCGGTAGAAGCCCCTTATGGAGGTGCTTTATCAGGATACAAGAACCGGGGTGGCGATTCATGGATTGATACTGCGGCTATAGTAGCGGGTGGTTGGCAAAATGGTGCAATGGCTAAGTATTCTTTTGTCGGCGGCGGTATCGCCGATACGGCCAATGGTGTCTTGTCGACCGTAACCGGCGGTTATCGCAATACAAGTGATAGTATGTGCGCGACCGTGGGCGGGGGTGCTTCTAATACTGCTAGCCATAACTATGCGACCGTGGCCGGCGGTCATCTAAACACAGCTAATGGTCTTAGAACAAGTATCGGCGGTGGTTATTCAAACTATGCCAGCGGAGTTTATTCGACTATCCCAGGCGGTTATAACAACACGGCTTCGGGAAATATGTCTTTCGCAGCCGGAACCAACGCGAATGCTGCGCATAAAGGATGCTTTGTCTGGGCTGATTCGTCATCGGGAAGCTCTTTTTCCTCAACGATCGCAAATCAATTTCGCATCCGGGCCGTCGGCGGCATTGACCTTACCGGAAACGTAGCGATCCGAAACACTGCCGGTACGATCGTCGTTGAACTTGGCGAAGGACTTGACTATGCCGAGGGTTTTGATGTTCATGATAAAGGTAAAATATCCCCGGGTGCAGTCCTGGCGATCGACCCGGAAAATCCCGGTAATTTGAAAATAAGCGACCGGCCTTACGACACAAAAGTTGCCGGGATCACCGCCGGTGCCAAGAAATTAGGTTCTGGGGTGCGTTTAGGTAATGGTCAGTTTGACTGTGATGTGGCACTTGCCGGACGTGTTTACTGCAACGTTGATGCGACTGACGCAGGTGTGAATCCCGGCGATTTGTTAACAACCTCGACAACGCCGGGTTACGCCATGAAAGTCATTGACTACGCGCGCGCCCGGGGCGCGATCCTTGGTAAAGCCATGCAAAAACTTGACCAGGGCAAGAAAGGGCAGATCCTCGTTCTTGTGACGCTCCAGTAAGGGAGGTCGAAATGAAATCGCCTATAAATTCTTACAAGTGCAATTACGTCGGCGCATTTCTGCTGGCCTTGCTTGGCCTGTTCTGCGTCAACGGATTCAGCGCTCCGGTCAATCCCGCTGAAGCCATTGCGATCGCCGATACCTGGTATGCGATGGAATTGAATTCCGGATATCTCAAGATTACCGAGACCGAGAAAACAGACCGGTTCGCCAAAATGGGAAATCGCCAGGTTTTATACATGATTTCCAAGGATGAATTGGCCGATGTCTATCCCGCAAACCAACCGGTGCTCGCGTATATCGTGAAATACGCTCCCAATGGATTTGTCGTCGTTTCCGGCGACGATAGGATTGAGCCAATCATGGTTTTCAGTGCGGAATCCGAGTTCCAGTGGGACCATCCAGAATTGAATTTCCTTCGTTATTACTTAGGAAAGGTTATGCCGGTGTTATGGGCTTATATGCCGACGCAAACGCACAGGAATTGGTCATTATTACGCGCCAAGTCAGTTGAGAACATAGACAAGGTGACCTTTAACAATAAAGGGAGAGCAATCTTTGTGCTGTGGAATACCGCACTGTGGGGTCAGGGGAACTATTATAACGATACTTGTCAGGTGCATAATGGAGGAAATTTTGTCCCAACAGGTTGTACAGCTACCGCGATGGTGATAAAAATGAAATTTCATAACTGGCCGCCAACTGGAAATAGCTCACATGCGTACAGTGATACTGTTGGTGCTATTCAGTACAGCCATTCAGTAAACTATGGGAGTCAGTCTTATAATTGGGCAGCCATGACGGACTCTACTCTGATATCGCCCAATTCAGAAGTGGCACGCATTATGTATCATAGTGGAGTGGCCGTTAATATGAACTATGAGCTCGCAAGCTCTGGCGCGTGGCCTTCAGCGTCATCCATGAATACGTACTTCAGATACAGAGGAACCATTGAACAAACATCGGGTCATGATGGTCCGATCCAGACTAGCATTGTAGGGAAGCTACCGGTTGTTCTAAGTACCAGTGCCCATACTGTTGTAGCCTGTGGTTATCGAGACACCCAGTCTCCATACTATTTTCTCAATTGCGGTTGGAATGGGTCTTCAAATAGTTGGTATAATCTGGATTCGATACCACCCGCTGGTTATGACAGCACGATTGACCGATCCTACCCTTATTGCCAGCCAAATAACTGGATTTATATTGACAGAAACTGGCCTGGAGCCGAAGATGGTAGAATTTATCTTCCGTACAACACACTTTCAGAAGGAGAAGCGGCATCGATCAATGAAGGCGAACTGCTTATCAAGACTGGAACCTATACTGGGGCAGGAAATGTGCCGATTACCTTTGACAACGAAGTTGCGATCAGAGCGTATGCCGGCGATGTTGTTATTGGTGAAAACGTATGGCTGAAGAATTACGAGGCGATTAAACTGCATGGAAATGGGCAGCTTCAAATAACCCCGGCAAAATAACCGGGATCTATAAATTCCGTCACGCTTATGGGAAACGGCTATGGGGTCAAATACCCTCAATAATAACATCGGGATTATAGCTCCACATTCGATCCGTTTGATTAGATGAACAGATAGCATACGGGGCCGGGTATAACCCGGCCCCGATGATTTGCCGGACCAAAGTCTGGACCAGCCTGGTCCAATTTTGGTCCCGTTATTGCATGGAACGTCCGGAATTTCGCGTTTTTCCCATTATCGGCAAGAGACGCTGGAACAACGGTTTACAACGATTTATCGCGATTTCGAGGGAATGTTTTTTTGCGGGCTAATTTAAAAATCCGATGCTCTACCACCTGAACTAACGACCCGTGGCATTATTATACGAAAAACGCCCGTAAAGTCAACCCCGTTAGAAGCCCCAATAAATGACATTTCGGTGATTTAACCAGTTTATCGACTTTTTAGCATGTTAATGATGATCCAAAAGCCTGAATCAATGGTTTCTAACGGGGTCAACCCTTTCTGTTTTGGGTGCGGGAAGGATCTCAATCCCAGAAGAAACTTAAAGAAATTTATATACCGAGCTGTTTTTTAATTAATTCGCAGAGGGAATTTCTTATTTCAACATGCCTTGGGATGGGTGCTTTTCTGCCGTTTGCGGATTTAAATAAATATCATGTTTTTTACCGTGACGATATAATACGCATCCAGCATGGACGAGATATTTAATTAGATCGCGCCGCTTCACACGTTAATGGATAATTCTCTTTTATGCGATTTTGTCGCTAATTTAGGGAGTGTTTCCGATTCCTTCAACATTTTATATGCATCGCGAATATTTTCCTCAAGATCATAAATCGTCTTACCCTGGCTGAATACGCCGGGGACCTCTTTCAACCGGCCGACAAACCATCCTTCATCCCGCCAATATTCAAGAGTAAAATTTCTTTTCATAAATTCTCCTATGTTCTTATATCATCTGAAGTATAGTCCAATATTGGATGCTGTCAAGAATGCCCGATTCCCTTTCACTGCCTGTCCCGTTAGACGATAAGTCTAACCAGGGTTCACTACTACTTCCGTAGTGAAGGGCGTGTCGACCGCATCAGTTATGTAAGGCACAGCGAGGGGATTAGACTACGAAACCAGAAACTAATTGTACGAAAGGATACTATTCACACCCTGTCTGGAATTTGTATACTTTTGGTAGATTATCCTTCTCGCT
>Ga0315274_10008763_pt1 | contig 14656 bp, 12 predicted proteins | sample YL17G02_20_MG_FD_203700 | JGI IMG/M metagenome (GOLD analysis project Ga0315274, IMG submission 203700) | Sediment microbial communities from Yellowstone Lake, YNP, Wyoming, USA - YL17G02_20 | ecosystem: Environmental > Aquatic > Freshwater > Lake > Sediment | place: USA: Wyoming | collected... | reverse complement strand
TCTCCGTGAAGCCGGCTCCCGCTTTACGTTCATGATCTTGCCGGTGAAGTCCGCTTCGAAGCGAGAAAAAAAGCGTTCGACCATGATCTCCAAGCGGAAACAGTCGAATGACCGGACGGTTTCGTCGCAATCCCACACCGTTTATCATTCCTTATGGCCAGGCCTTGCCTTTTTCAGCAATTTATGAATAGATCAGGTTAAAAGGCTGAACGCTAAGAATAAAAATAAGCTAGAATAGTCTAGGATTCGGCAAAACAGAAATTTCTTGGGTTTCCCATGAAATACAGCTAGTATTGGGCCCAGAAAGAGGTTTATAAGGACACATGACTCTGGATCATGAAATCAAGGTTCGAATCCTTGCTTCCCAGCTCCCCTTATCTGTCTGATTTCCCTTATTTTTCTTTGTTTTCTCCTTTCAGTCCCGATACCGTAGTTTCAGCGTTTTTCAATCGATTTTGTCACATAGTTGGCACACGGGGATAAGTCTATTCAACGGCCTTCTGGACTTCAAATCCAGTATGGGGCCTGACGAAGGTCCCGGATGGGTTCGACTCCCATACCCTCCCGCCAAGCGTTTTCCCCTGATTTTTGAGAAACTTTCCTGATTTTCCTGATTTTCGGTTTTAAGCCCGAGTTAGCAAAACTGAGCCATTTTTAGCGATATTGTCCCCGTGGTGTCCCCACGGCGGACGCGGGAAAAGAGGTCTATTTTTGCCTTTAGGTGAGTCGTGAAACCTGGATGAATGGTGACAATAGGAGCCAAATTTGTTTGAAATTATGGTGGTAAATACGATACAATACATCGAATCCTAATGGAGGGGAAAAGAATGTCTGAAGAAGTAGCAGTATTTATTGATATTGAAAATATCAGATATGGTTTACTTAACGAATACGGACAAGAGCCAGATTTTTCTTACCTGATAGATAAAGCAAAGAAATATGGCAGGCCAACCGTGATGAAAGCTTATGCCGATTTTTCAGAGCATCCTCCAGATTTAACTCGGCAACTTCAAATATGTGGAATAGAGGCAATCAATGTTCCGGTAAAAAGAAGAATGGTTAAGGATTCAACGGGAAAAGCCGTCGAAAGAGTTAAAAATGCCGCTGACATGGTTCTAGCATTAGATGCGATTATGAAAGCTATTGAGGCGGATAACCAAAAAAAAAGTAAGACTTTTTTGATTGTTTCTGGAGATAGGGACTATGTGCGGCTAGTTGCTTTATTAAGACAAAGATTTGCCCAAGAAGTAGTAATTTGCGGAATACCTGGAGCCGTATCGGCTGACCTTGAACGGGCGGCAAACATATTAGATAATTTTGAGGTAAAAAAATCGGCTCCGGTTAACTCTCTTGACATAAAAAAGGGAATTGTCAAAATGCTTTTGCGGGGGCCAAGTCCATTGGACTATTGGTCGATGAAAATTATTGATGATTGGTCACAGAATCCTCGTCAGGCAATCCCGGGGACGGCAAAGGAAAAAAGGGATGCGCTAAGTGCTCTAAAAGATGAGAACGTTATAATTTGTAAGGAGATAGATGACCCAAAGCGGGGAAAAAGAATGGCGGCCTCACTTGATGAGGGAGAAGCAAGGAAAAAAGGTTATATTTAATCCTAATAAACAAAAAGCCCATCAACTATGATGGGCTTTGCCTAATGGTTAGGAAAAATCAACCAAAATTCTCAAATAAATATTACGTTTTAATTGACTAAATGTCAAGCACTTTCTTCGTCCCAAAATTGCTTCATTTCTTTTAAGCTCCCTTAGCTGGAATTAGGCGACTTTAGACATTTTTTGGTGACAAATCGGTGACAAAATTTTGGAGAGGTCTGTTTTGATTTGACTTTCTTTTTTTATTGATATAATCAATAAATACTAAATCTTCAGAGAAACAGGCCTACGGGAAGAACAAAAATGCAAAAGAAGATAGGTCCCAAAAGCGGCTGTCTTTTCGGCGAACCACCTCGCACAGGAAAAAGACGTACAAACAGGATAATGGTTCAATTGCCAGATGGTCTACCGCCTCTTGATTTAGAATGGCTAGCGGAGATAGCGAATTCGCCTGCCAAGGATACTGGCTATACCCGTACCTTCTATAGTTATCCAGCGAAGTTTCAGGCTCAATTGCCAAATCAGCTCGTTGCAGCTGCAACTCGGCCCGGGGAGCTTGTCTGTGACCCGTATAGTGGTGGAGGTACTACGGGCCTTGAATGCATGCTGTTGAATAGACGCTTCATTGGTTATGACCTGAATCCCTTCGCCGTGCTCATATCAAGTGTTAAAACTACAAAGATTAAGACAACCAGGATTTACGAAATTCTTCCGGAGACCATTCAGGTTCATGATAGAGCTTCGACAAATATTTTTGATGAAGGGGATATTGAGTGTATCGGCAAGGATATGGCAAACGAGATAAACTGCATTTTTGAAAACATCGTTACATGTAAACTGCCCCGCCCAGAAAAAGATTTTCTCAAACTTGCCCTTATACATACTGTCAAAATAATCGGACGTCGGGATTTTACTAGGAATGTAAACATCGCGCAGAAGACACTTTTTGATGAAGTGCCGATGCATACTGCATTGCCTCTGTTTGAAGGCAAGGTCAATAAAATGCTGACAGAGATTGCCGAAATTCCGAAAACAGCCCCCAGGCCGAAGTTCTTCTGTGCAAGCAATCACCATATGAAATTGGGTGACCAGTGTGTTGACCTTATCGTTACTAGCCCCCCGTACAAGGACCTAGATGTTGAATATGGCTTAATTCAACTGCAACGGCGCGAGTTGAATCGCTCGAAAAGGTCCGAAGCAATCTGGAGGATTCTAGGTGTCAAAGCTGTAGCTAAGGACAGACTATGTGGCGAAAGTGGCGATTCGTATTGGAAAAATCTGGCGGGGTCTCTCATTGAATGTCATCGTGTAATGAAAAAGAAACATCTAGCTTTTTTCTGGATAGGTTTCAAGACGGAATATGACCAAGAGAATTTTTGTTCAATCCTGCAAGACCACCAGTTTCGTGTGGAGCACATGATACCGGTACGCCTTGGAGACGACCGCGTTGCATCATCAAGAAGCACACATCATGGGCGGGATACCGGCATGATGGAAAGGGATTACTTAATTGTGACAAGATGCATCTAGGGGGGATTATGCCATGAAAGAACTTTGGTATGTTTCTTGTAGTCCAAGAAATCCTGCAAAAATACGGAACGAAGTCGCTTTGCTGGCCTTGTTGGAGGGCGAAAAATGGAATGCAAAAAATTCGTCGGGCGAACATGTTATACAGTTGAAATTCGCGAAAATGCTTAGTCAATCTGGGGATTTCGAAGGCAAAGCGGCAGGCAGAGAAATGGATTTTTCCGCACGCGACCGAGTAGCCCCGATGAAAACGTACGGTTTTGTCTATATTGATAAAGATGACAAAATCATAATCACCAAAGCAGGGCGAGAGCTAATCAAAGGTGAGGATGAAGGGCACGTGTTTTTGATGCAAATGCTTAAGTGGCAGTATCCTTCCGTGCAGCATGGGGGGCCTGAATACCAGGACCAACCCAAAACCCTTTTTGAGCCTAAGAAGCTTGGTTTTAATATCCTGCCTTTTATCTTTACTATTCAGGTTGCTAAGAAAGTCGATGGTTTAACAAAGCGCGAGATTGCTCTTTTCCTACTACCACATCGCCAAATGATTAGTATATCTAAAGTGGCCGCGCAAATTAAAAAATACCGTATCGCGAGGGAAAGACAGAAAGGACGAGTTAAAAAAAGAACGTTCGATGAAAGAATACACCGGCGGCTATTTAAGAAGATATATGCTGAATATCTGGCGCGCCATAAAAATTTAGTTGAACGAAACAGGGAACTTATTAAAAAGGTTTCAAATTCTCGGGATGTTGCTGACGCTTGCATCCGATTGTTTAGATACACTGGCATATTTGCTACTCAGAAAGATAGGCTCGTGCTAAACGATACTCGGGCAGAGGAAATCGCAGTCATTCTCAGTCGCAAATGGAAACCTGTGGATTTCTACAAAGATGCGAAACGCTTTAACACATATTTCGGCGACCCAGGCAAACCAGAACTGCCATTTTTTGACCCAACGTTCTTGATTAAGAAAACACTTAGCCTGGTAAAGCAGATTGAAAGGGAGAAAGCCAACCTACCGGTTGAGATAAAGCTGGAGGACGCAAAGCTATCGGTTTTGACAAAACTTTCAAAATCAGAACTGCTTAAGAAAATCAAAGAACTCACCAATTTATACCGAACTTTGTCTGAAAAACAGCTAGTGAATTATCTCAGGTCAGAAAAGGGTCAGCAGGATGTTCTGGAGTTCTATGATGCGATTATACATAATGAAGTGGCGGACCCCGCGAGCTTCTTCGAATGGAATACATGGCGAGCCTTAATAGCTATTGATGAATCGAAAGAAATTATTCCGAATCTGATACTCGACGATAGCCTTCGTCCTATTGATTGTGCTAGAGGCAATTGCCCCGATATGGTAGCCAAGTTCACGGATTATGTGGTCGCTGTAGAGGTAACGCTGACTGGAGGGCGAAGGCAGTATATGACAGAAACCGAACCTGTTACTTTCCATGTTGGCAGGTGCCAGGAGGAAGAAAGAACCAGTGGCAGCCAACGGAAAGTCTATGGCCTTTTTATCGCACCGAGTGTCAATAAACACGCAGCCAACTATTTTCGGCAGTACATAAGTCAGCTTGAAGTCCCCGATTACGGCAATGTTACGGTGATTCCCGTAGACTTGGACACATGGAAGAATATTCTTAACTTTGCAAGTTCCCTTGGCTATCTTCGCGACCATGCACTCGGCGACCTATTAGCTGCTATTGAGCAGTCGGCAAGTACAACTCAGAATGTCGATGGTTGGCTGGCCTCAATACCCGAACTTATTGAAATTTGGAAGGGTCAAATATCTACGGCTTAAAGTTAAAACACAGAAAAAGAGTTTTTGTAAATCTTCTTGGTTATTGCTGAGGCGTTTGGGAAGCCAGAGGCCCGAAGGCATGGCTTCCCGCTAAATGAAATGACGCTTACGCGATTTAACGCCTCAATGAAATAGACGAATCCTGGGAGGGAAATTCTCATCAGATAGAAGAAATATATGAATGAGTTATTTGATTGGGCGGATTTTCTTCAAAGGTTTTCAACAAAAGTCCTTTGGCATTTTAGTGGCTATAACAAATCTCCTGATGAAGCTATTTCTATAATTAAAAAAATCATTGAAGAACAAAATTTACGCATAGGGAATTATCATTCAGAACTTATAATGCCTAGTGGGACTAAGAGATATGGATATCCTTGTGTTTGCATGTGTGATATCCCATTTAAGGATTTGCGAATACACACTATACGATATGGAAGACATGGTTTAGCTTTTAATAAAAAAAAAGCAATAATCAATGGACAATTTAATCCTGTGCTATATATACATAAGGGCCATTTTCTTTTTGATTATGTAGAAAAATATTTAATAAACTATATTGATGAACTTACAAAATTAAACAGCGTATTAAGTAAAAATATTAATGAATATATGTTTATAATAGGAACATATTTAAAGCCGAGTGACCTAACTGCACCAATTACAGTAGGTAACGCTAGAGTAGACCTCGAACAAAATAATAATTTTTACTACGAGAGAGAGTGGCGTTCTGCCTACGGATGGAATTTTGGAAAAGAAGATGTTGAAGCCATCATGGTTCCAAAAAAAGATCTTGATGAAATGAGAGAATTTTTAGAAGATAAAAAGATGAATAATATTCCTGTTATTACTTATGAAATGATAGAGAGTCTATAATTACTTTAAGAGGAATATACTGAGAATCAAATATATTGAGGCGTTGGGCATAGAAGCCAAAAGGGGAAGACCTATAATGGGGAAGAAGCCAGAAAATAAGCTGAATAAGTTTTATTGTCGGAGGTAATTATGAAGAAATATAAATATGTTGAAGTTTCCGAAAAACAGCTTGAAGACTTGATTCGGCAAGCCACGGATTTGATTGAAGAGGGATTAAAATACATTGATCATCAAAGAATGACTGACAGAGGACCCTTGGATATGTTGATGGTAGATAGTGGGAATGCTTTAATTGTTGCCGAGCTTAAAATCATTGAAGATGATACTATGCTTGTTCAAGGGATTGATTACTATGACTATATCTCAAGAAATATTGAAGGCGTGGCTAGAATTTATAAAAACTTCCATATTGACCCAAAGCAAACCGTAAGGCTATTTTTAATTGCACCAAGCTTTTCCATTTCTCTCCTTAATAGATGTAAATGGATAGATATCCCGATTTCTCTGTTCACTTTTAAATGCATAATATTCGAGGATTCTAAGGAAGTAATCCCTGTCTTTTCAGAGGTGACAATTCCATCTGGCCCTGAAGTGGCTGAGGCCTACAACCTAGAAGATAGGCTTAAATATATTACCAACCCTGATGCACGAAAAATGGTGGATGAGTTGATAAAGGAAATTCAAGGTTGGAACCCTAGCAAAATTTTTATTGAAGCTACTAAGTACGATATTTCACTTAAGGTTTCGGGCAGATTATTTTCCTATCTAGGACCTCGTAGAAAGCATTTTATGGTATACACGTATGATAATGAGAAAAAATGGACCGGATTTCCAATCCATCAAAAAGATGATTTGGAAGCTGTTAAAGTTTTGATCAAAGCTAATCTCGAAAGATTAGGATAAGGGAAATTCTGTACAGATGGTTCTAGAGATTAAAGTTACATTTCATCATGAATTAATATTTATTGAACTTTTTAGAAGCATAAATATATTAAGTTTTTAATTGAGGCAAGGGGAAGCCAGAGGCCCGATGACATGGCTTCCCTGGGTTTTAAATAGACCGCATAGCGGAGTACATCGTCTCAATTATATTGACGTTAGAACTAGAGAAAATTCTCAAGGATAATTGATTTAAAAGGGAGAAATAAAAATGAGTCCAGAGCGAATCTGTATATTATGTAACAAACCTTCTGAAGAATCTCAAAGAGTAAGTAATAGTGAGATATATTATCTTAGATGCAAAATTTGTGGGAGATATAGGTCGGGAAGTTTTATTGATGAAACTACCTTTAGAACTATGGCTTCTGATAAAAAGGCGATGATATCTGCCTACACAAGAGAGCTTTATGAACTAAATGCGCCCATGCCAGAGCTTCATACTCTAGATAATGAAAATCAAATCGACGTAATAACTGAGAGGTACGAAAAGAAGACAATTATTGAAAAACTTAATAATTTGATTTTATATGTTGGAAGAAAATCACGATATTTTGGAGAGCCTTTACATGTGCATGGAGAAAATGACTATCCTATTACGTATTCTGTAAGCATAGTTGAGTTTGAAAATATAAGAAATCAAGCGTATGCTGCAAAATATTTTTTGTTGCCGGTAAGTGGAGGAAATGTAACATTAACATGGGAAGGATGGAAAAAATTCGAAGAGATGAAAGAAGCAGGAACAATTTCAAGGAAGTGTTTCGTTGCCATGTCATGCAGTAGTGAATTAGCTAATATATATGAAAATGGCATCAAAATTGCGGTTGAAGAAGCAGGATATATGCCAATCTTTATTGAGCGAGAAGAGCATAACGAAAAAATATGTGATTTAATCATTGCCGAAATTCGTTCTAGTAAATTTCTTATTGCGGACATTACGGGACAAAGGCAGAATGTATATTATGAGGCAGGATTTGCACATGGATTAAATAAAGACATTATATGGACATGTCGTCAGGATGAGATTAATAACGCTCATTTTGATACCAGGCAATATAATCATATAGTGTGGCAATCTGCAAGTGACCTAAAAATAAAATTAGTTAATCGCATCAAGGCTACAATAATATAAGTAAATGGCAAGGATCAGATATAAAGAAGCTCTCGGCATAGAAGTAAAAAAGGGCAAGCCTGCGATAGGGGAAAAGCCAAAGATAAAAGATTTACATAAGCTATATATTAACGAATCTATGTCTATCAGAGAAATTGCTGAGGCATTAAAATGTAGTAAGGATATGGTATACCGCTCCCTCAAGGAATATAATTTTAAAAGGAGACCCGACAATAAAAGATCAAAACTAAGAAAAATTGAGAAATCAGTTTTAAAGGATAAAATTAAAGAAAAAGGAATAACCCAGGCGGCAAGAGAATTCCGAGTGGATATAAGAACTTTTAAGAAGTATATTGGCAGATAAAAGGGAAACTGTAATTGCGTCGCATAATAGACATTATGTAAACTATGGATATAAGACAATTGCTTTGTTTTCAGATACTTGCGGAATATTTGCCAATTGTCAAAAATGCGTCTTTTTATCTTGTTTAGTTTCGGCTATTTACAAGGGCCATTTTTTCGTGAAATCGCATAATGCCCCCTTCTTAGGGCGGACAAAAACTCCCTCGATATTTGCATCCCCAGTCCCGCTTTTTTAGCAGCTATGGCAATATTACTGCCGAAGGTGGCCCGCTGAATGTACAACAGTCAACAGCTCCCCCTGACGGTTACCAGCATTTCTGGCAACCATCCCAGCCCCTTTTTCGGGGCTGCAAAAACTCACCCATACGCCCCCCGGGGCCTCTCCCGGGCCGTCCTGGGCTTATTTCGTGGCCCCCTGAGAATATCCTCCGGGGATCCGGCGTCTTATCCTATTAGAGGCCTTATCCGGGCTTAGCCCGTCCCGCCGTCTACCGGAAGAGCTCGGGCCCCTCCGGGTCCAGGCCTTCCCCGGCCTCTGATTCATCAAAGCCCAGTCCACAAGATAGACAATGATATAGGGGATAGGTCCGCTCTACCCCAGGTCCCCCGCCCTCTACCGGGACGGTCCGGGCCCGGACTATCCCTTCCCTTAGGCGGATATTAGAGCTCCCGCAATAAGGACAGGTCTTTTTATCTTCCATGCTCTAGGCCCAATGTTATTCGATTTCTAATAAGAACGCGATTAGGACGGACGGGACGATTGGGCCGCCGGTGGTGTTACAGCACTCGCACCGATGTCCGAGCTTCCCCTGACTTATTGACAAACCGTTAAGATTGTCTTAATAATCAATTTTATATGGGAGGCTAAAATGAAAAAAGTTGTTCTGTTGGCATTTCTATTTGCGGTCTTGGGGTCGAGCTTTCTACTTGGTCAGGAGGAAACAAAACCGTTCTCCTGGGAACTAAAGAAAGTAAAGAAAAGAACGCCGCAGGGCGATGGTCTTTTCACCTCTAAAACATATGATGAGGTGTGGGCGGCGACAGTGAAGGCACTTATGCAATCGAAATATAGAGTCGTGCATTCTGATAAAGATTCAGGAAGCATTTCGGCTGACGAACTCCAAACTAAATATCCTGTCCCCCTTGAAATTATTATTGAAAAAAGAGAAAACGACATCGGGGTTATTGTGGATGCTATTTCCGACCGCCCACTACTTACTCTTACCTATAATTCCATATGTAAGAGACTTTATCAGAAGATAGCCGTGAACCTATACGGGGAAGAGGTAATACAAAAGAAGAAGGAAAACGTGTCCGCTCCGGTGGTCCAAATAAAGCCCGAAAAGTCGAAATCGATGCCGATCGTCGCCGCCCCCTCCGCGCCTGTGGAACAACCTAAACCAGCTCCCACAATCGTCGAAACCCCATTTGTTCGGGTAAATGCCGTTGCCGCCAATATTCGGCAGTCGCCTTCCCTCCAAAGCGCAATTATTAAGAAAAGCTCTCAGGGGAATGAATATAAGATCATTGGTATCGAGGGTGAATGGTACGAAATCTTTCTGGAGAAGAACCAAAACGGCTATATCAACAAGGCGGTCTGTGATCAAATCATGGTGAAGGAGGCGAAAGAAACGCCACCGCCGGCGGAATCCAAGCCGGCGAAGCCTGCAGCCACCGCCGCTCCCGCCCAGCAAGCCCCGACACCGGCCATACCGGAGATGAAGACGGCTCCCGCTCCGGACCAATCGGGATTTCGAATCACAGCCAAGGGGATTAAAATCGGGCTCAATATTGCTAATGTAACTGGAGATGATGTCGAAATTAATTGGGAAAATAAAACGGGCTTTTGCGCGGGCGGCTTCCTGACATTTAGCCTGAGCGATATATTTGCCATTCAGCCCGAGGCTTTCTTCACCATGAAGGGCTACAAATCGGAGCAAGAACATGATTTTTATACTTCTTCTGTAACCTATCTTGAAATCCCAGTCCTCGCCAAAGTTTTTATTCCGACCGGGGGGAATATAAAGCCCAATATCTTTGCTGGACCCTCCCTAGGCATAAAAATTAGCGGGGCGGATTACAAAAGCACAGATTTCGGGCTTGTCTTTGGAGGCGGAATTGACTTTGCTCTTGGCACTGGAAAATTCTTAGTCGAATGCCGATATTCTATGAGTCTTTCCTCGGTCTCTATCTTCGAAAAAGGCCCCATGACAGAAAGAGAAAGTGAAGATGTGAAGAACAGAGTAATTTCCATCATCGTCGGCTATTCTTTCTAGGGGTAAGGAGGGGGGGCTAAAAATGGGTCCGGCTTATCACAGCTCGCCTGTGGTACGCTGTGGACGGCCCGCTTCTCTATAAGGTTCCCTACAATGCTCGAATTTAGCGTCTAGGCGGCCCTTGGAGCGTGTTTCTCCCGTAGTTAATATAATGCCCCCCTGGGTTATCATGCCCCCATGAGACATTCCAGGGCCCTCTGCCGTCTCTTGTAGTAGAGGCCCGCTTTCCGGGGCTTGTCCCCGTCCCGCCGTCTACCGGAAGAGCTCGGGCTCTCAGGGTCCGGGCCTTCCCCGGCCTCTTCTATTGACATTGTTTGTCAATTTAATTCATTATCTTTTCATATGGAGAGACTAAAAGGGAGGGGAACAAAGATGTTAAAGAAAGTATTTATAGGGGCCAGTATCGTTATCGTTCTATTTTCTTGCAAGAATGAGTCTATTAGCAAGAATGAATCTATTAGGGAGAAAAAGCCGGGGGTGAAAATAATCGCAAATTCGCCCGCTTTATTAGAAGAATTTCTTTTAAAAACTGCCATTAGTCTCAAAAACCATATTAAAGAATATCAAGACAAGGGAGAATTTGAAACTGCTGAAGAATATTATAAAAGGCATACTGATTGGGAAGCAAAGATGGGGATAGGAGATTCTATACAATATAAAGCAACGGGTCTATTTCCAGTTGAGTTCGGTGAATATGATGCAGACAGAGAATTATTCAGTAGAGTTTATCTTAAGGGTAGCCTGCCTGATGATTCAGCGGTTGAAAGTTGGAGAGATCCAGAAGTGGCAATAATGTATGAAAGCCAAATAACAGGAGTTCAGGCAATTATTGTATGGAACGTTAGATGCCCGCGAGAAAAGGCAAGATTGTTGCGAACAAGGAATGATAATATAAGGTGTGATATTGTCTTTACTTTAGATTATACTCTAGGGGTCCCCTCAAAGGGGTATTTGCATCTTAACTGGAATTATTATAAAGATTGGATGATATTTTGGCTTCATTACATCAAGTTTTATTCCCTAGAGACAGGAGATATTCTATTTGAGGCCTCCTCGGGACGCTAAGGGGTGAGGCTCCCAGACCAGGAGGTTATAGGTTTTTTCCCTTTTCCCCGGCCGTCTTTCTCTTCGGCGGCCATACCCGCCAGGTCGTCCGCCGGAGGGACGACTCCTGGCCTTCCCCGGCCTCTATATTGACAAAATGCTTTATCTAGACTATTTTGTTTCAAAGGGAGGAGACTAATGAATCTGAAGAAACTCGTTATCGGCATAGTCATTCTGGGTATTTTAGTTGCTGGCTACGGGGTTATCCAATACCTAGCGGCCGCTCAAAAAGCTCGGACCTATTATATCCCAGGAGACAGCTATGGGAATAGGGAAACTCTTAAAGAAGAACGAGCAGCGACTCTCCCCGCTATCTTTTTGGGTGCGGGAATAATCGCCGTGGGCGTTATTATCAACTTCGCGATCAAAAAAGATAAATCCTGATTCCCAGCCAAAAATAAAATTCCGGTTAGCCACGCCCTAGTTGTTTTCTAAAATTCCGGGCCTTTTTTTATGGTGTCTCTTTTGTCTCGCTCTCGCCTGTTGGTTATGTTGTTTTCAAGAAAAGGGCCCCGGCTCTAATCATCATCGGCCTGTGAAAATTACCCCTTTTTAGGGTGTCGGAAAACTCCCGCCGGCAGACTTTCAGCGAAATGGCTTTTACGCGGCCCCGGGTGCGGCCAAGCGTCAGCCCTTCAGCCGTTCCTGGACGGCGGCGGCGATGTCTTCTTCCGTCCCGAAGCCCGAAAGGTCCAGCCCGGACCCCGTCCTCCCATGTCCGCAAAGAGGGCATACAGGACATAGGCCCCGGCCCGTATTTAACGGTCCTTTTTATGGCGTCGGAAAACTCCCGCTAGACCGGCCCGTCCGCGGCGGTCCCCACCGTCCTCTCCAGGATCTTGTCTTCGGCTTTTTTCTTCTCTTGGTGGGGGCGGCCGGCCCCGGAGGGAGACGGCCAGCCCCCTATAGATCTTATTATGATCTATAGTGTCAGGGGTTCTCCCCTGTAAAATGACCCCGCGAGGGTGAGCGGGAGGTTAATTTTGGGGGTCCGAGGGTGAGCGGGACCTTAATTTCTTTTTGGTGGTCTTCCGGGTCCGCCCCGTTTCTTCTCCCTTCTCGTGCTTAGGACGGCCAGCTCCTCCGCCGTGGGGGAGGATCCAGTCTCCACCCACCGGACAACGAGCGGGGCCACGTCCGCGGGGATAGGTTTACCGAGGATCTTCCCGTCCTCTCCTTGGTCCATTCCCTTGAGCCAGTAGGATACCACGGGAGCGGACACCCCAAACATGGCGGCCAAGTCTTTTTGGCGTAGGCCTGCGTATTCCGCTGATTCCGGCCACCTGTTCCGGGCGAAGGCGGCCACCCGCGGAAGCCCGTTTCTTCCGTTGCTATTTCCGCCCCGAGTTCCTCGACGGTCTCGCCATCCCACGTTTCCCGCTCGGAATCTCCTGGCAGTTAGGGCAGTGATTAAATTTCGTCATGGATCTCTCCACTTGTCGTTTTTTTTCCGAAACCAAAGTCTTTCAGCCATTACAGATGGTGAGTCCATAATGCCGCTTTTTCGATGCGGCTCAAGGGGAGGCTCGGCGACTGCCCGTTTTGCGCTGCTTTAGGCTGTTCCTGAGCCTGCGCGTGCCGCGGCGGCTGCGGGAAAGCCAATACATGTCATGAGATAAATAATACAGTTGTTGCGCAGAAGCGGCGAGCCAGTAATATTGTTCTTGCCGTCTCCGTTTTCACCCCTAAATAAGAGAGGAGTCTTCTTGTTAATAACAAAAAATGCCATATGTCTTAATAATTCTAAATCGAGCGTTTTTTCAGATCTAGAAAATGATGCCAACAGGAATGTCAAAAGATCCGTAGGAATCACCATTGTGACTGACGAATCGAAAACGCGGATTGAAGTAAAACGCTCCGTATCTGAGACCGAAAAATAGATCAGTCGCGAACGCGGCTTCGGTGTCAGAGTACGTATCATACCGTTCGATATCGATCGCGAGCCCGAGGCTGAGACCCCCAAAAATTCGGAATTTTTCGCTAAGCGGGTATCTATACTGTAATTCTAGCATCGGCTGTAACCGGAGATAATTGAAGCTCCATTTGCCCGGGAAGTAATACCCTCCAAAATACGCTCCGATATATAGACGATCAACAATGCGGAAGAGGGCATGAAGATCAAGGCCAAATCCGATAGAATATAACGAGCTCCAATCTCCCACAGGCACGGCAAGCGCGCCTCCCAAACCGAGCAAAAAGTCCTTTTCGGAGCCGACCGCTTCCGAAGAGTCGATTTTTGGAGGCTTGATGGTTTTTTCCTCCGAAACAACGGGAACAACTACAGCCGGAGTGATTGGATTTTTTGCAGTAACTTCAGGCGACATTTCCACTTTCACGAGTTTGTTAAACTGTTCACAAACCGATTTGTTGATATAGCCGGTCGTGGAATCATCAAGGAGAATCTCAAACCAGTCGCCGTCAATCCCAAGGATTTTGTACTCGGAATTGATGGGAGCCTTTTTGACGATGTTCGCTTGAAGGGACGGGTTATTGCGGATATTGCAGAAATTGACTTTGACTCGAATGAATGGCGTGTCGACTACCTTCGCTTTCGCTTTTTCTGTCTTGGGTTGCGGAGTAGGAGAGACCGGGGCGGATACTTCCTCGGTTTTCTTCTTCTTTTGTATTACCTCTTCCCCGTATAGGTTCACGGCTATCTTCTGATAAAGGTTCTTACATATGGTATTATAGGTAAGAGTAAGTAGTGGGCGGTCGGAAATAGCATTCACAATAACCCCGATGTCGTTTTCTCTTTTTTCAACAATAATTTCAAGGGGGACAGGATATTTAGTTTGGAGTTCGTCAGCCGAAATGCTTCCTGAATCTTTATCAGAATGCACGACTCTATATTTCGATTGCATAAGTGCCTTCAATGTCGCCGCCCACACCTCATCAAATGTTTTAGAGGTGAAAAGACCATCGCCACGCGGCGTACTTCTCTTTTCTTTCTTTAGTTCCCAAGAGAACGGTTTTATTTCCTCCTGACCAAGTAGAAAGCTCGACCCCAAGACCGCAAATAGAAATGCCAACAGAACAACTTTTTTCATTTAAC
>Ga0315274_10008761_pt1 | contig 14656 bp, 11 predicted proteins | sample YL17G02_20_MG_FD_203700 | JGI IMG/M metagenome (GOLD analysis project Ga0315274, IMG submission 203700) | Sediment microbial communities from Yellowstone Lake, YNP, Wyoming, USA - YL17G02_20 | ecosystem: Environmental > Aquatic > Freshwater > Lake > Sediment | place: USA: Wyoming | collected... | reverse complement strand
CCTCATTGTCTCGGATGGGGGTGCCCAGACCTTTTCCCTGTGGTATCTGCGCTACGGCCTGGGCAAGCGCCCTGATGTGGCCGTTGTCGACCAGAACCTGCTGGCCTTTGACTGGTATCGGACTGATCTGGCGCGTCGGCTGCCCGAGCTGGCCGCCCTGCGCGACGCGTACGATGCGCAGGAAGCCGCCGTCATGCTGGTGCGCGCAGAGGCGTCGCGGCGGCCAATCCATTTGACCGGTTCTAGCAGTCTTTGGCTCCCTTTAGCAGATTGGAGGCAGGCGGGCCCGTTCCTGACGCTCGCGCGACAATAGGCCTCAATGCGCTATAGGATCGAACAGCAAAGCCCCCCGCGTCGAGAGAGACGCACTCTCTCCACACGAGGGGCTTTTGCTTTCAGTCCGTACTGCCAGGACAGCCTCTTCCCGAGGGGGCTCAGACGGCGCAACCTGGCAGCGGCGGTGCGACACGGCCACCAGATTGCATGTGAGGCGGTTCAGGTGGCAGGCGCCCGCCTCAGGGCAGCCCCACCTGGCTCTTCACCTCGGTGATGGTCTGCTGCGCGATGGCCCGCGCGCGGGTTGCCCCGTCCCCCAGCACGCTCCACACCAGGTCCGGATCGTGGGCCAGCTCGGCCCGTCGCGCCTGGAAGGGGGCCAGGGCCTTCACCAGGTCCTCGGCAAAGCGTTTCTTGTGCTCGACGCATCCGATCTTGGCCTTGCGACAGTCGCTTTCGATCTGTGCCATGGCGCCCGGGTCGTCCGAGAAGATCTTGTGCAGGGCGTGCACGTTGCAGATCTCGGGGTGCCCGGGGTCGGACTTGAACCGGCGTGCCGGGTCGGTGACCATGGTCATCACGCGGCGATGGATTTCCTGCGGGCTCGCCGCCAGCTCGATGTGGTTGTCCAGCGACTTGCTCATTTTGTTCACGCCGTCCAGCCCCATGATGCGCGGCGTCTCCGTGAGCTTGCCCTGGGGCTCCACCAGGGTTTGGCCGAACTGCGCGTTAAAGCGCCGCACCACCTCGCGCGAGAACTCGAGGTGTGGCAACTGGTCTTCTCCCACCGGCACGCTGTCGGCCTTGTAGAGCGCGATGTCCGCGGCCATCAGCACCGGGTAGCCCAGCAGCCCATAGTTGACATTGTCGGGTTGCTGGCGGACCTTCTCTTTGAAAGTGGGCAGACGCGTCAGCCAGCCCATGGGCGTGACCATGGAAAGGATGACGTGCAGTTCCGTCACCTGCGGCACGTGGGACTGCACAAAGATGATGCTGCGCTGGGGGTCCATGCCCGCGGCCAGCCAGTCCAAGACCATCTCGTAGGTGTTGCGCTTGAGCTCCTGGGTATCGCGCAGCGTCGTCAGTGCGTGCAGGTCTACGACACAGTAGACGCAGTCATAATCGTCTTGCAGGGCCACATAGTTCTGGATGGCCCCCAGGTAGTTGCCCAGATGCTGTCTTCCTGTAGGCCGTGCTCCGGAGAAGACTCTCCCTTTCATCAATCCCGCGCTCCTTTCTGTCACGACTGCCGTCAGTTTACTACAAACTGGATGGAAAGGGAAACCCTCTCCGTGCGCACATCAGAGGGGGTTGGGAATCCTCTATTCCACGTCTGGGGGCCGAAATCCGTGCTTCAGTCCGTGATGGATGGAAATAGTGCTTCCCGAGCTACTCGACCTTCCGTACTTCAGCGGCCTGGGGGCCTTTGGGGCTATCTTCGATCGTAAACTCAACTCGCTCCCCTTGCTCCAGGTTGCGGAATCCTTCCGCGACGATGGCCGAGTAATGCACAAAGACGTCCTCGCTGCCTCCGTCGGGCTGGATGACCCCGTACCCCTTGACGCGACTGAACCATTTGACGGTACCTACGGTTCGCTTCGACATCGAATGCGCACCTCCTTCCTTGCAGATACTGAATCCCAGTAGACAACTGGGTGGGCAGAGGCGTGTCAGGTGGTCGAGGTCTCGTGGTCCGCTACAAGCAACAAGCCGCGGAAGCCAGCTTTGCGTTGGCTTCCGCGGCAGTTAGTTCAGGATGAATGCAAGATAGCCCTCAACCACGCTGGCTATCATAGCGATGTTTCGCCGTTTTGTCAACTGACACAAATTGAAACCGAAAATCTTGGACAAAACGAGCCTTTTCAAGTAGAATATCGAACCAGAAAGGGAGAACGGGCCCGCGGCGCATTTGGTCCGCGAGCATGTGATCAGGAGGCAACCTTGTCAGAGTTCACCAACCTGTATGCGCAAGTCGCGGCTTGCCAGAAGTGCGCCCTGGCGCAGGGGCGCGCCAATGCCGTCCCCGGCGAGGGGCCGGAGGATGCGCGCATCCTGTTCATTGGCGAAGCGCCTGGCTTTCACGAGAACCGCCTGGGCCGTCCCTTTGTCGGTGCGGCGGGCCAGTTCCTGGAGGAATTGCTGGCCTCAATCCACATGCGGCGCGAAGACGTCTACATCTGCAATGTGGTCAAGTGCCGCCCGCCCAACAACCGCGAGCCGCTGCCCAACGAGATTGAGGCTTGCCGCCCCTATCTGGATCGTCAGATCGAGCTGCTCAAGCCGCGCCTGATCGTGACTCTGGGCCGCTACTCGATGGTCAGGTTCCTGCCCAAGGCGAGCATCTCAAAAGTGCATGGCGTGCCGTCCAAGGTCGGGGAGGTGACCATCCTGCCGCTCTTTCATCCGGCGGCGGCGCTGCACCAACCCAAGTACCGCGCCGACATCGAGCAGGACATGCTCAAGATCCCACAGATCCTGGCGCAGATGGACGGGATTGCCGAAGCGCAGCAGCAGGAGCAGCAGGTCAAGCAACTGAGTCTGTTCTAGGTCGAATCAACCGGGGCTTCAGCGCCGCCGACTTGTAGCGGTGCTGGTGTTCGGGTGGGCGTGTCTCTGAACGCTTGTTTCGAATGGGAGGAAAGGTTTGGCAAAAGAGAAACTGAGAGTTATCCCACTGGGAGGTCTGGGCCAGATTGGCAAGAACATGTTGGTCGTCGAATATGGCGATCGCATGTTGGTCGTGGACGCTGGTCTGATGTTCCCAGAGAACGACATGCTCGGGATTGACATCGTCATCCCCGACATGAGCTATGTCCTGGAGCGCAAGGACAAGCTCATTGGCATCATCATCACGCACGGGCACGAAGACCACATTGGCGCATTGCCCTACCTGCTGTCCGAGGTGCATGCGCCCGTGTATGCCACACGGCTCACGCAAGGCCTGATCGAAGTCAAGCTCCGCGAGAGCCGCCTCAACGATGTTGATCTGCATCTGATCTCACCCGGCGACGTGTTGTCGCTGGAGCCGTTCAAGCTCGAGTTCTTCCACGTCAGCCACAGCATCCCCGACGGGGTCGGCCTGGCGATCACCACGCCAGCCGGCCTGGTCGTGCACACCGGCGATTTCAAGTTCGACCACAGCCCGGTGGATGGCAAGCCCACGGACTTTGCCAAGATGGCCGAACTAGGCCGTCGCGGCGTCTTGTTGCTGCTGTCGGATAGCACCAACGCGGAGAACCCTGGCTATACCCCGTCCGAAACGCGCATTGCCAAGACCTTTGAGGACATCTTCTCGCGCGCGCAGGGGCGCGTGCTCGTGGCCACGTTTGCCTCCAACATCTCGCGCATCCAACAGGTGATGGAGACGGCCGACCGCTACGGCCGCCGCGTGGCGATCGCGGGCCGCAGCATGAGCAACAACGTGCGCATGGCGATGGAGCTGGGCTACCTGCACGTGCCGGACAAGTGCCTGCTGGGGCTGGACGAAATCAAGGGCCTGTCGAAGGACCAGGTGACCATCGTGTGCACGGGAAGCCAGGGCGAACCGACGTCTGCGTTGGTGCGCATGGCGCGCAACGAGTACTCGCCTGTCAGCCTAGTGCCGGGCGATACCGTGGTCGTGTCGTCGACGCCCATTCCGGGCAATGAGGAGCTGGTGAACCGCACGCTGAACAACCTGTTCCGGCTGGGCGCGGACGTCTACTATGACGAGTTGCTGGATGTGCACGTCTCCGGGCACGCCAGCCAGGAAGAGCTGATGCTGATGCTCAACCTGGTCCAACCGAAGTTTTTCGTGCCCATCCACGGCGAATACCGCCACCTGGTGCTGCACGCCCGTCTGGCCGAGCAGGTGGGCATCCCACGCCAGAACATCTTTGTGATGGAAACCGGCCAGGTGCTGGCGCTGGACTCGGATTCCGCGCAGATCGTTGACCGCGTGTCGGACGAGTATGTGCTGGTGGATGGCCTGGGTGTGGGCGACGTGGGCGAGGTAGTGCTGGAGGATCGCCGGTTGTTGTCACGCAACGGGTTTCTGGTGGCCACCGTGGTGGTGGAGCGTGGCACGGGCCGGGTTCTGTCTGGGCCTGAGATCAGCTCGCGCGGCTTTGTCTACGTACGCGAATCTGAAGAGCTGCTGGAGAGGGCACGCGTCCAGGTCCTGGAGGCGCTCAAGGGTGGAGGCAGCCGCGCCACCCTGAGTACCCAGATCAAGGAGACGTTGAGCCGCTTTGTCTACAACGAGACGAAAAGACGGCCGGTGATCCTGCCGGTCGTGATGGAAGTCTAGAGCATGGCCAAATCAAGGCGCGGCAAGAGACGCCAGGGGCAAGCGAGGTCCATCCCGCTGCACGTCTGGATCGAGATTGCGGGCATCGTGCTGACCGGCGTGGCTGTGGTGACAGTGCTCAGCCTGATGTCCTGGAGCCACGGCATGCTAACCAACAACTGGCTGCGCCTGTTGCGCCAGGCCTTTGGCTGGGGCGCCTATGTCCTGCCTATCGGCTTGGCGGCGGCGGGGCTCTGGCTGTTCCTGTTCGGGTTTGGTCGTGCCGTGAGCGTGTCTTTGGAGACGGTGGCGGGCGCACTTTTCCTTTTCCTGGGGAGCCTGGGCCTGCTGCACTTTGTCTCCACCGAACCCCAAGCCCTGGCCCAGGCTGGTGGTGGAGGGGGCCATCTCGGCTGGTTGATCAGCCGCACCTTGATCGGCGCGTTGGGTGACCTGGGGGCTTTCTTGGTGCTGCTGGCGGTGCTTGCCGTCGGGATGATTGCCTTGTTCAGCATCTCGGTGGTCGACGTGGCGCGACGAAGTGCGGCGCTGTGGCAGCGTGTCGTCCACAGGTACCGCTCCCGCTCAGAAGGCATCGAACCGGCCGCACCGCCCCGCGTAGATGGGGCCGCCCCGCCCCGCGCAGACGGGGCCGCCCCGCCCCGCGCAGACGGGGCCGCGCCTCCGCCGGCAGACGACAGTCTGGCGGCGCGGCTGATGGCCAGGCTTGCTGGTGCGCGCGCCGCACCGCCCCGCGTAGACGGGGAGGGGCAGCGGCGTCCCGGTGCCAAGCCGTGGGTCCCCAGCCAGGGCCCGCTCGTTCCACGCGTAGTAGGGGGCGACATAAGCACAGCAACGCGTGGGCCGGCCAGCGCGACGGGACAGGCGCAGGAATGGCGCCTGCCTGCGTCTGACGAGATTCTGGAACAAGGCGTTGACCAGGAACTAAGCCAGGCCGAGATCCGCGCCCGGGTGCGCATCATCGAGGAGACCCTGGTCAACTTTGGCGTGCCCGCCAAGGTCGTTGAAGTCAATCAAGGGCCCACGGTCACGCAGTTCGGAGTGGAGCCTGGCTTTGTGGAGCGCAAGGATGCTTTAGGGAAGACCAGGAAGGTGAAAGTCAAGGTCAACCGCATCAGCGCCCTATCCAACGACCTGGCGCTGGCGCTGGCGGCCTCTCCGATCCGCATCGAGGCCCCGGTGCCTGGACGCGCGATTGTAGGCATCGAGGTGCCCAACGCCAGTACCTCGCTGGTCAGCCTGCGCAGCGTGCTGGATTCGGATCCGTTTCGCAAGCTTGACTCCAAGCTCCGCATCGCCCTGGGGCAGGACGTGGCTGGCCAGCCAGTGGCGGCAGACCTGGCGCAGATGCCGCACCTGCTGATTGCCGGCGCCACGGGTTCTGGCAAGTCCGTCTGCATCAACGCCATCACGGCTTGCCTATTGTTGAACAACACGCCCGCCGACCTGCGTCTGATCATGGTCGACCCCAAGATGGTCGAGCTGAGCACCTTTAACGGCATCCCCCACCTGCTGGTACCGGTGGTCGTGGAGGTCGAGCGCGTCGTTGCCACGCTCAAGTGGGTGACGAACGAGATGGGCCGGCGCTACCGCGTGTTCTCCAAGCTGGGCGCGCGCAACATCGACGCCTACAACCAGATCATGGCCACGCCCCCTGCGCTACGCTCCGGCGACGCTTCGCAGCAGGGCCAGGAGCGGCTGCCCTGCATTGTAGTGCTCATCGATGAGCTGGCGGACCTGATGATGGTCGCCCCGGACGACGTGGAACGCTCCATCTGCCGCATCGCGCAGTTGGCGCGCGCGACGGGCATTCACCTGGTGATTGCGACGCAGCGCCCGTCAGTCGACGTGGTGACGGGGCTGATCAAGGCCAACTTCCCGGCGCGCATTAGCTTTGCCGTTACATCCCAGGTCGATTCGCGCGTCATTCTGGACACGGGCGGCGCGGAAAAGCTGCTGGGCCGCGGCGACATGCTGTACATGGCTTCGGACTCGAGCAAAATGGTGCGCCTGCAGGGCTGCTACATTTCCGACGCCGAGCTGTCCAGGTTGGTGAACTACTGGCGGGCATTCCCGAGCAGCGCATCTCTCCCGCCAGGCACTGCGCTGGTGCAACAGCCGCTTTGGCAGGAAGTGATCGCCAAGGAAAGGGAGGCGGCGGGCAGGGATGATCTGCTGGACCGGGCGATACAGGTCGTGCGCGAGGACAAGCGGGCTTCCATCTCGTTGTTGCAGCGCAAGCTGCGCATCGGGTATTCGCGAGCGGCGCGCCTGATCGACACCCTGGAAGAAAAGGGCATCGTAGGCCCGGAAGAAGGCCCCGGGGGGGCGCGTGGACGCCATGTCTATGACGAGAGTGAGGGTGGGGAGGAAGGCGCGAGCGACAGCCAGTAGCGCGTTCAGGGGTGCGTCCGCCTAATCTTGTCGACTAGACAAGGCCTAGTCTTGGCGGCTAGACAAGGCGTTGATCGAGAGGAGGTCTGGCATGAGCGGTGATTCCCCTACTGACGAGCATGTGCAGAAGCCATTCTACCACTCCAACACCGACTTGTTTGTGTGGCACCAGTTTCAGGGAGATTCAACGAACGATTGCGCCGCGTACAGCATCGCTATCGTGGGCAACGCTGTCCTCAACCAGTTGCACTTCAACGGAGACACGGTCGCGCGGGAGATGGAGCAGGTCGCCTGGGTGAAGCGGCCGGTGCCTCACCTGACTCTGCGCAAGTTCCGTAACTGGGCCACTCTGCCCTGGGGCGTCTCCGGCTACCTGCAGAGCCAGGGCATTCCGGCGAAGCTACACTGGCAGGGAGGCCTGGAGGATCTGCTGCGCAACATCCGGGAGGACCGTTTCACGATCGTGATCATCGGCGAACCCCTGCTCTTCGATGGGCTCCGCTACAAGGGCTGGGCCCACGCCAAGGTGCTGTATGGCTGCGAAGCGTCCCCGGAGCCCAGCGCAGGGGACTATGAGCCCGCGGCGGACCCCGAGACTCCCGTCGCGCCCAGGCCCAAACCCGGCTTCTATTTTGTTGACCCCGGCTTCAGGAAGGACGCGGCGGGGCTGCCGCGTCTGCCCCAAGGGGTGTTCTGGCAGGACGAAACCGAGTTCAAGCGACAATGGGACGGTATGCTGGGCGTCTACATTGAGGCCGGGCCTCGCGTCGGCGTGTGATGACTCATCCGACGACTTCTCCCGCGAGGCACGCGGGCACGAGTGCACTAGGCATGGAACTGCTGCGCGACGGTGCGCGGGCGCTGGGCCTATGCCTGACGGCGGAGCACGTGCAGGCGTTTCAGACCTACTACCGAGATCTGAGCGCCTGGAACGACAAGTTCAACCTGACCACCGTGATCGGCTACGAGGACGTGCAGATCAAGCATTTCCTCGACTCTCTCACCTGCCTCTTGGCTCTGCCTGTGCCAGGCGTGGGGCGCAACCAGCCCCTGCCCGACATCGTCCCCCTGGCCAGCAAAGAAGCGCCCCTGCTGTGCATCGACGTGGGCACGGGCGCGGGGTTCCCAGGCCTGCCCGTCAAGATCCTGCGCCCGGCGCTGCACATGACGTTACTGGAAGCCTCGCACAAGAAAGTCACCTTCCTCGAGCACGTGGTGCCTGCGCTGGGCCTGCAAGGCGTGGATTTGCTCTGTGCGCGTGCGGAAGAGGCCGGGCAGGCCACGCAGCATCGTGAGCGCTACGATCTGGTGCTGGCGCGCGCAGTGGCGGAGTTGAGCGAGCTGCTGGAGTATTGCCTGCCGCTGTGCCGTAAAGGGGGCTGCGTCGTGGCGCAGAAAGGGGCCGATATCGAGGCCGAGCTGGAAGACGCGCAGACAGCCATGGAGCTGCTGGGGGGCAGCCTGCGCGAGGTCAAGACCCTGCAGTTGCCCGGCCTCAGGGAGGCGCGCTCGTTAGTGCTGATTGACAAGACCGGCCTTACACCGGCCAAGTACCCGCGCCGCTCTGGCATGCCCAAGAAACGACCTCTGTCCGCGTCTAGGGCTGGCCTGCCCCTGGCCGGGACGAAGGAGTGATGCTCTCCAACCTGCCTGCCCGCACCTGCCACAGGCTGGCTCGATCCAGGAAAGCCTGATCGTAGTTGAGCAGGTCGTTGGTCGTGATGATCACCTGTTGAGCCTGGTCAATGGCCTGGGTCAGGCAGCCGCGTCGTGATGGGTCCAATTCCGAGACGACATCGTCCAGCAAGAGAATGGGCTTGTCCCGTTTCTCCTGCGTGATCAGTTTCACCTCGGCCAGCTTCACGGACAGCGCGATGGTGCGCTGCTGGCCCCGCGAGCCGAACGTGGTCATGTCCACGCCGTCTACCAGGAAGTGCAAATCGTCGCGATGCGGCCCAACCACAGAGACTCCTTGCTCGAGCTCCCTGCCGCGCACCTCGCGCAATTGGTCGGCGAATCGGGCCGCCACCGCCTGCAACTGGGCCTGCAGGTCCGGTGAAGCCGCAGTGCCTGGCATGTCTGTGGAGCTGGCCAACGGCAGCGCAATCCGGGATGGCATTCCCGGGCGGCCACCCAGATGCACGCTGGCGCAGTATTCCAGCCGCAGGTGTTCCTTGTCCCCCGTCAATTGCGGGTGGATGCGTTGCACCAGATGATCCAGTTCCTCGATCACCTGCTGGCGTCGCACCACGATAAAGGCCCCGTGCTCCACCAGACGCTGGTCCCAAAAGAGCAGCTCGTCGGAGCCATTGCTGCGGCCGCGCAACGACTTGAGCAGGTAGTTGCGCTGAGTCAGGACGCGCTCATAGTGCTGCAGTTCGTGGCCATACCGGGCATCGATCTGGCACAGCGTGTCGTCCAGGTAGCGGCGGCGTCCGTGCGGAGATCCGGACACCAGCTCGATATCCTCGGGAAGAAAGAGCACCGCATTCAACTGACCGATGGCGTCCACCGCGCGTTTGGCCGCGCCATTGATCCGGATGTGTTTGCGCAGCGCACCCGGCTCCTCGTCCACGGACTTGCCGTTGCTTTGCACCAACGTGAGCTCGATCTGCTGCCCGTGCAGGGCCTCGCCCTTGAGCACCTTGGCCACCAGCCGCGCAAAGGGCAGGTCGTCCTCCAGCGCGAGCCAGTTGACCAGTTCGCGGTCGGTGCTGGTGCGTGGCGAACGGACCCGGGAGAGGTAGTAAATCGCCTCCAGTAGATTGGTCTTGCCCTGGGCGTTGTCGCCCTGCAACACGACAATGCCTGGCGGCAGGTCCAGCTCCAGGCGCGAGAAGTTCCGAAAGTTGGTCAGGCTCAGGTGTAGGATGCGCATGTGTCTCCCAGCTCATCGATCAACCCTATTATACTGGCAATTGGCCTGACTGCGGTATAATACGCGGGCCGTGCAGAATCGCGGTAACGTCTCTCATGGGCATCGTGAACAGCGAGGACCTGGAATGTCGCCCCCGGTTTCCTTCGGTCTGCGCCAGCGCTATCAGGATATCGTGCGACTGCGCAAGATCGCCGAGATTCACTATTCTGGTGCAAGGAGAAGAGATGAAGATCCTGGTTACGGGAGGCGCGGGCTTTATCGGCTCGCACGTGGCGAATGCCTTTGCGGAGCAGGGCCACGACGTCGTGATCGTGGACGACCTGACCACCGGCAAGCGCGAGAACGTGCATCCCAAGGCGCGTCTGTACGTGGTGGACATCCGTGATGACAAGCTGGAAGAGGTTTTCGCCGCCGAGAAACCGGATGTTGTGGACCATCACGCGGCCAGGGCCAACGTGCGCGAGTCCATGCTCAAGCCGGTGCTCTATGCCGACGTGAACGTCTCGGGCTCACTGCACCTGCTGGATCTAAGCCGCAAGTACGGGGTCAAGAAGTTCATCAACGTCTCCACCGGCGGCGCGGTCTACGGCGAGCCCGAGTACCTGCCAGCCGACGAGAAGCATCCCGCCAATCCCCTCGACCCCTATGGTGCCAGCAAGGCGGCCTTTGAGCACTACCTGGCGCTGTATCAGACCAACTACGGCCTCGCCTTTACCACTCTGCGCTACGCCAACGTCTACGGCCCACGCCAGGACCCTTATGGCGAGGCGGGTGTGGTGGCCATCTTTACTGTCAAGATGCTGCATGGCGACCAGCCGGTCATCAACGGCAATGGACAGCAGGAGCGCGATTTCGTCTACGTAGGGGACATCGCTCAGGCCAACTTTCTGGCCCTGACCAGGGGGGATGGCCAGGTCTACAACATCGGCACGGGCATCGGCACCTCGATCAACCACATCTTTGCTGCGCTCAAGACCGTCACTGGTTATGCCGGTCAGGACGTGCACGGCCCGGCCAAGGCCGGCGAAGTGTTCAAGATCTACCTCAAGGCGGAGAAGGCCAGGCAGGAGCTCGGCTGGCAGCCCACAGTCGAGCTGCCCGAGGGCCTGCGCCGTACGGTGGACTTTTTTCGCGCAGCAGGCTGAGCCCGTGGGATCAAGGCCGGCACGCAGGTCAGTGCATCCAGGAGGTGACGTGATGCGCGTGGGCTTTAACGCCTTCTTCCTTGGCCGGGAGGGCGCCGGCAGCGGGCAGTACACACAGCATCTGGTGCGCGCCATGGCGCAGGTGGACCCGGACTGCGCCTACGTGCTGTACACCCGCGACGCAGAACCCGCTGCCAACGCACATGCAGGCAACCCCCCCTCCGAAACGCTCCGGGGACGCTTCGCAGACGCGGGCGTGCACGCGTTGCGCACGCCGTTCACCCGGCGCTGGGACAACCTGGACAAGCTCTGGTTTGAGCAGGTCGCCTTTCCGTGTGCCTGCCGACAGGCAGCGGTCGACGTGTGCCACGTGCCCTACTTTGCTTCCCCGTTTTGCTCGACGCGGCCCACGGTCGTCACGGTGCACGACCTGATCCCCCTGCTCTTGCCTGCCTATCGCGGCTCTGTGGCCGTGCGCGCCTACACCCATCTGGTCTGTGCAGCCGCCCGTCGGGCCGACCGCATCATCACCGACTCGCTCGCCTCGCGCGACGACATCGTGCGGCATCTGCGCGTGCCGCCCGAGCGCGTGCACGTCGCATACCTGGCAGCGGACCCGGCCTGCCGCCGCGTTGTGGATGCCGAGGCGCTGCAGGCCGTCCGCAGCAAGTACGGTTTGCCGGACACGTACCTGCTGTACTTGGGAGGCTTTGACCAGCGCAAGAACCTGCAGTCCCTGCTGCGCGCGTATCAGCGCGCCCGGAGGACCTTGGGCGAGGAAGCTCCCCCGCTCGTCGTGGCGGGTCGCCTGCCTGCGGCAGACACCCCGCTGTTTCCAGACCCACGTCGCATGGCCAGGGAAGTGGGAGTGGAACGCCACGTTCGCTTTCCGGGTTGGATCGCCGAGGCAGACAAGCCGGCCCTCTACAGCATGGCCCTGGCCTTTGTGTTCCTATCACTCTATGAGGGTTTCGGGTTGATGCCATTGGAGGCGATGTCGTGCGGCACGCCTGTGCTGGCCGCCAATAGCTCGTCCCTGCCCGAAATCGTTGGCCCCGGGGGATTGCTGGTAGGTCCCCAGGATGTGGATGGCGCCGCGGCGGGCATGGTGGGGTTGCTGCGCGATACGGCCCTTCGGCAGCGGCTCGGTCAGCAGGGCCTGCGGCAGGCGGCCAGGTTTGACTGGAAGCGGACTGCCGAGCAGACTCGGCAGGTGTACGAGCTGGCGATGAGCCAGCCTCGGGTCGCAGCAGGCACCTGAGACTGGGCGACCGCCCTGGCAGTGCACTGCGAGGCGCTCCCTGGAGTAACCTTCCCCCAAGGCCTTTCGGCGGGCGCTAGTAGTCCTGGCATCCCTACCTTTCGGGAAGGTTCTGCTACAACCTGCGCCATCCCTGTGCCACGGGCATTTCGACGAATTGCGCTTTTGTGCTATTATCCTTCCGATTGCGTTCGAGCATCCTGACCAGCTACGCCACTGGAGAACCTATGAGATCAGGAATGCGTTTCCATGAATCTAGGTCTCTACCGCGCCTCGTCTTGTCGACCTCGTCTTGTCGACGAGACAAGGCGAGACAAGGCACGCTTGCTCATCTGGTGATTGCTGCCGTGCCTTTCCTGGCCATCGTGCTGGCGGGATGCGACGTGCTGCGCCTCCCAGGGATGACTTCCGTGCCGACTGCCTCGGCAGTGCTGCCCATGCACACTCCGACGCTGGCGCCTGCGCTCCTGACGCCCATTCCAACCTATACTCAGTCGCCGACCGCCCTTCCCTCGGCGGCCACGCCCACGCCTACCTTTGGACTGCCGCCGCCACCACCCACTTGCTCGTCCACTCCGCAGTGGGGCCTGGGAGAGGTATGGAAAAACGAAAGCGTGCGGACACGCCTGGGCTGTACGGTGGACGAGCAGATGGGCGTCCAGGGCGAAGAGGTCTACCTGGAACGTGGGCACATGCTTTGGCGGCCTGACGCTGGTCTGATTTACGTTCTGTTCGAGGCCGACAAGCCCGGCGGTTGGGGCGCTTTCACGGACACCTTTGTGCCGACAGATGCGGACAGCGACCCACAGATCGTGGCCCCTACTCCGCAGGCTGGCGGACAGGTCTACACCCAGCCGACGGGTCGCTTCGGCAAGCTGTGGCGTGGAAGCCCCTTGCTGCGGGAGAGGCTCGGTTGGGCCATGAGCCCGTCCACACAGCGCAACGCCTCGCCCGTCCTGCGCTTCACCGGGGCAGTGCAGGATTTCGATGGCGGAACCCTGTTCTGGAACGGCACAACCTGCTTTGTGTTGCGCACAGATGACATGTCCTGGATCATGTACTAGCAGCGTAGGAATATGCTTGTTCGCCTCCTGACAGGCGCTCGATTCCCTGAATGAGGAGAGGTTGCCATCCTTCGCAAGTTCGTGCGATTGGACCTGTTGTCTGGGCTGGTCCTGGGCCTGTATGCGGGCAGGATGCTCCTGGAGGTGCTGCCCAACATTCCCTCCGCTTCAATGACTGCTTTGGCGGTCCTGCTTCCGATCCTGCTGGCGCTTCCATTGGTTGTGTACCTGCACAGGTGCGGTCTGGACGTGACCCCGCTGCTGGCCCTCTCCGTGTACGTGTTGTGGCCCTGGTTGAGCCCGGTCCTGGCCGTGGGTTGTGCCGCGGCCGTGGCCGTGGCGCTCGTGCGCGCCAACGTGTGGCAGGCGTCGCCCCGGCTCCACGACAGCCTGCTCGGGTTGGTTGCCCTGGCCCTCTACGTGCACTCGCTGGCGCCCACGATCCTGCCCGCGGACAGCGGCGAGTTCCAGTTCGTCTCGTACGTGCTGGGCATTGCACACCCGCCGGGCTACCCCCTCTACACCCTGCTGGCCAAGCTGGCCACCTGCATTCCTCTGGGCGACGTCGCGTACCGTGTGAACCTGTTCTCTGCTCTCACCAGCACCCTGGCCCTGGTGGTGCTGGGCAGGGCTGTGCGCAGGGCCACCGGCTCCAGCCTCGCAGGCTGGGTCGCGGCCGCGGGCCTCGGCCTTTCCGTCACGTTTTGGGCGCAGGCCACCACGGCGAACATCCGCAGCCTGACGGCGCTGTTCACGGCCGTGCAGGTGGGCACCCTGCTGGCTTATGCCCAAAGCAAAGACCGCAGGTACCTGCTGGGCTTTGCAATCGCCTTTGGGTTGGGCATCACCCACCACGGCTCGACCGCGCTGCTGGCGCTGCCCTATGCTGCGTTCGTTTTTCTGTCCGATCCCGCACTGCTGCGCAACCCAGGCGCGCTGGCGAAGCCTTTTCTGGCTTTTGTGCTGTCCTTCCTGGCGTGGCTCTATCTGCCGCTGCGCAGCGCCATGGGTGCGCCTTTTGATCCGCAGCCTATCCGCAGCCTGTCTGGCTTTCTAGATCACGTCCTGGCGACTGGCTTTCGGGGCGACATGTTCTACTTTTTGCAGGCGGGCGTGCTCTTGCCTCGCTTGCGCGTCTTGTTCAACATCCTGACGTTCGAATTCGGGCCGATCCTGCTAGCGCTGGCTGCCTGGGGCGCAGCGCACATGGCAGCACGGCAGCGCAGATTACTGGTGCTATGTGGCGGGGTGTGGGCCGTGAATGCGCTGACGGCGATTGCCTACCGTGCGCCACAGACCGTGGAGTACATGATGCCCGCGCACGTCGCACTGGCCTTCCTGTGCGCCTAC
>Ga0315274_10008759_pt1 | contig 14658 bp, 14 predicted proteins | sample YL17G02_20_MG_FD_203700 | JGI IMG/M metagenome (GOLD analysis project Ga0315274, IMG submission 203700) | Sediment microbial communities from Yellowstone Lake, YNP, Wyoming, USA - YL17G02_20 | ecosystem: Environmental > Aquatic > Freshwater > Lake > Sediment | place: USA: Wyoming | collected... | reverse complement strand
GGTCACTATTCCCGCCCCAGCTCCGTCTGGCCTGACACCCCGCCCCATGCCCCTGTCCATAACATACGAGGACAGCGACATCCTGGTGGTGGACAAGCCTGCCGGCTTGCTTGTTCACCCCTCCCCAGGCCACGCTGATGACACGCTGGTCAACGCTGTGCTGGCCCGCTGCCCTGACCTGCCGGGCATAGGTGGTTCGCTCAGGCCGGGGGTGGTGCACCGGTTAGACAAGGACACTTCCGGGCTGATAGTGATAGCCAAAAACGATGCTGCTTTGTCTCATCTCCAGAGGCAACTCAAGCAAAGGACTGTGCTAAAACGCTACTTGGTTCTGGTGCGGGGACATCTTTCCCCCGAGGAGGGTGCTATTGAAGCACCCATTGGCCGCCACCCTCACCACAGGCAGCGCATGGCGGTGGTGTCCGGAGGAAGGGAAGCACGCACCCGCTACCGGGTGCTCCAGCGCCTGGGCGATTACGATCTTCTGGAGGTTGCCCCCGAGACAGGGCGTACCCACCAGATAAGGGTTCATCTGTCAGCCATCGGATATCCGGTTGCCGGTGACGCCATCTATGGAGTCAAAGTGCCTTTCCTGGGCCGACAATTCCTTCATGCTTGCTGCCTGGGATTCCGCCTGCCCTCCAGCGGAGAGTATGTGGAGTTCCGCTCAGAGCTACCCCCCGACCTCTCCCAGGCACTCAGCCGCCTCTCAGCAGATAGACGCTCAATTTGACAAATGATAGAATAATAGCCATATTGCGACCTGTCCCAAGTTGTTTTTGCGGGTGAAAAGTTGAATATCTTTATTCGTCTTTTCTCCATGATGTGTACTGATACCTCACCTCCTGCCCCCTCTCCTGCAGGAGAGGGGGCAGGAGGGAATCTGGGGGATAACCCCCGGACCTCCACCAGAGAGGCCGAGCCTCTCTGGACTCTCCACTGTTTTCAATGGGGGATTCCACAAGGGGCTTTGCCCCTTTGGCGGGGGCATGGGGGTGTCCCCCAGCTCCTTCCCAATTCCCCCAAGAGTGGGGGACTGAGGGGGCTGAAAGAATCATTTTCATAAGAATCCACGGTCAGAGGTTTAGTTGAGGAGGCCTGAGATGGAGCAAGTCAATCTCAATTTCAACATCAGCTTTCGTCAAGCCTTTGTCATAGGGATAGCCCTGGGCCTGGGCATAGCAGTGTCCATGCTGGTGCTGGGAAGCATCCTATTGGCCATCCTGCTTTCATAATTGGCTCAACTGGAGGCTAAAGAATGAATAGACCTATTCGAGTGCGCTATGCACCCAGCCCCACTGGACTGCCTCATGTGGGCAACATCAGGACAGCCCTATTCAACTGGCTGTTCGCTCGGCATCACAAAGGCAGCTTTATTGTGCGCATCGAGGATACTGATGTAACGCGTCTGGTTACAGGGGCGCTGGAGGCTATCCTGGATAGTCTGCGATGGCTGGGTCTCGATTGGGACGAGGGGCCTGAGGTAGGTGGCTCTTACGGCCCCTACACACAGTCTCAACGCCTGGAGCTTTACCAGGCAGCAGCTAAACGCCTGGTAGAAGCAGGACACGCTTATTATTGTTATTGCTCTCATCAGGAATTGGAGGAGATGCGCGCTGAACAGGCACGCCGCAAACAGCCACCCGGCTACAACCGGCGCTGCCGCCAGTTGACCACTGATGAACGCTCATCTCGTGAGGCCAGAGGCATTATTCCGGTAGTGCGCTTCAAGGTGCCCTCAGAAGGCCAAACCAGTTTCTCAGACTTGATCAAAGGCAATGTCTCCTTTGAGAATAGCAAGCTAGACGATTTTGTGCTTCTAAAATCCGATGGCTATCCTACCTATCACCTGGCCAGTGCTGTGGATGACCACGCCATGGAAATCTCCCACGTGTTGCGTGCTGATGAGTGGCTATCCAGCACACCTCGCCATTTACTACTATATAACGCCTTGGGCTATGAGCCTCCGTTGTTTGCCCATCTGCCCATGATCCTGGGACCGGACCGCTCCAAGCTGAGCAAGCGGCATGGTGCCACTGCAGTCACCGAATTCCGCAACCAGGGCTATCTCTCAGAAGCCATGGTCAACTACCTGGCTCTGCTGGGCTGGTCACTGGATGATAAAACCGAGATCATCAGCCGTGAAGAGCTGGTGTCCCACTTCTCCCTGGAGCGGGTAAGCGCAACTGCAGCCATCTTCGACCACCAAAAGCTGGCCTGGATGAACGGTGTCTACCTGAGACAGCTACCCATTGAAGAGTTCGCCCGCCAGATGTTGCCTTTCCTGGAGAGAGACCTTCCTGAAGAGGTTAGGCGGCCTTTGGATTGGGATTATGTCAAACAGATAGCCCCGCTGATCCAGGAACGAGCGCGCACCCTGACTGAGACGGCCGAGCTAGCGGACTTTTTCTTTGTGGCAGAGCTACCCTACGAGACTAAGCTGCTGCTCCAGAGGCTAAGCGATAAGTCCATTGCCATCAGGGCACTGGCTACCACCAGGGATAAACTAGCCAGCCTGGCTAGTTTTGACGCCACTTCCTTGGAAAACCTGCTGCGTTCCCTGTCTGCTGAGCTAGGGCTAAAGACTGGTGAATTTTTTGGGCTGCTCAGAGTGGCAGTCACTAGCCGCACCGCAACACCGCCCCTATTCCAGACCATGGTTGTGCTAGGTAAGGAGCGGTGCCTCAAGCGCATAGAGATAGCACAGCTCAAGCTACAGGCGTCCTAGTGTCTGTCCGCCACCACAGCTTGAGGGCTTTTCCCATCTGTAGTAGGTGCGCTGAAGGGACAACCAAGGCTTGAGAGATTCCAAAAAGGAGAGCAGACCTATGCCAGAACTGCTGAACACTAAGGTTGAGGAACACATCGCCATTGTCAAACTGAACAACCCGCCACTTAACTTACTCGCGCTTCAACTAGTGAATGAGATGACCGCTGAGTTTAGCAGGCTTAGCGATGATGAACTGGTAAGGGTAATCATATTGACAGGGGCAGGCGAGCGTGCTTTCTGCGCCGGCGGAGACCTACGATTCGCAGCTACTGCAACTCCTGAGAGCCTGGAGATAGCTGTCAAAGCATGCCGGGCCATGTTCAATACAATTCATGACTGTGCCATACCGGTCATTGCAGCTATCAACGGCTATGCGCTTGGAGCAGGCTTGGCTCTGGCGGCGAGCTGCGACATTCTGATGGCATCAAAGCAAGCCGTTTTTGGGCTTCCGGAGGTCAACACTGGGACATGGCCTATGTTCAAATACCTGGCACGTTTGGTGCCCGAACTCAAGATGAGGAGGATGGTCTATTCCGGTCAGAGGCTTACTGCACAGGAGATGCAACTTTTTGGGTCTATCGAGTGCGTCGTAAATCAAGAGGAACTCATGCCGACGGCGATGCAATTAGCTAGAGAGATCGCTGAGAAGAGCAGCTTCATAGTGCGCCTATATAAAAAAGCATTCAACAGTACAGAGTACTTGGGAGTGCAGGAAAGCCTGTCGGTGGAGCTAGAATATATCCACCAGCTTTTGGAGCTACACGACGCCCAAAAGATAAGACAATCTTTCCTGGACAAAGGGGCATAAACATAAGCCCTTCGATCAAGCAGAAAACCAGGGGACTTATTTCTGGGGCGACTTCGCCCCAAGAGATATCAGCGCGCCTCGCTCGCTTTGTGCGTGACAGCATTCCCTACTATCTCGACGAGTGGAACGTAGGGGCCGAGGAGGTGTTGCAAAAGGGGTGGGGGATGTGCGCAGGCAAAGCGCTCCTGGCAGCGGAGTTGCACCGGGCGGCCGGAATAGCGGCCAGGTTCAAAGTGGTGAAGATAATGGGGGAGGAGGCGCTTTTCAACTTTGCTCAACGCTGGCTGGAGGAACAGCGCCTGTCTGCTGAAGATAAGCAATCCCTGCTGAACTCATTCCGCTCGCTGCCACCCGAGCGTGACCACATTTTAGTGCAGGTCCTTGTGGATAACCAATGGCTGGACCTCGATCTGGCACGGGACGAAGAGCTTGACCAGGGGATGCGGCTGATCGGCGTCTGGAAGGAAAGGCGGGTGCTCTCCCAGGAAGGGCCTTATGATTCGCTGGATGGCTGGCTTGAGGGGCGGCTGAAGCGGCGCAGTGTCATCCAGAACAGGCCATTATTCTTTAAGATTGTCAACCAGCAGATAGAAAAGATAAGGCAGGTGGGCAGGGTGGCCGGGAAAGCAGGGCTAGTCGGTTGGACAGATGCCCAGGTCAGAGAAAACCTGAGAGACTGGGAGATGATTCCGGCTCCCACCGGCTTGCCAGAGGTGCCACAGATAGAGGAGCTTGCCAAGCAGGCCAGGGCAAGTCTGTCAAAAATTGAGAGGCCAGAATCCAGGGCATCGTTTGAGAGTCAGTTGCTCAACTGGCTCTATGCCTTGGTACGTCATAACATAAAGCGGGGCAGAGTCTGGGAACTTTCCGACGTACTTACCCAGCGCCGGGCGGATTGTCTGGGCTATGCTCGCCTGCTGACCTTCCTGACCAGGGAATTTGGGCTTGACTACGGGGTAGTGGAAGTAGTGCAGGATATCAGCCGCAGATATGTGCCCCACTACGTTTGTCTGGTCAATCTGGCTGACGGTGGGAAAAGATTGCTTGACCCCTGGTACGGCTCTGCGGATATGCGGCACCGTATCCTGGCCGCCTGGCTGCCTGGACAACCACTGCCCCGCCAGTTCACCATGAAGGCGCTGCAGCAACCTGAGTGGATTGGGGGTCTGGCTCCGGAGCAGGTGGCCGGGCTGTCTTTTTACATACTGGGCAACTCGTACCTCGCCCGAGGTGAGGCAGCCCAGGCAGTGGAGTGCTATGACATCTCCTTGTGGCTTTATGCGGACAACCCCAGGACTCTATTCAATCGCGCCATCGGCCTGGAGACGCTAGGCAAGGTAGAACAAGCTCAGGAAAATTACCGGCACGCCTTCTCTATCCCATCCTCCCTGATACGGCTTATGGCCACTGTAGAGCATATTGAGCCGCTCATTGAGCTGGACGAAAAAGGTGTAGATGAGCTCAGTCAGCAAGTATATCTCCTGCGCCACGGCTTTGTCACCGGGCGGCAGGAGTGCTGGTCGGAGGTGGCCAGAAGATGCGGCCTCACCCCAGCCGAAGCGCGCAGAAGCCACGATTCAACATTGGCAAGACTCGGTGAGCAAGAGCAGGCCGAGCTATAGAATATTTTGGCCAGGTATTGTATCATAAGGCAAAATGCGGTGACTAGTTTAAGAACGGGGCGTAGCGCAGTCCGGTAGCGCGCTTGGTTCGGGACCAAGAGGCCGGCAGTTCAAACCTGCCCGCCCCGACTTCGCATGGTAAGCTGTGAAAGCGCCTAAACAGGTTGTGGTTTTTCGAGGCCTTCACAGCCGTATTATTGTTTACTGCGACCGGCTTAACGAAAGTCCACCTTGTTCAATTGAGTCACGAGCTAGCGCTTTGGTGACTGGGGTATTGCGCTTGCCGGGTGTTTCACAATACTAGGCGAAATCAATGGAGATTGCCTTCAGAGACGACTGTGGTGGGGAATGGGAAATAGAAACCAACAGAAGAAGGTGAAGAATGACCGCGTTTGAAGGTGGTGCCGCCACAGTGGCAGAGACCGAGATAAAAGGGGTGATAAGATATGCCTTCGATCACGTTCGGATATACAGAGTCAGGGTGGAAAGTTTGCCTGGTCATCTTACTAATGTGTATTTGATCTTGGATGGCGAGGCGAGTTTGGTAGATGTGGGCTTTGATGCTGAAAAATCAAGAGCTGACCTGAAGAAAGGCTTTGACATCATAAACAGCGATTTCAAAGAAAATATCAGACTTGAAGACATCGCCAATGTAATCATTACCCATGGTCATGGAGACCACTTTGGCATGCTGGCATATGAAAGGCTAAAAGGCAAAAGAGTATATATTCATCCATTGGATAGCAGTGCGATAAGGGATTACCCTAGCGAATATTATAAGTGGAAACAGATCACAGAAGAAACAGTCAGGGAGGCTGGCTGTCACATTAATCCTAATGTCGGAGAGATATGGACACCAGAGAAATTTCCTATCCAGGCAAGAGACTATAATCTGATAGAGGTAAGCGACGGGGAAAAGATTGTAAACGGCTATGAAGTGTGTCACACTCCAGGACATAGTCCAGGCCATATCTGCCTGAAAGCTGGCCCAGTGCTCTTTCTAGGGGACCACATCCTGTCCTTCACTACACCACATCAGTCTCCCAAAAGTGCCTGGCAAGGAGGTGGGCTGGAAACTTATCTTGCCTCACTCAAGAAGGTATCTGACTTGGGGGTAGAACTGGGATTGCCTGGGCATGAGAACAATATCTATACCGTGAAGCATAGAGCACAGGAAATAGAGGCATTTCACCACCAACGCCTAGAAGAGATTGTTGAGCTGTGTGCAGATGAAAAGAGCCTTTATCAACTTACCAGCGAATACTACCGGCGACATCCTGAGTTCATCCAGTCTTTGTCTATTGACGAACTGGTAGATGAAGAGAAGATTACCGCTTTACAAGAGATAAAGGCCCATGTGGAGTATTTGCTAGAACACGACAGAATGACGGTGAGCAGCGTAGACAATGGCGTAATAAAATATTGCTCCATGTGAAGGTATTGCTTGGCAGCATTTCTCGGTTTCATCGCCTGGTAGTCTCGCAGCATTCACAGCGCCGTGCGTGCACCAATTCCTGCTGCTAGTCAAAGCTATAATGAGCCAGACATCTACATGAGTTCGGATTTTCCCCCGGCTCGGGGACCCAATCTGATCTTACCAAGCTGGCAAACTTGTAAGTGGACTGGCTATTTCTCAGTGCTTACAGGCACAGCCTTTGGTTCACCCTGGCGCAGTTTGTAAATAAGCAGGGGCACAGCTATCACCAACACTGCTAGTGCTATGATCTGCGCCTCGCGCAGGCCGCCATAGGTAGCATTCTCCCGGAGGTAGCTGAACAGGAAACGCCCCGCTGAATAAGTGGCCAGATAGAGCAGAAACAGGGAGCCTTCAGTCTTCAGTCTGCGGCGCAGTGCAAGCAACATGCCGAAGACAGCCAGGTCGAACAGAAGCTCATAGACTACAGCAGGATGGGTGGACACGCCCAGGGGAGCATAGCTATTGTGGTTAGTATAGACAAAGCCCCAGGGCAAAGTGGTTGGGGTGCCGTAGCAGCAGCCGTTGATGGCGCAGCCAATACGGCCCACAGCCTGTCCAAGTATTATTCCCGGTGCTGCCACATCTGCCAGTTGGCCAAAAGGCTGGCCCTTAATGCGAGTGTATATCCAGACTCCCAGCATAGCACCCAATATTCCACCGTAGATAGTAAGACCAGAAAAGCCAAAAATCTCGCCTGGGTTGTTAGTGTAGTAGTCCAGTCTGTCCACTACCTCGACCAGACGGGAGGTGACCAGACCAAAAGGAATGGCCCATAAAGCGCTGGTGTAAACGATGTCCCCGGGGATGCCTGCTTTCTTGGCGCTGAAATATGTCCAGACCACCACCGTGAGTATGGCCAGGGACACCATTACGCCGTACCAACGCACCTCGACGGAGCCGATGGTGGCCAGAATAGGGTTCATGCCAATGTGGATGCTCATATGCCTCCAAAGTATATACACTTGAGTTTAGTTTGTCTCAGGCGGACTGTCAAGCCACAAAAGTCACACTTAGCCTCGGGTAAGCCTGTAATCCCACATGCTGGCTTGCCGCCAGCACCACGAAGCATGGACGGCTCAAAATGGTTCGCGCTTCGACCGTTTGCCCTTCGACAGGCTCAGGGCGAACGGAACAAACCCGTATTTTCATAACAATAGCAATATGGAGTTTTGGGAGATCACCTTGAGCCAGCCCGTGCACACAACATGGCGCCCCCGCCCTCCTGGCCCAACCAGTATGAGATACGATGAGGCTCCGCTGGGGTGGATGACCTCGCATCTAGACGCTAATATAGCACGTTGTGGCCCGTGCCGTGATTGCACATTTGCAACTCGGTCACCCAAAGCTACAAAGCATTGCGCTGACTTATGTAACCAGGCAATAGTTCAAATGTTACGGCAGCTCAGCACTACAGAGCGTAAATCTCTGTGCCGAATGTTCTGACCCAGTTCTTCTGCAGGGCCTTGATTGCCTCGTCAGTATTGTTAACGCCCATAATCACTATGGGCTGCCCGCTTTCTCCCCTTCCCAGATAGGGGTACAGATAGAGGACGTTGATATTGGCAGCCTTCAGAGGCTTGAGTATAGCCTGAAGTCCACCAGGATGGTCAGGCACCTCCACCGCTATTACATCAGTTTCTCTCACTAAATAACCACGGCTTCTCAAGACATTGGCGGCCTTTTCCGGGGAATCTACCACGAATCTCACGGTACTAGTGTCGGAGGTATCAGCTACCGAAAGTCCCCTTATATTTATCCCTTCATCCCCCAGACATTCGCTCACGCGTAGAAACATCCCCGGCACATTTTCCAGACTAACAGAAATCTGTTTTACGCACATAGGCTACTCCCTTGTTCGGATTAGAACAGGTCATATCCTGCCATTAAGGCCTTTTCGTTAATAGCAATCAATTTCTCTTTGCCCTTTAGAGTGTTCTTTAACTCTTCGATTATAGCGGAAATGGAAACAATATTGCTTTTCTTTATAAATGCCCCCAGCATCACCATATTGGCTGATTTCGGACTTTCCAACTTTTCAGCAATATCACCTGCCGGAACCCTGATAACCTCTATATCGCCCCTTGATATTTCAACTTCTATGAGGGTGGAATTGATGAGGAGTACTCCTCCCGATTCAACCTGATTTTGAAACCTGAACACAGAGGGTTGATTCATGGCTACAAGAAACTCTGGAGCAGAAGCGACCGGAGAGGCAATCTCTTCATCGGATATAGCTACGGTGCAATTGGCAGTACCGCCACGAACCTCTACTCCATAGGCAGGCAAATAGGTTACGTTCTTCCCCTCCATCATTGCTGCCTGAGCCAGATTGAGGCCCATGGAGAGAACACCCTGGCCTCCGAAACCTGCAAAGACTGTCTTAATCAGCATCTTTTTTCCCGGTCATATCCTTTATTACACCCAAGGGGAACTCCCTCATCAGTTCCTTGTCTATCCACTGCCATGACTCTAAGGGACTCATCTTCCAATTAACGGGGCAGGCAGAGAGTATCTCCACCAGAGAAAAACCAAGATCATCAATTTGCGTTTGGAATGCCTTGCGGATGGCCTTTTTCGTCTTCCGAATGTTGGTCGGGGAATTGACTGCGGTCCGCTCAATATATACTGCACCTTTGGTTAGTGCTAGCATCTCGCTAATCTTGAGGGGACATCCCTCGAGCTTTACATCGCGCCCATAAGGAGTGGTGGTGGTCTTCTGATCTAATAGGGTAGTGGGAGCCATCTGTCCCCCGGTCATTCCGTAGACAGCGTTGTTGACAAAAATGGTGGTTATTCGTTCTCCTCTATTGGCAGCATGTATAATCTCGGCAGTGCCGATCGCAGCCAGATCACCATCCCCTTGATAAGTGAATACTATCGCCTCAGGGTACGCCCGTTTTAGTCCGGTGGCCACCGCCGCCCCTCTGCCATGGGCACATTCTGCCATATCTACATCAAAATAGTAGTAGGCGAAAACAGCACAGCCGGCAGGAGGAATACCAATGGCTTTATCCTGAAGATTCATCTCATCGATTACCTCAGTCATAAGCCGATGGATAATGGAATGTCCACATCCCGGACAGTAGTGGAAAGGAACCCTTTTTAGTAACCTCGGCCTGGAGAATATCTTTTTCATCTTCTTACTTCAGGCCTTTCTGATAGCAAAGGCGGGAGATTACTCGAAACACCTCGCTCGGGGTGGGAATTACACCTCCAGGCCTGCCGTAGAAGGACACTTCCCCCTTGCCCTCCAGTGCCAGTTGTACATCCTCTATCATCTGTCCCATACTCATTTCGAAAACAAGAAAATGTTTTGTCTGTTTTGCCAGCTCTTGAACCTTTTCTGACGGGAATGGCCATAAAGTGATTGGCCGCAACATCCCCACCTTCAGGCCGTTTGCCTGTGCATTCTTGATTGCCCCCTTGGCAATACGGGCTGCGATCCCAAAAGCAACAACTATCAGCTTGGCATCGTCAACCATAAATGTATCGTAAGTGGTTTCCTCTTTCTTGATCAGTTGGTATCTTCTAAACAAACTCCAGTTAATCTCTTCCAGATCATTCGGCTGCGAAGAAAGTGTTTTGACATATCTGCTTGGTCGTCCTTTAGCTCCTCTTAATGCAAAGCTTCTAATTGGTAACTCCTGGGGAGCTTCGTGTTTGAATTCCACCGGCTCCTTCATTTGTCCCAGCATGCCATCCCCAAGAATAATCACTGGAATCTGATACTTGTCAGCGAGGTCAAAGGCGCGGTGGGTTAGATCTGCCAACTCCTGTACAGATGACGGCCCCAAAACTATGGTCCGATAATCCCCGTGTCCCCCACCTCTGGTAGACTGAAAATAATCTGACTGGGCGGCAGATATGCTTCCCAGTCCCGGACCGCCTCTGGACATATTGACAATGACTGCCGGAAGTCCACAGGCTGCCAAATAGGAGATTCCTTCCTGCATGAGGCTAATTCCAGGGCTTGAGGAGGAGGTCATGGCTCTGACCCCAGCCAAGCTAGCTCCATGTACCATACTTATGGCCGAAAGCTCACTCTCTGCCTGAATAAAAGAACATCCTTTCTTCCTGCTCAAATGGATAGCCATATACTCAGTCAGTTCATTCTGGGGGGTAATGGGGTAACCGAAATAGCACTGGCAGCCAGCCCTGACGGCTGCTTCACCTATTGCGCTGTTCCCATCCATGAGAACCTTAGCCACGGTAAACCTCTATTGCGACCTCCGGACAAACTACTGCACAGATGGCACATCCTGTGCATTCACCATTGTCATTGAATGAAGCCGGCTGGTAGCCACTGGCATTAAACTTATCGGACGGTGCAATTAAGTTCTTAGGGCAGAACGAGATGCAAATTTCACATCCCTTGCAAAACTCCCGGTCTATTTCAATGCGTCCCTTTGTACTCATCTTAAAGCCTTTGTTGCAGTAATCAATGTAAGTCTTTATTTTAAGTCTTTAGTGCGACAGAGTCAACCATCATTGAGAGTGAGGTGGCGTTTAGAGGCGCTCTTGACCTGTGGTAACATGCCTGGCGCGCTAATAACTGAACTGCATTACACAGGTTTCAGAGCCTTTGCAGAGCTGGCATTGTAGTTCGAAGCGTATGTTGGCACCAAACTCGGAAGCCCAGACTGAATATTCGGTATTGCAGATGACAGTCCCCACTCGTCCGGAAAAGTCTTTTCTGCCTGACTTGACCATTAGATCATGCCAGGGGCATCTTTCGATGATTAATTTGAAACCACTGCCGCACGTACTTCTCTCAGCGTCAAACCTGAAACCATCCAAAGTCAGCTTGGTCACCAGGCACTCGAATAGCGCTTCTAAGCTATCATCCTTGGCCCCCATGGATTTAAGCATACGGGCCTGTATTTTGGGTACAATCTTCCAGACTTCGTTATCAATCTCGAGAGCCGTATCAAACCCATACTTCTCTTCAACCTTCATAAACCACAGCCCATCAACAGTGGTGTAGCTGCGGTGATAAAACTCTGCAACTTGCTTATCGTTCAACTGAATCATTGTTCACCTGCCTTCTAATTCCAACTCAATGCTATTATATTTGTGCCAAATAATCAACTTCTGATTTCTGGTGGCGCGCAGCAGGGACAGTCTTTTGGACTGGAAGATGTCGCAGGAATGTTCTAAAATGAGAGCTACATTATGATACAGCAAGCTGAGAGGTCAAACACTGCTTTTGCGGCACAGGTAATGCTGGCATTCTCGTTTGCCATTGCTTTCCTATTACATCTACTGCTGTTCGCTACCGCACCGATGGCCACATTGGTCATGGAGGATATGGGACTATCCCACACGCAGTTCGGCATTGTCTTTGCAGCCGCCATGATAAGTCTGGTCGTATTCAGGATACCTTGGGGGCTAATAGGTGACAGAATTGGCTACCTGCGTGCCCTCAGGATAGCATTGCTTATATCTGCAATTTCTGCTGTGCTGAGGGCCTTCTCATCTAGCTACCCGACCATGTTGCTTAGCCAGTTCTTCCTCGGGCTGGGTCTAGCTGCTGTGTTACCCTGTTTGTCTCTAATAGTGACGGAGTGGTCGCCAAGGAGACCTGGCCTCTCGACAGGTATCTATGTTTCTGGTTTCGCTGTTGGTAATGCTACTGCCCTTGGGCTTACGCCTGTCCTGCTTGAGAGAATGTACTGGCAGCATGTTCTGCTACTGTATGGTGGGCTCGCTGCAACTCTCTGTGGGCTCTGGTGGTTTTTTGCCAAAAGTGCTGTGCAGGGCTCTTCACAAAGACAGACTATGAACTTCGGCGCAGTTCTAAAGGACAGGTATATCTGGGTGTTATTCCTCTTTGTGATGGCGGCGATGGGAAGTTATGACACCCTGGCTACGTGGATGCCGAACGTTCTGGAGACGAAGGAGCTAAATGCGGCTATTGCATCTTTACTCCCTCTAGGGTTCTTTCTGGCAGGGCCGGTGATTGGTTTCGCATCGGACAGGTTCCGCGATAGAAGGACACTGATAGGCATGCTGGGACTGACCGCAGGTATATCTATCGTGGGAATAAACTACGCTCCTTTACCTCTCCTGCTCCTATGTCTTTTCTTAGCAGGATTCACCACTACGGGCGTGTTGACCATCAGCCTTGCAGTACCGGCGGGGCACGAGCGATTAGCTGCCTCTGTGGGGGGTGTTGTTGGTCTCATCTCCTCACTTGGCAATATCGGGCCGCTGGCGATGCCTGTTCTCTTTGGCTTTCTGATCGATGTCACTGGCACGTTCCACGCTTCGGTGTTTTGTGTGGCAGCCCTGGCTGGTGTCGTCTTCATTCTGGGTTCAAGGGTAAAAGAATAAACCACGCAAGATAGACCAATTATAGCTTCAGCAAGTTTTGCAGGTGTTCCTCCCCCTGACGAACCGGGCCTACCACAGCCAGACTAAGCTTGTCGCCGATGATCAACCGCTGAGCCATCTGTTTCAGATCACTGGGGCTGATGGCATCAATCTTGGCCAGCACCTCGTCCACGGTCAGAATGCGTTCCAGGAGTAACTCCTGGCCACCCAACCAGCCAGCAACGCTGCGGGTGTCCTCCATGCGCAGCAGCAGCCGTCCCTTGCTGAACTCTTTGGCCTTGACTATTTCCTCCTCAGGGATGTCTTGACGCAGACGGGCAAACTCACCAATAATAGCACCCAGAGCCATCTCAAGACGGCCTGGTTCCACACCGGCATAGATGGTCAGTGAGCCAGCATCCGAGAAGTGGTTGATAGAACTGTATACCTCGTACGCCAGACCCAACCTTTCCCTCACCTCCAGAAAAAGGCGGCTGGTCATACCCTCGCCCAGGATTACATTGAGCAGGTCCAGTGTGAAGCGATCAGGGTGATTGGCGGGTAAACCTCGCAGGGCCAGGCATAGGTGGGTCTGCTCTATATCCCTGGCCTCTACCCGTAGCCTGGGACTGTTCTGTTTGTTATCGGAGGAAGACCAGAGGTACTTCTGGCGACCCGACCAGTCGCCTAGAGCCTTAACTACCTGGGTCAGCACCTCCTGATGCTCTACGTCACCGGCCACAGTAACCACAGTGTTCCCGGGCACATAGTATTTTGCCCAGTGATCTAACAGTCGCTGGCGCTCCATAGTGGTTACTGTCTCCCTGGTGCCGGCCACATCTCGGCCCAGGGGCTGGTCAGGCCAGAGCACCTCGTCTATGAGCAAATCAACAAGCTGGCTGGGCATATCCCGGCTCGAGGCGATCTCCTCCATGATTATCCCCCGCTCCTTCTTCACATCCCGGTCGTCAAAAAGGGAGCAGCGTAGCATATCCACCAGCACATCCAGGGCCAGGGAGAAATAAGGGCGAGCCACCTTGCACCAGTAAACAGTCGCCTCCTTATCGGTGCCTCCGTTAAGCATCCCTCCCACCCCCTCGATGACCAGGCACACCTCCCGGGAACTGGGGCGGCGCTGGGTGCCCTTAAAACACAGGTGCTCCACAAAATGGGATATGCCCGCCTCCGAGGCTTGCTCATAGCGAGAGCCAACGCCCAGGAAGAAGCCCAAGCACACCGAACGGCTTGTGGGCACCTGGCTGGTGACCAGACGCAAACCATTATCCAGAGTGGTCTTTTGATACATAGGTCACCTTATTCTAGAGTCTGGGCAGCGCGCTGTCAAAGAACAAGTATTGGGTAGTATATCACATGTAGAGATAATGGAGCGGCTATATCCGCTAGGCGAAGCAACGGCATCACAACAGCTTCGCAAACTCATCCACGCAGGGATGGGACAGGCAGGCTATCTTCCTCTACTGCTTTAATGTATCGAAACTGTTTGACTTGTTCTATTGTTTGTAGCTTTTCGTCGTTCATGATCAGTCGCATGTCCCAATCATAAACGAGTTGCCTTAATCCTGCAGGCTCATCCTACGTTAGAAATCAGTCTCCTCTCCAGACTCATCTTGCATTGGAAGAGACTCCCCCTTGACAAGGTTATTAACTT
>Ga0315274_10008758_pt1 | contig 14659 bp, 10 predicted proteins | sample YL17G02_20_MG_FD_203700 | JGI IMG/M metagenome (GOLD analysis project Ga0315274, IMG submission 203700) | Sediment microbial communities from Yellowstone Lake, YNP, Wyoming, USA - YL17G02_20 | ecosystem: Environmental > Aquatic > Freshwater > Lake > Sediment | place: USA: Wyoming | collected... | reverse complement strand
CGCGTCATGGGAAGCCTGCAGGGGTATTGATCGGTTTCGCGTCAGAAGATGATTGGTTTGATTATCGCTTAGAAAATGATCCACGTTTCCTTGAGCGCATCACTGCAGCAAGAAAGAATTTGCGTGAAGGGAAGGGAGTACAATTAGAAGACCTTCCTGAATAAACCTCAATTTGTTAAAGAAAAAAGGGCGAGGCAACGCCTCGCCAGCTTATAAAAAGCCAACCCGAGGACGGGCCAAACGTTTTATAGACCGAAGGCCGTCAGGCCGGAAGCCGCTCCTGCGGTAAATTCTTTTGCAATTCAAAATCCGCATTGTCCGAACCCCGAATCCCTAATCCCGAGTCCCTGTTTTTCTCATTCCGCACTCCACAATCCGAAATCCGCAATTGATATATCCCTAATCTTGATTCCCAATTTCTTCCCCACCAATCCCGAATCCCCAATCCCTAATCCCTGTCTTTTCCTATTTACTTTTCCCAAAGAATGCACTATGTAAGGGGATAAATCTTTTGAGATAAGTGGTAAAGGTAAAGAGAAAAGGACTATCAAATATCAAGACCAGGTGTTCTTGCTTTTTGTACTTGAGGATGGGTATGATATTCGTACTGTCCAGAAACTTCTTGGCCATAAAGATGTCAAGACCAATATGATCTACACTCATGTACTCAATCGGGGAGGGAGGGGTGTTCGCAGCCCGCTGGATTCCTTATGAGTTCGTGGTTTATATGGATCAATATAAAACACCCTTCTAAAAGTATGGGGCATACGTATTCCATTGAAAATACAAGGCTTATGCAAGATATTTCAGAATATTGAGAAGAATCTTATATTGCATAAATAGCTTTGTTTGGGTTTTTATACAGAACAATATAATCAATAGCTAAGCGGTCACAAGAAGGGACATCTAAAAAATGACGCTATCCGAAGTGAATCAGCTCGTTGAACGTATTCGCCGTGCCTTTCAACGAACTTCGGAGAGAGGTGGTACTGAAACAGGGTGGGAAGTCGATATCCCCGACTTCGGTGTTCAAAAGTACCTCATCACTGGTGTCAAGGACTTCCAACAGGCAAAGGATGACGTTGCCACTCTTTCTGTTTGGGTTTGGAGTCTCAAAGACCATCTCAAAGAGTATATCAAATCCAAAGGAGGAGATCCGAATATTGTAGAGCGACACGTCAATTCAGACGCCAATCTTCAGGTCTGTGCAGACATTGCTAATTCCAGCAAGCATTGGAAACTAAAGAATAGTCGTTCTACTCTTTACGCTAAACTGGGAGAGGTTCGATATTCGATTCCTCAAAGTGCCATTGAACGAATTACCTTCTTTGCTCAAGAGGTCAAGATAGACGTTGCACGATCTCAAAAAGTTGAGGTCTCTATTCCGATTCTCGATCAGCAAGATCATGAAATCGGAGATGCCCTCGTGTATCTGACTGACGGTATGAGATCATGGGAACAATTCATGGCACGTAATGGTGTGGCCGCCTAACCAGCGGCTCAAGCTGACGGATTGAGCGTTGGGGAACACTAATGCCCACACACATGAATGAGTTTGTCATAGCCAACGCTCGGGGCAGTGCAAAACGAGACAGTCTACTCCGCAGCTTAGCCGCGGTCCGTTGGACTGTAAAAAGATATCAAATGGAGAAACAGCATGCCGATTAACAAAAACTGCAGATTCTATCGTGTGAAAGTAAACAAAAGAAAAGTCAATACAGGGTCTCTCAGCAGGCTACCTCCTATAATTTCCCATCTTTGTACTCTCCCAAAAGGGAGGTTGTCGGTCAATAGCAACATCTGTGATACTACAGCTTGTTATTGTTTAAATAATACTGAAAAAAAGAAGCCTATCGTATAACAGAATCGCCATATTTTTTATCCAAGATGGCATATATCTGTTTAGCAAGACCGTCGGGCACTTCTATGTCATCACAAATAATGAGTTTTTCATCTGATTTATATTTGCCCCAACTAGAGAGAGTTTTATGTTTACTGTTGGAAGTGAAGGAGCCTCAATGTCAACAGATATTGCAGAAACTATATTGGCATATTTACTCCATTTACAATAACAACATTTTTGTCGTACCCTTTAGGAGAATATCGCACCCCTATAGTATCTAATTTTTTGTTTCCATGTTTCTTACTCCATATCTAAAGTTAATGAGGTATTATTTGGGTATTATTTGGAGTCAGGCTTGCGATATTGGAATAATCTTGGGGCTGGTTCATATCTCTCTTTCCACTGCAAGGAATTTGCAACAGCGGGCAAAAAGTGATAGAAGTCTGGCATCGACAATGGATGAGTTGTTGGAGACAATCGGATAAATTGCGATATTGCAAGCCTTACCCCGGAATCCTTCAATGCTGCTATTCAATCGCTGACGTTCACGAACTTCTGGATGCGATAATTCTTTTTTTCTACGACGTAGACGGAGCCTGATGCGTCTACGGCAACACCATGAGGACCATAAAACTCGCCATCCCCGGAACCTTTAGAGCCCCACTTAGTAACAAAGGTGCCGGTCGAGGTAAACTTCTGGATGCGTTGGTTGCCAGAGTCCGCTACAAAGACGTGACCGTTCGAATCCACAGCAACACCAGCTGTTTGAAAAAACTGACCGTTACCCGAGCCGTTTGAGCCCCACTTGGCCACAAAGATACCATTTGAGTAAAACTTTTGGATGCGAGGGTAATTGTAGTCTGCTGCATAGACGTAACCAGTCGAATCCACAGCAACACCAAATGGCTGGTAAAACTGTCCATCCCCGAAGCCATAAGAGCCCCACTTAGTGACAAAGGTGCCAGTCGAGGTAAACTTCTGGATGCGAGGATTATTTTGTTCTGCAACGTAGACGAAACCGTCTGTGCTTACGGCAATACCTACTGGCAGCATAAACTGTCCATCCCCGGAACCGTTAGAGCCCCACTTAGTGACAAAGGTGCCAGTCGAGGTAAACTTCTGGATGCGGTCGTTATACATGTCTGCCACGTAGACGAAGCCTGATGTGTCCACGGCAATACCATATGGTTGAAAGAATTCTCCATCACCGGTACCTGGCTCTCCATTCCCATTATTCTTACCCCATTTCGTAATAAAAGTACCATCTGCAGTAAACTTCTGGATGCGGTGGCTATACGAGTCTGCCACATAGACGAAGCCGTCTTTACCTACAACAACACCATGTGGACGGTCAAATTGGCCATCCCCTAAGCCATAAGAGCCCCACTTGGTTATGAATACATACGTTTCTGCTGCCAATGCATATTCCCCATAGCAGTTAATCACATCACTCCAGTTTGTCAGACCGCTCACATATTCCTGATACTTTGAGATTACATCAGTCCAGGTGGAACATGAAGTATCGCAAATATCACCGATTCCATCACCATCGGTATCAACTTGTTCAGGATTGTAGTAACTTGGGCAGTTGTCGCAGGCATCCCCAAACCCGTCATTGTCACTGTCCAATTGGGTTGTGTTTGGAACGGTAGGGCAATTGTCGCAGGCATTTCCAAATCCATCGGTATCTCCATCAGCCTGGTTTGCATTAGCAACGGAGGGACAATTATCACAGACATTGCCCACACCATCGCCATCAGAGTCAGCCTGGTCAGGATTGTACTCGGTAGGGCAATTGTCGGATTCATCGGGTATTCCGTCACCGTCCTGGTCTGGACTATCAGGCAATAGGTCCCATGATGTAGACACATCGCATCGACCATCACCATTATCTCCCACCGCGACCCCGGTCCCGTCACCCTTGAGCCCAACGGTATGTAAACCACCTGCGGCCACCTGCACGATATTCGTCCAGCTGCCCACATTGCATTGACCATAATCATTCCGTCCCACCGCGACCCCGGTCCCGTCACCCTTGAGCCCAACGGTATGATAACCACCTGCGGCTACCTGCTCGATACCACTCCAGCTCCATACATTGCATTGACCATCATAATTCCATCCTACCGCCACCAGGGTCCCGTCCGCCTTGAGCCCAACGGTATGATAATAACCTGCGGCCACCTGCACGATACCGGTCCAGCTCCATACATTGCATTGACCATAATCACTCCTTCCCACCGCGACCATGGTCCCATCTGCCTTGAGACCAACGGTATGATAATAACCTGCGGCCACCTGCACGATACCGGTCCAGCTGCTCACATCGCATTGACTATTATAATTATATCCCACCGCGACCACGGTCCTGTTAGCCTTGAGACCAACGGTATGATAACCACCTGCGGCCACCTGCACGATACCGGTCCAGCTGCTCACATCGCATTGACCATAAGAATTATATCCCACTGCCACCACGGTCCCGTCCGCCTTGAGCCCAACGGTATGTGCACCACCTGCAGCCACCTGCTCGATACCACTCCAGCTCCATACATTGCATTGACCATCATAACTACTTCCCACCGCGACCACGGTCCCATCAGCCTTGAGGCCAACGGTATGTGCACCACCTGCAGCCACCTGCACGATACCGGTCCAGCTGCTCACATTGCATTGACCATAATAATTCATTCCCATCGCGACCACAGTCCCATCAGCCTTGAGCCCAACGGTATGAAAAGAACCTGCGGCCACCTGCTCGATACCACTCCAGCTCCATACATTGCATTGACCAAACTCATTTCTTCCCACTGCCACCACGGTCCCGTCCGCCTTGAGCCCAACGGTATGAAAATCACCTGCGGCCACCTGCACGATACCACTCCAGCTCCATACATTGCATTGACCATCATAACTACTTCCCACCGCGACCACGGTCCCATCAGCCTTGAGGCCAATGGTATGTGCACCACCTGCAGCCACCTGCACGATACCGGTCCAGCTGCCCACATCGCATTGACCAAACTCATTATCTCCCACGGCCACAACAGTTCTATCAGCCTTGAGCCCAACGGTATGCATAACACCTGCGGCCACCTGCACGATACCGGTCCAGCTGCCCACATCGCATCGACCATCTGTATTAGCTCCCATCGCGACCACGGTCCCGTCCGCCTTGAGCCCAACGGTATGATTTTGACCTGCGGCCACCTGCACGATACCGGTCCAGCTGTCCACATTGCATGGACCATCTGTATTATCTCCCACCGCGACCACGGTCCCGTCAGCCTTGAGCCCAACAGTATGATACCCACCGGCGGCCACCTGCATGCCGGCAAAAACGGAGGATACAGTAACCAGGAAGAAAAGGAAGGTCATTCCTATTACATATCCGGTTAACTTTTTCATGACTATTTCTCCTTATATAAAAAAGCCCCCACCAGCACTTAGGCTGATAGGAGCTATCTCAATACTCCCTGAAAACGATACCACTAAACACAGGTGTCTCCTGTTTTAAAAGGCTTATCTTGCGTGTCTATAGCTTATATACGGTCTTATAGCCCTTTATTAGACAAATATCAACAGAAGATAAATAGAAAAAAGTGAGAAAGGAAACAGGCAATGGGCAGTAGGCAATAGTGGATAGAAATTTAAGGATTCGGGGTAGGGGGCAGACCCCTGCTCTTTTTACCCCACCTTTTCAATAAACCCCTTTGCAGCCTTGAGGGCATCTTTAACTATATTAACAAGGTAAAGATTGCCTCTATAATAGCCAGCAATGTGTAAGGCTTCATAAAGGGCTTCAAACTCCCTTAATAGATTTCCATTATGGACTGCCAAATATTTTTTCAAGTCCTTTCTATATGCATCGATTGACCTTGGAAGGTCCTTTTTGCTCAGTCCCTTTTTTAGAAGACGTTCATCTATCGCCATAAGAACGGTGAGATACGCTGCACCCATTGCCTCCCTTACAGGTTTTATATTCGTATAGGTGCTATTCTCTACAGGAGCAGTTTTCAATATTTCTCGTGCATTTTGCAGATACCTAAGTGCTTCCTTCATGCGCCTATCTCGCTAAATTTTAATAAGTTATCATAACAATACGAGTCAAAATGTGTCAAGAATTATAAGCAGGGATTCGGGGTTAGGGGTTCGGATTTAGGGGTTCGGGTTTCGGGATTCGGGAAATGAATTAACGTGCTCTTAAAGTCTGGATGAGGCGGTTGAGCATCTTGCCGATATTTTCAATCTCTTTCTGCAATTGCTCAAGTTCATCCTTGCTAAGATAGTCTAATTGGTGGGCAATTATAAGATGGGTTTCTAATTCCATGAGGGAACCTCGAGCAATGAGCAAAAATTGAATATATTCCTTGGTTGACCCTCTCCCCCAGCCTTCTGCGATATTTGCAGGTACTGATGTGGTGGCTCTCTGCACTTGTGCTGTTAATCCAAATCTTTCCTCCTGAGGGAATTTCTTGGCCATCCTGTATGTTTCTATAGCCAGATTGACTGATTTCTGCCAGACCTCTAATTCCTTATAACTCTTCATCTTGTTTTTCCCTAATCCCCAACCCCCAATCCCTAAACCCTGTATTTCTCACATAACCCTGATCGGCAGGATCATCGTCTGGAGGCCGTGGAAGATGAGCCTCTGCTGCAATCCATACGCAGCCTGATTATGGAGAAATCCGCTTACCAGCGTTTCTTTTTTGAATACAAGTTTCCCTGCAAAAAACACAGCGTTTGGAAAGTCCTTTGCAATCTCAAGGCATACTTTCTCTAATTCATCGATCGGATCGGTCCCCAGAGAAAAACGGTATTCTGCGTAGAGTCCCAAGCGGTTTGCCGCTTCAACATATTTCCGCAAATCATTTTCAGTCGTAACCCGTAAGTTCTCAACCTCTGTGACACCCTTGAACCTGCTGGAATCAATCTCACCTATGGAGAGAAAGATGAAGCGTTCAAAATGATGGGGGAAGAGTTTCTGGACAGAGAGAAGAGTATGGAGGCCAAGCCCGTTGTATCCGGTTACCAGGATTACGGCAGTATTTGCTTCTCTCGACGGTGTTTGAGGAACTGGCCGATTGCTCGATAGCTCGATGGCGGCTGCGAGCTGGTCCAAACGGGAGAGTGCTGCCCGTACGCTTTGATAGTGTCTGTTAATGATGAAACAGATGGCAATAAGGCTGCCAGTAATGGCGAGGGTAAGCCACCCGCCTTCTTTAAATTTGAGGGTAGTTGTAATCGAGAGGATACATGCGGTTAACACGAGCCCGATCCCGTTGATAAGGAGTTTCCTTACCCATCGTGCTTCATCTCTTGTCTTCAGCCAGTGGAGGCACATGCCCAGTTGTGAGAGAGTGAAGGTCAAAAACACATTGATACTGTACATAACCACGAGAAACTTAACGCTGCCATTGGTATAGAGCAATATTCCTAAAGAGGCAAGGCTCATGAGCAAGACGCCATTCTGGGTGACTAAGCGATCACTTAAGTATGCGAAACGTCTTGGCACCCAGCTGTCAAGAGCCATGTTCACGAGGATTCTTGGTCCGCCGATAAATCCGGTCTGGGCACCAACGAAGAGGATGGCAGCTTCAGAAAGAAGGGTGAGCAGCAAAAATCCAAGGCCGATCTGAATCCCCCCAATTTCCCAGCCAGATACGACCGTTTCAATAAGAGAGGCATTCAGGGTTTTCCCCGCCTGAAATGATACATCATTGAGGAGGTAGCAGATAATAATTCCCGAAGCAGTAAATGATAGGGAGATAGCCATATAGAGCATGGTCTTTTTTCCTGTATGGACCCTCGGTTCTCGCAGAACCTGAAGTCCATTGCTCACCGCCTCTATTCCCGTATATGTTCCGCCTCCAAGGCTGAATGCCTTAAGAAAGATGAAGAGGATCACCCAGAAACCGAGGTGTTGTACGTCCGATGCTGTCTGGTGACCTGTTTGAGATAGAATCTCAGGGAGTTTATCGAGGTGAAGCAGTATGCCCTGAGAAATGATGATAAAGTGGGTAATGACAAAGGTGAGAAAGATAGGAAGAAGAACCTTCACGGATTCTTTTACACCCTTGAGATTTATTAAGGTTAAAAAACCAATGACAAGTGCTTCGCTGATCAATTTATATTTCTGGTATGCCAGAGGAAGGAAACTGAAGATAGCATCGACTCCGCTCGCTACAGATACGGCAATTGTTAAGTTATAGTCTACCAGGAGAGAACAGCCTGAGATAACTCCGGCGGTTGAGCCTAAGAGTTTTGTTGCAACCAGGTAACCTCCGCCGCCCGAAGGAAAGAGTTCAATAATCTGGGAATAGCTGGCTGAGATGATCAATACGGTGATGGTAGTAGCCAAAGCGAGATAGAGGGCAAGATACTGGTAGTTGCCCAGGGCAAGAAAAGCTTCTTCAGGGCCATAACAGGATGAACTTAATCCATCAGAACCCAATCCTACCCAGGCGAAAAAGGCGATGAGCGAGAGATTGCGGAATATCCTGGGATCAAGCGGATTTTTCGCCCTCCCGATGATAAACCGTTTTAAAAATTTTAGCATACTGGAGTTTTTATATAAAAAGGAGGGGAGAGACTGTTCCAATCTCTCCCCTTTTCCAGGTGTAGTATTAAACTGGCTAAATCAGGTTATGGAGCAGCAGGTTTCTCCGGTTCAGGGGCAGCCGGTGGTTGCTCTGCCGGTGCAGCCGGTGCAGCTTGCTCGGTACCTGGTGCGGGCGGCGGAGGAGCTTCCTCTTTCTTCTGGCATGCGACGAAAGTGGTCGCACTCAAAATCATCAATACGGCCAATAAAAGAACAGTCTTTTTCATTTTACCTCTCCTTTAAATTGATTTAAACTTTTCTGTGAAACCGAAAACCATACCCACTCTGAGGTGATCCGCCCCAGAGGTTTTGCCCCCACTTGTTACAGAAAGGGCTTACCAATGTATCATTGGTAATGTTAAAGAACATTATTTTTCGTAGCCAGCCTTACACCCCCTCTCTTTTTTACGGTTTTATATATTATTTGGTAAAACTCATTTTGCAACCAAGTCTATTTCTATCACAACCAATTATCTTTGAGAAGATAATTATTATGCCATATATCATATTTCAAATGTGAAGACAAGAAATAGCCTTCTCAGATAATAGCCTTCTCAGAGCCTTCTCATATCGTTGAACAGAGAAGCGGAGAGGTTTTTATACAGTTCCTTTTAGCACCTTTCTTTATTCTCGCCGTTGCGTTTTCGACAATGGAGATGATCAGGTCTTCGTAGCTCAAGCCTGCTTTCTTTGCTGACCTCACGAACCCAGCTCCAGGAGATATGTCAGGATTAGGATTGACCTCAATGATATAAGGAACGTTATCAGGAGAAAGTCTCAGGTCAATTCGGGCATAGCCCTGACAGTGGAGTAAGGTATACGCCTTCATTGCTGTCACTTCTACTTTCTCCCTAATCTTTTTATCCAGTTTAGCAGGTATGGTGGGCTTGGTACCTTTGTATTCAGGGCTGTTTACCTTCCACTTGCTGTTATATGATACTATTTTGGGGTAGCCGGATGGAAGGCTGCTGAAGTCAATTTCGGAAATCGGCAGGATCTGAGGATTTTCGTTCCCCAGAATCCCGACATTTAACTCTCTGCCCTCAATGTATTCCTCAGCGATAAGCGGTTGAAAACCCTGATCAAGGAGCCTGGATACCTGCCTTCTCAGCTGGCTGGAATTGTTGACCACAGAGTCAAAGGTTATCCCGATACTCCCGTCTTCCTGCAGAGGTTTTACAACGAGTGGGAATCGTACATTCGATGGCAGGCCGTCAACTTTATCCTGGTAAACAGTAAAGTTTGGTACGGGAAGGCCATGAGAGCGGAGGAGTTCTTTTGACTGGGCCTTGTTCAGAGAGAGAGCAAGCGTGCGGCCGTCAGAGCCCGTATAGGGGATATTGAGGAGGTCGAGCAGGATAGGGATGTTGCTTTCCCAGATACTCCTGCCAAAGAGACTCTCGCAGAGATTAAAAATACACTTGGGGTTCAAACGCCTGAGTGCCTGGATAAATTCTATAAGGTCGGTTTTAACCCCGATGACAGTGGTCTGATAATGGCATTTGGTGAGGGCAGCCTGAACGGCAATGACTGATTTAATAACGCTCTGTACGGCAATCAGGTCGTGCCGATTCCGGAAGCATAACTGGTGAGAATTGTCGTAGATGATTGCCACATCGCATTTACTCATACAGTATTCCGTACCGCTTGCATGCGATGTGCAATACTTCAAGAATCAACTGATTATAATCCATTCCTGCTGCCCGTGCCGCTTTCGGAAAACAGGAATTGTTTTCAGGACGGGGGAGTATCCCGGGGAGGGGGTTGAGTTCCAGTATATGAGGGATTCCAAAGGAGTCAAGCCGGATATCAATCCGGCACCAGTCACGACAGCGCATGATACGGTAAGCTTTGACGGCCGTGCTTTTAACCAGGGTTTCCGCCTCTTCATCTATCTCTGCCGGACAGGTGAATATCTTGAGAGGACTGTCCACGGTATCCCAGATCCATTTTGCCTCATAAGAGTAGATACGGTTAGCATTCGGGGGCAGTTGGTCAAAATCAAGCTCGATGACCGGCAGGACTCTGACCTCCTTACCGTTGCCCAGGAGAGCAACGGTGAACTCCCTGCCTTCAAGGAACTCTTCTGCCAGCGCTGGCTGACGGTAATCTTTGAAGATGGTTTTTACCTTACCGGAGAGTTCTTTGGCATCATAGACGAGAGCGTTATTGTAAATCCCCTTGCTTGAACCTTCGTGGCATGGTTTGACCAGGAGGGGGTATCGTAAGTATTTAGCGCTCCCGTTGCCGTTTGCGCTCGTTAAGACCTTGAACCGTGGTGTGGGGATGTGATGGTACGCAAGAATCTCTTTGCATCGCACCTTATCCAGGCACAGCGAAAGGGTGAGGGGGTCTGAACCAGTATAGGGGATATGGAGGAATTCTAACATGGCAGGAATGTGAGCTTCCCGCGAAACTCCCTTCATGCCTTCAGCGATGTTAAAGACAATATCGGGTTTTTCCTCCTGCAGTGTTTTAAAGGCATGCTCGTTTGCCTCGATGGGAATAATTTCATGAGCTTGAGCAAGGGCATTCTGAATGGCCTCTATGGTTTCCAAGTCATCCCATTCGGCATAGAGATCAGGAGGGAGATGTTCTGATTTTTCTCCCTGGGGCATTTCCTTCTTCAGGTTATAGGTCAAGCCGACGCGCATTGTTTTGCAATTACCTCCACGCTTCTCTTGTAAGGTTCAAGAGGTTCACTATACTTGAACGTCTTTTTCTCATAGTTCCGTAGACAGATTTCCCCCGGGGATTGGGAGAGGAGGTAGTTCGGGGACAGCGGGATCTTTCCTCCTCCTCCGGGAGCATCGATGACAAAGGTAGGGACTGCGTACCCGGTGGTATGTCCTTGGAGCTTTTCGATGATATGGATTCCGGTAGAAACCGGGGTGCGAAGATGCTCGGTGCCCTGGGCAAGGTCACACTGGTAAAGGTAGTAGGGTCTCACTCTGATCTTCAGCAGTTCGTGCATTAACTTTCTGATCGTTACTGCTGAGTCGTTGATCCCCCTGAGGAGAACGGTTTGACTGCCGAGAGGAATACCGGCATCAGCCAGTGCCTCACATGCCCTCTTTACTTCAGGGGTTATCTCCCGCGGGTGGGTAAAGTGAATGCTCATCATCAGGGGATGGTATTTCTTCAACATCTGCAGCAGATGACCGTTTATCCTCTGAGGTAAAGTAACAGGCACGCGTGTACCGATGCGCAGCAACTCAACGTGGGGTATCTTCTTCAGGTTCTGGAGAATTCCCTCCAGTTTTCTTTCATGGAGGGTGAGAGGGTCGCCTCCGGAGATCAAAACATCACGGATCTTTCTGTTGCCCCGGATGTAGGCATAGACTTTCTGGAGGTTCTCATCAGTGATGGAGCTTTCGTTATTTCCTACGATCCTTCTCCGGGTGCAGTACCTGCAGTAGGTGGCGCAACGGTTGGTAACCAGAAGCAGGACCCGGTCTGGATAGCGATGGACCAGACCATGAACAGGAGAGTCTTTATCCTCTCCGCAGGGATCCTGCATATCTGATTCTGAAAGGTGGGATTCTTCAACCCTGGGGATTACCTGTCTGCGGAGCGGACAATTGGGATTTTCGGGATCAAGGATGCTGGCAAAGTAGGGAGTGATTGCCATGGAAAATTTCCGGTAGGGGTTTTCAATGCCTCGTCTCTCTTCGGGAGAAAGCTGGATGACTTGTTCGAGTTCTGCTAAGGTGGTTATCCGGTGGTTACATTGCCATATCCAGTCATCCCAGTTCTTATCCCGATGCGGGCTTTTGTGCTTCCTCCTCCCCGGAGGCTCGTCTTTTTTCACTGAATCATTCATGTGCTCATCTCCCCCTGTTTTGGTTGGTTGTCTTTTAAAATCTTGGCTATCTTCTTCTTGATGGTGGTGATATTGAACGGCTTGATCAGGTAATCAATGACGCCTTCTTTGAGGGCTTTTTCAACGATACCGCCAGAGGTGTGAGAGACCATGACGAGGATAGGTATGCCAGGCTTTGTATCCTTTAATACCTTCAGCACTTCGATACCTTCTGGCTGTCCGAGGTGCACATCAACTAAAATCAAGTCAAAACTTCCTGCATTGATCTGCTTGATCAACTCGCTGCTCGATGACGCCTTGGTAATCTGATACCCGTCTTTCTTTAAAAGTTTCGCCAGGCCATCTCGTACTACAGTATCCTCTTCGGTTAAGAGAATCTTCTTCGCTCCACTCAAGGGCATACAAATCATCCAGAAATTAAATATTTATCCTGAATATAAGAAAAGCAAACTTGATGCCAAGGTAAAAAAAAGAAAAAACTCCCCTTGAGATTGTTACTTATGGAAGTGCGGTAAATAGCCTTCCCAAACAAAAGAATGGCAGGAAATAGTATTTATTCTCACCGGCAGGCGGAGGCGTTTAAGAGCAGCTAACGAGGTTCTTCCATCAAAAGGTAACCATGTTCTTGCCGTAATTGCAGAGAACGGCGCCCCGTATCTTTAAATACTGCCATTTTGGCAGAGGAATAGAAAAACTGTCTCAGGAAATAGTCAGGATTGCACTTTCTTACACCGAGCGCTTTCTTTCTCCTTTTGTTGTCCGGAGAACTGATTTTTCTCTTTTCTTTCTCAGCGCTGCTTTTCTTCGGCTTGTTTTTTTTCTGTCTTTCATCTTTATCTCCTCATTGTTTGTGCTCAATCAGAAACCGTATTCATGAAGTTTTCGGTGAATGGTTCTTACGCCTATCTCAAGGGACTTGGCTGCCCTGGTGCGGCTGTTCCCCATGGCGTGCAAAGTCTTCAGAATAATCTCTTTCTCCACCTCTTTCAGTGGGGCGCCGATTTTAAAGAAGATGTGGCTTTCCTGGAAAGCAGGGGTTTTAATGTAATCCGGAAGGTGTTCAGGAGAAATGGAATCCCCTGATGCAAAGGCCATGGCAGATTCGATACAGTTCTCAAGCTCCCGGATGTTTCCGGGCCAGGGATAGCGGAGTAGGTAGGTGAGTGCCCTGGATGAAATCCCTTTAATCCTGGTCTGGTTCTCTTTATTGTACTTTCTGATAAAGTGGTCAATGAGAAAAGGGATGTCCTCTTTCTTCTCCCGGAGAGGCGGAAGGGTTATGGTTACCACGTTCAGCCGGTAGTAGAGGTCCTCTCTGAACCTCCCGTCCTGCACTGCTTTCTTCAGGTCTATGTTCGTGGCGGTGATGAGCCTGACATCCACCTTGATTGTCTTTTCTCCGCCGACCCTTTCAAACTCCCTTTCCTGAATTGCCCTGAGCAGCTTGGTCTGAAGATGGGCAGAGATCGTTCCAACCTCGTCTAATAAGATGGTTCCTCCGTTTGCCAGTTCAAACCTGCCCAGGCGCTTACCCAATGCACCGGTGAAAGCCCCTTTTTCATGTCCGAAGAGTTCGCTCTCCAGCACCCCTTCTGCCAGGGCAGAACAGTTGACTTTAATAAAAGGCATGGAAGCCCGTGGGCTTGAATAGTGGATGGCGTTAGCAACCAGTTCCTTCCCCGTCCCGCTTTCTCCATAGATGAGGATGTTGCTCCGCCGGGGAGAAACCTGTCTGATAATCTCGAAGACCCTCTTCATCACGCTGCTTCGGCCGATGATATTCTTAAAGCCAAACTTGTCCTTGAGTTTATTCTGCAATTCGATGTTCTCTTCGAGCAGTGATTCCTTCTCCAGAGCCTTTTCAATGATCAGTTCCATCCTTTTGAGATCAAGGGGTTTGATGAGGAAATCATAGGCACCCCCCTTCGTTGCCTCAACCGCCTTTTCAATGGTTCCATGGGCAGTCATGAGAATGACCTGGATATGGGATTTTATTTCCTTGACCTTTTTGAGAAGCTGGATTCCATCCAGCTTGGGCATGAGGAGATCGGCAATGATGAGGTGGACGTCTTCTTTTTGGGCTGTCTTCAGGGCCCGGGCTCCATCCGGAGCAGTCAACACTTCATAATCCCTTTTCAGGAGAAATTTTTTCAGACCTTCCAGGATGCGCGGATCATCTTCGGCGATGAGAATGGTTCTCTTCATTGGCTGTTACCCTTGGGAAAAGAGATGGTGAAGGTTGATCCTTTTCCGATGGTGCTCTCAAAGGAAATTTCAGCCCCATGTTCCTTGATAATCCTTCTGCAGATGGGGAGACCAAGTCCTGAGCCGTGCGGTTTGGTGCTGAAGAGAAAGTCAAATATCTTATCCATGTTCTCAGGTGCAATGCCTT
>Ga0315274_10008757_pt1 | contig 14659 bp, 9 predicted proteins | sample YL17G02_20_MG_FD_203700 | JGI IMG/M metagenome (GOLD analysis project Ga0315274, IMG submission 203700) | Sediment microbial communities from Yellowstone Lake, YNP, Wyoming, USA - YL17G02_20 | ecosystem: Environmental > Aquatic > Freshwater > Lake > Sediment | place: USA: Wyoming | collected... | reverse complement strand
CATACGGGCTTTACCTCTTGCTGAGTTTTCTTGGCGTTATCCTCATCGCCGTCTATGCGCTGCTTGAATCACAGATCCCGCAAGATTCGTATTGGCCGCTGTTTGCGCTGTTCCTGCTGCAGCAGCTCTATGTCATCGCTCGGTTGTGGGTCAGGGCAAGTTTCTATGCATGCCAGACCCACTTTTATCGCGAGGGGGCAAAAGATGAACTCCTTGCGCAGCCCGTAGCTGAACCGTCGCCGGCCTCCTAACTTTTGGACGTTGCCGAACAAATCAAACTCTGGAGGGTAGAAAGCTATGACCACGCCTCGTTGCATCGATTATCGTTCGCTCGGACTCCTCGTCCTTCTCGTTTGTTCCGGAGCAAGCTTCAACGCCGGTGCGCAGCCGTCGAAACCAACGATGAAGTACGACACAACGCTCTACAACAAGATGCAGTGGCGTGAAATTGGGCCCTTCAGAGGCGGACGATCCGTCGCTGTCGCGGGCCACCCGACTCAACCGTACACTTTTTTCTTCGGCGGAGCCGGAGGAGGAGGCGTGTGGAAAACCGAGGATGGCGGCAACACCTGGGTCAATGTCTCAGACGGCTTTTTCAAGAACGGATCGGTGGGAGCAATCGCTGTCGCTGAATCCGACCCAAATGTCGTCTACGTCGGAATGGGCGAAGCGTGCATCCGCGGTAACGTGTCACCTGGCGATGGAGTGTATAAGTCAGAGGACGGAGGAAAGACGTGGAAGCACGTTGGCCTTGCTGAAACGCAGACCATCGGCCGCGTGCGGGTACATCCGGCAAACTCTGATCTCGTGTACGTCGCCGCTTTAGGACACGTTTTTGGAAGAAATCCTGAGCGCGGCGTGTTTCGGTCGAAAGACGGGGGCAAAACCTGGCAGAAAGTCCTCTACAAGGATGACAAAACCGGCGCCGTTGACTTGGTTTTTGACCCCCTGAATCCGCGGGTCATCTATGTCGCGATGTGGGAAGCATCTCGCAATCCGTGGAGCATGGTGAGTGGCGGGCCCGGCAGTGGTCTCTGGAAATCGACGGACGGTGGTGATACGTGGACCGACCTCTCCGGCAATAAAGGGATGCCCAAAGGCCTCAAAGGACGCCTCGGGGTCGCGGCCTCCGGAGCGAGAGCCGATCGCGTGTGGGCAATGATTGAAGCCGAGCAGGGTGGATTGTATCGATCGGACGATGGGGGAAAGAGTTGGCGCAGGACAAGCGATGATGCCCGCGCACGACAACGCCCCTGGTACTACACCCACGTTTACGCCGATCCCAAGAATGCAGACATAGTGTACGTTCTCAACGTTCAATTCCTGAAGTCCATTGACGGCGGCAGGACGTTCACGACGGTCAGCGTGCCCCACGGGGACAACCACGATCTGTGGATCGACCCAGCCAATCCGATGCGGATGATCAACGCCAACGATGGCGGCGCCAACGTCACGTACAACGGCGGCACAACCTGGACGGAGCAAGACATTCCTACCGCGCAGTTCTACCACGTCATCACGGATAACCGCTTTCCCTATTACATCTACGGCGCACAGCAGGACAACAGCACGATTGCGATTCCGAATCGCACCACAAGCTTTGGCATCGATCGAACACACTGGTATGATGTCGGCGGCGGTGAGAGCGGCTACATCGCGCCAAGACCGGATGATCCGGAGATTGTGTACGCCGGGAGCTATGACGGGTATCTCACACGGTACGATCATCGAACGGACCAGACGAAAGCCATTAACGTTTGGCCGGATAACCCGATGGGGGGCGGCGCGGAAGGTGCCAAGTACCGGTTCCAGTGGACCTATCCCATTGTTGCCTCACCCCATGATCCAGGCACTCTGTATGTCACGGGTAACCGTGTATTCAAGACGACCAATGAAGGCGCAAGCTGGGAAATCATCAGCCCGGACCTCACGCGTAATGATCCATCGAAGCTCGGCCCATCCGGCGGACCTATCACGAAGGACAACACGAGCGTTGAGTACTACTGCACGATCTTCGCCTTTGCCGAGTCCCCGGTCCAAAAGGGAGTCCTCTGGGCCGGTTCTGATGATGGATTGATACACGTCTCGCGAGACGGAGGTGCGGGCTGGCAGAACGTCACACCCAAGGATATCCCCGACTGGGCGCTGATGAGCATCATTGAGCCCTCTCCCCATGACCCCGCGACGGCGTACGTTGCGGCGACGCGATACAAGCTCGACGATTTCAAACCGTACCTCTACAGAACGACCGACTTCGGTAAAACATGGAAGAAGATCACGAAAGGGCTCCCCGAGAAAGAATATACTCGTGTCGTTCGCGAAGACCCGAACAAACGAGGCATGCTGTATGCCGGAACGGAGAACGGTGTGTACGTTTCCTTCGATGACGGGGAGAACTGGCAGTCACTGCAGTTGAACCTTCCGATCGTCCCGATCCATGACCTTGCTGTTCATGCCCGCGAGAAGGATCTCATCGCTGCAACCCACGGCCGATCGTTTTGGGTGCTCGACGACCTTACTCCCCTTTATCAGCTTAGCAACGAGCTCGCGAAGTCCGATGTGCATCTCTTCAAGCCACGCGATACGTACCGGATGCAGGGTTTTGGAGGCTTCGGCCGACCGGGTTCTGCCATTGGGAAGAACCCGCCAAATGGTGCCGTCGTGTATTACTATTCCAAGAACACGCCAGAAGGGGAGGTGAAGGTGGAATTTTTGGATGAGCAGGGAAAATTGATCAAGTCGTTTTCCAGCAAGGCGGAGAGTCGCGAAGGGACGGAACCCTCGCGTGAACCGGAGGAGGAGTCCTTCGGCGGCCGCGGAGGTGCCGCCGCAAGAGTGCCTGCTGATTCAGGTATGAATCGCTTCGTGTGGGATCTTCGCTATCCCGACGCAACAACTGTGCAGGGTGCAATCCTCTGGGGAGGAACCACGCGTGGTCCAGTCGCCGTTCCGGGGAAGTATCAGATACGGTTGGTTGTCGGTGAGAAGACCTGGACGCAGCCGTTCGAGATCAAGAAGTATCCCCCTCTTCAGACAACGCCAGAGGAGTTCAAGGAGCAGTTTGCCTTACTGACCAAGATCCGTGACAGGCTGTCCGAAGCGCACGACGCGATCAATACCATTCGAGACATAACGAAGCAACTTGACGATTTGACCAAGAAACTGAAAGACCATCCCAAAGAAAAAGCTGTGAGTGAGGCGGCAAAATCCATGAGACAGAAACTCACCGCTGTCGAGGAAGAGATTATTCAAGTGAAGATCAAGAGTAGTCAGGATGCACTCAACTACCCCATCAAACTGAACAACAAACTCGCCGCGCTCGCAAGCAGCGTAGCCAACTCAGACTCAAGACCGACGAAGCAGTCGTACGAAGTGTTCAACGAACTTTCCTCGAAGCTCAGCGAGCAGCTCGCACAATTCAGGCTCGTGATGGAAGGGGATTTTCCCGCCTTTAATCACTTTGTAAGGGAGCAGGACGTGCCAGCCGTGATTCTCAGGCCGGAAAAGAAATAGAGCTTGGTTGACTCCATCCATTTGATTATCATATTTGTTGAGGAACCCCACATCAGGAAGAAGCATGTGTAGAATACGGAAGCTGGCTGCGTGAATGCACGCCTGCCGGCGGCACATACTCTTGCCGGCTTCAATCAGGCTCATACACTGAGACGAAAAAGATCGTTTTGTTGAAATAGATACATGAAATCGATTCCGGCGCTTACCACCTATCCCCCGACTTCACCTTGAGGTGCTTTGAAATGCCTCGCGCTTTAAGACCAGGCCTGTTCGCTTTCACTCTCCTTCTCATTTCACTGACTGCTCTTGCACAGGAATCTGAGGAAGACACATCAAGGACATACTATCTCAAAGAAATCACCGTAACAGCAGTGCGGGGAGGTGGAGAGATCCTTCAGGTACCTATGGCGGTGGGTATCGTCGACGCGAGAGACTATATCGTCAGCAGGGGCATAGGACTGAACGATGCGCTGTGGGCCATGCCTGGTGTCTTTGCCCAGAGCAGGTCCGGGAGTCAGGATGTACGCTTGACCGTTCGAGGTTTTGGGGCGCGTGGAAACGGTGATCGCTCGAATGCCGGCACGATTCGGGGGATCAAGCTCCTGATCGACGGTATCCCCGAGACAGACCCCGATGGCCGTACTTCTCTTGATCTTGTCGATCTCCAGAGTGCAGCACGCATTGAAGTCGTCCGTACTAACGCTTCCACCCTCTTCGGGAATGCATCCGGAGGCGTCATCAACATCGAATCGCAATCACCGTTTTCGGCCCCTTATCTGGAGTTGAACAGTACTATGGGGAGCTTTGGCTTACGGCGGCATGGTCTAAGGGTTGGGGCTCTGATGGCTTCCGGTCGGTTTTCACTCTCAGCCTCTACCATTAACTTTGACGGTTGGCGCGAGCAAACGAGCAGCTCCGGCACCCAACTTCACGCCTCGTTCGTCTCAGAGCTTGACGCATCCACCCGGCTCAAGCTGTTCGCCAGCGGTGCGGCCAACAGATTCGAGATCCCCGGTGGCCTCACGCAATCACAATATGATGTCGATGCCAAGCAGGCCAACTCAACATACGCCGCCCGGAATGAACGACGATACAATCGCGTCGGCCGCCTCGGATTCTCCTTGTCAAAAGCCCTTAACGATGAGCATTCTTTCGAGATCATCGGGTATGTCACTCCAAAAGTCCTGCAGCGCTCAGAGCGAGGCACGTTTCGCGATTTTAACCGCTACCATCTTGGCGGCGGGGTCGTCCATCAGTGGAAGCCCGCCGATATCCCGTGGCTCGCCCGAGTGACCGGCGGAGTGGATGAGGCATACCAAGATGGTGCGATTCTCTTTTACAATCTGGTCAACGGCGGGCGCGGCGACTCTCTCCGGACGAACAAGCGGGAAGGTGCCAATACCCTTGGGGCGTTTGTTCAAGCTGAAGCGCGCCTGCTTGACAATCTATCCGCAATCATCGGTGTCCGGTACGATCGTCAGAGCTACTTGAGCGAGATCTTCGCAGCGGGCGCAAAGCAGAAAAGCACCTATGACCAGCTGACCCTCGATCACTTCACTCCGAAAGTCGCGCTGCTCTATCGCCTGACGTCAAATCACTCAGTCTACCTAAGCATCGGCGGGGGTGTTGAAGCGCCTGCCTTCAACGAGGTCGATCCCCCTCCAACCCTTGTGGGAGCCCAGCTCAATCCGTTCCTGAAGCCGATGAGCTCGACGACGATTGAACTGGGTGTCAAAGGTTTTGAGCTGTTCCGGAATCACACTCTCCTCCGTTCGCTGCTCTATTCGCTCGCAGCTTACACAATATCCGTCAAGAACGAAATTGTCCCATACGACGGCGGCGTGTGGTTTTTCTCGGCGGGCGAGTCGCGTCGAAACGGATTTGAACTCGGCGCGCAGGTTGATCTGCGATACGGCTTTTCTCTCAAGGCAGCATTTACCTATCTTGATGCCGAGTACCTCACTTACACGAATGAGCTCGGCGATTTTGCCGACCGGAAGGTACCCGGTATTCCGCCAACCGTGGTAAATGCACGGCTTCGATATACCTCGCCAATCGGCCTTGCAGCGGAATTTGGTCTCGAAGACATGGGATCCTATTACGCTGATGATGGCAACTCGGCAAAGGTCCCTTCATATCTCATCTTCAACGGCACCGCGATGTACACACTCCGCGCCGGAATTCTGAGTGCACTCGCTTTCGTCGGCGTCAACAACCTCGCCGATCTGCACTACGCCTCGTCTGCGTTCATTAATCCCGTCACCCGCACCAGCGGTGGAGCTCCGATCGCTCCCTCGTATCTGGAACCCGGACTTCCGCGGAACATCTTTGGAGGTCTTGACCTTCACATCGATCTGTAGGCGAAGAGTGCATGCGGTTCAAGGATTTTCCATTGAGCCTTGTGGTTTTTTTGCCTCCTGCGCTCTGGAGGTTGCGATGTTCCGAATGCATTCGAGCATTTAATTTTCCTTTTGTCCCTCCTTCTTGTTTTCGAAAGGGCTTGCATGTTTACCGTGAACTCTGTATAGTAATTGAGGAACCCTAGCTTGATGCAGAAGAGAATCCAACATAGCGTCCTGGCTCTTCTTCTCGCCAGCTATTTGCTTGTCGGCGTTTTGGGGCATCTTCCATCGTTATACCGGTTCTTCGGATTTGGAACTGGTTCCTACACGCTGACCCAAAGCAAGCCTTCGCGGCCAGTTACGTCCAAGGTCTACTGGACCCAGTACAAACATATCGCCGCGACTTTGCGCATTGTTGTTCCTTCTCCCGCGACCCTCACGGCACCGGGTTTCTTCCACCAAGAGGCTTTGTTCTGTTTCATTAACCTTGACGACAGCAAACTTGCTCCTCACACCCTCCCTTATTCGCACCAATCTCGCGCTCCCCCTGTTTCATAGGCTCACTTCAATTTTGATTTCGAATTATTGAGATCATTGGTCCCATCTGTGTTCAGTGAGATTGTTGCTGTGGCAGTGCCCGGCAGCCTGAACGATTGAATGACGCCGTGGATGCGTCCATTCTAAGGAACAGGAGGTATTCCGTGGAAAAGAATACGAAACAGGATCACGGTCAATTTGAAGCCGAAGGAAAGCTTCCAGTTCAATTGAAAGTCCTTCTAGCGATCATCGGTCTGAGCTTGGTGCTGATAACATTGAGGGCTGTTGGCATCGTTTAAGACCCAGGCAATAGAGTCATGCTTGATGTCAGTGATACGGGTTATCTAGTGCCGCTTCCAAAAAGTAATATTGTGTTTTGTCATCGAGACTACCAATGGAAGCGAGCACTAGTGCCTTGCTGAATACAAGATCTTTTATTAGAAGTGGCACTAGTTTGCCTAAGAAGAGATTTGTTTCATTCGTAGTATATGTTCCTTTCTAGGAGTTGGAAGCCTAGCAGAGGGGAAACCTCTTGATTAGAAAGCCTGGAAAGCTCAAAGAGGGATTGATGCCGCCACGCCCCACCAAAGACAATGCTAACAGTACCCTATCGGTCATCACCCGGCCGTTTCAGGAGTTTTTCCGGTTAGAGTCCGCTTCCGGCATTTTGCTTGCCGCCTTCACTCTTCTTGCGCTTGCCTGGGCAAATTCACCCTGGAAGGAGAGCTATGAGGCCGTGTGGAACACAGAAGTCTCAATCGGATTTGGCAGCGCCGTATTATCGAAGACCCTTCTTCATTGGATTAATGATGGCTTCATGACCGTTTTCTTTCTCCTGGTTGGATTGGAGATCAAACGGGAGTTGCTGATTGGCGAACTCGCTGAAATCAAGAAGGCCACCTTGCCGATCGCTGCCGCCCTAGGTGGCATGGTAGTCCCGGCTCTGATCTACATTGCGATCAACCATCAAACAAGCACGGTGTCGGGGTGGGGGGTTCCGATGGCAACGGACATCGCGTTTTCATTGGGAGTGCTGACGTTACTCGGGAAACGTATTCCTTATCAGTTGAAAATCTTTCTGACGGCTTTTGCAATTGTCGATGATCTCGGCGCTGTGCTTGTCATTGCCATCTTCTATACCAGCGAGATTTCATTTGTCGCGTTAGGCGCAACCGGTACGCTCCTCGTAGCACTACAAGTGCTTAACAAGAGAGGCGTTCGGCGATTGCTCCCCTACTTGCTCGTGGGACTACTGTTGTGGCTTGCCGTGTTAAAATCCGGTGTTCACGCGACAATTGCTGGTGTGATGCTTGCGATGACAATTCCTGCGCGCAGGCATTCAGAAAAAAACACCGAAGGGACTCCATTGCAGACGCTGGAACACGCTCTTCATCCTTGGGTTTCATTCATCATTATGCCGGTCTTTGCACTTTCGAACGCGGGTGTGGAACTGAGCGTACAATTTTTGTCCGCCATTCTGCATCCAATCGGTTTGGGAATAATTCTTGGCCTTCTGCTCGGGAAGCAAATTGGAATAACACTGTTCTCCTGGCTCGCCGTAAGAACTGGAATTGCCAGCCTTCCAACGAGCGTGCGATGGCTTCATGTGTACGGCGCAAGCTTGCTTGGAGGAATCGGATTCACGATGTCGCTCTTCATTGCGGTGCTCGCATTTGGAGAAGGTCATTTGCTGTCGATTGCAAAAATTGGCGTCTTGATCGCGTCAGGACTTGCTGGAACTGCCGGGTGGATCGTCCTAAGGAAAACAAAAGTCCAAGTAATGTATTCCGCCAGTTCGCGCTAAGAACAACCACATCTTGGACCCAAAGCGGCAGTGAAGTACTTATGAGTAAGCATGCTAACAACCTACGTCGCAAATGCAACCACATTCTGTTGGAAACGAGGATTATTCGAGTGGACCGAGGTGGGAGCTGTGTGACGCTATCCACGAACACTCGATTTTTTTCCACTGGGAGCTACATCGAAGTTTCCGCAAGAGGACTGAATTGCTTTCTTATTCAAGCGGTTCACAGTGTGACGAAACCTAGGTTAGAGAGGAATGTATGAAAATCACGCTTCGCCTCATCGTCTCGCTTGTTGTGGTGGCAGCACTCGTAGCATCCGGATTCTCATATTGGCAAGTCCAAAGCGAGAGAGATCGTCTTAGACAGGAGTTGGACGTCCGGGCCGTCATCTTGGCTGAGAGTCTGCAGGAATCGGTGAAGGAGCTCTTGCGGTCTAACTCACCGGCTAGATTGAAACGTCTCGTCGATCGATTCGGAAATCGTGAAAGCCTTGTCGGGGTAGCGGTGTATGACAGCTTGGGGATACATTTGGCCTCCAGCCCTACGCTTTTGACAACGATAAAAGCATCACCCATCCAAATCTCAGAATCTCTTACAAGAAACGAGAGCGTCTCTGGATTCGAGCCTGTCAACGGCCGAACTGCGCATGTCTATGCTGTTCCTCTTCATCTTGATGGGAGGACGGTGGGCACGCTCTTGCTCCTTCACGATGCCTCCTACATTGATGCGAGACTCGAGGGGATTTGGCACACGAACTTCGTTCGCCTGCTTACCTTGTCGTTTCTGATTATTCTCACGACGGTCTTGGTGGTGCGATGGAGCATTACAGGTCCGATTGCACAGATTGCTGGATGGATGAAAGGATTGAGGATGGGGAAGATCAACCAGCCGGTGACTGTTCCGCGGGGAGACATTTTGGGTCCTTTGGCGGAGGAGGTGGCGCTTCTTGCAAAGAGCTTGGCCCTCGCGAGAGCGACAGCGGAAGAGGAAGCCCGCTTGCGGGTTGAAGCGGAGTCTCTCTGGACTGCCGAACGTCTGAAAGAGCATGTGCGGCATGAGTTAGGCGGAAAGAATCTCGTTATAGTTTCGAACCGCGAACCATATATGCACGTCAGGCAAGGAAGCACTGTAGAGTGCATTGTTCCTGCCGGAGGCTTGGTGACTGCATTGGATCCAATCCTACGGGCGTGTGGAGGTGTTTGGATCGCAAGCGGAAGTGGGGACGCAGACCGCGAAACGTCAGATGAAAAAGGCAGACTGCGAGTACCACCAGAGGAGCCAACCTACACGCTTAAACGAATCTTCATTTCGAAAGAGGAGGAAGAAGGATACTACTATGGTTTTTCCAATGAAGGAATTTGGCCACTCTGCCACATCACGCATACTCGTCCCATCTTTCGCCTGCAGGATTGGATCAGCTATCAAAAGGTGAACGAGATGTTTGCCGGAGTGTTGCTCGATGAAATTGCCCATGAACAGGAACCACTCATCTTAGTACAAGATTATCATTTTGCCCTTCTCCCGTTACTGGTGAAATCAAAACGTCCTGACGCGCGGGTAGCGATATTTTGGCACATTCCGTGGCCAAATCCGGAAGTGTTTGGGATTTGTCCTTGGAAACAGGAAATTCTCCTAGGTCTATTGGGCGCAGATCTCATCGGATTTCACATCCAGTTTCACTGCAATAATTTCCTTGAAACCGTCGATCGATTCTTGGAATCAAAGATCAATTGGGATCAATTTTCCGTCGAACGCCGGGGGATGGTTACAACAGTGAAGCCATTCCCAATCAGTGTTGCTTTTCCAGGCCTCATGCACAATGGAGAAAGACCGGTAACCGTCCAGAAAACTCATCTGGAAATCGTCTTGAAGAAGGTCGGGGTGAATGCAAAGCACCTCGCGGTTGGCGTTGATCGGATCGATTATACCAAAGGCATTATTGAACGATTCAAGGCGGTGGAGCGATTTCTGGAAAAATACCCGGACTATGTGGGGCAATTCACGTTCGTGGAGCTTGGCGCACCCAGCCGGACTCACATCAAGCGATATCATGATCTGATGGCCGAGCTGGAAGAAACGATCGACAGAATTAATTGGCGCTTCCAGATGAGAGAATGGAAGCCCCTTGTCTTTCTCAAAGCTCATCATAATCACCAAACAATCAATCAATTCTACAAAGCTGCCCAAATCTGTATGGTCACTTCACTTCACGATGGCATGAACCTCGTGGCCAAAGAGTATGTTGCCGCTCGTGATGATGAAGACGGCGCGTTGATTCTGAGCCAATTCACGGGTGCATCGCGAGAGCTACAAGACGCTCTGATTGTGAACCCATATGATGTTGAAGAGATGGCAGACGCAATCCATCTGGCGTTGACAATGTCGCCCAAAGAAAGATCTGAGCGGATACGACGCATGCGCGCAATCATCAGAGACCGCAATGTATACCGTTGGGCCGCAAATATCGTGTCCACATTATGTCGATTGCGAGTTGCAAGACACGTCGGTGAAGAAATACCCTAGACTTCATGCCACCACAATATCTATTCGCGAGAGACGCTGGAATCTGGAATTCCATCCTAGGCGAGTTGACCGCTTCCCGTCAATTGTTGATGTTTCTTGATTATGACGGGACTCTTGTTCCCATCCAAAAGCTGCCCTCATTGGCGGTTCTCCCCACTGAGATGAAGGGGTTTCTTCGACGCCTGTCAAAGCGTCCAAATGTTTCACTTGGTTTGGTGACGGGTAGATCACTATTCGATATCAAGAGGCTGGTACACCTCAACAGTGTGCTTTACGTGACAAATCACGGCTTCCACACTTCGCTTGCCAAATCACACTGGGTTCATCCCGAGGCACAAAGAGCTCTTCCCGTTCTGGGCAAGATCTTCTCGGAGCTTAGGGGCGCACTCAGTTCTATTCGTGGAGTGCTCATTGAAGACAAGCAGTACACTTTGACGGTTCACTACCGGAATGTTCGTGAACGCTCAGTACCCCTGCTCAAGAAAAGCGTGAGAAGAGTTGTTCGTCCGTATCGGACGATGGTCAAAATGACAACGGGGAAAAAAGTCATTGAGGTGAGGCCAAACGTTTCTTGGGACAAAGGTCACGCTGTCCTCCGAGTCATAAAGCTGCTTCCATCGAGAGGGAAACCCTTGATTGTCTACATTGGTGATGATAAGACAGATGAAGATGCTTTCAGGCTTCTTCGGCGCAGCGCCATTACAATTCGCGTCGGGTGGAGCCGCTCTTCGCGTGCAGCGTACTTTGTGCACAGCCCAACTGAGGTGCAAGTGGTGCTGAAAGCAATCGATTCGATAAGAGACGAAGGGAACAGGAGATGAGCTTCGGAGCAAAAGAGCCGTTCTATTTTTTTACGCGTCAAACCCTCACTTACCTGACCGGGAGAAAAGCAAAGAACTTGGCCGAGCTGCTCTCGGGCATCAAGCAGGTCCCAACCTCATCGATCTATCACCACACGCATCATTATCTCGAGCAGCACGAATTCCTTTCACCGGAGCCGCCAAATGACTTCGCTTACTGGATCACCGACATCCTTCAAGACAAAGTGCTGGGGGAGAGGGTGGCGAGTATTGACTTGCGAGAATTCTTTACGCTGCAAGACATTCGATCACGAATTATCGAAGTCATTGAACATGGGATGAGGCGGAGCCTCGATGGCTTTCAACGGAATGTTCCAAACGGCGAGGAGTTCCACTTCATGAGTGCGCAGACATTCGTGTTTCCCACCAAATACGTTGCGCACAGCCTTATCGACTTCAAAGAATGTCTTGAAAAGGTGTCGATCTACTCAATCTATTATCACGTTTTCGAAGCAAGGCTTCGGCGAAAGTTCTCAGACTTTTCTGTTTGGCTTGCAGCATCACTGGGTGAGGACGAACTTGCGCAACAGTTCATGGAGCTCGATCCGTATACACACACGCTCGAAAATCTCAGGCGAACACTTATCGGGCTTATTGAAACCCGTCTGATGGAGGGCATCTGTGGCAAAGCTTCGGGAATATGAAAAATACGTTGGAAGCGATGTCATTGATGAGCTTGAACTGTACGCCAGCAAGCTGTCGGGTGTGACCATTCAAAATATCAATTCGACAGCGGTCGGCGGAGGGGTTGCGGAAATTCTTATGCGGATGATTCCGATGCTTCATGAGCTTGGGGTAAATGCAATGTGGGATGTAATCAAAGGTGGAGAGCGGTTTTTTGAGGTCACAAAGAAGATGCATAATGCGCTGCATGGCCAGAAGGCCGCCTTCACCCGCGAGGAACTCGATCTCTACGTCCAGACAAATGAGATGAATGCCCGCGAAATGAACTTGTCGGGGGATATCATTTTTGTTCATGATCCACAGCCCTGTGCACTGGTTGACCGAAGGAAAGACCTGGGTCGCAAATGGATATGGCGGTGCCACATTGATTTCTCTTCACCCGATCCATTTACTTGGAACTTCCTGAAAGAATATATAGAAGAGTATGATGTCGCTGTTTTTTCGGCACCGTCCTTTGCGCGTTCGCTACGCATTCCACAGGTCCTCATTTCGCCATCTATTGACCCGCTGAGCGACAAGAACCGCGAGCTTTCGGAGGAGGTCATCGACTCTGTGTTGGAGAGGTTCAAGATCGACAAGAACCGACCTATAGTGACCCAAATATCTCGGTTTGACTATTTGAAGGATCCTGTTGGGGTGGTGAAGGTGTTTCATCAAGTCAGGCGGCAGGTTGATTGCCAGCTTGTTCTCGCGGGAGGCGGAGCGACAGATGACCCCGAGGGCGCAAAGGTTCTCGCAGAAGTTCAAGAAATTGCCAATAACGACCCGGATGTCTTCCTTTTGTTGCTTCCCCCCGCGAGTGACATAGAAATCAATGCACTGCAGCGTGCTTCGTCTGTCATTCTTCAGAAATCACTCCGGGAAGGTTTCGGTCTAACCGTCGCTGAAGCTCTGTGGAAGGCCAAGCCCGTGATTGCGGGAGCGGTAGGCGGGATTCCTTTGCAGATCGTACACAAGCATTCAGGGCTTCTCACACACACCATTGAGGGCACAGCGTTCGCGTTGAGACAGCTGCTGCAAAATCCCAGTTTCGCAAACGCGTTGGGAGAAAATGGTCGTGAGCATGTGAGAAAGAACTTCCTCATTACTCGACATCTCCGCGACTACTTGTTGCTGTTCTTATCACTGGAGCACAAAGGAGAAGATATCGTTTACCTATAATGAGGAGTTGGTACGCGCGTGTTCTTCCATACGCTCAAGAGCATACTGCAGCTCATAAGCGTTCCTTATGGACGTCCTTGGGAAGCGCAAGTACAAATCTCGCTATTCGTTGGCTAGGCAACTGTCTGACGGAAAGAAACCAGGCATTATTCGGCTTCGCTGATCGGCTTACCCGCACCAGTAGCAGCACACCAATCGCTCCCGCCTACGTCGAGCTGAGTTTCCCACGAGATGTCTTCCCCTATCTCGATCTTGCACTCACACGTCGGTGGGATGAACCCTCGATCACACACTTTTTGAAGTCTCTCGTTGAGTCTTTCTTTATTTTTGTCTACCATCCTAGAGTATTCAAGCAAACCGCATAGGTACGCGAACCCATTCATTAGCCACGTAGGCACTAACTTTATCCAAGAGAAATGATGACGCACACGAAACCGATCGCAATCTTCGCCCGTTATGCCCGCCTCGTTGCACTGCTCGTTGCCCTCAGCGCGTTGAGATCGTCCGCGCAGGAGCCGTTCTCCATCGCTGAGCACTACACGAAGCACGAATACTTGATCCCTATGCGCGATGGAGTAAAACTCTTCACTGCCGTCTACACGCCCAAGGACACGGCGGAAACGTACCCCTTTATTCTGACCCGAACACCATACAGCGCCATACCCTATGGTGAGAACCAGTTTCCACCGTTCGTTGGCACCCAGGGGGAACGAATGTTCCAAGAGGGTTATATCGTTGTCGTCCAAGACGTGCGTGGGCGCTACATGTCCGAGGGTGAGTTTGTGAACGTCCGCCCCTACATCCCTGTGAAGAGATCCACAAAGGATATCGATGAAACCACAGACACCTATGACACGGTTGACTGGTTGGTCAAAAACATTCCGCGCAACAACGGCCGCGTGGGCATCACCGGCATTTCCTATCCGGGTTTTTACACCTCGATGGGCACCATCGACGCTCACCCTGCCGTGAAAGCCACGTCACCACAGGCCCCTGTCTCAAAGTGGATGGGTGGAGATGATTTCTTTCACAATGGGGCATTCTTGTTACCGCATGCCTTCAATTTCTACGCGTGGTTTGGCAAGCCCCGACCGAAGCCCAAGAGCACAATGGATGTCCCATTCAATCACGGCACGCCGGATGAATACAAGTTTTTCCTGGAGATGGGTCCACTCCCCTACGCCAACAAGAAGTATCTGAGGGACAGCGTGGCATTCTGGAATGAAATCATGCA
>Ga0315274_10008756_pt1 | contig 14659 bp, 18 predicted proteins | sample YL17G02_20_MG_FD_203700 | JGI IMG/M metagenome (GOLD analysis project Ga0315274, IMG submission 203700) | Sediment microbial communities from Yellowstone Lake, YNP, Wyoming, USA - YL17G02_20 | ecosystem: Environmental > Aquatic > Freshwater > Lake > Sediment | place: USA: Wyoming | collected... | reverse complement strand
GTGATGGCCTGGCCGTCGCCGGACTTGTCGGGCGGAAGCGTCCATTCGGCGTGGGCGAAGGTGAGGCCCTCCAGCCGCAGATGGCGGATGCGCGGCTCGCCATCGGGGTTGCCCTCGAAGCGGACGAGCTGGACCAAGCGCGGCGCGACGGCTTCGGTCCTCGTCGGCTTCTCGCCTTCGAGCGGGAGGTAGGTGAGGATGCCCGTCTTGCGGTTCAGATACCACTGGCCGGGGGTGTCGAGCGCCTCAAGGACGTTCTCGACGCAGTAGCGGCCCGGCTCGTTCTTGAAGTCCTCGGCGAGCTTGAAGACGCTCTGCCGCGTGAAGTTCACGACGCCTTCCTTCTCGTCCACGCTGGCGATGGGCAGGCGCGATTCGGCCCAGAGGTGGAGGGCGATGAGCTCGACGTCGCCGAGGTTCTCCCACGATGCCTTGAGATGGCCTGGAGCGAACTTGGATGCCTTCTGCCCCTGGTTCCACTGGACGGTGGGCTCGACGCCAACGAAGCCGGCGAAATGATAGAGCCCTTCCTTCGGGAGGCGGGTGCGGGGGCGTCGCTGGCCGCTGACGAAGAGCTGGCGGAAGTACCACTTGCCCTCCTTCACCTCGGGCAGCTCGGCGCACCACGCCTTCTCGCCGTTGACCTCGGTTGGCTTCCAGCCCGTGATGGCCACCCCGCCGCTGAGGAGCGGCTTCTCGCTACGATATGCCTGATAGGTGATGGGGCAGTCGGGCGTGCCGGAGTCCTCGGGCGTGAAGACCAGCGGCTCAGTGAGGCGGTACGTGCCGCCGCGAATCGAGACGACGACGGGCTTCTTCAGGCCACCCTCGGCCTTCCGCAGCTCGCGGATGGCGTCGCGGGCGCGGGCGATGGTGGCGAACGGCCCGCCCTTCCCGCCCAGGATCGAGCGGCTCGGGCTTCGGCCCGACCGCTGGTCGTTGCCGTCGGGCGAGACGTAGAACCGAATCGGCCTCGCGCTCCCCGCTCCCGAGGCCACAGCCGCAAGGAGCAAGAGAATCCCACACACCGCAAGCGACTGCGACATGGCCCGCTCTCCGGATAGGGGTAGAACTGGAACTGCGTCGCATCCTAGCGGTGCTTCGCACCGGTGTCAAGAACGCAACCGCAGATGGGTATGGCCCCTGGTATGGCCTGAGCATCACCACGGGCGGGCCGGAGGCCGACCAGCGGGCCTTCGAGGTCTGCCGCGAGTACGGCATCCCCGTCGGCGTGGGCGACACGCTCGGCCCGGCGGCCCTGGCGCGGAATCCCTGCTGCATCCCGCCGTCGTGGACATCGTGCGGCGGATGGAGAAGCTCTGCCCGAACGCGGCGATGCTGAACGCCATCAGGAAGGCGAACGCGGCCACAGGCAGCGCCGTCGCAACGCCATACACCAGCGGGAGAATGATGGGCGAGCGAACGCTCGCGCCAATGTCGTAGTCCTTAGCCGGAGCGTGCCGACGGCATCCCATGCTCCCAACAACCGCTCAGGAGGCCAGAAGGGCCTTGGGCGTCTCGGCGACGCGGGCGATCCGCTCCTAGGTGACGGGCGCGCCCGCACAACACTCTTTCTTCTCGCTCATTCCTGTGTCTCCTTGACGCTCTCTGCACGCTGGGGGGCCACTCCCGGTGGGCGTGTTGCCCAAACCAGGAGAACGGGGCTCCACTCGCGAATCCAGGATCCGCCATGCGACGGCGACGTACCCGGGTCATGCTGAGCAACGCGAAGCATCTCTGCCCACCACAAGACCCAAGTGTACCCCAGGCGGACAGTTGCGTCCTGGAGGCCGGCAGAGATTCTTCGCTTCGCTCAGAATGACCCCGTACTGGCGCTTGCCTGGCGCGCGCGGGGGCTCAAGTGCCTTGCAGCGGCTCATCTGCCGTTCGGCAACACGCCGCCATCGGGTCTCACCAGGGAGGCCGGCAAGCTCTCCACAAAAGCCCTGATCTCGTCGCGCACCCGACGGTAGTGGGCGAGGGCCTCCTCCTCGCACGCGGCGCCCGCCGCGAGGCGGGGCGGGTCGTCGAAGCCCCTGTGGATCGCCCTCGCCTTGCCGCGGAAGAGCGGGCAGTGCTCGTGGGCGTGGTCGCAGACGGTGACGACACAGTCGAAGCGGATGTCCTCCACCTCGCCGACGTGCTTCGACCAATGGCGCGAGATGTCCACCCCCGCCTCGGCCATGACCCTGACCGCGCGGGGATCGAGGCCGTGGGGTTCGATGCCGGCCGAGTGCGGCTCGATGAGGTCCGCCTTGAGACGCCGCGCCCAGCCCTCGGCCATCTGGCTCCGGCACGAGTTGCCGGTGCAAAGGAACAGGATCTTCAGCCTTTGCGTCGGCTCTCGCATGGGTGCTGGCAGCCTACTTGCCTGCCGCGAGGCGCAGGGCGACCTCGGCGACGCGGCGGCCGAGGTTCTTCGCCGTGCCGAGGCCGAACTCGTCCTCCGAGATGTCGTCTTTCCCGTTGTTCAGCAGGGTGGCTCCGATGCGGCCGCTGGGCCGGCCGTCGCCGACGATGACCATCTCCTGGCAGAGGAGCGCGGTCTGAATGGACTGGACGACGAGCTCCTGGCCGCCATTGCGGGCGCCGCCCACCGCCAGGGTGCCAGCCACTCTGTTGCTGAGCGCGAAGCTGTTCTTGCGGAAGACCATGAGGCGGTCGAGGAACGCCTTGCACAGCGAGCTCATGGAGCCGAAGTAGACGGGCGAGCCGACGATGATCCCCGCCACCTTCGCGTCGGCGAGCTTCGGGGCCACCTTGAGGAAATCATCCTCCTGGCCAGCAGGCAGCGGCACGCCGGCGGCGAGGCAGCCGTTGATGTTGAGCCCGCCCAGGTCGAGGAGCTCGACCTCGACGTTCGGACTGACCGCCTTCGCGGCGTCCAGACACACCTGGAGACCCGCCGCAGTGGTCTTGCCCTTTCGCGGGCTGCACGAGACGCCGAGGATCTTGATCCCCTTCGCCGGCTCGGGGGCTTCGGCGGCGGCCGCCACGCCGGCGGCCATGGCCGCCCCGGCTACCCCAAGGAATCCCCTGCGACCCAGGTCACTTCCCATCGCCATGCTCCTTTCCTGCCGAAGTGGGCCGGAACATCCGTATCCTGAGATGAAGGATCGACGGCCTGGGGGCTACGGCACCAGGGTTGCCGCCGGGCGCGTCGCGGTCTCCGGCTTGGCCTTGGGGCGCTCCGGCGGCTTCGGGTCGTCCGTCTCGTCGTCGCCGCTGAGGTCAATCAGGAACCAGCCGAGGAAGAAGTCCGGGATCTCCAGCCAACTGATGTTCGCTGTGATCCCCACCCACCCGAGGTGGAGGTAGTGCTTGCAGGACAGCCTGAACGGCTCCTCGCCGCGCTCGCCCCGCGCGATGGCCAGCAGGCCGACGGGTTGGTCTTCCTGAGCCTTCTTGCCGTCTTTCGCGCTGTCCTGCCAACTGTTTTTCTCGTAGCCCCAGAACAGCGCGCCGACGTTCCGTTGCTGGTGCTCCATGATCCCCACCTTGCCTCCGCCGACGCCGGCGTAGTAACCATCCACGTGCCCGAACCCGATGGGGGCGATCATCGGGCAGTTCACGTAGAGGCCGATCTGCGGCTTCGCGGAGAAGGTGAGCCCGAGATCGAACATCTCGGCCGCATCGCGCCCCCGGTTGCGCAGGTAGGTGCATCCCTGCACCGCGGCGGCCGCGATCAACACCGGAAGGGCTTTTCGAAGAAGGGACTCGACGGTCATCGGATGCTCCTTGACGCCAGGGTTGTTCCAGGACGAACAGGATGCCTGCGCGCCCGCGCGCGCTCACGGGGCCACGTAGATCAGGTACACGCCGCCCAGAAGCACCAGGACGCCGCAGATGCCCTTGACGATGACGGCTCCCTTGGACCTCTCGCTCCAGTTCAGATAGCGCTGGACGACCTCCGTGAGGGTGCCCGCGAGCACGATGACGGAGCAGTGGCCGAGGCCATAGAGGAGGAGCAGCAGAACGCCGTAGGGCGCATTCGTCGCGGCGACCTTGAAGGTGACACCGAGCACGGGAGCCATGAAGGCGAAGGTGCACGGCCCGAGAGCAATGCCGAAGACCAGGCCGAGGATGAACGCGGCCAGGAGCCCCTTGCTCTTCATGCCGACCTGGCCCGGCCCCGACCACGGCATGGGGATGACCCCCAGGAGGTGAAGCCCAACAAGGAAGAAGACGGCGGCGACAAGGTAGTTGCCCCAGGGGCCGACATCGCCCATCATGCGCCCGGCGGCCGCGGTGATCGCGCCGATGGCTCCGATGGTGATGAGGATGCCCACCGCGAACAGGCTGGAGAGCAGGAACGCGCGTCGCGTCGAGGTGCGCCCCTGCTTGCCAATGAACCCCACGATGAGCGGGATGCTCGCCAGATGGCAGGGGCTCAGCAGAATGCTCAGGACACCCCAGACGAAGGCGGCCACGACAGCCACCAAGGCCGAACCTTCCACCGCTTGGGTCAACCAGGTGAACAGCTCTTGCATGGCTCAGTTCACCCCCATCTCGGCCAGCGCTTTCTCGATCTCGTCCTGCGGCATGAAGCCGACGTGGCGCAGGACCTCCTTCCCGTCCTTGTTGTAGAAGACCTGGACGGGAATCGACTGGACGCCGTAGAGGGAAGCGAGGATCTGTTCCTCGCCGACGTGGACGAAGAGGACGTTGAGCTTCCCCTCGTGCTTCTTCCGCAGGGTCTTCAGGATGGGCGCCAACATGTCGCACGGGCGGCAACCGGTGGCCCCGAAGTCCACCAGGGACGGCTTTCCGCTCGCCCGGGCCTTGTCCACGGGATTGTCCTGAGCCAGGGCCACCTGTTCTTTCGCCCAGGCCGCCGAGAGCGTGAGGCCGGCCGCCTTGGCGAGCTCGCGGATGTGGCGCCCGACCGCCTGCTGCTGCCGTTCCTTGAGCAGCATCTGCTCGATCTCGGACTTCACCTGGTCGAGCTTCGCGCCGCCGCACAGGTCCTTGTTCTTCTCGTAGAAGTCGGCGACCTCCGCCTCGGTAACCTTCACCTGCGCGCCCACGCCCTTCACGTAGTCCCCGATCACCTCGCGATCGGCCTTGCGCGCGATGTCCTTCTTCGCTTCCGCCGCCGCCTTCTTCGCGGCAGAGAGCAGCAGCTTCTCCGCGGTCATCTCGTCGAGGAGGTACAAGGCGTACTTGCGGAGCTGCTCCCGCACTCTCCTGGGAGACTTGGCGATGGCCTCGTCAAGGGCCTTTCCCGGGATCTCGATGTCGCCCGCGCGCAGCACCACTCCCTCGGGGAGCTCGCTGAGCGTGGCGCCGGAGAGAATCCCCGCCACCACCCCGGGGTAGGCGCCGTCCAGGGTAACGGGCGCCTCGGCCGCGCCAACGCGCCCCTGGGTCAGGAGGGCCGCCAGACACAACCATCCAACCACGCCTCTGGCGCTCAACTGCTGCTCCTTTCGCACGGGGATGCCACGGGGTCGTCTCACGGGGATTACTTCGCCGGGGGACATTCGCCGATCTTGCAGGCGTTCTTGATCTGCTGGGGTGTCATCTTCATCCGGGTGGCCAGCGCCTGGTTCATGGTCAGCATCTTGCCCGCGACTTCGGGGTGCTGGCCGAGCCATTCCCGGAGATTCGCCTCGGTGGCGAAGAAGAACTGCTTGAAGCAGCCGGCCGAGGTCATCTTGCCGTCAGGGCCTTTCCTCTGGCCGTGCCAGACGGCCGCCGTCTTCGGCTCCAGCGACGAGACGCTGCCACTCATCGTCTGCACCCGAATCAGCTCGCCCGTCAGGCCGTCCTTCACCTCCAGCTCGATGTCGTCCTGGTAGCGTGCCGCCACGCCGAGGCCGCACATGGGGCAGCAGGCGTAGCGCGGCTTGCCCTCCAGCTTGACGGCACAGGCATCTTCGGGGTAGTTCGCCCGGTCGCAGAAGGCGCAACGGACCGACAGTTCCTTGGTTCGCAATGCCTCCCACGCCAGGATGTTCCCGCCGCTGGCCTGCTGCTCCTTGGCGGCCGCGTCCTTGTCCGCGAAGGGCTTGATCGTCGGCCGGCCCGCCTTGTCCACGCCGTAGAGGTAGACGGCCGAGGTCGCGATGACGGTGTTTCCCTTCGCCCAGTCCGTCACGCACACCTGCTCGTCCACCCCCTTGGTAGTCCACAGGCTGGAGTAGTAGATGAAGAAACAGTGCGGCGAGCAGAACACGGTCGCGCCCGCTTCGTTCTCCAGGATCGTGCGGCCCTTGGCCTCCACATCCTTGTCGCACATGGAGCACACGCGGTCGCGGGGACGCTCGTCCTTGACGAGGGGCTCCTCCCGGCTGAGCCCGGCGGCCTTCGGGGCCAGGTCTACCCCGAGCTCTTTCCACTTGGCGAGGATATCCTCCTTGGAGAAGAAGCCCTCGTGGCGCCAGAGCTCCTTGCCCGACCCATCGAAGAAGATCTGCGTGGGGATGACCCGGATGGCGTACCGGCCTCCTGCTGACTCGTCCTTCCACACGTCAATGAAGTCGACCTGGAGCCTTCCCTCGTACTCCTTCTTGAGCTCCTCGAGGATGGGCGCCATCAGCTTGCAGGGGATGCACGAGACGGAGCCGAGGTCGAGGAGGCGAGGAATGCCGGCGGTCGCCGCCGCGGTGCCCTGCTTGCCGCTCTCCGTGGCAGTAAGCTTCTTGCCTTGCTTCGAGACGATCACCGCGACCACAACGACAGCCAGGACCACAACGATGGCGATCTTGCCGATCTGGTTCATCCGAGGCGTTCCCTTCTGCTTCCAGGCTCTTGCCGCCCAGCGCGTCGCCAGCCACACCCCCGTCACGACGGCCAGGAGGAGGAGCAGCCGGGCGGTGCCACCGCCGCTCCCGCTGCACGGGCACTGGGCGATGAGCCCGAGGTCAGGTGCCATTCGTCTCCCTGTCCCCTTTCGCTGGCGCGATGTGTGGGGGCTTCACCTGAAGACCAGGAGCCCCTGAAACGATGCCGTCGCCCCCACGGGGCAGCTCGAAGACGGACCGTCAGCCGAACTTCAGCGCAACATCCACCTGCGGCTTGACGACCCGCCGCAGGAACTCCAGCGCGGCCTCGGCATCGCCGTCCGTCACCGCCAGCTCGACGAGCCGCTGGTCGTCGGCCGCGAGCGTGATCGAGACATTCCGGACGGCCATGCGTCGGCCCTCAGCAAACAGGGCTCCTCGTCCCCGACAGTTGCCGAGCTCCGCCCTCCCGTCTCACGGGGCCTGGCGAACTCCCAACTCGGTCAGCTTCTTTCTGATCTCCTCCGCAGGCAGCATGCCCTGATGCCGGCGGACCTCCTTCCCTGCCTTGTCGAAGAACAGCAGGGTCGGAATGCTCCGAACCTGGTAGCGCATCCCCAGTAGGGGATGGTCGCGCTCCAGGAGATAGACGACGTTCAGGCGGCCGCCATACTCGTCGCGAAGGGACTCCCACACGGGGAGGGTCCTGTCCGGCCCTCAGCCGCAAGCCCCACCAAAGACGACGAGCGAGGGCTTCCCGCTCCGGCGCGCCTTGTCCACCGGGTTGTCCATCGCGGGGATGGCTTGCTCCTCGACCCATGCCGCGGCGACCTCGATCTTCAGGCGCTGGCCCAGGGTGCGGAGGTGCTCGGCGACCACCTGTTGTCTCTTTCCCTCGAGCAGGTGTTGGCGAATCGGCTGCTTCACTGCGTCGAGGGCCGCTCCGCCCAGGAGCTCCCGGTTCTCCTCGTAGAAACGGGCGACCTCCTCGTCGCCCACTCGAACCTTCGCCGTCACGCGCTCGAGGTAATCTTCAATGAGCTGGCGCTCGCTCTTCTTCTCATCGGCGCTCAACTCGGCTTTGGCGGCAAGAGCAAGGAGCCGCGGCGTCGCCTCGTTCTCCAGGAGGAAGAAGGCGTTCCTCTCCAACTCGTCCTGCGCCGCATCGGGGGTGCCGGCGAGAATCTTCGCCAGGTCGGCGCGGGTCAGCGCCACGGGTCCTGCGCGCAGCAGGACGTCCTTGGGCAGTTGGGCCAGCCGGCCGAAGGTGAGAACCCCCGAGGCCAGGCCCGGATGGAGGCCCTCCACCGTCTCCGAGGCCCCCTGCGCGGCCGCGGCCCCCGCGCAAGGGGGGATCGCGATCGCGAGGACGGCAACGCCCACAGGGAGAAAGCTACACAGGCTTCTCATCGGGTCCTCCTTTCCCACGTGCCGCCGATTCCCGCTCGGCGTCCATCTGCGGCTTGACGACCCGCCGCAGGAAGTCTAGCGCCGCGGCGGCATCGCCATCAAGCACCGCCAGCTCGACGAGCTGCTGGTCGCGCTCCGTGAGCGTGACCGCGACGTTGCGTTTGGCCACGTTCCGCCCCTCACAAGCAACACGTCGGAATCAGGGCTACCGCGCCCTTGTCCGCCACCTTCGCCACTTTGTCGTCGGTGACGGGGGACTTGCCCTTCTCCATCCCGAGGTCGGTCACGCGCATGTGCGCGAAGCCGCCGAAGCCGGCCTCCTCGAGGCACCTCTTCGCGCAGTCGAGCGGGCAGCCGTCAATCGCCAGGACGGCCGCGGCAGCCTTCGTGCTCTCCAACATGCCGCTGACGCGCCCGCCGATGCCGGCGAGGCAATACATCTTCCCGGCGCCCTCCCGCGTGAGCTTCCGCGCCGCCTGGTCGGCGATGGCGCCAACGTCCGCCGCCCCCGAGCACGCGAAGATGAGGCGCGGTGCCCCTGCACAACATTCCTTCTTCTCACTCACGGCTTGGCTCCTCTCCAAACGAGCATGGCCCTGATCTCATCGCAGGCGTGGGTGCTGGCAGCCAGGACATTTGGAACGACCGGCCCCGCACACGAATCACGGGAAACCATCGAGCTGCGGCAGCGGCTTCTTTGGGTCAATCGGCGCGGGGGGCGCCCGACGCGTCCGCCGTCCGGCATCCGTCCCTTCTTGCTGCTTCCGCCGCTCCTCCTTGGGACGCTTGGAACCCTCCCGTGCAGGGGCCTCCGTCGTCCCGTCATCCATCTGCCAGGGCCAGAGGCCGAACTTCCGGCCGTCGTCTCCGGCGAAATCAATGCCCGCCCAGCCGAGGGCGAAATCCGCCATCTGAGCGAAGCACGCGTTGACCATGATACCCACGTAGCCTACGTGGAGATACTTCGTTCAGGTCGGCGCCCCGGCCGGCCTGCGGTCGTAGGGCGGCAGCAGGAAGCCCAGAGGCCCGACGCCCTGGCAGTTCATCGTCTCGGGCTTGTCCTCGTCGAATCCGCCGAAGTCGAACAGTAACCCATCGCCCCAGCCGACGCGCTCGCGGCCCCACACGCCGAGGCCGATATGATTGTAGCGGATGCGCATCACCCCGATGTCCCCGCCCCCGACCCCCACGAAGTACCCGTCCACATCCCCGTAGCCAACGGGGGTGCTGGACAGGAGGGCCGCATACAAGGTCCACTGTGGCGTGGTGGTGACCGTGATCCCCACGTCCACCATCTCCAGCGCATCCTTGACGCGGGAGTTGAGGAACCCGAAGACGCCGCCCTCCCGCTGGGCGCAGCCCTGGAGCAGGAAGATCGCGAGCACGCAGCCTGAGCCGAGCGTCTGGGGGATGGCTCTCCTGGTCATCTCGGTTCTGTCCCTTTCCAATGATGCCCTTGTCAGGCCAACAGCTTCTGGATCTCCTCGGGCGAGGGGACCTTCCCGACGAGCTTCACCTGGCCATCTACCGCCAGGGCGGGCGTCATCATCACGCCGAAGGCCATGATCTTCGTGATGTCGGTCACCTTCTCGAGGTGGTACTCGATGCCGAGGGCCTTGGCCGCGGCCTCGGTGTTCTCGGTCAGCTTCTTGCACTTCGGGCAGCCGGTGCCCAGGACTTGCAGCAGCTTCATCCTCTGGCTCCTCTTGTCATCTCCCTGTGGGAGCGCTGTTCATGACGCCCAGTCCCGAGCAGATCTCGATCAGGGCTTCCCTGAGGCGCGCCTGGTCGCCCCCAAAGACGGGGATGCACTCGGAAGGGCTCGCCAGCCCGGTCCATACCTTCACGGCGAAGGCGAGACAGGTCGCCTCGCCGCACGCGCGGCAGTTGGTCCTCGGCAGCCGCTTGAAGATCTCGAGGGCCGGCGGCCGCTCGCGCATCTCGCAGGACGGCTCGATCTCCGCGCGATGCGCCCAGACCTCGTTCGCGCGGCGGCGCAGCGCCTCCAGGACCCGCCAGGCGTCCACAATCTCATCGGCCTTGGCCACCGCGATGCGCCGCGGGTACACCGAAACCATGCGGTAGCCGTCCATGAACGTGAACGTCGGGCCGTGGACATTATAGCATGCCTCGCGCATCTCGGCGTTGAGGTACGGGAAGACTCCCGCGAGGTCGCCGGAGATGTGCGCGATGATCCGGATCTTCGCCGCGTCCGCCACACAGGGCGCCAGGACCATGATCGCCGCCCGGCCGAACACGTCCTCCTCGAAGGTTCGTGGCGGCTCGCCCGGAACCGGGAGCCGCGCGGGGCGGTAGTCCACCCAGCCCGAGGCCACGAAGCCATCGGAGCCGCGGCCGGTGAGCTGCATCCGCACCGCCGAGTCCATCACCACCGCGGGCGCGCCGACCAGGCTGAAGCCGGGGTCCGGCCACACGACTTCATGGGGCAGCGAGAGGGCATCGAGACGGCCTTTCGCCTTCCCGAACTCGCTCCGCCCCGGAAATGTCGCGATCAGTTGGCTCATGCCTCCTGACTCTGCTTCACGGCCAGCACCGTGATGCTGGCGGCTACCGAGTCCAGCAGGGCGGCGGCGCCCCTCGCAAAGTGGCTCTCGCACCCGCCCGTGACGCGGTAGGGCTCGTCGGTGAGGAGGTCCACCGACTCGAACCCCGCGTCGCGGATGGCGGCGAGGTACTCCTGCCGCAACAGCGCCCCGGCCAGGCACGCAACAAGGAGCCCCTCGTCTTCCCGAAGCGCTTCGGGCAACGGCCGGTTGAGCACCATGTCGCTGACGACCATTCGCCCGCCCGGCTTGAGGACGCGGAAGACTTCGCGGAACACCTGGGGCTTGTCGGGCGAGAGGTTGATGACGCAGTTCGAGACCACCACGTCCACCGACGAATCGCCGACGGGCAGGCTCTCGATCTCGCCCTCGTGGAACTCCACGTTGGCCAGGCCGGTGGCCTGGCGGAACTTCTCGGCGTTGCGGCGCGCCAGAGCGACCATCTCCGGCGTCATGTCCACCCCGATGGCCCGGCCGGTCGGCCCGACCATTTGGGCGGCGAGGAACACGTCCTTGCCGCCGCCGCTCCCCAGGTCCAGCACCACGTGGCCCGGCCTCAGAAGGGAGAAGGCCACGGGGTCGCCGCACGAGAGGCCCAGCTCCGCCTCGCGGACGGGGTGGTCCCGCGCCGTGCCCACGCCGCTACAGCAGGACGACTTCGGCCCGCAGCACGAGGAGCGCTGCTTCGCGACAGAGCCGTAAGCCCTCTTCACCAGTTCGTGCGTGTCTTTCCGAGCGCTCATGAGTCGTGGCCTCCTTCAGCAGGGAACCAGTGGCGGGTCCGCAGGCAGATCTTGACGAGCATCAGCATGACGGGGACCTCGATGAGGACTCCGACGACGGTGGCGAGCGCGGCGCCCGACGAGAGGCCGAAGAGCATCGTGGCCGTGGCGATGGCGACCTCGAAGTGGTTCGACGCGCCGATCATCGCGGAGGGCGCCGCGTCCTCGTACGTCAGCTTCAGCGGCTTCGACCACCAGTAGCCCAGCCAGAAGATCAGGTTCGTCTGGATGAACAGCGGGATGGCGATCCAGAGGATCGTCAGGGGCCGTGTCAGAATCATGTCGCCCTTGAAGGAGAACAGCAGCACCAGGGTGATCAGAAGTGCGATGATGGTGATCGGGGTGAGGATATGGAGGAACTTCTCCTTGAACCAGGCCTCGCCCTTCGCCTTGATGATCCACTTCCGCGAGAAGTAGCCGGCCACGAGCGGCAGGGCCACGTAGATGGCAATCGAGAGAAGCAGGGCCTGCCAAGGCACGGGAAGCCGCCCCACCCCGAGCAGGAAGCCGCCAAGCGGGCCGTAGAGGACGAGCATCGTGAGCGAGTTGATCGCCACCATCACCAGCGTGTGCCCGTCGTTCCCCTTCGCCAGGTAGCCCCACACGAGCACCATCGCGGTGCATGGGGCGATGCCGAGCAGGATGCAGCCGGCCAGATAGCTCCGCCACATCGGCACCTCGAGCATCTTCGCCCCGTCGTGCAGCACCACGGTGCCCGCGCCATACGTCGCACCGACGTCGAGGTCCTGCCCTAGAGGCATCTTCACGTAGTCCTTCGCCTCCGGGCCGATGAACCCGATGAAGATCGTGCCGAGGAAGACCAGGGCGATGGCGTACATGGTGAACGGCTTGATCGCCCAGTTCACGAAGAGCGTCAGCCCCACCGGCTTGGCGCTCTTGCCCGCCTGGAGCACCTCCGCGAAATCAATCTTCACCATGATGGGGTACATCATGAAGAACAGACAGACCGCGATCGGGATCGAGACCACCGGCGCCCCGTGGACGTAGATCGCCAGGCCGTCAAGGAACGTGGCGGCCTGAGGCGCGACCTTCCCCAGGATGATCCCCGCCAGGATGCACAGGAGCACCCACACGGTCAGATACTTCTCGAAGGCACTCAGCCCCTTCGCAGGCTTTTCCACGGTCGGTTCTCCTCCGTCCTGCTCGCCGCACAGCCTTCGCGTGCTATGCGAAGAAGAGGCCAAAGATTACTCCTACGACGGTCGACATGATGACCGTCAGGGCGCAGAAGACGAACGTCTTCTTGCCGCCCATGATCTTGCGGAGCACGAGGATGCTGGGGATGGAGAGCGCCGGCCCGGCCAGCAGGAGCGCGAGGGCCGGGCCTTTCGCCATGCCGAGCTTCATCAGCGCCTGGGTGATCGGAATCTCCGTCAGGGTGGCGAAGTACCAGCACATCCCGACGAACGAGGCCACGAAGTTCGCCACCACCCCGTTGTCCCCCACCAGGCCCGCCACGGCCTCTTTGGGGATGAGCTTGGAGATGAATCCCGTGACGAACACCCCGCCGAAGAGCAGCGGCACGATCATCTTGCCGAAGTCCCACGTGGCGACCAGCCAGTCCTTGATCTCGTCGCGGCCGAACCAGCGCCAGAGCATCAGCAGCACGGCGAGGCCCATCGCGCCGGCCAGAACCCACTTGATGCCGTGGATGGACATGGCGAAGCTCGGTATCGCCGTGACCTCCAGGGTGCCCACCTCGCTGAGGCGCGTCACCTCGGGGGAGAGGCGGTCCGACGGGACGTACTGCTGCACCTCGAGGCTTTCCGCTGTCTCGGAGCGGAGGACGGCCGTGAGCGCCCAGCCACCCTCGAGCGCCACCGTCACGTCGTTCGCCTTGTACCGCCGGACGGTCTTCACGTCCGTCTTGCGGAGCGTCTTCACCTCCTGTGCAAGCTTCTCGGGGGACAGATACTCCTGGACCTCGATCGCCTCGGCGGTCTCGGAGCAGAGCTTGGCCTCCTTCCTCGGGCCCTCTTTCAAGGAGACCGTCACGTCGTCCGCTTTGCGCCGCCAGATCTCCTTCAGGTCCGCCTTCCTGAACTGCTTCACCTCGGGCGAGAGCCGGTCGGAGGGCAGGTACTCCTGCACGTCCATGGCGTCAACCATCGTATACTGGACGTTGGCAGTCATCGTGGCGCCGTTGCTGCCCTTTGCCGCAATGGTCACGTCGTTCGTGTTGTACCAGTCGCTGAAGACCAGGAAGAGCACCATGGCGGCGAAGTAGAGCCCCGTCTGCCACAGGCGCCGAGGGCTGGCCGGTGGAGAAGGCATCTGCATGAGCGTCTCGATCCGCTTCTTCTCCTCGCGGCGGAAGATGAACGCCATCAGCAGGCCAATGGCGTAGGCGAAGGCCACCGAGCCGATCACCCGCGCCACGCCCAGGTCGAAGCCGAGCACCCGCGCGGACAGGAAGATCGCCATCACGTTGATGGCCGGGCCGGAGTAGAGGAACGCGCTCCCCGGCCCCAGCCCCGCCCCCATCGCGTAGATGCCCGCGAACATCGGCAGCACGCTGCACGAGCAGACCGCCAGGATCACCCCCGCCACCGCCCCCACCGTGTAGGCCAGGAAGCGGTTCGAGTTCGGCCCCAGATACCGCATCACCGAAGCTTGCGAAAGGAACGTGCTGATCGCCCCGGCGATGAACATCGCCGGCACCACGCACGCCAGCGTGTGCTCCCGCACATACCATTGGAGCAGGTCGAACGCCCCGTAGATGCCCTTCTTGACATTCTCGTTCCCGAACGGGACGAAGTAGAAGAACAGGAAGACACCGACGAGGGTGGCGAGGACCTTCAGTTCCTTCTTCATCCGGACCAGTCTCCTGCTGGCTCAAGTAGGGGCGGTTCGCGAACCGCCCCTACAGGCGCCCGGTGGCCGCTTGGCCAATTCACCAAGCGCGGGGCCAGAAAAAAACGCGCTCCAGAGGCTCGTACACGATTCCACTCCACACTTCTCCCCGTTCTGGAGCAGGCCGCTTTTCACCGTGAGCCAGCCTGGGAACAGGCAGGATTATGGAGTGCGGCGAAACGTCGCCGCTTTGGCTTCCCAGCGGAGCGCGGAAACAGGCCCAACGCCCCGTTCAGCACAGCGCCCCCTCACAGGATGTGGGCAAAGGCCAGCCCTCCGGGAGAGGGCTGGGGTGAGGGGCCTC
>Ga0315274_10008755_pt1 | contig 14659 bp, 5 predicted proteins | sample YL17G02_20_MG_FD_203700 | JGI IMG/M metagenome (GOLD analysis project Ga0315274, IMG submission 203700) | Sediment microbial communities from Yellowstone Lake, YNP, Wyoming, USA - YL17G02_20 | ecosystem: Environmental > Aquatic > Freshwater > Lake > Sediment | place: USA: Wyoming | collected... | reverse complement strand
ATGCCGAACAGCCCAAGTCACCTTGAGGATTCAGGCCTGAGTCGCCCCGCACGGCGCCCCCTTTTGGCTTGCTCTGTAAAACCAGGTTTGCTTAATAGCATCTGGTGGCCAGAGAAGCAGACTTCATCGCGTTATGAAAACAACACTCCGTCAAATGCTCAACCTGATAGCGTACGCTTCCGCATTGGTGATGCCTCTGCCAATCGAAGCTGCCGGACCGGAATTGTCGGCAGTCACGGGCGTCCGCCAGCCATCCGAAGCAAGCGCCGCAGCGGGCGCAGCGGGCGCGCCGGCGATCACCAACCAACCGCAAACCCAAATCGTTACCGTCAGCGGAACTGCGAGCTTCACTGGAGGCGCGACTGGCACAGCGCCGTTGGCATATCAATGGCGTCGGAACGGTTTTTCGGTGCCGGGCGCGAATGGCCCGACGCTGACGCTGAACAACATTGGGATCAGCGATGCGGGCACTTATACGGTGCTGGTCACCAACGCCAGCGGCATGGCCCTGAGCCAGTCCGCCATCCTGACCGTGAGCCGGAGCTTGCCGGCAGTCGCTGACTCGGCGGTCGCTTGGTTTGGCGCAAGGTACGTTGACGGCCCGATGCTTCCGTCCGATTGGGCGAATGTGATAGCCGTCGCCAGTAAAGGCGGGTACCGACTCGCACTGAAGAGCGACGGCACCGTGGTCGGAGAGAACGGGCCTAACGGTTTGATTCCCATCCCAGATGGATTGTCCAACGTGGTCGCAATCGCCGCTGGCGACACTTTTGGTCTGGCGCTCAGGAAGGATGGTACCGTCGTCGGCTGGGGCGGGAATGAATACGGGCAGATCTCGATCCCTGCCGGCCTCTCCGGCGTCGTGGCGATTAGCGCCAACCGATTCTACAGCCTCGCGTTGAAGAGCGACGGGACGGTGGTGGCCTGGGGCGAAAACGATCAGGGGCAAGCGAATCCACCCCCGGGCCTGAGCCGTGTCGTAGCAACCTCTGCCGGCCCGTGGCACAGCCTCGCGCTCAAGGCCGATGGAACGGTAGTCGCATGGGGCCTCAACTGGTGGGGAGGGGCGACTGTGCCCGCGAGCTTGTCCAATGTAGTAAGCGTAGCGGCGGGGTACGGTGCGAGCGTGGCTCTCCGCAGCGATGGTACGGTGGTCGCCTGGGGAGGGAATGATGCTGGATGGACCGATCCACCTGCTGATCTGCGCGATGTTTTCGCCGTCTCCGCCGGCTGGTCCCACGGTCTCGCCCTCAAGCGCGATGGGACCGTGGTTGGCTGGGGCGACATGCAGCCCCGTGAGAACTACGATTTTGGCGAACCGCCGGCGCTTGTGCCGCCTGGCTTACAGGATGTCAGAGCGATTGAGGCCGGGATTCGTTACAGCGTGGTGCTGCTGGGCGGATCACCGGTGATTGCCACTCAACCTGGCCCCCAGTTTGTTACCGAAGGCGGCACGTCTGACTTTTATATCAACGCCTACGGTCCGGCGCCGTTGAGTTATCATTGGTTCCGGGAAGGGCTTCCCGTGGAGGGCGGCACGAATGCGCTGCTGGTGATCTCCAACACGCTGCCCGCCCACGCCGGCAGCTACCACGTCGTGGTCACCAACGCCCACGGAGCCGCGACCAGTCAGACTGTGGCGTTGACGTTGAACACCGGGATGCCGGGGGCAGTGGACCTCTCGTTCAACTCGGAGGTGCGGTTCGAGCCTATGGCGTATTTGGTGAAGTGCATGGCCCTGCAGCCCGATGGCAAGGTCGTCCTCGGTGGCTGGGTGACCTTGAACGGACAGCGCGGTGTCAAAGTGGTGCGGTTGGATCCCGATGGCAGTCTGGACCCAACTTTCGCTGCGGGCAGCCCGGCCGACACCGCTGGCGGGCCTCTGGTTTTTGCACTGGCGCTTCAGCCGGACGGGAAGATCCTGGTGGCGGGTCAATTCACCAATTTCAATGGGACGGCGCGATACCACCTCGCGCGGCTCAATGCTGACGGCAGCCTGGACGCCACTTTCCTGAACACGGGCACAGGACCTAACCGCCACGTCTGGACAGTAAGACCCCAATCAGATGGAAAGGTGCTCATTGGCGGCGCCTTTACCGAGTTCAACGGCGTCCCGCGCGGCCTCATTGCCCGCCTGAACGCCGACGGGACCCTGGACACCACGTTCCTCGCCACTGGCTCGGGATTGGAGGGAGACGAGTCCAGGGAAGCCCAGTGCCTGGCGCTTCAACCCAATGGAAGGATACTCGTTGCAGGCAGGTTCGCGACCGCCAACGGCGTGCCACGGAACGGATTGGCCAGACTCAACGCCGATGGGACAACGGATACCGGTTTCCAGCCCGTCATAGGCAGCACTGATGGCTGGGGAGATGTGCTGGTGGAACCCGATGGCAAACTGCTTGTCGGCAATCGTGGCATGTACCGTGACGGCGGAAGGATGGTCTTCCTGGCCAGACTCAACAGCGACGGCAGCTTGGATCCTACCTTTGACACGGCCAGTGGACCGAATGGACCGGTCTCCGTGATCGCAAGGCAACCAGACAGAAAACTGGTGATTGGCGGGGCCTTCAGCAAGTGCGGCGGTTTGCCGCACTGGGGCATCGCCCGGTTGCGTCCTGACGGACAGGTGGACACGGGCTTCGTGGAAGGCGGCCGCCCCACTCAGTTCCAGCACCACGCCTACGACGTGGAGTTGGCTCCAGACGGGCAGATTGTGGTCAGCGGCGACTTCACCAGCATGAGCGGACACACGCGCGTCGGGGTTGCCAAACTGCTCGGGGGCGAGCTGCCGAGCATCTCCGTCGCGCCGCGGGGTCAGACGGTGTATGCGGGTTCGACGCCGGTGTTGAGCGTGGCGGCCAGTGGACAACAGCCGCTCGCTTACCGATGGCAGCACAACGGCGTGGATATCCTCGGCGCCACGAATGGATCGCTGTTCCTGCTGGGAGCGGAGACAAACGCTGCGGGTACCTACACCGTTGCCGTCAGCGCGCCGGCCGGAGCGACCGTGCGCGCGAGTGCCACGCTCACGATCAAGCCGGTGCCGGAAGATGCAACGGCCGGCTACTTTGGCTCAAGATACCTTGATAATTCGATGATAAGTCCCGACTGGACGAACGTCATCGCCATCGCTGGAACAAACTGGAAGCTGTTCGCGGTGAGGCCGGATGGCACACTGCTCCATGCTGGTGGGCCTTCGGCGCCCGAGCTCAGCCCGCCACCAGGTCTGTCAAACGTGGTCGCCGTTGCTGTCGGCATCGAACACGTGCTGGCCCTGAAGCGGGATGGAACAATCGTGAGCTGGGGAGGCAATGCGAACGGGCAGCGCGATCCCCCTTCAGGGCTGAAGGACGTGGTGGCCATCGCCTGCAGTCCGTGGCACAGCCTGGCGTTGAAGAGTGACGGCAGCGTGGTGGGCTGGGGCGCGAACGATTCGGGGCAGGCGACGCCACCCGCAGGTCTGACCGGAGTCGTGGCCATCTCTGCGGGCTCGGGACACAACCTCGCACTTAAGGCAGACGGAACCGTGGTCGGTTGGGGTTACGACGGATATGGGCAGGCCACTGTACCCGCCGGCCTGTCCAACGTGGTGAGCGTGGCGGCCTGTCACAACTGGAGCATGGCTCTCCGCGACGACGGCACGGTGGTGGCTTGGGGAGACAATGAGTTCGGGCAGTGCAATCCGCCTTCGGGCTTGACCGGGATCACGGCCATTTCTGCGGGCCCGTGGCACGGTCTCGCCCTTAAGAGTGATGGGACCGTGATCGGTTGGGGCGACATGCGGCCGCCTGAGAACATCAATTATGGCGAGCCTCTGGCGTGGGTGCCGCCCGGGCTGAAGGATGTCATCTCCATTGTGGCAGGATTTGCTGGTAATCTGGTGCTGATAGTCGGGCCGCCGGTGATTCCCACTCAACCTGGCCTCCAGTTTGTTACTGAAGGGGGCACCTCTGATTTTCATGTCAACGCCTACGGTCCAGCGCCGCTGAGTTATCAATGGTTCCATGAAGAGCTTCCGGTCGAGGGAGGCACGAATGCGCTGCTCGTCATTTCCAACACCCTGCCAGCCCAGGCGGGCAGTTACCACGTGCTGGTCACCAACGCTCACGGAATGGTGACCAGTCAGTCTGCGCTCTTGACCTTGAACACTGGGGAGCCCGGTGCCGTTGACCTCTCCTTCAGTTCGGAAGTGCCGTTCGAGCCTATGACGTCTTGGCCGAAGTGCATGGTCGTGCAGCCGGATGGCAAGATCGTCCTCGGTGGCTGGGTGACCTTGAACGGACAGCGCAGTGTCAAAGTGGTGCGGCTGAATTCCGATGGGAGTCTGGACCAGACTTTCACTGCGGGCAACCCGACCGACAGCACTGGCGGACCGTTCGTCTATGCGTTGGCGCTTCAGCCTGACGGAAAGATCCTGGTGGCTGGTCAGTTCACCAATCTCAACGGGGTGGCGCGAAACCACCTCGCACGGCTCAACTCTGACGGTAGCCTGGACGCCACTTACTTGAACACAGGCACAGGACCTAACCGCCACGTCAGGATCGTAGCACTCCAACCAGACGGCAAGGTGCTCATTGGCGGCGCCTTTACCGAGTTCAACGGCGTGCCGCGTGGCCTCGTCGCCCGCCTCAACGCCGAAGGAACCCTGGACACCATGTTCCTTGCCACCGGCTCGGGATTGGAGGGCGATGAGTCCGGGGAGGTTGAATGTCTGGCGGTTCAGTCGGACGGGAAGACATTCGTTGCCGGCAGGTTCACGACCGCGAACGGCGTGCCACGGGGCGGATTGGCCAGACTCAACGCCGATGGGACAACGGATACCGCTTTTACGCCTGTCGTAAGCAGCTATGGTGGCTGGAGAGTAGTGCTCCCGGAAACCGACGGCAGACTGCTAATCGGCCACGGTGGCATCGGTGTCAGCGGAGGAACTCTCTTCCTTGCCAGACTGAACAGCGACGGCAGCCTGGATCCGAGTTTTGACACGGCTAACGGACCGAATGGCGGGGTTTTCGCGATCAGAAGGCAACCAGACGGAAGACTGCTGATCGGCGGGCAGTTCAGCCAGTGCGGTGGCTTGCCTCGCTGGGGCATCGCCCGCTTGCTTCCGGATGGCAAGGTGGACACCACCTTTGTCGAGGGCGGACGCCCGACTTTGTTCCACCACCAGGTTTACGACGTCGAGTTGGCTCCAGACGGGCGGATTGTGGTCAGCGGCAACTTCGCCAGCATGAGCGGACATGAGCGGGCGGGCATCGCCCGGCTGTACCAAGGCACCTTGCCGACCATCGTGAGCCAGCCGGTCAGCCAGCGGATCGTGGTGGGCAACCCGGTGACGCTCAGTGTCACGGCGACCAACCCGGCCCGGCTCTATTACCAATGGCAGCGTAACGGTGTGGACCTTTCCGGCGCGACCAATACCAGCCTGTCCATCCCCAGCGTCCAGCCGGTCGACGGCGGCGGCTTTACGGTGGTGGTGCGCGACTCGACCGGCTCAGTAACGAGTCAATCAGCGGTGTTGACGCCAGTAGTCAGGCCGAGCGTCGCCACCGACCTTGCGAACCAAATCGTCCACTTCGGCGCCGACCCCGCGTTGGCCATCACGCTCAACGGCACGCCGCCGTTCAATTACCAGTGGCGGTTCAACGACGTGAACCTCCCCGGCGCCACCAACGCGACGCTCGTCCTGAACGACGTGCGGGACGGCAACTCGGGCAGTTACTCCGTCGTCGTCGGCAACGAGGCGGGGTCGGTGACCAACCAGCCGGCGTTGTTGCAGGTCTATTACGGGTCCGGCCACGCGTATCGCTGGCTGTATCCGGACATCCCCGGCGGCAACGTGTCGGACCTTACCGGCGACCCGTCCTTCCCGTTGTTTCCATCGGGCATTGAGAAGCTGACGAATGGTTTGGCCAGCGGCGTGAACATGAGCGAGGCATACGGCAGTTACATCCAGGGTTATTTGATCCCACCGAAGACCGGCAACTACACGTTCTGGATAGCAGCGGACGAGTCGGCCGAGTTCTGGCTGAGCACCAACGACGCGCCGGCGAACCTGCAACTGCTGGCCTTCTGCTTGCAGCCGACAGCAGTGAACGACTGGACCGCCCGGCCCGAGCAGCAGTCCCTAACCATCCCGTTGACCGAAGGACAGCGCTATTACTTCGAGGTGCTGCACAAGGAAGGCACGGGCACCGATCACGTGGAAGTGGGCTGGCAGCGGCCTGATGACTTGTTCCAGCGTCCGATCCCGCCGGCGTATCTGTCGCCGTTGGTCGATCCAGTGACGGCGCCAGCGATCAAGCAGCAACCGCAGTCGCTGGTGGTCGTAGCGGGCAATCAGGCGCTCCTGAGTGTGGCGGTCGAGGGCGTGCCGCCGTTGCGCTACCGATGGCAGCGCAATGCCACGGATTTGCCGGGCGCCACCAACGCGACGCTGTTGCTGGAGGACGTTCAGGTGAGCCACGCCGGCGCGTATCGCGTCGTGATCACCAACAAGTTCGGCCAAGCCACCAGCGACGCAGCGACTCTCGCCGTGCATTACGCGCTCAAACTGACCATCCTGCCCGGCGGGACGGTGAGCAAAGACCCTGACTTGACAGATTACCCGCCCGCCAGCGAGGTCACACTGACGGCGACGCCGCAGGCCGGACACGTGTTCACGGGGTGGAGCGGCGATGTCACGGGCACGCAGAATCCGGTCCGGGTCATCTTCGACGCGAACAAGACCGTTACGGCGGGGTTCACGCCGGTCTGGGCCCTCACGCTCACGCGCAACATTGCCGGTGGCGAAGTGACCCGAACGCCCGATCTGGCGCAGTACCTCGATGGCACGCAAGTGAAGGTGGAAGCCAAAGCCGGGGCGGGCTTTATTTTCACTGGCTGGACGGGCGATACCAACACCACGGCGAACCCGCTGGCCCTGATGATGGACCGGGGCCGCGCGCTCCAGGCCAATTTCCAGCAGGTATTTTACCTGAACGCGTCGGTCGAAGGTTCGGGCACGGTGACGATTGATCCGCAGAAGTCCTACTACTTGCCGGGCGAGAGCGTCAGTCTTACCGCGCTGCCTGCGGCCGGTTACGCCTTGGCCAATTGGTCGGGCGACAGCACGGGGACGGCGACGAACCTCACGATGACGATGAACGCCAACGTGGCGGTGGTTGCTCACTTCAAGCGCTTGGTCAGCCTGGGTGTCACGGCTACCGGCCAGGGCGCGATCAAAGTCGAGCCAAAGGCGGACCGGTATCTGGAGGGGACCTCAGTGCAATTGACCGCCGAGGCCACGACCGGCTGGCAGTTCGTCGAATGGAAAGGGGCCTTGAGTGGCTCGCAGAACCCGGCGCCCTTGACGCTGGACACCAACAAGCAGGTCGAGGCGGTGTTCAGGCAACTGTTCACGGTCACAACCGATGTGGTGGGCCACGGAACGGTGACCTTGGTGCCCAAACAGACCCAGTATGTGGACGGCACGACCATCACCGTGGTGGCGTCGGCGCCCTCGGGCTATCGCTTCGTGGGATGGAGCGGCGATTTGACCGGGGCGGCAACGCCGGTCCCGTTGCTGGTCAACACCAACAAACACGTCATTGGCACTTTCCTGCCTCTCTGGGCCCTGACGGTTAGCTCGACAGCCGGTGGCACGGTCCACAAAGAACCTGATCTTGGGCTTTACCTGGACGGCACGGCGGTGCGGTTGAACGCTGTGCCCGATGAAGGCTACGCTTTTGCCGGCTGGAACGGCGATGCCAGCGGCACCAGCAACCCGTTAGTCTGCCTCATGACCACCAACAAGACCATCGCGGCCGAGTTCAGGCACGGCTGGACCCTCACGGTCACCACGACCGAAGGCGGCGCCGTCGAGCGATCGCCGGACTTGACGGTTTACCCGGGCGGATCGCTCGTCACCTTGAAGGCCAAGCCGGCAACGGGCTACGTGTTCGTGCAGTGGACCGGAGACGCCACCGGTACCGTCAACCCTCTGGCCGTCATGATGGACCACGGCAAGACCGTCATGGCGAACTTCGTGCGCGCCGAACTCCAGCCGCCCATCCTCGATGTGGCTGCGTCGGAACTGACGCCCGGCGGATTCAAGCTGACACTCAGCGGCCGGGCCGGTGTGTCGTACGTGCTCCAGGGGTCTGAGGACTTGGGGAGTTGGACCGACCTCCAGACACTGACCATTGCCGGCCAGCCGGTGACTTGGACAGATGCTGGGGCTTCGGGCAAGACACAGCGCTTCTACCGGGTCAGGCAAGCGCCTTGATCATGCTGAGACCATCCGCGAGTCTTCGCCTGCCGAGCAGCGGGAGGGCCAAGCGGACAGGCGAAGACCGGTCCGACCGCCAGTCAACCTCAGTTCGCCGCTATGGACTGTGCGCAGCCTGGAACGCCCGGTAGTACTCTGCTCTGAACCGATTGCCGGCTTCCGAGCTGGTGAGGCAGTGTTCCCAGTCCGGGGCGGGGCGTGATGTGAGCCTCGCGGGCGGGATGGCCTTGCCATTCAAGCTGCCGGCGAGCTTCCGGAACTCGCGGCCCCAGGCTTTGAGGCTGCCGTCGGACGTGAGCAGACCGGTCAACTGGCTGCAGTCAGTTGCTTCCGGTTGATCATAGAACCCCCAGTTTAACCAGCCCGTGGCCAGGCCCTGCGTGGTTTCCACCAGGCGCCGACACCATTGGGCCTGTTGTTCCTCCGAGGCGAACGGGTGCCGGCCTTGATCGAAAGTTGGCTTGCCACCGCCATACCAGCCGAACTCGGCGACCACCACCGGTTTGCCCGGCTTGGCGACCTCGCGCACGACACTCTCGAGATAGGCCAGGTTGCGCGCCTGGCTCTCGGCGTCCCGGTACTCGTACGCGCCCTGGTCGAGCGGGTAGAAATGGACTTCCAGGAAGTCGAGGAACTTCGCCTGCCGCGCCGGGCGGAACGCGGAGTAATGCCCGGGGTGGGCGACCAAGGCTGGCACGGACCACTGAATGAGGCCCACCGTGACGAGCGCTTGCGGGTCCACGGACTTGATCGCGGTAACCTGTCGTCGCGTCCACTCGTCAGCAATGTCTTCCCGGAACAGTTGGTAGTCGAGCAACTCGCGGCTGCCGGGTGCGTTCCGGGCCGGCGGTGCGGGTACGCGACCGAACTGGAGCGTCTGGTTGGTGGAGCCCCAGCCCGCCGTAAGCTTCTCGATCGAGCCGTATTTCTTCTCTAACCACTGATTCCATTTCTCGCGCAGGACCGGCGTGTCCCAACGCACCTCCGGCTCGTTCAACAGGTCGTAGGCGAAGAGCACATTTCGACCGCGATAACGCGCGGCGAAGAGCTGCCAAAACGATTCGAGCGCGCTAAGGATCTTCTCGTCAGCCAAGCGATCGCCCCGCGCCCACTCCGGCACGCCTTCCCAGTGGTCGGGACCGGTCGGATGCACGTAGATGCCGGCCTCTTCGGCGATGTCGAGAAACTGGTCGAACTTGGCGAGGCCGTCGGGCGACAGCACACCCGGCTCCGTGTAGAACGAACCATACGCGAGGAACACCCGCACACAGTTTACGCCCAGTTCCTTCATCCGGGCGAAGTCCTTGCGCGTGGCATCGGCATCGAACTTCTTCCAGACCTGTGGCGCCCAGCCGGTGCCGGGCCGGTAGTAGTTGATCCCGAATGGAACGAAAGGCCGGCCGTCCTCGGTGCCGAAAGTGCGGCCGTCACGAGCGATGCGGACCTTGGGCAGGCTCGTGGAGTGAACCGCGGCCGCCTGGCCGGACGCAACCGGTGTCCCTGGGTTAAAGAGCCCTGCGGCCACCCAGGCCCAAGTCAGCTTCATGGCATACCGGGCCAATCGGATTTGGTACATTTTTTGATACATATGTTACAGGATTTGCGCCATCATGGATTGCCGTGTCCGGCATAAAGAGCCCTGCGGCTACCCATACCCAAGTCAGTTTCATGGCATACCGGGCCAATCGCATTTGGTGCATTTGGTGATACATATGTTACAGGATTTGCGCCATCGGGGATTGCCGTGTCCGGCTGTTAACGTCGTTGCTCGTGGCGGAGCAGCCTGGCGGTGATGTCACCCTCCGGCAAGAGCTCGCCTGACACCGCGAACAACGAGGGTTGCCAGGGATCGAGCGTGAAAGCGATACGATCGGTCCGACCAAGGTGCATGCCGGTCCGCAGTTCGTACACGTGAGCGGGTGCGGCGAGCCTGGCTTCGAGGTCCGTCGGCTTTTCCAACGACTCGTTGCCGCCAGCCTGCCTCAAATCCTCGCTCATGTGGTAATCGACGTTGCGCTCGAAGGCGAGCAGGCGGGCGGAGCCAAGCTTAAAGCAGTGGATACAGGTGCGAGCGTTCAGTGGCAGCGTCACCTGCCGGGGAATGCCATGCAGCCAGTTCCCGAGCCATTCGGCCCACGCCAAGTCAGGGGCTTCCGCCAGCCTTTGCTTGCCGTAGGCGGCGATGCTTCCAGGCCGCGCGTCATGGAAATCAGGGCCACGGACGAAGGTTTTGTCCCCTTTGGCGTCTGGCGCGGAGAAGACTCCGAACGGACTTTCCCTCCGCAGTTTGCCGTGTTGGTCGAATTGGCCGGAGAGGCTGTCGTAAAAAACTCTGCCCTCCGGTCCGGCGGACTTCTCCCAGTTGACCGGTTTTACCGCAGAGAATTCAGCATCCGACAGAGCCAACGATGCTGGCAGAACGAGCACCTTGAAATTGCGCGCGGTGAGAAGGCCGTTCTCGAGCTCGTGACTGGACACAAAGCGCGGCGAATACCCCAAGTCCTGTAACGCTTTCAGCCACCCGTTCCGCAATCTCGCCATTCGATTGTGTTCGGCTTCGAAGCTGGAGAAACGCCGCAGCCAGGTGGAACCGTCCACGGTGGATTCGAGCAGCCAGTCCGCCTGGATGCTTGGCTGCGAGTAGTGGATGGCGATGGGGTCGTATTCCTTCTTCGCGCGGAGGAAGAGTTGCGCGAGCGGCGAGGTCATTTCCTTGAGCACCGGCGCCAGGGCCTTGCCCTTGGGGGTGAGCGCATAGCCGCCGCTGTTCCAGTCGATGCAGTCTTCGCTCCACCAAATGATGCACCCGCGGTCGCCTTCGAGCAGCAGGTGCCAAAGGCGGCGGCGCGCGTGGTCGGTGTCGGTTTCGAAGACGGTGGTCAGGATGGGTTTGCCCGGCATGAACGAACCGAAAATCTCACGGGCGTTGCCGATGTCGTAGGGTTCCACCCAGTCGAGCACTTGGGACAACCGCCAGAGGTCGTAGCCGCCGAAGGGGTGTGGCATCTGAGTGCCTTCGATGCCGACCGGTGTGAGCGGGTCAACCTCATGGGCCGCGGCACGAAGCGCATCGAGTGTGCGTGCGAGCGACAGGTCCATGTAGGTGCGGAAGTCGCACCAAGGGGAGAAGTTCCACCGGGTCGGTTCCGCGCGCGCCTTGAGCGGATCAAACTGCAACCGTTGAAGGGCCTGCCAATCTGGTTGGACTTGCGGGAGCGCCTGGGTACTCGCCATGCGGGCCTTGATCTCGTCGGTGGTGAACGGTTTTACCTCCTCCCAGGAGTTGAACCGGGTTTCCCACTCGGCGTTAAGCGCGGGGAGGTCCGGGTATTGCGTCTTGAGCCAGGCGCGGAAGCCCTCGAGTGCGACCGGTGAGAAATCATAGTCGAACGGATTGGCCGAGATCGTCACCGATAACTCGTCGCGGATGTCGTAGGCGAGTGGCTGGTGCGAGCCGTGCCGGCGCGCGGCGTCACGCATCTGGTCTTTGGCCCAGTTCAGCCATTGCCGGTCATCGAAGGAATACTCACGGACGAGCGAGGCCTCATCGCGGCTCTTGGCCCAGGTAGTAACGAAGGCGTCCCAGTCGCGTACTCGGGAGTTGAATTTCAGACACAGGCCCTTGTTGATGATGTTCTCGACATAGTAAGGGAACTGGTTGTCGAGCAGTGGTTGGGGGTCGCCGCCGCTGCCGTACACCATGGCCGTGGTCACGCCCATCTCCCGCAAGCGCTCGAAAAAGACAGGGAGCTTGTACGGCTTCTTCCGCGCGGTGTCGCCCACCCACATGATCACGCGGTAATCGGTCCAAGGTCGGGTGTGCGGGGTCTCCTGAGCGTGCTGACCGAGGATCGGCAGGCACAATGAGAGCAAAATGATCCAGGAACGCACAAAGGTGAAGACGAACTGCACGTCGGCGCTGTTCATGGGGAGCCGCCGTGGCCGCTCGGCTGCGCATGGCGACCATAAACCGCTGCTGGCTCTTGGTAGGGCGAGACTCCGTCGAGCCCTGGAATCACGTGCGGCCAAGGAAGTCAGGGCTCGACGGAGTCTCGCCCTACCCGTGGAGGCGGGTTCATGGAGAGTCCGCGCCGGCCTTGGTTTGCGGGGACATTTCCTTGAGCGTGAAGCCGGCGATGGCCAGTCGATCTCCGCGCCGGGTCCCGACACGGCTTCACCTGCGCCGCCTGGATACCAGAGCAGACCCCCCCGTCATGCACCCGGCGATCATCAGCGCCGCGCGCAGCGATCGAGGGGAGACGGTGTCCACGAATTTCATGGTTGCTCTCTTTTGGCGAAGATGACGATTCGGTTTGTGTTGGTGCCTTTGAAGTTGTTGTCCACGCCCCAGCAGTTCGCGGTTTTGGTGAACTTCTGGTCGTTGATCAAGACCAACACAGGCTCAAGCCCCGCCTCCACGCCGCAAGGCAAGACCGCTTCCTCCAGTTTGATCTTGCCGCCGCGAACCTCGCCCACCTCGAACGCCACATGGCCGCCCGCCCGCAGCACGCGGCACAATTCCTTGAAAACCTCGGTCATGGCCGCCTGCCAGTCCTCCAGTTTCCTCGGGACGGTCAGTTTCACCGATTCGGGGTCCACCCCGATGAACCAGCAACGGAGCCAGTTGTCGCTCGCGTAATCGACCACATCCAGGAACGGCGGAGAGGTCACTGCCAACGCCACCGTCTCGCTGGCAAGCTCCGGTGTGCTCGAAGACTGCTGCGTCAGCAATTGCGCGGCCTCGGCGGGGCGTGCCAGCGTTTCGCGCACCCGGGGGCTACAATCAACCAGCAGCTCACGAGTTTTCCGACAGATGATCTCCGCCACGTTCCTGCGCGGCGGAGCCTGCCCTCGCGTCTCATTGATCTTGCGCTGCGCTTTGACCGAAACCGCCTGATTCGGGGGCAGCGTGTAAACCGAGAAGAATCCTGGCGAGTGCCCCGTGAGCCGGTTCAAGCCGACCATCCAGATCCATTCGTCAGTGGCGTCCAAGTTGCCCGTTCGCTTCCGCCCCAGGAGGTACTTCTTCAGCGCGCAAATCTCCCGCAGAGTCTCTGGATGGTAAAAGACAAGAAGATCCTCCGGTTGCTTGCTGCAATCCCTGAGGTCCACCGACCGAAGGCGCCCGATGACCTGCTCCAACGTGGGCGGCCGCAGCCGTGGGCGAGTCAGAAACACGCTGAGGGGGTTGATGTCACAGCCACACGGCAAGCGGCCCAGCAGGCCCGCTTCAACGACCGTCGTGCCGCGCCCCATGAATGGGTCATAGACAATCTCTCCAGGCTCGGTCAGACGTTGGATGAAGAACCGGGGCAGTTGCGGCTTGAAACAGGCGCGATAGGAGATTTCGTGGAGGCTGTTGGCCGCTCGCTGCTTCGCGGTCCAGAACTCATTGACATAGGTCGGGACGCACAGCGGCGTTCCGCCGAAGGTTTGGGACCGGGTTTCGATGATTCGCGTTTCCCGCCCGAAATCCCGGAATTCAGCCAACCGCTCCGCCAGGGGCGCCTTCAAGCGGGACTCATCCTTGGGCTGAGCCGCGAACGCAAATTCGAGGTTTTCTTCCATGGATATCACGGCAACGATCTAAGAAGGTCCGTCATCTTCACGTCAGAAACGCCACCCGGCGGCCGTCAGTGAAGTATTCCCTGACACTACCCGTATCAATCTCCGGCGCCGCTGCCAATTCCTCGATGTCCCATGCGAGAATACCGCTTGGTTTCATCAGGTCTTTGCCTTAAGAAGTGACGTTGAGGTGAGCGCCGCGAGCAAGAACCGTCTGACTGACCGAAGCCTCGAGGACGCAGCAGACCGCATAGCCGCCGATCAGGAGGTACTCAACGCGGTGGGAATTCAGCAACTTCAAAAAGTCGCGAAAGTCCGCGGCCAGTCGGATCGTAGCCATAGGCAATCTGCCGGCTCAGTTCCAAGCCCTCCAGTCGCTCGTCCGGCGTGCGAGATCGCCAGTATTCCCGGTCGGCCTGATCCGCCTCGGCGAGGGTCGTGACAGCGAAGGCACGGCGATCCACCTTAGCTTCTTGCAGCGGTGTCTTCGACATGGAGTGAGGCTGGCAGAATCCCAGCGTGCTGGGAAGCTCCTTGTTCCTCATGGAGAGTTCCCTGTTCCTTGTTGAACTGCACAGGGTCCATGAACCTGGCGGCGTTTGTTGTCCAGGCTCTAGCCTGTTCGACCACCGACACCCTAAAGGGTGGACAACAAACAGACCGATTCATGGAGAGTCGCGACCTCCGAAACCTGGACGCGCATTGAGACCATGAACCGGGCTCGTTAGTGGGGCGGGCTTCCAGCCTGCCGTCGGGGCTTCCAGCCCCCATACACCTTTGCCGGCAAGATGCTCGGAGGGCAGGCTGGAAGCCCGCCCCACAAGCAGT
>Ga0315274_10008751_pt1 | contig 14661 bp, 10 predicted proteins | sample YL17G02_20_MG_FD_203700 | JGI IMG/M metagenome (GOLD analysis project Ga0315274, IMG submission 203700) | Sediment microbial communities from Yellowstone Lake, YNP, Wyoming, USA - YL17G02_20 | ecosystem: Environmental > Aquatic > Freshwater > Lake > Sediment | place: USA: Wyoming | collected... | reverse complement strand
GCGTGCTTGCGTGCGCCCCAGGTCGCCGAAAAAATTCGTGAAGAATGAATAGCCGATGGTCGCGGGATCACTGGCAGTGCCGCCGGGATAAAACAGCATCGCGATTGCCGTGAGGATGACGAGAAGGATGCAACCAGCGGCGATCAGACTGAAAACCTGTTTGCGCCGAAAAGGAAATTGGAATCGCAAAGATGCTTCCTCCTTGCTTCCCCGAGCCAAGTGCAGCAACTCATGGGAACTTTCAATCGTCCGGCACCAGCGATTGGATCACCGCCAGATCAATCACCGGCATCCACGCGTACAGGTACGCCTTGCCGTATTCTTTGAAGCCATACTTGCTGACCACACGGCGCGACATCGGCTCGGCGTGAATCGCGGCGACGTTGTAACCGCGCGCGTGCGCTTCTTCGAGCCGGCGTTTGAGAAGGGTGGAGTAAATGTGTTGACCGCGATACGCCGGCAATGTGGACGCGCCGCCGAGGTACGCGATGCCGACGTTCAAGATCAACCGCGAATCGGCGACTGGCTTGCCGTCCAGCCGCGCCAGGAAGCGAATCTCGCGTTCACGAAATTTCGGATCCTTGATCCGCTCGTAGAAATTCGGACGCCGCGCGTCAACTTGTTCCTTCGTCCAGTTGAAACAGGTCGCGATGATGTGCAGTTCTGACTCGATGGATGCGTCGTTCGATCCATCCACCAGTTCAATTTCGATTCTATGGTTGGTTGCCATATCGAGATGATCGAGGTTGACGCGCGCCATCATTGCCTGATCGCCGGCGAGGACGAGACCATGCCGTTCCAAGCGTGCGCGCAAATCAGCAGGCGTGTCGAAAGGATTGACGAACCACGTAAAGCCGAGGTTGCGTGCGCGATGGTATTCGATCATCTCGGCGATTCTGGGGTCTGCTTCCGCCGCACTCCAGCGTGCCCCATAGACGTGATTACTGCCTGGGTGCGCGTCACCCGAACCGCCGCGCCAATCGTTCATTCCGCCGAAGCCGCCATAGTTGAATGGGATTGATTCGCGAATGTCGTAACCGTTCTGCCACGCTTCAAACAGTTGCCGCACTTCGTCATCGTTCAAATTGGCGGGCGCGATCCAATCCTTGCGCCGCGCACTCGGTTGCGGCGCGGGACAGTAGAGATCAATCGTCTGCACCTGATTTTCTTTGACGACGAGAAACGCCGCGCGATTATGTTCGACATAGCGCGCGTCTTCCGTCACCTGAATCCGGAATTCGACGGCGACACGTTCAGCGTCCGCGATGATGCTGAGCGTTTCGATCGTCGCGTCGTTCCACGCCGCCCACTCGTCCATCAAGCGTTTGGTGACGCGGACGCGCGGACGATAGACTTCGCCCTGGGTTGAGCCCCAGATGCGAAGACCAGCATCCTCGCGCAGCACGCGCGCGTACTGCGCCGCGTCGTTGGACGCGAGCGCGGCAAGAAATTGTTCGGCAATCTGTTGTGTATCCGACATATGATGTCTCCCGTACAGTCCTTATACAAATAGATATGGGAGATGTCAAAAAAAGACCTTCCCGGTTTTCAAAACCGGGAAGGTCTGCCACACGATCACGCCTTCTGATACACCACCTTCCCACCCACCATCGTCAAATCAATCGTCGTGTTGTAGAGTTGCTGCCACGAGAGAGTGTATGGGTCTTCCGTCCAGACGATCAAGTCCGCCATCTTGCCGGGTTCGAGCGAGCCCTTGATCTTTTCCTGGAAGAGTGCGTACGCGCTGGTGACTGTGTGCGCGCGCATCGCTTCTTTGATCGTGAGACACTGATCGGGCGCGATGACTTGGTTGCTGCCAGTGACGCGCGCCAGCGCGCCGGCGAGTGTGATTTGCGGCTGATACCAGGGCATCGTCGGCGAGTCGGAACTGAGACACAACGGCACACCCAGATCGAGCCAGGTGCGCGTGGGGATGATCCGTTTGGCGCGCTCTTCACCCAGGATCTCACGGAAATAATCGCCGAGCAAACGGATGCCCTGCGGTTGGGTCGAGACGATCACGCCGAGGTCTTTCGTGCGCTTGAGCGCCATGTCGGTGTTCAAGACCGCGTGCTCGATCCGATGCCGCGCGTCCGCGCGCGGGTTGGCTTTCTGCGCGCCCTCGATCGCGTCGAGCGCCATATCCACCGCCGCATCGCCGATGACGTGGAACGAGCATTGATAGCCGAGCGCGTGCAAGGTTTTCACCGCGTCGTTCAACTGGCGCGCATCCCAAGTTGCAATGTCCCACGCCGTTCCTTTGTGCGGTTCGTTCGTGTGCATCGCCGCCGCCGCGCCGTCGAGCAAAAATTTATAGCCGCGCAAACGCATATAGTCGTCTTCGTACTGCATCGCCTTGACCGCTTCGGGACGCCCGGCGAGTTCGGGATAGTACTCGATCGTGTTCATAATCGCGCCGCGAAGCGTCATCTTGTGATTGCGCCCGGCGTCAAAGTACGCTTTCATCCGGTCGAGTCCGCGCGCATTGTTGTCGCAAAAGGTCGTCACGCCGACGGCGGCGAATTTGGGCTGCGGCGAGGTGACCGCCGCTTCGTAGATTTGCGGCGTCAGCAAGTTCGCCCACATCGCGCGAAAAATGTCCATCGCCGAGTGGTTGATCAGTACGCCATTCGGCTCGCCTTTCGCATCGCGCCCGAACATTCCGTATTTGGGATTGGGCGTGCTCGCGGTGACGTTCGCGAGTTTGAGCGCGTACGAGTTGACCGTCCCGATGTGCCCGCCTTGATTGATGAGCATCACCGGGTTGTTCGGCGAGACTGGATCGAGATCGCGTTTCTCCGGGTTGCGTCCCTCGAACGAGATGAATCCTTGCGCGATCACCCACTCGCCTTTTTGTTTCTTGGCGACCGCTTCCGCGATTTTGGCTTGCAGTTCGGCGAGGGTCTTGACGGCGGGCGGGTTGATGTCAATGTACAGCGTCCCCATCAAGCCGAGAACGCTCAAGTGATTGTGCGTGTCAATGATGCCCGGCGTCGCCACTTTGCCGCGCAAGTCAATTACTTTCGTGCTCGCCCCGGCGAGCGCACGAATCGCGTCCGTCGTTCCGGTTCGCAGAATCAAACCATCTTTGATCGCGATCGCTTGCGCGATGCTGTCGCTCGCATCCAGCGTGACCACTTTGCCATTGACGAAAATCGTGTCGGCAACGGTACCGGGCGCGAGCGTTGGCGCGGGCAACGCGGTTGCGGCAAGCGCGGGTGTCGCCGTCACCTTGACGATTTGATCGCCGCGACAACCGGCGAGCGCGATCCCACCGATGGTCAGCGCGCCGAGTTTGATGAAATCACGGCGACTGAGATGTTGATCACACATTCTTTCCTCCTCGCTTAGAAGTTGGAAATTGGAGGTCGGATGTTGGATATACCTCTCCAACCTCCAATCTAAGTCTCCAATCATGCTTGATACAGTACCTTGCCGCCGACAATCGTCATCGCGAAAGTCACTGCCATCAAGTGATCGGCTGCGGAGTACGGGTCTTCGTTCCACACCGCGAGGTCAGCGAGTTTGCCAACCTCAATCGAGCCCTTGATTTTCTCTTCGTGTGCCGCGTACGCCGCGCCTATGGTGTGAGCGCGCAGCGCTTCCTGGATGGTCAGGCATTGCTCAGGTCCCAGCACTTTGTTGGTATAGGTGTTGCGCATCATCGCACTCCGCAATGCCGCTTGCGGCATATACCAAGGTGTCGTCGGCGCGTCGGAGCCGAGCGCAAAGTGCACACCGTTGTCCAGCCATTCGCGCGTGACCATTGCGCGCTTGACGCGTTCTTCGCCGAAATACTTAACCCAACTATCACCGCCGACGCGGATGAACGTCGGATGCGTGCCAACCACAACCCCCAGGTCTTTCATGCGTTTGGTCGCGTCGCGCGTGGTGATGACCGCGTGCTCGATCCGATGGCGCGGATCGGAGCGCGGGTTCGCCTTCATCGCTTCTTCGTACGCGTCGAGCACCAAGTCTGTCGCTGCGTCGCCGACACAGTGGACGGCAATTTGCAAGCCGGTATCATGCAGGGCGCGCACGGCTCGCTTGAACATCGCCGGATCCCAGGTGGACATGTTCCAACTTGCGCCATTGTGCGGCTCATGGCAGTACGCGGTGGGCGCTTGTCCGTCAATCAGGAACTTGTACCCGGCAAACCGCATCATCGAATCTTGATAGCGTTCGACCTGGTTAAGGGCGATGTTCACATCGGTGGGCCATTCCAAGGTAAAGTAGACCGCGCCGCGCAATTTCATCTTGCCTTGTTTGGCGACGTCCAGATACGCGGAGATGTTGTCCGTGCCGCGCACGTTGTTGTCCTGGAAACTGGTCACGCCGCAGGCGGCAAAGGTATCTTGGGGGGTAGTCGCGTACGCGCGCGGATCGTCCTTCACGTCCAGAGTAATGTTGCGGCGGAGAAGATCCATCGCGCGGTGATTGAAAAACACACCCGTCGGCTCGCCACCTTTGTCGCGTTCGATCACGCCGCCTTGAGGATTCGGCGTACTCGCCGTGATGTTCGCGATCTTGAGCGCGGCACTGTTCGAGGTGCCAAAATGCCCACCCTGCTGCATGATCCAGACTGGGTGTTCAGGCGCGACCTTGTCAAAGTCTTGTTTCTTTGGGAACACATCTTGACCGAGAGCCAGGTAATAGCCCTGGATCCACTTCCCCTTGGGTGTTTTCGCGACGACTTCCGCCAGTTTCTTCTGCAAACTTTCGATGGAAGTAACGTCTGGCGGGAGGAACGGGATGTATTGCTCGGTCATCATCCCCATGACTTGCAGGTGGCAGTGCGAATCAACCAACCCAGGAGAGACCGTTTTGCCTTGCAAGTCCACGACCTTGGTTGCCGCGCCCGCGCGTGTGCGAATCTCATCGCTCGTGCCGATGGCTTGGATGAGACCGTCCTTGATCGCGACGGCCTGGGTGATCGTGTCCTTCGCGTCCACTGTGATGATCTTGCCGTTGACGAGAACCATGTCCGCCGCGCCAGCCGCGCTTACCGGCGCGGTCGTGGGCGAGACGCTGACCGCCGGACGCGCCGCGCCTGGCGTAGCGGTCATTTGGGCGAGTTGTTCGCCTTTGCACCCGGCGAGTACGACACCGCCGAGTGTTGTTGCCGCGAGTCGGATAAAATCGCGGCGAGTTAGGGTTTTCATTTTCTTACACATGGGTTTTCTCCCTGTGAGGGGCGAGTCCTTCGACTCTTCGACACGCTTCGCGTCAGGGCAGGCTTCCGCTCAGGATGACTCGCCCCTGTTTCACTCAACGCACAGGCTCTCGGACGATCCGGACCCTAGCGGAGGTTTCGCTCATCTCCGTGACCATTACCGTGATTTTTACCGGTATGCCTACTTGGGGATAGAGAGACCTGAGGTCAATCTCCATGCGCTCACCAGCCGCCAGCGCCGCCTGTGTGAGGTCGTCGCGCTTGGTGTTCCCCGCAGGGTTCAGAAGCACCACGACAAACTTGTACCAATCCTCCGGTTTGTACTCCGCGGCAAGTTCGGGCGCTTTCTCGTTGACCAGGTAAACGAGGACCCCTTCCTTGGAAACGAGGGTCATCGGCGGGTTGATGTAGCGGCTCTGGGTCGGATTGGCGCGGTTGTAGCCGGGATCCCAGGTCTTGTCGCCAAGGGTGAAATCGGGGGTAATGGTGAAGTTGTCGGGATGCGGTCCCCCGCCTACCCTTCTGCGATACTCCAGAAGAAGGTAGTAGTCAGCCAGCGCCGGGAGAGCCGGCGCGACCGGCACTACGACGACCATCTTTTCTGCTTCCGCCCCACGTGCGGGGAGAGTGGGGTTGCTCAGCGGAGCGAGTCTGACGGTGAAATCGTCCTGCAGGGCGATGGCGATGGAGCGTTCAGGAAGCAAGCCCAGTCTCAGTTTGGTGAAAGCGCTCGTACCCTGGGGATGGCTTGAGAAAAATGGACGGTCGGCTGAGCGCACATCGTCCCCCATCAGGTCCCACCAGCCGATGTAGGGAGAGGTGATGACACTGCGGTCAAAGTGTCCATGCTCCTTGCTGCCCACGATCCACCGGCTGTCCAAAAGGAGATTAAATAGGGAAATCGCAGCGCTGCTGCGCTTCTCGGGTGGGGTTGCGTACGCCGATTTGCGGCGCAAACCAAGCATGATGGTGTGGGCGCCAGTACTGAGATGTGTGTCTTTCCCCAAGAGCGCCATGCCCCGGATGAACTGGTCTTGGAAGGCGGACTGTCCACGGTCCCGGAAATAGTTGTCAAACGTGTATCCGCTTTGCTTGATTACCCCGAGGACCTTGGAGCCCACGACGCGGAAGTATGTGGGGTCGGTGAATTTCCTCTGGTCAGCCGGTGCCAAGTCACCGATAAACAAGTCGTAGATCGGGTCTGCACCCGCGCCGGGGATGGCGCCGATGGTAGCACGCCCGTAGTCTTCCTCCGAAGCATTGAGCACGGTGAACAAGAATTTGTTTTGGTAGTCAACTTGCGGGTACTGCTGAACCACTTTCGCCATCACCTCGAGGGCAAGCCGTTGCGCCTTGGTGCGCTCGAACTGGGCGATCTCCTGCGTGGACATACCGACGAGCCAGCCGAAGGAATAGTCCTTCGGGGTGCCCGGTAATTCAACCTCCATGTACCCCTTCGAACCGACCGGCACGGGCTGCAGTTGCAGTTGGCCGTAAAAGTTCTCCTTGAAGTAGGCGTTCAACTGCCGGATGGGATCCGCCGTCCCAAAGATTCGGTCCCAGTACTGACGCAGATCAAAACTCGGATCCCGTTGTCCCGCAAAGCTCACCAAAACCACGACCGTGTCAACGCCATTCACTTTTTCCGGCACCAAGTCGTTGGCAGTGATGACGCGGCTGCTCGGTCCAGCAGGCGTGGGTGTGGCGGCAGGCGCTGCCGTTGCCGGGGGCGACGTGGGTCGCGATGTGGGACTCGCGGGGGCCGGCTGTGTTGGCGCCGGGGACGGTGGGGGCGGCAACGGTTGCGTCGGAGGTGGTTGTGGCGATGGTGCCGCGCGACAAGCGATAGCAAGCGTCGCGACGAGCGCGAGCACGACAACCAGGCGAACGAACATTCGCGTTTTCATTTGTCCTTCTCCTTTGAGATAGCCACCGAGCATCTGCCTTCCGGGCGCGCGCCCAATGGCTTATGACTTTTGATACACGATCTTCCCGCCAACCATCGTCAAGTCCATCGTCGCCTGAAAGAGTTGTTGTACGGACATGGCGAACGGATCCTGAGTCCAGATGGTCAGGTCAGCCAGTTTCCCAGATTCGAGTGAACCTTTGATCTTTTCCTCGAAGCCGGCATACGCCGCCATGATCGTGTGGGCGCGCAGCGCTTCTTTGAAGGTTATGGCTTGGTCGCGCCCCAGCACCTTGTTTGTCAGCGTCAAGCGCGCCACAGCCGCCGCCATGGTCTGCTGTGGAGTGTACCACGGACAGCAGGGGGCATCAGAACCAATCGTCAAATGAACGCCGGCGTCAAGCCACTCGCGCGTGACGATGACGCGCTCCTCCACACGTTTTTCGCCGAAGAGAGTGTAGTAATAATCACCCGAAAGCCGGATGAAAAGCGGGTTGGTGCTGACGATGACTCCCAGGTCTTTGATCCGCTTGGTCGCCTGCGGCGTCGTGATCACGGCGTGCTCGAGGCGGTGGCGCGGATCCGGACGCGGGTTGGCTTTCATCGCCTCTTCGAACGCGTCCAATGTCAGGTCAACGGCGGCATCGCCGCCACAGTGAACGCAAATTTGCAGCCCGGTATCGTGCATCGCACGGATCGCCTGTTTATAACTGCGTGGCTCCCAGGTGGATAGGTTCCAACTCACGCCGTTGTGCGGTTGATGACAGTACGCTGTCGTCGCTTGACCATCAATGAGGAACTTGAAACCGGCGAACTTCATGTACGGATCATTGAGCGGCTTGAACTGGAGCGCCGTTTGCACATCGGCGGGGTATTCGAGCGCATAGTAGACCGAGCCGCGCAAGTACATCCTTCCTTGTTTGGCAACATCTTCATACGCGGTAATGTCATCGGGCTCGCGCACATTGTTGTCTTGGAAACTTGTTATCCCACAGGCGGCAAAGGGCGCCTGGGACTCGACGATCGAGTCCCGCACCACCTGCGGGTCATAAGCCGGGATAAACGCGCGCACGACATTCATCGCGCGGTGGTTGAACAGCCGACCGGTCGGTTCCCCTTTGGCATCTTTTTCGATAATGCCCCCTTGGGGGCTGGGGGTGTTGGCGGTAATGCCGGCAATTTTCAGCCCCATGCTGTTGGTCGTCGCGTAATGCCCGGCTTGTTGCATCATCCAGACCGGATGCGCCGGCGCGGCTTTGTCCAGATCTTGCTTGTCAGGGATTTCATCCTTGCCAACATACAAGTAATAACCGGTGATCCATTGTCCTTTTGGGGTTTTTGCTGCAATATCCGTGAGTTTTGCCTGCATGTCTTGGATTGACTTGATCTCCGGCAACAGGAACGGAACGTAGGCTCTGTTGAGCAGCGCCATGACCCGGAAATGATTGTGCGGGTCAATCAACCCAGGAGTCAACACGCGCCCGCGCAGGTCAATCGTCTTGGTGTTCGGACCCGCAAGGGCGCGGATCTTGTCGTTCGTGCCGGTCTGCAGGATCCCATCGTCTTTGATGGCAAGTGCCTGTACGATCGTATCTGCCGCATCCATCACGACGACTTTGCCGTTGACCAGAACGGTGTCGGCAAACGTGCCGGGCGCGAGCGTGGGCGCGGCGACCGGTGCAATGGTGACGACTGGCGTCATTGCCGCCGGCGTCGTCTGAGCCACGCGTTCGCCTCTGCCGCAGCCGGCGAGCAGGATGCCTCCTGCCGCCGCGGCGCTCAGTTTGAGAACATCGCGGCGCGTGAGGCGATGATTCGAGTCAAACATTTTTTCCTCCTTCACAACTGTCATCGCGAGCGGTGTCAGCGGAGCCGCGTAGCGTCCAACTCGCCAACTGGGGATTGCTTCCCGATCCGCTCAAGGTTGCCGAACTTGTCACATTGAACACCTGACGAGGTTACACCTGAAAAACTACTTTGCCGCCGACGATGGTCGTGGCGATGGTGACATCTGGCAAATGATTGACCGCGATCGAGTACGGGTCTTCGTTCCACACAACTAGGTCGGCGAGTTTGCCGGCTTCAATCGAGCCCTTGATTTTTTCTTCGTGCGCCGCGTACGCCGCGCCGATGGTGTGGCCGCGCAGCGCCTCCTTGATCGTCAGCCGCTGGTCAATGCCTAACACCTTGTTAGAGGGAGTGACACGACTCACTGCTGCCGCCAATGTTGCCTGTGGTGTGTACCAAAGAGTTGTTGGTGCATCGGATCCGATAGTCACGGGAATGCCGGCCTCCAGCCACTCGCGGGCAACGATCATGCGTTGCACTCGTTGGTCGTCGAACAAGGTCACCCAATAGTCTCCCGATGTCCGGATGAACGTTGGGGTGACGCAGATCACTACGCCTAAGTCTTTGATCCGCTGGGATGCCCGCAGCGTGGTGAGAACACAGTGCTCGATGCGATGGCGCGGGTTGGCGCGCGGGTTCGCGTTCATCGCTGTTTCGTATGCATCGAGGGTCAGGTCTACCGCCGCATCGCCCATACAGTGAACGCAGATTTGTAGGCCGGTATCGTGCATGGCGCGGATGGCTTTCTTGAAAGACGCCGGGTCCCAGGTCGGCATATCCCAGCGCACTCCTTTGTGCGGCTCGTGACAGTATGCCGTCTGGATGGGTCCATCAATTAGGAATTTGTAGCCGGCAAAGCGCATCACGTCACCCGCATAGCGTTCGATCTGTTTCAGCGCCTTGTCCTGGTCGGGCGGCGATTCCAGCGTATAGTAAACCGAGCCGCGCAGTGTCATCTTACCTTGCTCCGCGATCTCAAAGTAGGCGCGGAGGGCATCCAGATTGCGCACGTTGTTATCCTGGAAACTGGTCACGCCGGACGCGGCGAGCAGCGGCAAGATAGTAGTAATATTTTCCTGCACCTCTTCTGCCGCGGACTTGGGAATGTGCTGCCACAACAAATCCATGGCTGGATGGTTGTAGAAGACGCCGGTCGGTTGTCCGCGAGCATCTCGCTCAATCACTCCCCCGGCTGGATTTTGTATGTCAGCGGTGATGCCGGCGATCTTCAATGCCACGCTGTTGGCTGAGCCGTAGTGACCGCCCTGATGCACGATCCAGACGGGGTGATCGGAGGAGATCGGATCCAACTCTTGCCGCTTGGGCGCCTGGCCCTCACTCAAGCGGTAATAACCCAGGACCCATTCCCCTTGGGCAGTCTTGGTAACCACGTCAGCCAATTTGCGCTGCACGTCCTGGATTGTCTTCACCTCTGGCGGCAAGAACGGAGTGAGGCGATTGAAAGACCCCGCGATTTGCACGTGGATGTGCGGGTCAATCAAGCCCGGTGTGACCGCTTTGCCTTGCAAGTCGACGACTTTGGCTGCCGCCCCGGCGCGCGCGCGGATTTCTTCGGTTGTCCCAACCGCTTGGATGAGCCCATCCTTGATCGCGATGGCTTGGGTAATCGTGTCTTGCGCGTCCACCGTGATGACCTTGCCGTTGATGAGAATCATGTCGGCAGGTCCGGTCGGTGGCGGGCTGCTCACCTGAATCGGCGGCGCAGTTGTTCTGGCGAGTTGTTCGCCTCTGCACCCGGCAAGTACCATGCCGCCGAGTGCGGTTGCCGCGAGTTTGATAAAATCGCGGCGAGTTAGGGTTTGCATTTTCCCTTCCTCTTCATTTCTAGTCTCGTTCGTGTTGGAAAACCTCAGAAGCAGCAACGGCTATGGCGCTTCCCAATCGAAGGATACTTGCTTTTCGATCTTCCCGCGCGCGTCTGCGCGCGAAATGACAAACGGCTGCGGCTCGTTGCTGTACTGGGCGAGGCGTTCGACCTCGCGCAGTCCGGCGCGGCTGCTGTCTTGATACACAAAATGCACTGGCTTGACTCGCATATCCTGGAATCCACTGCCCGGCTCGACGATTATGGCGCTGGGTGGTAGCACCGGTGTTAGCGGCAGCGTCGGTGTGGGTGTAGCGGAGACGGGCTGCGTCGGTTGCTCGCGGCTACCACACGCGACGCTCAACAGCATCACGCCGAGCGCAAGCAGCACGGTTAGCAAAAAGAACATGCACGTCTTCATTTGTTCCTCCGCGTTACAGAATCACTCCGCCACATTTGCGCGATCTGCGAGAGTCTTGTTGGCGCGTTTGGCTCGTTGGGTTGCGGCTCTGCCGCGTTACGGTGTCACGGTTATCACTAGCGCCTCGCTGCTGTTGCTCCCCCAGTACGCGGGACCTGGGTAGCCCAAGTGAACCTCGAAACTCGCTGATGCTCTCAGCGTGGCGCGCCCCACCCCGACTGCCCGCAGGACAAAGTTTGTCGCATCTGATCGCCCAGGCGCGACGGCCAGTTGATGGACAACCGGCGCCGGTTTGTCTGGATCAAAGAGCGGTTCCGTTCCCCCGGCTTCTACGTACAGCCGATACTGTGGCAATCCCAAGGCAACGCAGCCCTGGTTGATCAGCGTGGCGGTCACCGTGACCACCTCACCCTTTTTCAGCGTCGTGGCTGAAGCCGACAGCGCTACCGAAGCGGTATCTGTTTTGCAAGCAAGCGTCGGTGTTGGGCTGGATGTGAAAGTGGCGGTGGGGATCAGCACCCTTGTCACTGTTGGCGTGCTTGTCCTACTCGGGCTGGTAATCGGTGTGACAATCTTGGTCAGACTAGCAGTTGGCACGATAAGCACTGTCGGGGTGGCTGTTGGTGTCATCACTGGCGCAACAGCACACCCCATTAGACACAACAGCAAGGGTGGGATCGCGCGGAAGCATTGGCAGAACACGGTTATGCCTCATCGCGGTGGCGTCACGTCAACGGAGCAGGCATCTACACGCGATTCGCCGTAGGCGTTGTAAGCGCGCACGTCAAAGTGGTATTGCACACCGCGCGTCAAGTTTGAGAGCAGCACGGATCTCTCGCTGGCTCCAACGGTTGCCTCCAGACTCGTCCTGCCTTGGTAGATGCGAAAGCCCTCCAGCACAGCGGTCTCCGCCAAATCCCAGTCTATGTAAACCTGCCCCGACCCAGAAGTCGGTATACGCGGGCGGCAATTGATCGGTGGTAACGGCGCTGAACCATACAGGAGTGTTCGTGTCGGCGTTGGCGTTCGCGTGGGCGTTCGGGTCGGTGTGAGCGTGACAGTGGCAGCCCTGACGACGATGCTCCAACCTTTGAGATTGTTGTTCTCGTCCGTCTCGGCAACCTCTTTCCGGCTGTCCGCCTCAACTTCAACGAGGTACTCGCCAGGTTGAGCGTAGGAAAATGTGACGATGGGTGTACACGTAGCATATTGGGTACTGGCTGGACAATCTTCTTCCTCCCATGCGAAACTGGGTCCCTTGCGCCAACGCAAGTGCGACGCCGGAAACAAGGGACTCCCGCTGGGATGAGTGTCCGTGGCGATCATGATGTGAAGAGTGATTGTTTCTCCCACCACTGGATCAGCGGGGCTGAAATCCATCCGCCTGACGTAGAGATCGTACGCCGTGGGTTTTTCAGGTAACGGCGTGCGCGTGGGCGTCGGCGTCAGCGTGCGCGGGGGCGATGGCATCCGCGTTGGCGTGGGCGATATGGTCACTCGCACTGGCGGCGGTTCCTCACGGGTGCGCGTGGGCGTCGGCGTATCCGTTGGCGTCGGCGTATCCGTTGGCGACAACGGTTGCGGTCCCGGTCGCTCGCAAGCACGCAACAGGAAAAAAATCAGAATCGCGATGAGCACGAGCACCACGAGAATCAAGCAGCCGAACATTCGCTTTTTCATTTGCTCCTCCATAGCGCGGCGTAGCCGCAACCTAAATATTGGACGCGGATACACGCGGAACACGCGGATCAAAAAATCGAAAATCAGCGTTCATCCGCGTCCCAAACATCTTCGCGGTTGTGATAGTTTTTCGGGAGGAATACTATGCCATTCGCGAACAATTCTAGGGACTTGCATCACCCGCGTCACTTGCGCCGAAATCCTCCCAGCACTGCGGTCAAAATGGCGCTCACAATGGTTACGAAGAGTGAACCAAGGAGGGCGGGCAAGACGCCGTCAATGCGAAAGCCGATGCCAGCCATCCGACCCAGCAAAGCAGCAAGCCAGAAGAGGAGTGCGTTAATGACCCAGGTGAACAGTCCGAGCGTCATGATGTTGATCAGACAGGTTGCGAACTTGAGGATGGGTCCGATTACCGCGTTGACCACTCCAAAGATCAAGGCGAGCACGACGATCGCCAGAATCCCGCCTTGAAACTCGATGCCGGGAACGATGACCGCCGCCAGGTACAGGGCGATGCTGTTGGCGATCAACCGGATTAGAAGGTACGTCATAGTGTTCCTCCAGATGTGATGTTTCAGGTTAGAGCAACCCTCCCGCAGGTTGCTCGCCGGCGGGAGGATTATTCGAAGTTAAGGCTTCCACTCGATCCGCAAGATCGTATCTCCCGCAGCCGCTACCAATTCGTTCAACAACACCTTGCCGCTCAGACCGCTCTGGCTCAGATCGAAGGACAAATTGAGCAGGTTCATCTTTTGCAGCGCCAGCGCCGCGTTGATGTACGCGACAAGACCGTCGCTGGTGATCAGATTGCCGAACAACCCGCCGATGTCGCCGCGCAATTCAAAATAACCTTGCGGGCCGATCTTGAGGGTGCCGGTCAGCACTGGGTTGTTTTTGTCGGGGATCGTAAAGAGCGCGCGCAGATCGCCGAAGTCAAAACCGTGGGTATAGGCGCGATCGCCAGGCTTACCCGGCTTGCTCACGGTCGGCTCATCCAATCCCCAGATCGGATCGTCAAAGCAGGGACAGTCAATTTTGTACAGGTCTATCCGGCCCGAGCGGATGACGAGTTGACCGGGTTCGTAGCCCCAGTCCCAACTGTCAACGATGAGCACACTCAAGACAACGTCCAGAATGGCACTCGACAATGTCGCTGAGGGAGGCAGGGCGTATCCTTTGGGAATGGGGCGCGGCTTTTCGCTCTGCAAAATCGCGTCCATCAATTTGTTAGAGATCGCCACGGCGCCTGACTTGCTAGGGGATGCGAAATCGTACACGCTCGACCAATAGCCATAACCCCGCTTGTCGTCGGTCCCGAGCAAAACGGTCGCACCGACAAAGAGCCAGCCATCGCCATTCGGATTCGTCGGCACCACTTTCACGCGCCATTCTTTGGGCTTGAGTTCCCACGCGGGACCGCCAGCCTGTGATTCAGGCGACGAGATGAGCGTATGCTTGCCGATGGCTTGCGCGACAAAGTTCAACGGCAGTGGAATGTTCTGCACCGTGTTTTTCATGTGCTCTTGCACGGCTTTTGCAGCATCCCGCATCGCCACTTGGGTCACCACGTTGGCGGGTTGACCGTTTACCAGCACATCGTCCAGCGTGAGACTGGCAAAACTCAGGCGCAGCACCGCCTCGTCGGAGGGCATATTCAATTTCGCCTCCAAATCAGCGGAGAACGAGACCGCGCCGGTGACGTTGATAATCAAGCGGAGGCGGTCAGGTTGGGAGGCGTAAAAATTGAGCGTCGGTTCGCCCAGCGTCAAGTTCTGACCTGTCACGGTGAACTTTTGCGCGTTCTT
>Ga0315274_10008749_pt1 | contig 14663 bp, 12 predicted proteins | sample YL17G02_20_MG_FD_203700 | JGI IMG/M metagenome (GOLD analysis project Ga0315274, IMG submission 203700) | Sediment microbial communities from Yellowstone Lake, YNP, Wyoming, USA - YL17G02_20 | ecosystem: Environmental > Aquatic > Freshwater > Lake > Sediment | place: USA: Wyoming | collected... | reverse complement strand
CCGGAGAAAGAGCAGGAGTTGTTGCTGCGAGAACTCAAGCTCCAGTTACCCCAACAACCCCCACCGAAAATCCGCGCTCTGAACGCTGCGGCGGCCTGAAGCATTGTAGTGCAGACTTTCGAGGAGCCTGCTTTGATTTGCAGTCACTTACGAACGCCGCCCCCTCGAATCCGCCAAGTCGGGCTAACATGACTTTTCAAACAGGCTCTAACTATAAACCCCCCAATTTGTCTCCTTTTGAAATCCTCGCGGCAGCCCGGTGGACAAGGCTTGACTTCGATTGGCGGATCGTGCGCAAGGGCCGGGCCGACCTTCCCCCGCGCTTCCATCCCGGCCTCTCCCTTTTTCGACCTCACGAGTCTTTGTCGCGGCCCGCGTGAGGGAGAGCCGGGTTTGGGGATTCTCGCCAACACAGTCCATCAGGTCCGAATCGTTCAGCCCTGGCCACGGTTGACAGCAGTGAACGGCCGTGATACCAGTCTGATACTGAAATGCCGCGCAAGGTTCGCCAACTGATTGCCGACCTGGAACGGGCGGGGTTTGTGAATCGCGGCGGCAAGGGCAGCCATCGGAATTTCACACACGCGAGAGGTGTGCGGGTGACGCTGAGCGGCAGCCCGGGCGACGACGCCAAGCATTACCAGGAGCGGGATGTGAGGCGGGCTTTAGAGGCGGTGAAATAGTGAAAGTCCATGACACGCAAGCAAATCAAGGAACAGGCGGCGCGATACGCGAAATTTGTTGAATGGAGCGGCGAAGACCAGTGCTTCATTGGCCGCTGCCCCGGCCTGTTTGAGGGCGGCGTGCACGGCGCCGACGAAGCCAGGGTTTACGCTGAACTGTGCCAGGCGGTGGAAGAATGGATTGAACTGCTCCACAAGGACGGCGTGCCGCTGCCAGAGCCTTTGGCCGCGAAGAAATTCAGCGGCAAGTTTGTGCTCCGGGTCGAGCCGACTTTGCACCGCCGGCTGGCCGCCAAAGCCCTTGCGGCTGGGGAAAGCCTGAATAGCTACTGCGTGAAGACCCTCTGCAAGGCGTGAAGATGAATGCCACGCTCCGCTTTGGGGCTCGGCGCGATGATCCTGCGCGGGGAACGCAACCTCACCCTCGCCCACGTCCGCAAGCTGGCCGCCCACTTCAAGGTCAGCCCGGAGTTGTTCATCTGAACCGTGCCGGCGATGATGCGGGCTGGACGGCGCGGACCTGCGTGGTAGGATGCGGCCATGTTCAAGATCATCGGGGCCGATCAGCAGGAGTATGGTCCCGTACCGGCGGAACTGTTGAAGGAGTGGATCGCTCAGGGCCGCGCGAATGGCCAGACGCTGGTTCGGATCGAAGGCGGAAGCTGGCAGCCGCTTGCCGACCTCCCGGAGTTCTCCGCCGCACTGGCCGCAGCCGCCCCTCCACCACCGTTGGCGGGCCCGGCCCCCCAAACCCCAGGATCGGCCGCTGACGCGGTTAGTTCCATCATTCCGTATCGGAACGTGCCGGCGCTCGTGGCCTACTACCTGGCGGTGTTCTCGCTCCTGCCCTGCATCGGCGCGTTGCTCGGCCTGATCGCGCTCATTCTGGGTCTGAAAGGCCTGCGGCTGGCGCGGGAGAATCCCGATGCCAAGGGCCGGGTCCACGCTTGGATCGGCATCCTGGTGGGCGGGTTTTTCTTCGTGGCTTACACAATCCTGGGAATTTTTATAGTCGCCGCCACGCAGCGGATGAACTACTAACCGGCGTGACCATGCGGCGCGGCCAGTGCAACGACTAGAAACCCGGACAAAGCCATGTACAAGATCATCGGCGCAGATCAAAAGGAATACGGCCCGGTGGCGGCCGAGGAGCTACGGAAGTGGATTGAGGAAGGTCGCGCCAACGGCCAGACACTGATCCAGGAAGAAGGCGGTTCATGGAAGCCGCTGTCCAGTTGCCCCGAATTCGGCACGAGCGGGCCGCTCCCACCGCCCCCGTCAGCGCCCCCGCCACCGGGTTCGGCGCCCGCCGTGATTACCCCCCCTCCTTCCAGCAGCGCGCCAGGGTCGAAAACCAGCGTGATGGCGGTGGTCGGTCTGGTCATGGGAATCCTGTCGGTCACCCTGGGTCTTTGTTGCTGCTACGGGCTGCCGTTCAACCTGCTGGGGATTGTCTTCTCGGCGGTGGCCCTTGCGCAGATCAAGAATGACCCGGAGCACTACCAAGGCCGGGGTTTGGCCATCGCGGGCCTGGTGCTGTCGGTTCTCAGCTTCCTCCTCGTGGGCCTGCTGTTTGTGATCGGGGTGGCCTTCAATTGGGAAGACATCATGCGGGGGTTGAAGCGGTAGTTCGATCGGCTCAAAACTCAGAACGCGGACGGTTGCCATGTACAAGATCATCGGCGCAGATCAAAAGGAATACGGCCCGGTGACGGCCGACGAGGTGCGGAAGTGGATCGCGGAAGGCCGCGCCAACGGCCAGACGCTGGTCCAGACTGAAGGCGGACCCTGGAAGCCATTGGCCAGCTTCCCGGACCTCGCCGCCGACCTTCCGCCTGCACCGCCGTCATCTGCGCCCCCGCCGCCGGGGGCGCCTCCCATGTTTATTCCTTCTTCCAGTTCAGACGCGGCGCGGGCGGTGAGCGCGCCTGCGGTGTGCCTGATCGTCACGGCGATTCTCGGGATGTTGAACTCGGTCGTGGGAGTCGTGTTCAGCCTCGTCGGAGCGCGGATCCCTGGATTGGACCTGGCCAAGGATCCTCAGTTCGCCAGGTTCGAGCGTGTCATCGAGATGTTCAGCGGAACGGCTGGGGTAATCAGTGGACTGATCAGTCTGGCGGTAGGGGCATTCATCCTCGTCGGCGCATTGAAGATGATGAAACTCAGGTCCTACGGGTTGGCGATGGCGGCGAGCATTATCGCGATGATTCCCTGTCTCCTTCCGTTTCCGTGCTGCTGCCTGGGTTTGCCGTTCGGCATCTGGGCGCTCGTGGTTCTTTGTCGTCCCGAGGTGAAGTCGGCATTCCAGTGATTGTGCGTCGATGAATGTACCGCCGGTCATACGGGAACCCCCTCGCTCGCTGCCGTGGGTGCTGGCGGCGACTGGCGCCGCTCTCCTGGTCCTCGCGGTCTTGTTCGTACTCGATCCGGCACAACACGCCTTCTATCCGCGCTGTCTGTTTCATGCCACTACCGGACTGTATTGCCCTGGCTGTGGCGGCTTGCGTGGATTGCACGAGCTGCTGCACGGTCATTGGCTGGCCGCGTTACGGTTGAATCTCCTGGCGTTCGGTTTGGCGCCATTGCTGATCCTGCTCGGGCTGTCGGAGTGGCTGCGGCACGGCAAACCGCGCGGGGGGGCGACGATTTGGAACCAGCCTTGGTTTGTCTGGCTCCTGGTGGGCGGGGTGGTCGCCTTCGGCGTCCTGCGGAACCTCCCTGTTCCCCCGTTCACGCTTCTGGCGCCTTGAGCCCGCCCCGGAATCTCCAAGGAAAGGCCCATTTCCTCATTGCTAGATCAGGCAGCGGGCTTGTTGAATAGGCGCATGGCGAAGCTGACCGCTGCTCAAATCCGGGCTGTGCTCCCGACCGTGCCCGGCTGGAAACGGCAGGGGCGCGTAATCGCGCGCACCTACCAGTTTCGGGATTTCGCGCAAGCGATGAAATTCGTGAACACCGTGGCCCGCCTCGCCGAGCGCGCCTGGCATCACCCGGACTTCACCATCCAGTGGAGTCAAGTGACGCTCACCCTGACCACCCACGACGCCGCCGGGTTGACGGAAAAGGACTTCGTTCTAGCCGGAAAACTCGACGCCTTGGCGAAACCAAAAGCCCGGTCTTAGAAGAGGAGTTCCCCCTGAACACCGCCGCGGTCAAAGACCTCTTTCGCCAGAAATTCGGCTACCCGCCCACGCACGTGATCGCCGCCCCCGGCCGACTGGAAGTGCTGGGCAACCACACAGACTACAACGAGGGACTGGTCCTGTCCGTCGCGACGGACAAGTACATCTTCATGGCCTCCAGCCCGCGGTCGGACGGCAAGATCGAGCTCGTGTCTTCGGCGTTTCCTCAGCGCGAGATCTTCTGGAACGCCGACTTGAAGCGAAATCCCGAGGCGCCCTGGGCCGACTACGTCAAAGGCGTGCTCGCGCAACTGCGGAAGCGCGGTGTTCACTTCAGCGGGTTCAGCGCGGCGATCCATGGCACCGTGCCCATCGGCGCCGGCATGAGCAGTTCGGCCGCACTCGAGGTCGCCACGGCCCTCACCGTGCGGCAGATGTATCCTTATTCGCTGAACGAACTCGGCGCGGCTGAACCACCGCGGCCCGGCGACCACAGCAGGTTGCCGCCGCTGACGGCCAAGGAGCGGATGCACCTGGCCCGGCTCTGCCAGGCCGCGGAAAACCAGTTCGTCGGCGTGAACTGCGGCTTGCTCGACCAGATCTCCTCGCTGTTCGGCAAGGCGCATCACGTGATGAACATCGACTGCCGGTTCCAGACGGTGGATCACGCGCCGCTGATCGGCGAAGCGCTGGTCATCTGCAACTCCGGTGTGAAGCATGAACTCGTGGCGGGCGAGTACAACGAACTGCGTCGCAACTGCGAATCCGCCGCCCGTGCGCTCGGGGCCAAATCCCTCCGGTCGGTGGAGATGTCCTACCTCAAGGCGAACCGGGGCCGGCTCACCGAACGCGAGTGGCAATGCGCCTATCACGTGGTCGGGGAAATCCAGCGCGTCGTGACCGCCGAGCGGGCGCTGCGGGAGGATGATCACCGCCAGTTCGGGCAATACCTCTTTCAGAGCCACGAGAGCTCCCGCGACTTCCTCAAGAACAGTTGTCCTGAGCTGGATCTCCTGGTGGAGTTGGCGCGGGCGCATCCGGCCTGCCTGGGCGCACGGCTGACCGGTGGCGGCTTCGGAGGGGCAACGATCAATCTGGTGGCCTACCATCAGGTGCCGGGCTTCATCGCCGCCATCACCGCCGGCTACGAAGCGAAGACGGGGCGGAAGCTCAGTCCGATCGTCTGTCAGGCTGCTGACGGGGTGGCCTCGCGGCCCATAAGAGAAGGCCCAATCCCGTAGGAGTCGAAGGTGACAAGGCTCCATTTTCTGAGTCCGCTACGCCCGGAGAGAGAGTCTTGTCACCTCAACTTCGACTCTTCGAACGGGCTGCCAGAGACCGGCGGGCCGAAGGTGGGTGAGCGGCCAGGCCCCCCCAAAGAAAGCGCAGGACAGCGATTTTCGCGTGTGATATGTTCCGCGCGTGGAGTGCGTCTAGCGGGGGTGCGGCCCCAGATCGGCAAGGCGTGCCGGTGATCCGAATCGCGCGCGCGAGCCTTCGTTCGCCGGAGCTTCTTCAGCGCCCAGCAGCCACGGGAAAGACAATGAAGACGACCATTCTGTTGGCACGATTTGGATTGTGCGTGGCGGCTGCTCGGCTGGCGGTCGGCGCTGCTACGCTTCACGTAGCCCCACCGCCCACGGGATCCGACACGAATCCCGGGACTATCGATCACCCCTTCGCGAGCGTGCAGAAGGGGATTGAGGCCGCCGCCGAGGGCGACACCGTTGTCGTTGCCCAAGGAACCTACGTCGAGACCCTTCGGCTCAAGGGCCGGGACTTGGTCCTCCGCAGCGCCGATCCGCTCGATGCGCAGGTGATCACGAACACCGTCGTCGATGCCAACTGGGCCACGGCGGTCGTGACCTTTGCCGGAACCGAAACCGAACGGTGCGTCTTGGAGGGCTTCACTCTCCTGAGGGGCGCAGCTAGGCAGCCCGGCGACCTGGCGGGTGGAATCTGCGGAGGCAACGAGACGAGCCGGACGCATGCGACCGTCCGGCACAACCGGATCATCGAAAACGGCGAGGTCGGCATTGCCTACTGCAACGGCCTGATTGAGGACAACACCATTGCCCAGAACCGCTCGTGGAACCGCGCCGGCGGCCTGACGGGCTGCGATGGCGTGATTCGCAACAACCGGATCGTCGGGAACGGGACTTTCGCCGAGGGGGCGGCCGGCGGATTGAGCCATTGCCACGGGGTGATCGAGAACAACATCATCTCTGGGAATTCCTCCTCCGCCGAACAACAGGGTGGCGGCGGCCTGGCTTTCTGCACGGCCACCATCCGAGGCAATACGATCACTGGCAACTCGGGCAATCCTCGGGGGGGCGGGGGGATGGATCATTGCACCGGACTGATTGAACACAACGTGATCACGCGCAATACGACCATGGGCGGAGGCGCACTCGCTCATTGTGACGGCGTGATCGCCTTCAACCGGATCAGCGAGAATGGAGGCAGTGGGATCTACCAGTGCCCAGCCGTCGTCCAGAACAACCTGATCGTCAGCAACGCAAGCCATGGCGTGAGCGGATGCGACGGCGTCATCCAAAACAACACCATCCACGGCAATGCGGGCTATGGACTTTACGACTGCCACGGACCCATCTCGAGCTGCATTGTCTGGGGCAACCTAGACAACGCACCGGTGCAACTCGTCGAATCGAGTGTCCCCGCGTTCTCCTGCATCCAACACTGGCCCGGCGGCGGGCAAGACAACTTCGGCTTCGCCCCGCACTTTGTGGATGCAGCCGCGGGCGACTTCCACCTGCTGAGTTGGTCCCCCTGTGTGGATGCCGGCAACCCGGCCTCGGACTACTCGGATGAACCCCAACCCAACGGCCAAAGAATCGACCTCGGCGCCTTCGGCAACACCGCGGAGGCAACCCCCAGGTCCGGCGATAACGATACGGATGGTTTGCCGGACGACTGGGAGCAACAGTGGTTCGGCTCCCTCGACAAGGGCGCCGCGGACGATCCGGACGCCGATGGAGTCGTAAACCTCATCGAATATCGGTACGGCTGGGATCCGGTGAATGCCGCGGAGACACGGGTTCGGAATCGTACCCAGAGCCGCGGATATGAGACGATTCAGGCAGCATTGCGGGAAGCAGCGGACGGCGATGAGATCGTCGTCGAGCCGGGGCGTTACCGGGAAAACGTCGAGTTCGCGGGGAAGAATGTGGTGTTGCGGGGCACCGCGCCCGCTGACCCACAGGTGATATGGCTCACCGTGATTGAAGGCTACCCGTCCGGCCCGGTCGTGCGGTTTGCGGGGACCGAGGACGGCACGTGTGTCCTGGCCGGGTTCACCGTCCGCCACGGCGACGACGTCAACTGCAGCCAGGTTGCCGGGGGCATTTGCGGGGGCACGCCAGAGCTGCACACGGAGGCCACGATCCGGAACAACGTCATTACGGGCAACAAAGCGGAGATGGGCGCCGCGGTGACCTACTGCGACGGCCTCATTTGGAACAACACCATCACGAACAACCAAGCCTGGGCCGGCGGTGGACTCGCCTTTTGTGATGGACTGATCCGAGACAACACCATCGCCCAGAACAGGGCGACCTATGGCGGTGGACTGTACAACTGCGTCGGCATGATCGACGGCAACGTGGTCGCGGAGAACCTCGGGCATGGGGGGGGCGGCGGCTTGCTGGGCTGCGACGGCCTGATCCAAGACAACACGATCCGCGGCAATTGGACCGAACAGGATGAATCGGGCGGGGGCGGCCTGAAGTCTTGTCATGCCCTGATCCGGAACAACCGCATCGTGGGTAACCACTCCCGATGCGACGGCGGCGGCGGTTTGTCCTGGTGCGACGGCACCATTGAGAACAACCTGATCACAGCCAACTCGACGGACGGTATGGGAGGCGGACTCTACAGTTGCCGGGGTCTCATCCAGAACAACACGATTGCCGACAACTCGTCGCGCTGGTCCTGCGGCGGAATGGCCTACTGCACCGGCGAGATCCGGAACTGCATCGTCTGGGGGAACGTGCCCGCATACACCCCTCAGCTTTCTGACTGCAGCCCGCCCACCTACTCCTGCATCGAACGTTGGACCGGCGGCGGCTTGGGCAACCTCGCCGTCGATCCGCACTTCGTGGATCGCGCAGCGGGGAACTACCATCTGCTGAACTGGTCGCCCTGCATTGATGCCGGTGATCCGGCATCGGATTACTCTGGCGAGCCGTCACCCGACGGCGACCGCGTGGATCTCGGCGCCTACGGCAACACCGCCGAAGCGACGTCTGCTTCGGGGGACGGCGACGGGGATGGCTTGCCGGATAGCTGGGAGCAGCACTGGTTCGGCAATCTGGCCGAAAGCGGCAACTCCGACCCCGACGGCGACCGCATCGTGAATGCGACCGAATTCCGATACGCGTGGGACCCGACGGTCTCCTCCGTGACGCGCGTCCAGAACCTATCCCAGAACCGCTGGTACCAAACGATCCAAGCGGCCCTCGTCGAGGCCGCTGACGGCGATGAGATCGTGGTGCATCCCGCTGTTTATCGGGAAAACATCCTTGTCGGCGGCAGGAATGTCGTGCTGCGCGGCGCCGATCCAACTCGCACTGCGACCGTGACCGAGACCGTCATCGACGGTCAACAGGCGGGACCCGTGATTACCTTCACCGGCACGGAAACCGCCGCCTGCACTCTGGCCGGTCTCACCTTGCGCAACGGAGTTGGTGGGATTGTCGGCTCTGGGACCCGCGCGACCCTCCAGTTCAATCGTGTAACCCAGAACTCCGGCCCGGGGCTTACCGGGTGCGCTGGCCCGATCCGCAACAACACGATCTGGGCGAACTCAGCCGGATATGGTGGGGGGCTTCTGGAGTGTGCCGGGGCCATCGAGAACTGCACCGTCTTCGGCAACGTCGCTTCCTGGGGCGGCGGGCTTCACGAATGCCACGGGGCCATCCGGAACTGCATCATCTGGGGCAACTCCGCCGAGCGCGACCCACAAGTCTTCCATTCCAGCATGCCCAGCTATTCCTGCATCCAGGAGTGGTACGGCGGCGGCGAGGGCAATGTGGCGCGGAACTCCCTGTTCGTGGCACCGGAGCAAGGCGACTTTCACCTGGCCTCCTGGTCGCCGTGCATCGACGCGGGCGATCCGACCTCCGATTTCTCTCGCGAGCCGGCCCCGAATGGCGAACGCGTCAACCTCGGCGCCTACGGCAACACGCCTGAGGCAACCTCGCGATCCGCGGACGTCGATGCGGACGGCTTGCCCGACGACTGGGAACGCCGATGGTTTGGCGATCTGCGCTTTGACGCCGGAGCGGATCCGGACGGCGACGGAATCCTCAACGCGCTGGAGTATCGTTATGATTGGTCGCCCACGACCGCTTCGGAAACCCTGGTCCGCAATGTCAGCCAAGGGATCACCTATGCTTCCGTTCAAGCCGCCCTCGGCGAAGCGACCTCCGATGACCAGATCGTCGTGCATCCCGGGATCTACCGGGAGAACCTCCGGTTTCCGGTGAGGAATATCGTCTTAACCAGCACTTACGCCACGAACCCAGGGGCCATCTTCAGGACGATTCTGGATGGCGGTGGCCGCGGCCCGGTCGTGACGTTTGCCGGCAACGAGGATTCCTCCTGCATCTTCTCAGGATTCACGATCCAAAACGGCCAAGGCGACGAGGCGGGCGGCATCTATGGCCAGGGAACTGGCGCCACGATGAGCAGCCTAGTGGTCCGGAGCAACACCGCAGTGTTGTGGGGCGGCGGTCTCTCTGGGTGCAACGGCCGAATCCACAACACGCTCATCACGGGGAATTCAGCGAGGGAAGGTAGCGCCCTGTTCCGCTGTGACGGCGAAATTCGAAATTGCACCATCGCCGGCAACTCGGCGGAATGGTTCGGCCCGGTGTACCAGTGCCACGCCACAATCCGGAACTCAATCATCTGGAATAACCCCACCCGGGAGGGGGGAGACTCGATCTGGCCGGCCGTGCCCACCTACTCCTGCATCGAAGGCTGGACCGACGGCGGCACCGGCAACCTTGCGCAAGATCCGCAGTTCGTGAACGCCGCCGGCAGCGACTATCGGTTGCGGTCTTCCTCGCCTTGCCTTGACGCCGGCGACAACACTGTGTTGAACCTGCCCGCGACTGACCTGGCCGGCGGCCACCGCCTGATTTACGGCGGCAGGAGGTTCACCATCGACATGGGCGCGTTCGAGCACTGCATCCATGCGTGTGCCCTCGAACCCGCAGCGGGCGGAGTGACCCTCACCTGGAGCTCGCTCTCCGGCCGCGGGTATTCCATCCTCTGGTCCCAGGACCTGCACAACTGGCTGCCGGCCGTTCAGGTTCCCTCCGCTGGCAACACCACGACCTCCTGGATGGACGATGGCTCTCAAACCGGGGGCTCGCCGCCGCAGTCCCCTCATCGCTTCTACCGGATTCAAGAGCTGCCTTGAGCGGTCCGCGGAACGGAGCCAGGGCAGAGCGGCGAACTGAGTTTGCCCATCACGCGTGAGGGCCGCACCGATCGCGCGGACGCCGTTGGGTTCCCGATCAAACGAGACTGCCCATCCGGCGCAAGCGCATCACCGGCTCGCCCATTGTCCGTGACTCCGCCAGATCCACTTCGAACTCCGCCACCCAGTCGTTGTGGGCGTCCGGGTCCACCAGCATCTGTTGCACCCGCCAGATCTTCTTGTCCTCCGACGGGGTGACGTAAGTGTGGCGGATGTTGCGGGCGTCGGGTGTGAGCAGTAGTTGCTGATGACCCGCGAGATAGCCGTCCATCAGTTGCTCCAGGCGGTCGGATGTCCAAGGTTGACCGTTGGCATCCACCGGGCCACTCCTCACCCGCCCTTCGGGCACCCTCTCCCTCTCGGAGGGGGAGAGGGCCGGGGTGAGGGGGCGCTCCAGTGACAACGAACCGCTGGAGTCTTGTTCGACCTTCAGAACCGTAAGGGCTTGATCAAAATCCCCGATCACCAGCCCGCGCAGGAATGTGAAGATGTGGTTGCGGATCGCCGCCCTGAACGCCTTGGTGTCGCGCGTGAGGTCCGCGGCGGCTTCCTCCGCTCCCGGCGGACGCAGCTCCGTTCCGCTGATGGCGGCCCGCTCGGCGGCGATGCGGCGTTCGTAATCCGGGTCGCGCAGCTTCTCCCACTCGTCGAGCAGACTGGAGTCCACCTGACGGAGCATCGTGCCAAGATAAAGCTCCATTTCGCGGAGCTGATCGCTCTTGGCGCCATCCGGCACCGTCTGCGCCAGGACCTTATAGACGCTGTTCAGATGCCGGAGGAGGAGGCCCTCGGACCGCTGGAGTTCGTAGTCGCGAATGTAGTCGGCGAACGAGCGGAAGTTCTCGAACATCTCGCGCGCGATGGACTTGGGCCGGATGTTCTCCTGGCCCACCCACGGATGCTTGGCGGCAAAGGCGTTGAAGGTCGAGTAAATGAAGTCACGGTTCGGCTTCGGATACTCGAGCTTCTCCAACTCCTCCATCCGTTGGTTGTATTCCATGCCGGCGGCCTTCATCTCGGCCACGGCGCGCCCCTTCACCTTGTCGAGTTGCCGGCGGAGGATGATCTCCGGGTCTTCGAGGATGGACTCGACGAGCGAAATCACGATCAGGGCATAGTCCGGCTGCTCCGGGTTCACCAGCGGGATCGTCTCGATGAGATAGAGCGAGAGCGTCTGGTCCATCGAGAAATCGTCCTGCAGTTCGACGTTGACGCGGAGCTTGCGTCGGGTGTCGGCGGTGGCGCGGGCGTCCTCGCCTGCGGCCGTCCCGCAAGCGTCCCCGCTTGCAGCTGCCGTGCGGACGAGGGCGTCCGCACGACGGTTGGCAGGCGAGGGCGCCTGCCCCACTATCTCGATAATCTTCCGCTCCACCAGCGATCGGAACAACTGCCAAGCCCGCCGGCGATGCGCCGCCTTCGCTTTGGGCGATTCATGGCAATCGCGAAGCAGCTTCTGCATCGCGCGGCAGCCGTCGCCGTCGCGGCTCAGCACGTTCAAGAGCATTCCGTGCGACACCTGGAATCGCGACGTGAGCCGCTCCGGCGACGCGGCGATGAGGCGCTGGAAGGTGTTCTTGTCCCAGTTCACAAAGTTGTGATCCGGGGGCTTGCGTTTCACGAACTTCTTGCCGTCCTTTGCCGCCTTCTCCTCCAGCTTCAGATTCTCGACCATGTGCTCGGGTGCCTGCGCCATCACCCAGCCCTTGTCATCGAAGCCTTTCCGCCCCGCCCGGCCGCTGATCTGGTGAAAATCCCTCGCGCTCAGGATGCCGGTCTTCTGCCCGTCAAACTTGCACAGCCGCGTGAACAGCACGGTGCGGATGGGCACATTGATCCCCACGCCGAGTGTGTCGGTGCCGCAGATGATCTTGAGCAGGCCCCTTTGCGCGAGTTGCTCGATCAGCACGCGATACTTCGGCAGCAACCCCGCGTGATGAATCCCGATCCCGTGCTTGAGCCACTTCCGGATTTCCGGCCCGTAGGGGCTGGTGAACTTGAACCCCATGATCTCGTTCGCGATCTGGTTCTTCTCCTCGCGTGTGCAGACGTTGATGCTGGTGAAATCCTGCGCGCTCTGCGCCGCCTCCGCCTGCGTGAAATGCACCACATACACCGGCGCCTTGCCCTCGGCGGCGAGTTTCTCGAGCGTTTGCGCCAGCGGGATTTCCGAGTAGGCAAACTCCAGCGGCACCGGGCGGTCCGACGACTTGACGGCAACCGTCGGCAGCCGGTTCCGCTTGGTGAGTTCCTCCTCGAAGAACGTCGTATCGCCCAGCGTCGCCGACATGAGGAGGAACCGCGCTTGTGGCAGCGTCAACAACGGCACCTGCCAGGCTACGCCACGGTCGCGGTCGGCATACCAATGGAACTCGTCCATGATCACGTCGTCCACCTTGGCTCGATCGCCGTCGCGCAGGGCGATGTTGGCGAGAATCTCGGCGGTGCAGCAGAGGATCGGCGCGTTCCGGTTGACCGAGGCGTCGCCGGTGGACAGGCCGACGTTCTCCGGCCCGAACTCGCGGCACAGCGCCAGCCACTTCTCGTTCACCAGCGCCTTGATCGGACACGTATAGACCGAGCGCTTGCCTTGCGCGATGCCTTTGAAGTGTAGCGCCGCCGCCACGAGCGATTTGCCGGAGCCAGTGGGCGTGTTGAGGATGACGTTCTTCTCTTCGAACAACTCCAGGATGGCCTCCTCCTGCGCCGGGTAAAGCGTGAGTCCCTTGGCCTGGACGTACTCGAGAAAGCGCCCGAGCAGTATGTCGTTGCCGACGCCGTCGCGCGGCAGAAGATCGTAGAGCGTCGTGGCCACAGGACGGGGACTTTACTCGCCGATGGCGAAGCTGAGAAGGAGGAACCGGGGAAAGTCGTCGTGGAAAAAGGCGGAGACGTTTGAAGCGGCTCTGAACTGAACGTCTCTTCAGCGAACAGCAGCAAAGGCCTTCTGTTCGACAGCCGCTGACTTCGAGGATTGGTTCAGTGTCGCTGCGGCGAGAGTGCCCAAGAAGCTGTCGAATGACGCGGCGCGAACGAGGCACGGGACTCGCCCGTGCTTCGCGTAGTGTTCGCGCTCAATGGCAGTCTTGAATTCGTAGGCTTCGCGCAAAGCGCGGTCGCATATGGTTCCAAGCAGGCCGTTCGTCTTCCATGTGTACGCGCACGTCATGTAGTGACCGTAAGGGCCAATGCCGATGCCGTTGATGGAGTAGCCGCACAGCCCCGCGCGGTCCAGCGTCAGCGGGCCGCCGGACTCCGAGAATTCCCGCACCAAGCTCGGCTGCTCGGCGAAATCCTGCTCGCTGTCAATGAGTGCCTTCCAGTTTCCTTCCGCGTTCCCGTGTCGGGCGAGCCGGTTGCAGACGAAATACATGTCGTCGCCCGCGAAAGCCTTGATGGCGGTGATTTCGCCCTTGTTCCGGCTGTTCACGATCATGTTCAAGGCCAACCGCACCACCCGGAGACCATCCCGTTCTTCCACGCTGCCGGCATAGACGCGCCGCAAATTCGTCAGGTTCCGAAGCACAAGCGGCAGCGCGTCGCCTTTGGTTCCCATCAGCAGGCGATACACGTCCGGCTTCAGCGAGTCGAGGGCGAAGACCAAACAGGCGTTCTTCGACCGGTAGAAATCGGCCACCGGCGGGGTGAGCGCGTAGCCGTTGCTGTAGATGATGGGAACCATGCCCAACTCATCCACCCGGCTGACCACCGTGCGGATGTCCTTGTGCAACGTGGGTTCGCCCTCGCCGGCGATGACCACCACTTTGCCGCCCAGCGCCTTCGCCTCGGCAATCGCACCCAGGATGTCTTCAAGGGAAATCGGCTCGCCGCTGGTGACAGGTTGATCGTTGCTCAGGTTGAAGCATTTCAAGCACCGGTAGTTGCAGTTGAATGGAAGCGTCAGCATCAGGTAGGTGAAGCGGTCAAGCTGCCCGTTCCGGCTCAAGTGCTTCGGCGTGCCCAACAGAGCTTTCATGGCTTGGCGCGAGGGGTTGAAGCCGCAGTTGCCGGTTGTTGTGGCGTGCCCGTGTGCTTGCATGGGCATCCCATCTGGTGGCGGCGCTGCCATACCGCCCTTTTCTCTGCAACAGTCCCTCAAGCGCTCGGACATCGTTGGCGGAATGGCCCTCCGAGCGGATTGCTTGAAGCAATGCCGCCATTGAGCCTGGACAAGGAATCTGAGGGAAATAGGGCGACTTCTTGGCGAGGTACGTGAGGGACGATTGCTGTGCTCCCTCAGTTTTCGTGAAGGCGTTTCCTGGCACTCCTGCTGCTTGCCAAGCCCGTTTTCCAAGGCCTTCGGGCCGGAGGAAAGGTGGGGGAGTGGAACGTGGTCCTCTGTGCGCCGAGCTT
>Ga0315274_10008748_pt1 | contig 14664 bp, 23 predicted proteins | sample YL17G02_20_MG_FD_203700 | JGI IMG/M metagenome (GOLD analysis project Ga0315274, IMG submission 203700) | Sediment microbial communities from Yellowstone Lake, YNP, Wyoming, USA - YL17G02_20 | ecosystem: Environmental > Aquatic > Freshwater > Lake > Sediment | place: USA: Wyoming | collected... | reverse complement strand
GATTCTCTTAAGGGGCCTGAAAAAAGAAGAAGTAGAAAGAGGCCAGGTGCTGGCAGCTCCCGGAACTATCACTCCTCACACCGAATTTGAGGGCGAAGTTTATATTTTGACCAAGGAAGAAGGTGGCCGCCACACGCCGTTTTTTACCGGCTACAAACCCCAGTTCTTTTTCCGCACCACTGACGTGACGGGTGACGTCGCTTTGCCTGCGGGTACGGAAATGGTTATGCCCGGCGATACCGTGAACGTAAAAGTCAAGCTGATTGTGCCGGTAGCCATGGAAGAGAAGCAGAGGTTTGCTATCAGAGAAGGCGGCCACACCGTAGGAGCGGGAGTAATTACCAAGGTTATAGCGTAGTGTCCGCAATAAATTAGAGCGTAATATTCGTATACCCCGTAGGAAATGAAAATATTTTTGTGGTTAATAATTTAATTTTCTATTAATTTATTTACCAATTTTTAAAGATTTTAAGGGGTTTTCTAACAAAAAATATTTTACCCCTCTCTCCCTACGGAAAACCCTTTGATTTCCTACGGGGTAAATAGTATTTCCTATCCAGAATCGTTCTTCAACAAGATGGCTGTTCAAAAGAAGATAACCGAGGAAATTGAGATTAAACCCAAGCTGCGCATTCGCTTGAAGGCTTATGACCACAAGATTTTGGATGCTAGTTGCCGTCAGATTATTGAGGCGGCCGCCCGTTTTGGCGTTCAGGTTTCCGGTCCCGTGCCTTTGCCGACAGACACCAGGAAATATACAGTCAACAGGTCATCTTTTGTCCATAAAGACAGCCGAGAACAGTTTGAAATGCGGATTCATAAGCGCTTAATTGACATCTTGGAGCCGAACCAGAGGGTCATTGACGCCCTGACAAATTTGAATTTGCCGACAGGTGTGGACATCGAAATAAAAATGTAGTATATTATCAATGACGGGTGAAACACTAAAATTTTAAAAGCATCGATTTTAAATAGCCAGAATGGAAAATCGGGCTATGCCCGATTTTCTATTATGAGGGGGAAACGACAAAAAAACGTATGAAATTTCTTCTTGGAAAAAAGATAGGTATGACCCAGATATTCAACGAAGGAAAAGTGATTCCAGTGACTTTGATTGAGGCAGAGCCCAACCAGATTACCCAGGTTAAAACAAAAGACAAAGACGGTTATTTTGCGATTCAGGTGGGCTTAGAAAAGATTTTTAAGGCCAAGAAAATCAAAAAGACAATGAAGAGCAAAGAATACCGGTACTTGAGGGAATTTAGGCTAGACGAGGCGGCTGCCAAAGACTATGAGGCGGGAAAGCCGGTTGATATTGGCATTTTTAGTGAGGGCGACAAAGTCAAGATTTCCGGTATTTCCAAGGGCAAGGGCTTTCAGGGAGCGGTAAAAAAATGGGGTTTTCACGGCAGGGCGTCAGTGAGCCACGGCACCAAGCACGAATTAAGGACTTTGGGTTCGGTGGGGTCTTCCATACCCGACCACGTGAGAAAAGGCCGGCATATGCCAGGGAGAATGGGGGCCGAAAGGGTGAGTGTCAAGAATTTGAAAATTGCTAAAATAGATAAAGATAATAATATTATTGCCGTTAGGGGAGCTGTGCCAGGGAGAAGAGGAACGCTGTTAGAAATAATTTCTAATTGACCTAATTAACCTAATTATTCTAAACAAGAATGAAGTATCCGGTTTATAGCCAATCGGGAGAGAAAGTGGGTGAGGCCCTTTTACCCAAGGACATTTTTGAAGTGCCTCTGAAACAAGATTTATTGTGGCAAGTGGTGCGTTCTCAAATGGCAAACCAACGCCAGGGTACGGTTGAAACCAAGACCAGGGGTCAGGTGCGGGGTGGCGGCAAAAAACCGTGGCGCCAGAAAGGCACTGGTCAGGCCCGGCATGCTTCCATCAGGTCGCCCTTATGGAGAGGCGGCGGCACTGTTTTTGGCCCGATTAAAGAAAAGAGCTATAAACAAAAAATCAACAAGAAGATGCGTAAAGCGGCGTTGCTGGTAGCTTTATCTGCCAAGGCAAAAGATAAAGATTTGGTTCTGCTTGACGACTTGAAAATCAACCAAGCCAAGACTAAAGAAATGGCCAAGATTATTGCTGTTTTAAGAGAAAAAGTTGATAATTTCAAACAAGGCAAAACGCTTTTTGTCCTTCCTGCTTTAGATGGCAAAATTGTCAGGGCTTCAAGGAACTTGGTTGATTTTGCCACCATTGAAGCGAGAAACATCAGCCCTCTGGTTTTACTTTCTTTCAAGAACCTCTTGCTTACCAAAGAGACAATTTTGCAAATAAAGAAAATGTTTTCGGAAAAAGATAAAATTGCTTAATGAAAAATGCTTTTTGAGAAACTTTTCCAAAAAAATAAGGGCAAGAAACAGCCAAAAGAGAAGGTAGTAGATACCAGACAGGAAAAGCCGGTAGTAAAGACTGACAAAACAGAAAAGCCCCCCAAAATAGCAAAAAAACAGGAAAAGGCGCAAACCAACCCTTTGATTTTATCGTCGCCTCACGTGACCGAGAAAGCCACGGCGGGCTCTGGCCAGAACCAATACGTGTTTAAGGTTTTAGAGAATGCCAATAAAACTGAAATCAGAAAAGCGATTGAAGCCGTTTATAACATTGATGTCGTTTATGTCCATATTATCAATGTCAAGGCAAAAAAGAGGAGACTTGGCAAATCGTCCGGTTGGAAAAAAGGTTATAAAAAAGCGATGGTGAAAATCGCCAAAGGCCAGAGAATTGAAGCTTTAACACAATGAAACCGCCCCTGCGCTAAGAGCGCAGGGTATCTGGGCGGTTTCGTTATCCAATGAGTCGGCTCCGCCGACACATCTATAAATAGACGAAATATAATAAAATTATGCCAATATTATTAACCAAAAAAGAACCAGAAAAAAGACTGTTGACATTCGTCAAGAGGAGGGGCGGCCGCGGCTATCTGGGCAGGATTACAGTCAGGCACAAGGGCGGAGGGGCCAAGCGGCTTTATAGGATTTTGGATTTCGGCCAGGACAAAATAAATATGATAGCTAAAGTCGTTGCCTTAGAATATGATCCTTTTAGAACTGCTTTTATCGCCCTTTTAGAGTATGATTCGCCCTCCGGGCGCCTCGGAAAGCCCGACAAGGACAGGCGTTATGTTTTGGCGGCTCAGGATTTGAAGGTTGGAGATGAAGTTCTGATTGCCGAAAACGCGGAAATTAAAATTGGCAACCGTTTGAAGCTGAAAAACATCCCCGTGGGCATTATGGTTTTTAACGTGGAATTACAGCCGGGCAAGGGCGGAAAGATAGCCCGGTCTGCGGGCAACACAGTAAAGATTCTGGCGCACGAGGGCGGAGAAACGCATTTGGTGATGCCTTCCAGCGAGGTGAGGAAGGTTTCCGGCGAATGTTTCGCGACTATCGGCACAGCTTCACATCAAGAACACATGTTTGAAGAACTTGGCAAGGCGGGTACGCACCGTTGGAAAGGAGTGAGACCGACAGTGAGAGGCACGGCCATGAATCCGCCCGACCACCCGCACGGCGGCGGAGAGGGCAAGACGCCCATCGGTTTAAAATATCCCAAGACCCCGTGGGGCAAACATGCCAAGGGTGTTAAAACCAGGGGAAAGAAATGGACGGAGAAATTTATTATTCAAAGAAGACAGAAATAATAATACAAAGACACCGATTTATGCGGATACTGCTGATTTATACAGATATCAGTATTAATCAGCCGAATCAGTACTAATCAGTGTTCTTAAAAATATGTCAAGAAGCTTAAAAAAGGGTCCTTACATTGACCAAAAATTGATAGATAAAATCAAGAAATTGAGATCCGGTTCGAAAGAAATCATTAAAACCTGGGCTAGGGATTGCACCATTACTCCGGAAATGATCGGTTTTACTTTTGGCGTTCACAACGGCAAGGAATTTATTCCAGTTTATGTTTTAGAAGAAATGGTTGGCCATCGTTTGGGAGAATTTTCGCCAACAACCAAGTTTTCTCGGCATGGTGGCAGGATGCAAAGGGAATTGGAAACGAAAGCAGCAGAAGCAGAAGCCGCCAAAGTAGAGGCGGTTAAGAGCGCAGAGACAACAAAAAAACCAGAAACAAAACCAGTAAAATAGTTTATGGATATGGAAGTCGTTGCCAAACTCAACAATTTACGGATGGCCTCGCGCAAAGTTCGGTTAGTGGCCGATTTGATCCGCGGCAAGCAAGCGGTCAAGGCCCTTGCCATACTTAATTTTTCGCCGCAGAGGCCGGCCAAAGTTTTAGCTAAGCTTTTGAATTCGGCACTAGCTAACGCCAAGAATAATTCTCAATCGGACGAAGTTAATCTTTATGTGGCCAAGGTTTTAGTTGACGATGGGGCAAAGTTAAAGAGGTGGCGGCCGAGGTCGCGCGGCAGGGCTTTTCCGATACAGAAAAAAACTTGCCATATTACTATAGCTCTCAAGCCCTTAGAACAGGGCGTCGCCAAAAGAGCTTTACCGAAAACAGAAAAGGCAAAAGAATCCCTGCCTCTCTCCATAACAAAATCAGTTCGCGAGACCCCGAAGGTTATTAGCCCCGAAAAACCAAAAGCCAGGATAGCCGCGGCAACAGTCAGGCCCAAATCAATTTTGGGTATAAAAAGAATTTTCAGGAGAAAAGCTTTCTAACTAATGCAAAAGGCAAAATGCAAAATGCAAAATTACAATCCAAAATCCAAAATTAAAATCGGACGTAATTTTGACTTTTGACTTTTGAATTTTTATTTTAATTTAGCGGCAGCGTTTATGACTCACAAAACCCATCCAAAAGGATTAAGGATAAAAGGCATTGATGATTGGGAATCAAGAGGCTTTTATGGAAAACGCTTTCCTAGATTTTTAGAAGAGGATTTTTTCATCAGGAAGTTTTTAAATAAAAAAATCGGCGAGGCTGGCGTAGAAAGCGTTAAGATCGAGCGTTTTCCCGGCAAGATAAACATCATAGTCAAAAGCGCCAGGCCGGGTTTGATTATCGGCCGCGGCGGCAGCGGCGCCGAGGACTTAAAAAAAATACTCACAGAGGCCTTGGCTGGTTTAAGAAAGAAAAAAGGTTTAGTGGGGTCGTTTGAACGAGGTCGTAAATCTGGGACTCCAGAGATTCGCTTGGAAATCCAAGAGATTCGTAACCCTTGGCTGTCAGCTCCCTTGGTCGGGCAGGCGATTGCCAAGCAAATAGAAAAAAGGCTTCCTTTTAGGCGGGTTTTGAAGCGGACTCTTGAGAATATTATGGAAAATAAGGAAATCAAGGGCGCCAGGATTGAGCTTGCCGGCCGCCTTGACGGCAACGATATTGCCAGAGAGGAGTGGTTGAAAAAGGGACGCTTGCCCCGGCAAACGTTAAGGGCAGATATTGATTATAGTCACACAGAGGCCTTGTGCACTTACGGGAAAATTGGTATTAAGGTTTGGCTGTATAAAGGAGAAAAGTTTGAATAATAATTAGAGAAATATGCTGCTACCTAAGAAAGTTAAACATCGTAAATGGCACCGCGGGAAATCGCGCGGAATTGAATGCCGGGGAACCGAGTTGAATTTCGGAAATTTTGGCTTAAAATCGTTAGAGACAAGGTGGATTTCAAGCCGGCAATTAGAGTCCTCCAGGAGAGCCATTCTTCGTTATTTCAAAAAGGGCGGCAAACTTTGGATTAGAATTTTTCCGGACAAGCCCGTAACCAGCAAGGGCAATGAAGTGCCAATGGGCGGCGGCAAGGGCATGGTTGATCATTATGTTTTTCCCATTAGGCCGGGCAGGATTGTTTTTGAGATTGATGGCCTTCCCGAAGACCAGGCTAGGGAAGCTTTAAGGATTGCCGGGACCAAATTACCCATCAAGACAAGAATTGTGACTAAAGGATGATATCCGTACAATAATGAAATCAGCACATAAAATTAAAGAATGGAAAGAAAGGAGCAAAGAAGCGCTTTCGCACGAGGTTTTAGCCTTGCGAGAGAAACTTCGCTCTTTGCATTTCTTGCTGTCTTCGGGTAAGCTGAAAAATGTTCGGGAAATCCAAGAAATCAGAAAAGACATCGCCAGGATAATGACTGTTATGAAACATAAAACATGATGTTTTAAGAAACATATGCCCAAGAAAAAATTAACCGGAAAAGTTGTTTCTGACAAGATGCAAAAAACCGTAGTGGTTGAAGTAAGGCGGCAGAAAATTTATCCTAAATACAAGGCGAGGTTTTGGGTTTCCAAGAAATATAAGGCTCATGATGAAAAGAAAGAGTATAAAATCGGAGACCAGGTTGTCATTGAAGAATGCCGGCCTTTAAGCAAAGATAAAAGGTGGAGAGTAATAACGAAAGTTAATTAGCTTCTAGCTTCTAGCGTCTAGTTAACTAGCCGCTGGTCCCTAGTCCCTAAACGCTAACTCTATGATTCAGTTGCGAACAATGTTAAAAGTCGCCGATAACACTGGGGCAAATATAATCCAGTGTATTCAGGTGCACGGAGGTTCCAAGAGGAAATGGGGGCAGATCGGCGATATAATTACCGCTGTGGTCAAAGAGGCCGAACCTCGCAGATTAGTCAAGAAACACGAGATTGTGAAGGCGGTTATTACTAGGCAGGCCAAAGCCCTAAGGAGGGAAGATGGTACTTATATCCGTTTTGACGACAATGCGGCGATTATACTGGAGGCCGGCAAAGACCCCAAGGGAGGCAGGATTTTTGGGCCGGTTCCCCGCGAGTTGAAAGAAAAAGGTTTTGACAAAATAGCTAATTTGGCGGAAGAGTTAGTCTAGCGGCTAGCGTCTAGCGGTTAGTTAACTAGACGCTAAAACCTAGACGCTGATTCACTATTTATTATATGAAAATCAAAAAAAACGACCAAATTATAGTTATTTCCGGCAAGGATAAGGGTAAAAAAGCCAAGGTCTTGCAGGTTTTTCCCGCTAAGGCTAAAGTTTTGTTAGAGAATCTGAATATGAGAAAGAAGCATATTAAGCCAAAGAAATCCGGAGAGAAAGGCGAAATGGTGCAAATTCCCGTTCCCTTGGACGCTTCCAATGTCAAATTAGTCTGTTCAAAATGCGGCCAGCCAACGAGGGTAGGCTACAAAATTGTTGCAGAAAAAAAGTTTAGAATCTGTAAAAAGTGCCAGCAAGAAGTTTGAGCGAAGCGAGAACCCCGCCCTCTAAGCTTGTGAATATGTTCATCGAGGAGAAATAAAGGCTTTTAAATGATTTGTTGGTAAAATATTACAAGTTGACGAGCATAGAGGGCGGGGTGGTCGTTTCGTTTTAACGCTCAACAACCATGTTGCGTTTCAAAGAGAGATACGAGACAATCGTAATTCCAAAAATGATAGAAAAGTTCGGTTATCCCAACAAGATGGCCGTGCCTCGGGTTGAAAAAGTAACGCTCAACACGGGTTTTGGGAGAATGGTGGTTAGCTTGGTCGGAGACGAACAGAAGAAGGTTTCCCAAGGAGTGGTGGAAGACTTGTCTTTGATTGCCGGCCAGAAACCGGTTCTGACTTTTTCCAAAAAATCAATCGCTTCTTTTAAATTAAGAAAAGGTTTAGCCATTGGCGCCAAAGTCACTTTGAGAGGTAAGAGGATGAATGATTTTATTGACCGCCTTATCTGGTTTTCTTTGCCAAGATCGCGTGATTTTCAGGGAATTGATCCAAAAAGCGTTGATAAGTCGGGCAATTTGACTATTGGTTTGAAAGAACAGATTACTTTCCCGGAGGTTTCTCCAGAGTCAGCCAAACGGATTTTCGGCTTAGAGGCAGTGGTGGCCACAACCGCCAAAACCAGAGAAGAAGGGTTGGAGTTATTGAGATTATTAGGGTTTCCCATTAAATTATGAAATTATGGCGACCGAAGCCCAAATCGCAAAATCGTTAAAGAAGCCAAAATTCAAAAGTCGTTTGACCAGACGTTGTTTCCGCTGCGGCAGGAAAAGGGGTTATATGAGAGATTTCGGTCTTTGCCGGATTTGTTTCCGGGAAGCTGCCTTGCGCGGCGAAGTTCCGGGTATTACAAAATCATCGTGGTGAAACGTAGCGTCTAGTTAATCAGCTTCTAGCGTCTAGTAACCAGAAGCTAAAACCTAGACGCTAATAAACTAAACAAGATGGATTCTATCGCCCAAACGTTAAATGAAATACCCGCTCCGCGGGTTTCTGGTAAAGAAGTTTATACTGGTTAATTAAAAGACATTAATCGAATCATATGGACCCAATTGCGCAGACGCTCAACGAAATAAAAAATGCCCAGCAGGTTTTAAAAGAAACCATCAGTTTTTCTTTTTCAAACTTTAGGTCAGAAGTTTTGAGAGTGTTAGAGCAACAGGGTTTTGTCGCCAAGGTTGAAAAGAAAGGCCGTGGCATCAAAAAAACCTTAGAAGTTCATTTAAAGTATCAGGATAAGTTGCCCATGATCTCCGGCTTCAAGAAAATTTCCAAGTCCAGCCAACGGATTTTCCTACCGGCTAAGAAAATCAGGGGAACGAAAAGGGGCCAAGGCGTGGTCATAATTTCCACTTCGCAAGGTTTAATGACCGCCCTAGAAGCTAAGAAAAAGAAGATTGGGGGCGAGGTAATTTGCGAAGTCTGGTAATATGACAAGACGAATTTCTAATTAACCTAATTATTCTAATTTCTAAACGTTTAGGTCAATTAGAATAATTAGAAATTAGTAATTATAGAAATATGTCTAGAGTCGGCAAAAAACCAATTTTAATACCAGCGAATGTCCAGGTCAGCCAAGAAGGCAATAGATTGACCATTAAGGGCCCGAAAGGCGAGCTGGTTTTTAATGTACCCGCTGAAATTGCAGTAGAATTGGCGGGTAGCCAGCTCCATTTTACGCCAAAAACTGGCGAATCTAAGAGAAAGCTTACTTCAAGCCAGGCCAAGAAAATCCGTTCTTTGTGGGGCTTGTCCAGAAACATTGTTGCCAACCTCATAGACGGAGTGGTTAATGGCTGCGAAAAAAAGTTAGAAATTAGTGGCCTTGGCTACCGGGCCGAACTTCAAGCGGGAGATCTGTCTTTATCCATTGGTTTTAGCCATCCCGTGAAAGTGAAAAAACCAGAGGGTATCAACTTTAGCATTGAGAAAAACATCATTACTGTTGCCGGTATAGACAAAGGATTGGTTGGCCAGACCGCTGCCTCTATTAGGCAATTAAAGTTGCCCGATCCCTATAAGGCAAAAGGCATCAAGTACTTGGGGGAAATAATCAGGAAGAAAGCTGGCAAGAAAGCGGCGGCAACGACTACGGGCGCAAAGTAGAAAGTAGTAACTATTAAGTTATATAAAATGGATAGCAAAATCAAAAAAGAAAAGAAAATGAGAAGGAAATTGCGGGTGAGGGCCAAAATATCGGGCACCAATGAGCGGCCGCGCCTTTCTGTTTCACGTTCAAACAAACATATTGTTGTCCAATTGATTGACGATACCCAAGACAAAACCTTAATATTCGCTTCAGACCTCATCTTAAAAAAGAAGGGAAAGAAGACGGATTTGGCCAGAGAGACGGGCAGATTAATTGCCAAGATGGCCGTAGAAAAGAAAATCAAAAAAGTCGTTTTTGACCGCGGCGGCCACAAATATCATGGTAGGGTAAAAGCGGTGGCCGAGGGCGCAAGGGAAGGAGGCCTGGAGTTCTAATGACCAATAACCAATGACCAATAACCAATGATTAAAAACTTATCGTTTCATCCCCAGAGGGAAAATTCAGGCTCGCGAGGCAAAGGTGGTTTTAATAAACCTGTTTCGGAATACGATTCCAAGCTTTTGGATTTGGCGAGGGTTACCCGGGTGACTGGCGGTGGCAAAAAATTGAGGTTCAGGGCAGTGGTTATTGCCGGCAATAAAAAGGGCAAGGTGGGCGTTGGCGTTGCCAAGGGGCTTGATGTTCAGGCGGCGGTAGAAAAATCGACGCGTCAGGCACGCAAGAACTTAATTGAGGTGCCGATTACCAATGAAACTATCCCGCACGAAGTTTTTGCCAAATACGGCTCCGCACGCTTGATATTGAAACCACAGCGCCGCGGCCGCGGCTTGGTCGCCGGGGGAACTGTCAGGGCAATTTGCGTGTTGGCCGGCATCAAGAATATTTCCTCAAAAATATTGGGACGGACCGGAAATAAACTGAATAATGCCAGGGCCACCATTGAGGCGTTAAAAAAATTAAAAATGAGAAGTGAAAAATTAAAAACCAAGAATGTTAGCGTCTAGCGTCTAGGGTCTAGGGTCTAGGGACTAGTATCAAGTTTTCTAGACGCTAGAAGCTGATTAACTAGATCCTAACAAAGAATATGCAATTACACCAAGTAAAACCAATCCATAAACCCCGGAAAACCAAAAGAGTTGGCCGGGGCGGCAAAAAAGGCTGGACCTGCGGACGCGGCTCAAAAGGCCAGTCCTCCAGATCGGGTCGGCTTTTTAAACCCTTGATTAGGGGATTTTTCAAGCGTTATCCGAAATTGCGCGGTTATCGCGCTTACAGAATGCCAGAATCATTGGTAACTATTAACCTAAAAAGCATCAATCTTGCTTTTAAAGATAAAGAAGTTGTTAATCCGAGAATCCTTCTCCACAAGGGGTTGATATCTTTCCCGGGCAACAAAACCCCAAAAGTGAAGATTTTAGGACAAGGAGAATTGACCAAACCGCTCGTTTTCCAAAATTGCTTGTTTTCCAAATCAGCGAAAGATAAAATAGAGAAGGCAGGCGGCGTTGTAAGATAGCGTTCAGTTAATCAGCGGTTAGCGTCTAGCGGCTAGTCCACTAGAAGCTAGAACCTAGACGCTAAAACAAAATATGTGGCAAAAACTTATCCAACTTTTTAAAATCAAGGATCTTCGCAATAAAATCCTGTTTGTCTTGGGCGTCTTTTTTGTTTTCCGGATTATGGCGAATATTCCCACGCCTGGCATTGATGTAGAGAAACTGCGCCAGTTTTTTGAGACAAATCAGTTCTTCGGGCTTTTGAATATCTTTTCTGGCGGCGCCATGGATAAGCTGTCTATCGTTATGCTCGGCCTGGGGCCCTACATTACCTCAACTATTATTCTGCAGCTGCTGACAATGATTTTTCCGTCTCTGGAGCGGCTTTACAAAGAAGAGGGCGAAAGGGGCCGCCAGAAATTCAACCAGTGGGGGAGACTGTTAACCGTGCCTTTGGCTATAATCCAGGGCTACAGTATGCTGGTTCTTTTTCGCCGACAGCAATTAATCAGCGAATTATCGCCCTTTGTGACTATTGCTTCTTTGCTGACTATGACTGCCGGGACAATGCTTTTGGTCTGGCTGGGGGAGTTGATATCTGAAAAGAAGATTGGCAACGGCGTTTCGCTTTTGATATTTGCCGGCATCATCGCCGATTTCCCGAACAATATCCAGCAGATGGCCGCCGCCTACGACCCGACTAAACTGGTTTCTTATTTGCTGTTTCTCGTTTCTTCCATGGTTATTATTGCGGGCGTGGTTTTAATTACGGAGGCCCGGAGGAATATTCCGGTTTCTTACGCCAAAAGAGTGAGGGGCAACCGGCTTTACGGCGGGGTGAGCACTTATTTGCCCTTGAACGTCAATCCGGCCGGGGTCATACCCATTATTTTTGCCATTTCCATACTTTTATTTCCCACTATGCTGGCTAACTTTCTGGGAGGCCTGTCGGGCGGAGTGGGCATTTTTTTCACCCATATGGCAAAGCTATTGCAAAACCAGTTGATTTACGGGGTTCTCTATTTTGTCTTGGTTTTTGTTTTTACTTTCTTTTACACTATGGTTACTTTTGACCCTAAATCAATCGCCGAAAATTTGCAGAAGATGGGAGGCTTTGTGCCCGGCATCAGGCCCGGGAGCTCCACCTCGCAGTTTATTGCTTCAATTTTAAACAAAGTCTTGGTCATCGGCGCCACGTTTTTGGGCGTCATTGCGGTTATGCCTTCTATTGTCCAGGGGATAACCGGGGTGCAGGCCCTTAGTTTTTTGGTCGGCGGCACCTCTCTTTTAATCGTAGTTTCGGTGGTCCTGGAAACTTTGAGGGCGATAAACTCGCAATTGGAAATGAGAGAGTACGACACATTCTAAATTTCTAATTAACCTAATTTCTAATTATTCTAAACACGGATTAGGTCAATTAGGTTAATTAGTAATTAGACATTTGAAATATTTTGTCTTTTTAAGGAGATTATTTTAAATCAATGACCGAAAAACAACTAAAAAACCAGAAAAAGGTGATAATAATTATGGGTCCTCCGGGTTCGGGTAAGGGCACACAAGCCGAGCTTTTGGCTGACAGGTTTAGTTTGTATTATTTGGAAACGAGCAAAATTTTAGAGGAAAAATTTAAGACAGGATCTTCTAAAAAGGATATTAAAATTAATGGAATTAATTATAACTTTATTCACGAAAAGAAATTATGGGAAACTGGCATTTTATGCTCTCCGCCGTTTGTCAGTTTTTTGATAAAAGATAAAATAAGGAGGTTATTTAAAGAAGGGAACAGTTTAATTCTTGCCGGTTCGCCGAGAACTTTAGAGGAAGGAAGAGAGGTAATACCATTTTTAAAAAAACTTTACGGCTTAAAGAATATTAAGCTTATTTTATTAGATATAAGTGCTAGGGAAACCATTTTCCGCAATTCCCATCGCAAAATTTGCGAGTTAATGAGACACCCGGTTGTTTATAATAAAGAAACGGAAAAACTCAATTTTTGTCCATTAGACGGGTCAAAACTATTGAAAAGAAAAAGGCTTGATGACCCTGAAACTATTAAAGTTCGTTTAAAGGAATACGAACAGCGCACCCTGCCTTTAATTGATTATTTGAGAAAACAAAAGATTGTTGTCAAGAAAATCAATGGCTCTCCTGCGCCGGCGATCGTCTTTAAAAATATCCTTAAGGCTTTGGGCGAAAGCAATGATTCCCATTAAGACAGAAGAAGAAATTAAGATAATGGTTGAAGGTGGCAGGATTCTAGCCAAAATTATGGCGGAGTTGGGAAAACAGATACGGCCGGGCCTGGTTGCCAAGGAACTCGAGGGACTCGCAGAGGTCCTCATTTTTAAATACAACGGGAAACCGTCTTTCAAGGGTTATGATGGCTTTCCGGCCTGCCTTTGCGTTTCCCTTAACGAGCAAGTTGTGCACGGCTTGCCCGATAACCGGATTATCAAAAATAGCGATTTGGTTTCTTTGGATTTAGGCATCAATTATCAAGGTTTTCATACCGACATGGCGCGAACTTTTGCCGTGGGCAAAACCAGTCCTTTGGCAAAAAAACTGATTAGTGTCACTAAAAAGGCGCTGGAAAATACCGAGAAGATGATAAGGCCTGGCAATAGATTGGGGGATATCAGCCAAGCCATTCAGCAATACGTCCAAGCAAATAGTTTTAATGTGGTCAGAGAACTTTGCGGACACGGTATTGGCCGCGAACTTCACGAAGATCCCCAGATTTTAAATTTTGTCGGCGACGATTACGGCGGAGACGAAGAAGTTATTTTAAAAGAAGGTATGACTATTTGCATAGAGCCGATGGTCACTACGCGGGATTGGCGTCTAAAAAAATCAGCTGACGGTTTTGGCTATGAAACCAAAGACGGTTCGCTCTCCTGTCATTTTGAGGATACAATCATTGTTACCAAAAGCGGCTCTACTGTGTTGACAAAGTGCTAAAAGGCGTGGTATAATATAATCATTCAAATTCAAGGAGAAGAAAAAATGGAAAATAACTGGTTAAAGGGTGGGGTCGCACAGACCTCTCCCACTCTGGAGATTAGAGTTTTCTCTCCAAGGTCTTCTGGTGGTCGCTTCCCGGTGAGCGCCACCAAGATCCCCGACGGTTTGGGGATGTACACGGATGTCGAAGTGGTGGTCGATATCCGAACCGGAACAATCACCGCAATTAGAAAGCCGCTCCAATGAGGAAGGAGCGGTTTTTATTTGCGCGGATATTTCTAGATAGCGTTATGGTATAATACATCAATGGAAAATTCTGTTTATCTTTCTGTCATTATTCCCGTTTACAACTCAGAGAAATTCCCCCGGCCCCCGCTTAAGAAACCTTCTGGTTTCTTACGTCGCTGCGCTCCTATTTTCCAACACGGGGGAATTTCTGTCGTTTCGGCATTTGACTATGGTTAAATCTATTTTATTTATATACAGATGGTTAAAAAACTCTCAGTTATTATTCCCGCTTACAACGAAGAAAAGCGGCTACCTAAAACTCTGGAAACAATCGACGCTTATTTAAGCCGTCAAACATACGCTTATGAGATTTTGGTTGTCAACGACGGTTCAAAAGACGGTACGGCCGCAATTGTCAGGGGTCTGACCCCTGTAATTCAGAATCTGCGCTTGATTGATAATAAGGAGAATCATGGCAAGGGCTATGTGGTCAGACAAGGCATGTTGGAAGTAAAAGGAGAATACAGGCTTTTTACCGATGCCGACAATTCCACTTCAATTGACCAAGTTGAGAAAATCTGGCCGGAGCTGGAAAATGGGTTTGAAGTAGTCATTGGTTCAAGAGGTATTCAGGGTGCGGTCATTGGAGTAGGTCAGCCTTGGTACCGTCGGTTAATGGGAGAGATGGGGAACATCGTTATTCAGGTTATAGCTGGGCTCTGGGGTATTAAAGACACTCAATGCGGGTTTAAGGC
>Ga0315274_10008747_pt1 | contig 14665 bp, 9 predicted proteins | sample YL17G02_20_MG_FD_203700 | JGI IMG/M metagenome (GOLD analysis project Ga0315274, IMG submission 203700) | Sediment microbial communities from Yellowstone Lake, YNP, Wyoming, USA - YL17G02_20 | ecosystem: Environmental > Aquatic > Freshwater > Lake > Sediment | place: USA: Wyoming | collected... | reverse complement strand
TAATATCACATGTCTGAGTCCCAAATACACATTCTCCAGCATCGGTTTCTGGCCCGCAGTTCTGCGTCTGCCCTTCATTGCAAGCACAATCTTCATTATTGCTTCCATCGCAGTCTTCATCCTTCATTCCTGAGTCGCATTTTTCTGTTGAAGGCATTAAAGGCACGCAACTATCAACTATTTCTCCATTCTGGCATAATAATTGTCCTGTTCTCGCGCATGCTCCGATACCGCATGAAGTTTGTGTTGGAACATAGCCTTCATCAACACTCCCGTCGCAGTCATCATCAATATTATTGCAAACTTCTGCTGCTCCAGGATTTATTGCAGCATTTGCATCATTGCAGTCACTCCCTTGTGCTGTTGAACATTCAGAAGGCATGCAGTTATAACTGCTGCATGTTCCATCAGGACTAACATCTATATAACTATCAGAATCACTATCACAATAATAAGTTGTTGTAGGACATACTCCTCCTTCATCAGTATTTCCGTCGCAGTCATTATCAACACCATCGCAAACCTCTGTTGCTCCAGGATTTATTGCAGCATGGAAATCATCACAGTCCCTGCTGTCAGAAACCCAACCATTACCAGCAGTGCATGCTTGAGTTGTAATAGCATGATTTCCATAATTATCTCCATCTGAATCATCATAGAATGTTGATTTAACCCCTTCATCTATCTGATAATCGCAGTCATTGTCAATTCCATCACAATACTCTATTGCTCCAGGATTTATTGCAGCATTTGCGTCATTGCAATCTACAGTTCCGCAAGCTCCGTCAGTACGGTTATATCCATCTCCATCACTATCAACACAACATCCTTCGTCTATAGTTCCGTCGCAATCATCATCAAAACTATTGCAAACTTCTGTTGCTCCAGGATATATTGCAGCATTTACATCATTGCAGTCGGTTCCTTGTGCTGCTGAACATCCGGAAGGTACGCAGTAATATCTGTTGCATGTTCCATGAGGACTGTGGTCGTTATAGCCATCACCATCATCATCACAATAATAAGTTATTGTAGGACATACTCCTCCTTCATCAATGCTTTCATCGCAGTCATCATCAATATTATTGCAAACTTCTGCTGCTCCAGGATGTATTGCAGCATTTAAATCATTGCAATCGCTTCCTTGTGCTGCTGAACATCCATAAGGTATGCAGTTATATCTGTTGCATGTTCCATGAGAAATGTGATCGTTATAGCCATCACCATCATCATCACAATAGTATGTTAATGTCGGACATAATCCTCCTTCATCAACACTTCCATCGCAGTCGTCGTCAGCACCATTGCAAACTTCTGTTGCTTCAGGATTTATTGCAGCATTGTTGTCATTGCAATCAAGACTATTAGAAACATATCCACTCGAAGCACTACATGCTTGAGTTGTCTCAGCAGGATTTCCATAACTATCAGCATCAGCATCCATATAGAATGTTAACTTAACACCCTCATCAACACTTCCATCGCAGTTATTGTCAATTTCATCACAAATCTCTGTTGCTCCAGGATAAACATTAGGATTCTGATCGTCGCAATCAATTGCCCCGCATAATCCACCTTCTATCTTAAATGTATCTCCATCACTATCTGTTCCAGCATTATCCATTCCCAAACAATCCTCATCAATTCCATTGCAAGGTATGTCAGTTGCTCCAGGATGTATTGCAGCATTTAAATCATTGCAATCCCTGCTGTCAGAAACCCAACCATTACCAACAGTGCATGATTCTATAGATATTTCATGATTTCCATAATTATCTCCATCTGAATCATCATAGAATGTTGATTTAACCCCTTCATCTATCTGATAATCGCAGTCATTGTCAATTCCATCACAATACTCTATTGCTCCAGGATTTATTGCAGCATTTGCGTCATTGCAATCAAGACTATTAGAAACATACATTCCACTCGGAGCACTACAAGCTTGAGTTGTAATAGCAAGATTTCCATAACTATCAAAATCAGCATCCATATAGAATGTTAACTTAACACCCTCATCAACACTTCCATCGCAGTCATTGTCAATTTCATCACAAATCTCTGTTGCTCCAGGATGTATTGCAGCATTTGCATCATTGCAGTCCTGTCTGTCAGAAACATATCCACTCGGAGCACTACAAGCTTGTATTATATTTGAAGGATTTCCATAACTATCAGAATCAGCATCTCTGTAGAATATCATCCTAACGCCCTCATCAATCTGCCCATCGCAGTCATTGTCAATTCCATCACAAACCTCTGTTGATGGAATACATCCACACACGTCTCCTTCATCAGCCTCTCCATCGCAATCATCATCCTGACTATTGCAAATTTCAGTTGCTCCAGGATGTATGTTTGGATTGTTGTCATTACAATCTGCCCATGCTCCCCCTGGACACGTTGAAGTATCTCCTACTCCATAACCATCATCATCATTATCTGTGCATCCGCCCTCGCCGCCGCCGCAACATTCCGATTCACAGGTTGGGTCCCCTGCGCCACATGGATAAAATTCACAATTACAGTATGGAACATAGCCTGTAATTTGCTTGCCACCGAAAAGTCCTTTAATCCATTCCCATAAAGAAAATCCGCTGTTTGAATTTTGTGCAGCATAAGCAACACCAATCATGCTGACAGATAAAATCAGAGCTATCGCAATGCAGAAAACAATCTTTGACGCTGCTTTTTTGTTAATCATCGTCTCTTTTTGATAAAATATAATGGCAGAAATGCTATTTAAATATTACCATGACAACTTTCCCCTGTTTTCTCCGATAATAAAATAAATTTATCAAAAATGAAATATCAAACTAAACATAAAATATTAATTAAAAAGGATTTTTTAGATCAAACAGCTTATTTTTGCAAAATTATGGAAAAGTAGAATTAAAATAATCCAAATATAATTATAAAATAATTCATGTTGCTCCCTTCCCCGATAGATATCAATTAATAATCAGCATCAAATACAAGAAAAAGAAAATTATTACTTCTTTTTCTTCTCTTTTTCCATAACCTTTTTTATCTCTTGCCTCTTCCACTCTCTCTCATGAAGTATGCGGTTTATTTCCTTGCTGCCGTAACCCTTTCTTCTTGCATCTTCAACCCAATTCTTGCCTTTTTCAATCATCTCTCTTTCTTTTCTTGCTCTCACTACTAATATTATTGCACAAATCACAACTATCAAGACAGCAAGACTAATAATTACAATAGTTCCTGTGCTTATTCCTTTCTCCTCAGCTATAGGAGGAACTTCTGGTGCAGGAGGAATTTCAGCAGGAGGAACCTCTGGTGCTGGTGTTGGCGCAGGCGCAACATAAACGCTCTCGTAAATTCTCTGCACAAAAATATCAGCTCTCGAGTAAGAAATTTTATTCAATCTCAAAAGCAAGTCATAAATTCCATCGTCATTAATGTCAACTTTCTTTGGTTCTCCAAGCCAAAGAACAACAGTCATTGGAAGGGACTTTATTATCACAGTCACGCTATTTGTTGAAGTGCTAATGCTCTGAAGTATAATATAATGAATCTCTTTGTTAAATGTAAATCTCATTCTGTCACTCTTGGAATAACTATTGCTATATCCGCTATTTAATTGACTCTCGCTTGGAGTGAATGTATCATAACCTCCACCACCACCCCCTCCACCGCTTGGGCATGCTCCGCAATCTCCAGGGCATGAACTGCAATCTTCCCCTGTCTCACATACAAGATTGCCACATATAGCACCGGCAACTATTGTAACATTATTGCTCGACTTTGTTATTCCATCAGCAAATCCATCATTAGGAGTGACATCAGCTCTCCAAACATCTCCAACAGCAAGTTCTTGTGAAACAATTAAATCTGTTCTATTGTTGTAAAGCGCGGCAATCTGCTCTGCACTTAATGCCTTATTATATACTGTTACATCGTCGAGATACCCCATGAAATAACCATAAAGTCCGCTTGCTTTCCTTCCAAAACCGCCAATTTTCAAAGGTAAAGTATTTGTCAAATTAAGATAATTGCCTTCACACGAAAAGCATTTTCCTGCTTGATAAGTTCCATTAACATATATGGAAGCATATCCTGTTGAATTATATGTGATTGTTACAAAAGTCCAATTTCCAACTGAAATTAAATTATTGCCTGCCACCAAAGTTGCATTTGACAATGGGGGTGATTGCAATGTTCCATTCGCAATAGTTATTCCTATTGTCTTTTCAGGGTCTGATGTTCTAATCACAAATCCATTTGTCATATTTGAAGAAAGGAAGAAATTGCCATTCGTTTTGAAAATTAACGGATAATCTCCGATAACACTAGATGGATTCATCCAGAATGCTATTGTAAATTCATTAGTTATATTTGTAGCTAAGTTGTCTGTTGTGACATTAATAAAATCATTTCCATCAAAACCATATACTCCCCTACTATCATAACCCCCTGTTGCATTCCATGTTGCTCCTACAACACGTCCATTATTTCCAAATCCGGAATAATCTCTTGTCCAAGTTGAATTCGAACCGCCCTCAAAAGGCATGTTCAAAACAGCAATTGAACTTTCGTTCTTGCGCCAATTAATAATATTCTTAATTAAATTATTTTCAGTATCAGTTGCATTTATGACATAAGCTGTCAGGTCTTCTGTTGTGTAATTCGTTCCATAAGTTGAACTAACTATGACACGGGTTATATTTGGAACTTTATTGCCTCCCAAAGGCAGCCAGTCCCCGCCATTAAATATTTTTGTTCCATTATATGGCAGTTTCGTATCTCCAATTCCATCTCCATTTATATCGCTCCCAATGTAATCGCTCCAGTAATTCCCGCCAATGCAATTCCCGCCAATAATATTTGGCCCAGCCCCGCAATTTAGCGTCGTGTTCCAATTTACCAATGTGCTTGAATACGCATTAAACCCTGTATTGTTGTATATCTTATTGTTATAAATGTGAATTTGCAAGAAGGCATTTCCATTATCAATGCCAGCGAAATTGTTATAGATAACATTATCAATTATTGTATTCTGATATGCCTGGCCTGAAATAAAAATAGCTGCAACCCTATTAGAAAACAACGTATTGCTTTTTATTGTAGTATTGTAAGAGATTAACGTTATACCATTTCCATTCAAAGACAATACATTATTTGTTACATTAATATAACCTGAATTTTGTCCCAGCCAGATTCCCTCACTGAAGTTCTCAATTATGCAGTTCTTTATTTCAGTATTATTTACGCTATTTGTATTTGGAATATATATCCCTCTTCCAGTTAAATTGCCTTTAATTGTGTACCCATCGCAATCTAAAGTTACGTTGTTTGCGCCGATAGTCAATGCAGTTACATTACAGATTAGATTAGCTGATAAAACTATATCTCGGGTTATTATTGCACCGCAAGCTAAAGGTGATATCGTTACATTATTGCTAATCACATAACCGCTATAATCAATTCCATCATAAGCCCTGACTTCGCAGCTCCAGTTCTCTCCAAGAGAAATTAAAGAGCTGTCAAGTGTAGAAACATTTGCAAGAATTCCAGACACATAATTATCACTCGCAAATGTGCTATCCAAAACTCCATCCTTGTACCACGAACCAGAATAATTCAAATTATCCAAATCACTATCACTTGCCTTTGCCCAGCACGTCAGGTTCTCATCGGTGTAATTTGTTCCGAATGTTGAATTCAAAATAACTTGCTGCATTGCAGGAGGCATATTGCGTATTGTCAAATTCTTGCTTATCATATAAATGCTATAATTATATCCATCAAAAGCCCTGACTTCGCAGCTCCATTTGTCCCCTGCAGAGGTCTTAGAGCTATCAAGAACAGCAACACTAACAAGCACACCTTGAGTATAGTTAATTGTACTGAAACTTGAATTAATTATCCCATTCTTATACCACGAACCAGAATAATTCAAATTATCCAAATCACTGTCACTTGCCTTTGCCCAGCATGTCAGGTTCTCATCAGTGTAATTTGTTCCGAATGTTGAATTGACAACTATGGCTTGAGTTATGTTTGGAAGATTATTTGGCAAGCCTCCCAAAGGCAGCCAGTCTCCGCCAATAGAAATATTATTGCTTGCGTTATAAGGCAATTTACTATCTCCAATTCCATCTCCGTTCTTATCACTCCCATTATAATCACTCCAGTAGTTTCCTCCAATCCAGCTTCCATTGATTATATTTATTCCAGATATCTTTGTTTTGTTCCAATAGTTTGTGCCCGTAGCATTTGCGTTTAATATTGTATTATTGAAATAATTATTATAGATATAATTATCTTGCGATGCGCAGATATTTATTCCATAATTATTGCTTATTATTGTATTATTAAATATAAAACTGTTATTAGAACTATAGAGATAAACTCCGTAATTTGAATTATTATTCAATTCATTGGAAGTTAAATTATTGTAATTGCTCGCATTCAAGAACAGCCCATAGTTATTATTACGTATTTTATTCAAATCAAAAATGCTATAATTTCCATCTTGGAGAATAATTCCATAGCTGTTATTGACAGCCGTATTCAATTTAATTGTATTATTGTTAGCATCAGGCCCAAAATAAAATCCAGCTTCTCTGTTATTGTTTGCACTGTTATCTTGTATAAGATTATCATCAGACTGCCAGTAAATTCTAATTCCAAATTTATTATTATTTGCTATATTATTCATTATTTTATTGCCGACATTTGTAATAAGATAAATTCCTGTTTGTTCATTGAAACTGGCAATATTGTTTGTAATATTGTTCTGGCTCGAAGTTCCCTCCATGACAATTCCCTGCCTGTTATTGCTCGCATTCACATTATAGATTGTTCCGTTAGAGCTCCCATAATAATAAATTGCATACCTCTCCAAAGAAGGATTAGCGCGCTCGCCCATTGTTATCTCGCAGTTCTTGACAGTTGTTTTTGTGGAATTTGAATAAACCCCGTAGTAAGTTGTTGAACTTGAAGAGTTTCCATAAATAATTCTGTTGCCCCAATTCCCGCAGTCAATAGTTACATTAGTAGCAGTTACATTGAAGCACGTGAAGTTTGTTACAGCAGAACTGTTTAATTTGTAAATCGTATCACTCACATTTAATTTTCTGCATATGCCTATCTCATCAAAGCCTTCATCAATGCTGTAATTTGACCATCTAGTCACATTAAAAACAACTGTTCCAGCATTCAAGCCCGTCAAAGCAGTGCATATTGAACTCGGGCACAAGCCCCCATCTCGTAATATTGCTGGCCTTGCATAAGTTGTCTTTAAGTTATAAAGAGTTATATTTGCTGATTCATTTAACCCTACCTTAGAAGCATTGACATAAACACTGTTGTTTCCAATTTTAATGTCATCACTTAAGTTTAGCCCGTTTCCAGTTAGTGAGGACAAGAATTTTATTTTTCCGTATTTTGTATCTTCAAATGTGACCCGGCTCACTGTAATGTTGTATTTTCCTAGCTCTGTATCAATAATCTCTGTTCCATTAGCATTAGAAAGATAAATATCATATGCGCCAGGATAAGCATTAACAATAGAAACATTCATAAATTTATTATAGATAGGCCGCCCATAACCATCAACATAAATCGAGTATCCTGTTGCATTATCAATAATTGTTCCATTTAAAGTATTATTTGCACTTGCCACGATGTAAAATCCTCTGAAATTATTTATGCTAGTTGAATTGGATATTACGGAATTATTTACCCTTGTAAGGAAAAATCCATTATTACGCCCTGTCCCGCCTTTGACAGTTACATTAGTGATGTTTGAATTATCCGCGTCGCATAAAATCAATTCAGCAATTGTCTGGTTTTCAATTGCTATGCTGTCATTGTAATACAAAATTGACCTGCCCCCAGAGCCAGTATTATTTTGAATTATATTGTTACACTCAGTATCTGAACTTGCATCAATAAATATATCTTCAGAATTTTCTGAGAAATTATTAAAGCTGATGTTATGTGGATAACTATTATAAAGATAAATGCCCTGGCTGTTGTTTATTATATTATTTGAAAAGATAACGCTATTTGAACTTGTGCTATAAAGTTCAATTCCAGCCCCGGCATTATTGCTAATGTTATTATTCTTCACCATTAACCCATTGCTCGAAGTAGACAAGATTCCATGCCCTGCATTGCTGTCAATTGTATTATAACTTACATTCACCGAGTTTGACGAAGAGATAGAAAGCGTTGATTGAGAATAATAATTATTTGTTATTCTATTGGCAGTTAGAGTAGACCAGCTGGAGGAGGTTAAATAAACAGAGCTGGAAGAAGAACGAGAGCCTCTGACAGTGTTATTGTACAAAGTTAAATTGGCACTAACAAGGTGCATGCCTTTATCTCCGCTATTTTCAATCGTATTGTGCATTATTCGGGAATTATTGGACTCAAAACCAAATTCTATTCCACGATCATTGGTGTTGTTAATAGCGTTAAAAATAATATCATTGTTAAAATTATTTCTCCACGAGTCAGAAATTATTCCATCTTGATTATAATCCAGCGTATTTGAACTAATGATATTAAAAGAGCTCCAAGCATAAAAAATTCCGCTGTTTGAGTTATTAGTTATAATATTTCCATATACATAATTATAAGTTGAATTTGTAAGTTGTATTCCGAAGGTATTAGTTGTAAGATTATTTTCTGATACATTATTGTCAGAGCTGTTATAAACATCAATGCCATTTGTGAAATTATAAATCCTGCAATTTTCAACAACAACATTCTGCACATTAGTCAGATAAATTCCATCGCCAGAACCATTTCCAGTTATGCTATTGCCCTGGCAGTTAATAGTCACATCACCAACAATCACATTAAAGCAATTTCCAGAAGCGCTCAAATTCCTGTCCAAAGTGTAAATTCCAGGAGTATAATCAATAACCTGGCACGAGCTGATGTCTCCTGGAAGCGAGGCAATTCCAAAATCTCCGCCTTTTTCTTCAGGCGCTTCAACAGTTATGCTGAACTCATTGCCCTCAACAGGTTGCTCATTTTCATAATAAGCAGTTACTTTTGCTGTCTCTGTTCCTGTAAAGCCTGGCTGGGAAGTTAAAATAAGAACGCCGTTTTCAATCACTCCTGTAATGCCCCGCATCTCGCTGATTGCATAATTCGAAGCTCCTGGAAAATAATCATTAAGATTAATTGAATACTGGCTATTTGCCAAGAAAGAAGCATTATCTATTACAGAAGGCTGGTTTAAATTATCAACAGTGCTGCCAAGATAATATGGCCTGACTAAAATAAATAAAATTACCAAAGCAACAACTGCTAAAACTGGTGCTAAATAAGCCGGCTTTCTCTCTTTTTTCATTATAAAAATCAGGCAAATAGCATATATAAATTATGCGATTTTGTCGTTATTAACCCTTTTATTTCTGCAAGTTTGATTGCCATAATAATAAACAACCTGCTCTCGCATTATCTTTCAATATCAATATCATCAGGCATTATCATAATAATCATTAATCATTAATATTTATCCAAAACCTTAACCATTAACAACCTATCAAATATAATGTTAAGAACATAAAACTACTTCTTTTCAGAATCTATCAAATTCCAGAAAAATGTTTTACTCTTTGATTTTGTTCGCTTAACTTTGCCTTCATTATAAAGATCTTTTAACGTATGGATAATTGTGCAATAGGCATAATTGGATAACCTAGATATCTGCTGTGCTGAAGAAGATCTTTCTTTTAATGCTCTAATTACGACTTCCTGAGTTATCTTTCTATCTCGAGGATTATTTATAGTTCTCCTGTTTAATATAAATTTAATAGATTTTTCCTTGAATGATAAGTTACATGTAGGAAATAACTTAGATAAATTGCAAATATCGTAATAGATTTTCTCTATATTCTTTATACTAATAGTAAAAATGTAGCTATTAGCCTTTTTATTAAACTGCAATTTAGAACATTTGTATCCACAATCCAGAGCTAATTTTCTCATCCCAGATATTAAATTTAGATTTACACTATATAAAGAAATAACATCTCTTATATTTCCCTCATCAACAATATAAGCAACCAAGCAAGCCAACTTAAAATTATTATCTTTTCTGTTTATTATCTTAATTGGAACCTTGGATTTATAAGACATATAAGAATGAATATTGTAAAAATTTGATAGCACATCAGTCATTGCTTTCGGAAATCTAACATAACACATATCATTTATAAGATAAACCGATCGTTCAAAATTGCCAAAACAATTCTTTAATTTTTTTATAAAATTATCAACTGCTATTTTATTCTTTTGAAAGTAGGAAGGAGTAAAATCTCCCGCATAGCCATCGCCAAATAAGTGAATTACAATGCTTTCAAATTCTGGAGTGACTATAATCGGTAAAATTGGCAGATTAACAATAAATCCTCTTCCTCCTGACCGATATGCGACAACTTTCTTATCTAAAATTGCCAAATCATCCTTAACCAAATTTACCAAAAATAAAACCAACCAAAGAGGCATAAATTTTGGATGTTTTATACCCGTCCTTATATCAATCTTTTTACCTTCAAGCCAGTATTTTATATCTCCGCCATTAAATCTAGTTTTGAACTTTCTATTTATAATCAAAGATAATTCAAAATAATTTTTGCATTCTAATTTATGCCTTGCTTTTTCAATCAAATTTTTACGATATTTTTCGTTTAATAGAATATAAATTTTATCTTCTGGAAAATCAGAAATATGAATAGTTTCGTTCATTAATCATATAACAAACAGAAATATATAAACTTTAAGATTATACACTTACCGCAATAGCTAATTACTTGCCTTTTCAAAAGAAGTATATTTGCATTTCCCGCAGTGCAATCTGTCTTTGTGAACAGCTAAGAAGATTGCAGGCCCGCATCTCGGGCAAACTTTTCCTTTCTTTGCTTTCCCGCCTTCAAGAGAATACTTTGCATATTTCTTGCTTGTTGGCTTGTTCTTGTGCGGCTTCTTGCCTTTCTGTTCTTTGCTTGTTCCACCAAATGATGTTGCCATTTATGTTTTTCCTCCAGCTGCCTGCTTGACTTCCTGCTGAACGCCTTCTTTCTTCTTTTCCTTTTTCTTTGGCTCAAATATGTTCCTGTCTTGAACAGAATCATAAATAAAAGCATCTATTAAAAAGCTGTCCCTTCCGAACTTGCTCTTCAAATTTCTGACAACAATAACCTCTTCTTTTGATTTAAACTTGTCAGCAATTGCCTTTGTTGCATCTGCAAAGCCAGGATTTTTGTCAGCAGTTACAACTAATTTTACTTCCCTTCTCTTCAGCAAGTCATTTCTGAAATCTTTAATTGTGTCCATTTTCTTTTCCATGTTGTTCATCTTACTTTTATCGCAAAAGTTCCTTTTTCCTTGATTTTCACATTTTTTGCAATTTCTGATTCCTCTGGCTTCAAAACAACTATTTTTCCCTTGAAGCTGTCTGTTATTTCTTCAGAGCCGCACTTTGGGCATTTTGTTCCTTCAAAAACAAATTTGCATTTTTTGCATGCTTTTTCAACTGCCATTATTTCTTGCCTCCTTTCTTAGCAACGCCTTTTTCAGCTTTTTCTGATTTTCTTGCAGCAGCTTTGGCTGCAGCATCTCTCTTTTTCTTGTCTTCTTTTATCCAGTCAACATTTCCAAGCCCTGGCTGCCTCATTGTTAATCCTATTTTTGGCTCGCCTGCCTTGAAGCTTATTGCAACAACTCTTGCCATGCACTCATCTCCCTTTGAAAGATTTCTCTTGCTTGCTTTTCCAGCAAGAGTTCCTGTCTTGCTTAATGAAACATAATCTTCCATTGTCTGTGAAATGTGTATCATTCCTTGCGCAGGCCCGACTTGTATAAATGCGCCGAAGTTTGTTATGTCAGAGATAGTCCCATAAACTAATTCATGCAATTCTGGCTTCCACACCAAAAGTTTGAAAACAGATTTGTAAAAAGCAGCCCCATCGCCTGGAATAATCACGCCTGCTTCAACCTTGTCAACAGATACAAGCCCGACTACAAAGCCAAGTTCTTTGCTAACCTTGTCAACAAAACTCTCGTTTAACTGTTTCTCCACAGCCTCTTTTGTTGGCAAGCCAAAGTGCTTCGGCTCTACCCTGACATGATCCTCAACTTCTATTAGATAAAACATTTTGTAACCTGATGAAAATCTGAACAAAAAATGCTTTAAAAAGCTTGCTATCAGAGGCAGATATTTTTTGTGCCGATTAACTAAATAAACATATGTAGTAACTTCACAATAGTAATAATAGAAAGGTTTATAAAACATTTCCGCAATTAGATAACATACACAATGGCAAAAAAAATAATAAAACCTAAAAAAGAAACACCTGAACAATATGAGGCAAAATTAGAGGCAGCAAGAAGAAGAGTACATGCTGCTACAATTCAGACAATAAGGGCTTATATTGAAAGAGGAGAAGTCGACAAAAGAACTAACAAAAACGACTATTTTACTGCTTTTTCCATGATTAAAAGGGGAATTAAAACATCAAGGTCCCTGGACGAACAACTTGCTTATGAGGAGACTCTTATAGATTTCTACAGGAAGAATGAGGCATATGATGTCGCAATCGATGAGGCTTCTGAACTTGCAAAAAAGTTGCATTCTTTGGCTGAAAGAAAAGAAGCAGAAGGCAAGCCGAAAGAATTAATTAGACAGTTATACAAACAAAGTAAGCAGTATGGAACTCTTGCAACAGAAATTGAACAAGAAAGAAATAATAGAATATCTTAAAAAGAACATCTGTTAATAAGATGTTATCAAAGAAATTTACAAAATCTCGCCGTAGCCAATAAGGCGCCAGTGATTATTGATATTTCTCGCAATTCCTACATTATCTCCTTTGAAAGGAACAAGTGGAATCTTCAATGAAAGCTCAATAATATCTTTTCTTATTCTTTTCACAATACCAACAGTCATGGATGTATTAATGCTCAGCATCAGCATTTCAGAGGGCTTTATTTGTTCTGCCTTTAGATGCCCTCCAACTCCAAAAACTTCTGGGAATAAATTATATTTTACATTCAAGCTTAAAGTCATTTCAGGCAATTTTCCAGAAAGAGAAGCAACATTGCCTGTTAAAATATCTGACTTGCCAATAGCCATGTCTAATTCAGTCTCAATGGACATGCTTCCGCCAGGTGTCAACTCCTGGACATCCCTTGAACCTTTGAATAACTTTACAATTTTTGTCTTAAGTGTATGATAATGTATCTGGTTAGCTTCTTTTGCAACTCTTCCTGGCTTTATCTCAATCTCATCCCCAACTTTTAATTTTCCCTGCTTCAATGTTCCTCCAAGAACAGTTCCATGCAAATTCTCAGGAGATACTCCTGGTTTGTTTATATCAAAACTTCTCGCAATAATAAAAATAGGTATTGCATTCTCATTTCTCTCAGGAAGTTCAATATTTGCAATTGCCTCATAAATCTTGTCCAGATTAACTTCTTGCTGCGCTGAAACAGGAATAATTGGAGCATTATCAAATTTTCCCTTGAGAAGTTCTTTTATTTCCTGATAATTTTTCTCTGCCTGCTCTTTGTCAACCAAGTCAATCTTATTCTGCGCAACAATAAGATTCTTTACTTTCTTTGCCTGAAGAGCAGCAAGATGCTCAATTGTCTGCGGCTTTATGCCTTCATTCGCAGCAACAACAAGAATAGCAGCGTCAATCATAGCTGCCCCGCTTAACATTGTTGCCATAAGCATCTCATGTCCAGGCGCATCAACAAAACTCACATGTCTTACAGCTTCTCCTTTCTTGTCTTTATTATATCCTGACTTGTCCTTGTAAAGAACAATATCCGCATAGCCTAATTTGATTGTAATTCCTCTTTTCAATTCCTCTGAATGCGTGTCAGTCCACTTCCCGCTAAGTTTGTAGAGCAAAGTTGTTTTTCCATGGTCAATATGCCCCACCATTCCAATGTTTATTGTTGGTATTTCCTTTGATTCTTTAGTTTCTTTATCCATTAAATTTTCAAGAATACCTTATTTTAAAAGCTATGGTTTTGCAACTTTTATGCACAAAGCAAATCTTAGTTTTACTACTTGTTTAGATTAAAGTAAGTAATAAGCTTTAAAAACAAACAAAAAACAATTAGTAGATGACTGAATCAAGACTAACAGAAGAGGGTTTGCCTGTTGTAACTGAAGAGACATTCATGGAATTTCTGCAAAAGTATGATATCTCTTCTGGTAATAACGAACCTGAAGTAACTGAAAGAATCAGAAGAGAGAATCCCCAAATAGCTAGGTTGTTTAGGTTAGGTATGGAAAATGCTCCTAATAAAGCGGCCAGGGTATATTATGAAACAGGTGTTCAAATAGCATACGAATTGCTTAGATTACAAAGCGCAAAATCTGCTAAAACAACTTAAATCTTATAGAAACAGATTATCTCTTCTTTTTCTTTGGCTTCTTCTTGCCTTTCAAAGCCCTCAAAGCCTTAAGCATCTTCTTTATCTTTGACAGCTTGCCTTTCTTTGCCTTGCTTGGCCTTCTTCCACCTGCTTTTTTATTTTTCTTTTTTGCCATTATTCAATAATTAGGACTCGGTGAATGAGTGCCATAAACAACTGCCGAAATCAATCTTAACCTATCGACTTGCTTTAATGGTTATCTCATTCGCGCCATAAAGAAGCTTGAAAAGCG